>MDTG01024622.1_pt1 | contig 56069 bp, 37 predicted proteins | sample 811421 | NCBI WGS metagenome assembly MDTG01 (sample SAMN05326645, study PRJNA326480) | marine metagenome | isolation source: seawater | place: Pacific Ocean: South East | collected 2011
CACCCTGATCTCCATCAAGGGAGAATTTCCCAGCCGTTCGAAGTGGAAAGTTACCGTCAAGCGCGGCATGACCGCCTTCGATGGACTGGCCATGCTCGAGTCCAAGAGCGCAGAAGTCCGCTTCAGGCACCTCGCTCCTGTCCTCGCCGCCCCGAGTTTTGCAGCAGCCCAGCTTGCCACCGGATCTCGCAAGTATACCGTGCGCACCATCAACGTGGCAAAGGCCCGTATCCGCGCCAAACGCCTATCCGGCCGGGAGGCCGTCCGGGCCCTGCAAGGTTACCGCCACTACAGCGGCAACGGTCCGAATGCGGACCGGATCAAGGAGCGCCATGCCATTCCCTGGTCACTCGTGGCCGGGGAGTCCGTCTACGACCAGACCGTCGAGCTTGATAGTGCGCACGACACCTCCCAACCCATCGAGATTGACTGGGACGAAGTGCTCGGAAGGACGAAGGCCAGAGGCCTGCTCTTCGTCAGTATCGAAGCAGACCCCAAGCCGGGCATGGAGAGCTACTACGCCCAGAAAAAGATCACCCAGGTCCTCATGCAGCTCACCGATATCGGCCTCGCCTGGAAAATCAACGAAGAGAGCGCCTTCCTTTACGTCTACTCCTGCCAAACCGGCAAGCCTCTTGCCAACGTCCAACTCGATGTCTTCGGTGAAGACGCCGAAGCCATGCAATCCGCCCGGACCAGCCAGGAAGGGGTGGCCCGGATCCCCCGCTCTGCCGCCCAGCGCCACCTGCGGGCCTCGCTCGGCGAGGATAGTGTGATGGTCGATTTCGATCGCAGTATCCCCACCGTCTCGATGTGGCGCTTCCCGGTCAGCACCGAGTGGGACCCGGAGCTACCCAATCGGCGCACCGCGCTTCTCTTCAGCGACCGCTCGCTCTATCGGCCCGGCGAGGAAGTTCACCTCAAAGGCATTGTGCGCCGCATTGAGAACAACCGCAGCGTTTTTGACTCCGGCGGAGGCGCCCAGCTGGTCATCCGGGATCCCTCCAGCCGGATCCTCCGGGAACTCGATCTCAGCCTCTCGAAGCATGGCAGCTTCGATCACAGTTTTACGCTTCCAGAACAGACCGTCGGATTCTTCAGCTTCGAACTGAGCTGGCCAGACGAGATCTCAGCTGCTGAGGACATGGAAGGGTGGCACACCCGTCACGCCCATCTCAATAGCGCCCGGTTCATCCATAAGGTCTCGGTCCAGGAGTTTCGCCGCAACGCCTTCGAGTCCGGCGCCGCATTCGTGGATTCCGGTAGCAACGAACGTTTGAAACTTGAGCTCCAGGCCAACTATTTCCAGGGACAGCCGGTCGCGAAAGGCAGCGTCGAGTGGTTCTACAGCAGCCGGGCTGCTGGCTTCTATCCGCCGAACTTCCGCGACTACCTCTTCTGCGACCATCGTAGCTACGATGCCTACTACTGGTCGCACTATTTCGGTTACGGGACCGAATCCTACCGCCGTTCCCTCGGAACCAGCAATGGTAGTGCGACCCTCGATAATGACGGCTTTGCAGCCATCGACTTCAATCTTGAGGAAATTCCCTTCCCCTCACCCCGCACCGTCACGGTCACCAGCGAGATTCGTGACCAGCGCAACCAGACGCTCTCCACGGAGGCCGCCACTACCGTTCACAGCTCAGACTTTTACGTGGGCATCTCCCGCCTCGACAAGCTGGTCAGGGTAGGAGACGAAATTGCACTCCGGGCGGTCGCGGTCCAATCGGACGGGAGCGCTCTGACCGGCGAACCGGTCGGAATTTCAGTCAAGATCGAGCGCGAGGTCCACGAGCAGGTCAAGACCAAGACCGAAAGCGGTACTATTGCGGTCCGCAACGAAAAAAGGATCGAAACGGTAACAGAGGCCCTGCCCTTCTCCATCGACCCGGCCCAGACCGCCGGAGGCGGGACGCCCCTGCCTTTCAAACCAAGGCACGCAGGCAAATATATTCTGACCTTTTCAGGAAGCGATTCTCAGGATCGCCCGGTGCGTACTGCGGTCACCCAGCGCGTCTACGGTTCCACGGAGTATCCGTGGGCCTATGAAAACGGCATGCTCATAAAGCTGGTTCCTGAGAAAAAGCGCTACCGGCCGGGCGAAACCGCCCGTATCCTGGTGCAATCGCCCATCGAGGGTACTGCCCTCGTAACCATGGAGCGGGACGGCGTCCAACGGCACCTGATTCGGGAACTCACCTCCGACAACCCGGTAGTCGAAGTTCCCCTCACCGAAGAGGATGCCCCCAACACTTTTGTCTCCGTCCTGGTAATCAAGGGATCACAGGACAATCTGCGTAAGCACAAGGAGCCTATCCTGCGCCTAGGCTACTGCGAACTTGGTGTCGAGGTTGTCCGGGAGCGCCTGCAGGTAGCCCTCCGGATCCCGGGAGACTACCACCGTCCAGGCGATGAAGTAACCATCGATGGACAGGTGCGCGACCATGAGGGCCGGGCCATGAGCGGGGCGGAGGTCACCCTCTACGCCGAGGACGAGGGTACGCTCGCAGTCGCCGGGTATTCCAACCCCGATCCGATCGGACACTTCTACGCTCCCCGCAGCCTTCGGACGGAGGCAGGAACCTCCCTTGGAAACATCCTTTCGGAGGACCCCGGTCAACGCCACACCTTCAACAAGGGCTTCTTCATTGGAGGAGGGGCAGACGCGCTCCTGAGGGGGATGGAAGGACCGAACCCGCGCAGTGATTTCGATCCCTGTGCCGTCTGGCTCCCCGCCCTCCGAACCGACGCAGAAGGCCGTTTCAGGGCGCAGTTCGTTTCCCCCGATACACTCACCCGGTACCGCGTCATTGCAGTCGCCCACCACGGCCCCGGGCACTTCGGGAGAGAGGTCTCCGAGTTCACCGTAAACAAGCCCCTCATGTTGGAGCCCTCCACCCCACGCTTCGCCCACGAGGGGGACAGGCTTCAGCCCAAGGTCCTCATCCAGAATGCTACTTCCCATCCCGGGACATGGGACGTCACCCTCAGTCTCGGGAGCCTCACGCACTTCGCCGAGCACCGCGAAAAAGCCGAGACCAAGTCCATCACGATCCCGGCCGACAGCAGCGCAACGGTTTCCTTTGACCTCACCTTCCGCGAGACTGGAGAGGCCAAATGGCAATGGACCGCCACCCCCCGCTCCCTTGACGGGATCGCTCTGGATGACGATCTGCGAGGGGAGCTCTCCGATGCCGTCACCACCAGCTTCGCAGTCGAGTATCCCATGCCACTGCTGCGCGAGACTAGATTCATCAAGTTCCAGGAACCGGGCACCGGGAAGGACATGCTTGAGGGACTCTCGGAAGAGCTCCTTGAGGGGCGCGGGCAGCTTGAACTGGAATTCGGACGTTCAATACTCCTCGAGGCTGGCGGAGCCCTTGATTACCTTCTTCGCTACCCCTACGGCTGCCTCGAGCAGACGACCTCCAGCACCATGCCATGGATAGCTGCTCTCCAGCTCCGCGGAATGGCTCCTGCTTTCCGCAGCAAGACCGAGAAGGACATCAGACGCAATATTCAGTCCGGCGCCAACCGCCTTGTCTCGATGCAATGCGATGACGGCGGCTTCGCCTACTGGCCCCAAGGGGACCAGTCGGAACCGTGGGCCTCCGCCTACGGCGGAATGGCGCTTCTGCTGTGCAAGGAGGCAGGTGCCCAGGTTTCCGAAAGTGTCTTGAAGGAGCTCCGCGAATACCTCGCCGAGCAGCTACGAGGGCTCGGAGCTGCCGAGGACTGGTGGGCAATCGAAACCGCTTGCCGGAGTTGCTTTACTCTCGCTCTCGCCGGAGATCCCCAGATCGCCTACCATAACAAGCTCCTTGAGAAGCCCGAACGCCTCTCCCCCAGCGCTCTCGCCTTTCTCTCACTGGCAGTGGTAAAGTCAGGCACCGAGGATGCTGTCCAGCAGGCACGCAAAATCCTCAACCTGAAGGGAACCGAGAAACAGCGAGCGGGCCACTTCATGAGCTACCATCCCAGCGCCGCTTATCGCCTCCTCGCTCTCCTAAACGTGGATCCCGGGTCTTCCGAGTGTGATGAGGCCATTGACAGGATTATCAAGGCGCGTGGACGTCGGAGCGGTCACTGGGGTACGACGTGGGGAAACGCCTGGACCGTCTTTGCCCTCGGGGAGTATGCCCGCCTCGTGGAAGCCCCGGGAGCGCCTCCCCTCATCACCCTCGTATCCGACGAGGGAAGCCAGGAGTTCGCCCTCGACGACAAGTCTCCCTCCAGACAACTGCGGATCCCCCTCCATGACGGGCTCCGGGCCGAGGCTTCTTCCTCGCAGGGTGGATTTGCACGTGTGCAGCTTTCCTCCAAGCCCAAGCTCATCCCACAGAAGGCGGTCGCAAGAAACGGGCTGCAGATCCTCCGCACCTACCACCGCGTGCTGCCTGACGGCAGCGAGGAAAGGATGGGTCAACCTGTATTAGGCGACCTCGTCCGCATCCAGCTGCAGATTACAATGCCCCGGGACGATACCAGCTACCTTGCGATCGATGATCCGCTACCCTCTATTTTTGAGGCGGTCAATACCGACTTCGCCAGCCAGTCAGGCCGCTTGGACCGGGAGCAGGACTGGCGCGTTTCCCACCAGGAAATTCGAGACGACCGTGCCCTCTTCTTCCTCGACCACCTTCCGCGGGCGGGCAGCTACACCGTGTCCTACCATGCCCGCGTCACCTCAGCAGGGTCCGCAGTCGCCCCGCCTGCCAAGGTAGAAGCCATGTACGAGCCGGACTTCTACGCCCTTTCCGCCAGCCGCAAATTTGTGACCCCTAATCCCCTGCACACGGCAGCCCGCTGACCGGCCGCCCCCCGGCCCGGGCTGCCCGGGATCAACCCTGCCTGCATGACGTTTCTTCTTCCATGGCCCCGTTCCCGGCCCTTCTGCGCTTACGCGTGGACGGGCCTCCGACGCCTGAAAAAGCCGGGGCGCAGGGCCGCGCTCGCGCAAAAAATCTTTCTGCTGACGGCCCTCGCCTGTCTTGCCTGGAGCCTGCTCCCCCTCGCCTTCAAAATCCCACCGTCGCTCTACTCTTCTCCAGAGCGCTCGCCTTTGATCCTGGATCGCCATGGAAGAGTCCTGGATGAAGCACCCCGCGATGACCTGTTCCGCCACAGCCCGGTCACCTTCAAGGAAATTCCGATCGCTCTCCTTGATGCTACTCTGGTTGCGGAGGACAAGCGTTTCTTCTCCCACGATGGGATGGACCTGCGCGCTACCATCCGCGCCACCCGTGACTGCCTGCGTCACCGCCGGGTGGTCTCCGGGGCCTCCACGATTACCCAGCAGCTCATCAAGATCAGCTCCCCCCCCACCCGTCGAAACATCTCCAGCAAGATCCGGGAGAGCCTCACGGCCCGCCACCTCGAGTACCAGTGGTCCAAGGAGAGAATCCTGACCGCATACCTCAACCGCCTCGATTACGGCAACCACCGGCAGGGTTGCCGATGTGCGGCCCGGTTCTACTTCGGCAAACCCCTGACCGACCTGTCTCTCGCCGAGTGTGCCCTTCTGGCCGGACTGCCACAGTCCCCGAGCCTGCACAACCCGGTGCGCAACCCGGAATCCGCCTTAAAGCGTCGCGACTGGATTCTCGACCGACTCGCCAAGGTTCGAAATTACGACCCCGACCAGGTTGCCGCCGCCAAGAAGGAGCCGCTTACCCTCTCCGCGACATCGTTCAAAAAACGGGCCCCTCACCTCACCGCCACCCTGCGGCAGGACCAGTCGTTGGCCGGCAAAATAGACCAGACGGTCATGACGACCAGCATTGACCGCTCCCTGCAGACCCGCGTTGATGCCATCGTCCGGGAGGAACTGATTGGCCTGCAGGAGTCGAACGTTCATCACGCTGCAGTGGTCGTAATCGAAAATGATACCGGTGAAATCCTTGCTCTGATCGGCTCGGGCGATTTCAGCAATCCGCGCGGAGGACAGATCAATGGCACACGCAGTCCCCGCTCCGCCGGCTCAACCCTGAAGCCCTTCACCTACCTGCTGGCCTTCGAACGCCTCGGACTCTCGACCGGCAGCATCATCGCCGATATTCCGACTCCCTACCGGACCGAAGAGGGTCTCGACCTTCCGGTCAACTATGACCACAAGCACTACGGCCCGGTCACCATCCGCCATGCCCTTGCCAACTCCCTCAATGTCTCCGCCATGCGCACCCTCAATAGAATTGGTGGGCCGACGCCTCTTGCCAATCTCCTCAGGAAAAACGGAATCACCACCCTGCGGGATTCTGCTGCGGGATACGGCCTCGGTCTCACCATTGGAAACGCAGAGGTAACCCTGCTCGAACTCACCAATGCGTATGCCTCCCTCGCGCGCCTCGGCCGCTTCAAACCCTACACTTTCCTCCTGAAGCCAGACCCGTCCGGCTCCGCGGGGTCCCATCCCGAGATCGCCAATCGGCAGGCCTCCTACCTTGTCGCCGATATCCTCAGCGATAATACCGCTCGCTCCCCCACCTTTGGCTCGCGCTCCTCCCTTCGCCTTCCCTTCAAGGCGGCAGTCAAGACCGGGACCTCTTCCGACTTCCGCGACAACTGGTGCATCGGCTTCACCCGTGACCTCACGGTCGGGGTCTGGGTCGGAAACTTTGACAACACCCCCATGCGAGGGGTTTCGGGAGTGAGCGGGGCCGGACCTATTTTCCACCGGACCATGCTTACCCTCCACGCGGACCGGGAACCTCGCTGGCTGCAAAGGCCGTCCGGAATCGTCGACGTGGTCATCGACAGCCGGACCGGGCATCGATTCCCACAGGACCCGCCGGCGGGTCAACCCTTTGCCACCCGCGAGCTCACCATAAACCGGCGCCTGCCTGATCCCGTGCATTCCAATGACTACGATGAACGAGGCCGCGCACTAGTTGACCAGCGCTACCAGGAGTGGTTCGCAAGCCCGGACAACCACCGCCACGACGATCTTGCCCTTTCTTCCGAGCGCCCTCCCGATCTCTCTCCCCGCATAATTTCCCCCATGCCCACCGCCACCTACCTGCTGGATCCCGAGCTCCCGAGCGGAGGGCGGCTCCTCAGGCTCCTCAGCAATCTCCCCGGAAGCCCAGAGTGGAGCAGTCCCACCCTTCAGATCGAGGGACAGACCGCACACCTTATGCCCGGCCAGCATGAGATCACTCTGCTCGACCCGGCAACAGGTCGCCGGGTGTCTCAAAAAATTCTGGTCCAAAGCCTCTGAATGGCGTCAGGGCCAGCCCCGGGCAGCCCGTTTTGCGGTCATTGTTACCGCAACAACCAAGAGCAGGACAACGATCACTGCGAACAGGCTGGACCAGCCCTGTTCGCTCCTCTCTGTCCGGGAGACCTCATCCTTTCGCAATCCGGAATCTGCTTGCAGGGCCTTACTCCGGTAAACCTGCAGGGCGATCAAGTCCTCCCTTTTCAGCCATTCAGGTGGGTCCTGCAGGACGGCCTCTGCTTCCGGGAGAAAGCTCCAGCGTTCCCACTCCAGCAAATCACTGATCACAAGTGGAATGACCTCCGGATAATTATTCCACGCGAGCCGGTAGGCCGGGACCATTCTTTCGCGCAGCTTCAGCGGTCCTTCATTCCCCTGTACGGAGAGGGCAAGGAGGACCTGCCGCACCAGTTCGAAATCTTTTCCGGGGGGCTCAAGAAACGATGAAGTAAGGAACTGGAGGGCAGGATCGGCCGCCACTTCTATCCACGCGGTAGCCCAGGCCGACAGGTGCAGAGGGTTCCCCTGAGACTCCGCCCTCCGGACCTTTTCCTCGATCAGAATCCGGTCTTCCTCCTCCGCCAGCTGAGCAAGAAGAAGAATGTAAAGCGGATGCCACCGCGAGAGCCGGAAGTTGCCCAGTGAGGACCGGAGCTCTTGCACGGTCGGCCCGCCGGAAATCCGCCGGATCTGTCCGTAGGGGGCACTGGCCACTTCCAGGTGCGCGAGGTTATCCACCTGCCTGTTTTTGCTGCCCAGCAACCGGGAAAAATATAATACCCGCTCTGGAGGGTCTCTTTGCCAGTCCTCTGCGCGGGCCAGGATCTCACCAATCAACAGGGCAAACTCGCCATCCTCTCTGCCAACCCACTGCCACTGGCCCTCCACGCGGGCGCAGACGAACTCCCGGGCCCGGGCTCCCAGGCGGCGCGGAGGCTGGCCCACCATGTAGAACTCGCTGGCAAGTTCATCCGGATCCCCCTTTAAAATCCTCAATCTCCGAGCAAAATCGGGAACTGCAACATCCTCCCGTCCCACTACAACCGCATCAGCCCTAAGAACCAGCGCGGCTGCGGAATGCATCCCGGCAGGAAGACAGATCTGGCAGGCCCACGCGCACCGGCAGGAGAGAGCCAGCGCGAGGGCCATGAGGATCTTGCCGGCGAATCGTCCCCGGTTCAGCACTGTCCGTCGGAACAGCATCTGTGAAAGCTGCGCCCTCTCTAGCCGAATCACCACCCCTAATCACGCACTGGCATTATATTTTGGGCAACCACTCCTCCGAGCTCTCAGGGCCCTCTCGACGCTTCCTTCTAACCAGCGCAAAGTGCGAAACAGCCTCTGCACGCCCGAACGATGCACCATGCGATCTCCTGGTTCCCAACAGGCAGTTTCCCGAATTTGTTCACACCACCCGTTCGGGTCGCCCGCCGAAGCACTCTAGCGCACGTGCTTGTGCTTGCCGTTTTTGTCCACCACCGAGAATCTGCCCCCGGTCCGTTTGGCGAGCTCGTCGAGGTCCTTGTGGGCGCGCGGCTCCATCAGCGCAATGCAATTGATCTGCACTCCCCGCGACTTAGCCTTTGCGCCAAGTTGCCGGGCCCAGACGTCCGATCCGCTGGCAACCCCGTCAGTCATGAAGCAGATGACCTGTGGGGGAGGGCTCATATCGAGTGCCATTTCGATCCCCTTGTCCCAGGAAGTTCCCGAGGAGAGGGGAGCCTTCTTCACGATCTGCTTGGAATCCGCCAGCTGCTTGGCCGAAGCGGTGAGCCAGTTGGCCCGTTGGCCTATCCCATCCGGACCCCATCCCCTGCCTCCGGCTTTCTTCCATTTGTAGTTCTTTCCGCCCGGCACCTTGACGACCGCCGTTCCGCCATTGCGGTTCAGGCTGACCTGGTTACCCGCCTCCCAGGCGATACACGAGAAAAAGACTACTCCGTAACTCGTCCCGTGTGAGAGCTGTCCAATCGACTTGCCGAGTTCCTTCCGCATGAGGTCGGCCCGTCCCTGCGACCCCATCGAGCTGGAGAAGTCAATTACGTAACAGATTCTCTCTGCCCGCACGGACTGGCCGAAGAAACTCGTTCCCCCGGCACCTGTCCCATCACCGGAGCCCCAGCCTGAGCCAAAGTCTCCATCCGAGCCATACTCAAGGGATGGATTCTCGGTTACCTCTGGAACTGGAACAGAGATCGGGGCAGGTGACGTGCTGGCAATGACCTTGGCCATCGCGCTGCTGGGAGCCGACGGTTTGCGCTGCACCTGCGTATCCATCCGCTTCTGGTCGTAGCGGACGTCCTCAGGCTTGGCGGACTGGTAGGTGACCAGCGTAGGGCTTTTCTGCGAGAGGCTGGGGAGAATAATGAAGGCAAGAATGACGCCAATCAGGGACACCGAAAGCAGGGCGATGACCATGCTCATGGTGGTTGCAATCCGCCTCTGGCGGCGGAGTTCAGCCTCGGTCTCGGGTGACTGGATGTGCTGGCTCATCGTAGTAGTTCGCTCTTCATGCCTTAAAACGTGAAAATCTCCAGTTTCTTTGGACGAAATCTAACTCTGTTCATTCTTCCGGGGCTCTTCGGTCTACGGTACGATCACGGGCCAGCCCGGCCGAGGCCGGGCCAGGCCTGCCCGCCTGCGCATTCATTCAGGGAGATTCAGGACCCTTCCCGGGGCGCACTTCGCCAAGACCCAGGCGGGTAAAAACTGGCCGCAGGGCCCGGGCCCACTGCGTGTATCCTGCTGCGTTGGGATGGACCCGGTCGGGCAGATACTTCGAAAGGGAGGCGCCATCGCTTCCCGCAAAAAGAGCATAGGTTTCCACCAGCGTCACCTGGCTGTCATCGCGGTAAGCCTCTCGGTAAAGGGCGTTGATCTTGCGGATCTCGGCGACTGGACGGTAATTGTCCGGGGCGCAGGGGAATGTTTCGCACAGCACAATTGGCATCTCGGGAGCATGCTTCCTGAGACGCTCGATAATCAGCTTAACGTTGCCGAACACCACTTCGCCCGCCGCCTTTTCAGCAAGGTCATTGGCCCCGATCATCAGGACAACCGCCTTGGGATCGAGGGCGAGGACATCTTCCTTGAGCCTCACGAGGAGTCCACGGCTGGTATCTCCACTGATTCCCCGATTAACAACCTTCAAGGGAGCGAAGGCACCCCCGAAATCATCCCGCCACCCCTGAGTGATTGAATCCCCGAGGAAAACAATCGAGCCCTTCTGCTCCGCTGTTTTCTCAAGCCATGAACCACGCCGCTTGCGCCAGACTCCGCGAAACCAGTCACTTCGCCGCAGGGGGCCGGCCCCGGGGAGGCCCTCGTCGCTGTCCGGTATCAACAACGGATCCTCCCGGGGTGCAGCAATCAGCAGATGGGCCCCGCATGCGAGCAATACGATGTAAACGACGCAGGCCTTCGCAATCATTACGGACAGTCCCGGCGCTAAGCTTTCGACCGTCAAGGAATTGTTTGCAGGACGAGGTTGCGGGGCTCCATCTAGTTGAACAAACAGATTAGTGCAATCGAGGAGGGCATTCCGAAGCACTCCCCGGGAATTCCCGACTCCGGAACCGGCACTCTCCAATTCGCTTGGCTTGCTGTTCATGCCACACCCGGGCCGACGGATTTAAGGCGGTTTCAGTAACCGGCAGACAGGCCTGGAGCGTCTTTACGGGAAACAGAAGGAAACCGGGGTCGTGATCCTGCGTTCAGCTGGTTGCCTTGACGAACCTGCGGTAGGCGGGGCTCCGCTGACTAAGCTTTTCCCCGGGGGATGCAGATGCTGCTCCATGGTGTGCGCCCACGGCTCCGTCACCATCCCCCACCGAGGCGCCCTCCCCGTCCCCGGCAACAGGTCCTCGATCAACGTTCAGCCGCGGTGAGGTCTTTCTTCACGAGGGATGAATAAAGCCGCCGGCCGTCACGTCCATCAACCCAGACAGTGGAAACAGCCCTTCCTTGTTTCAACTTTCGGCAGAATACCAACCCAGAAAGAAACCATCCAGATGAACTACCAGGCCTTATCCCATTTGAGTCGAATCACCAACCGGGGCAGGAGCAGGATTCTGCTACCGCTGCTGGTTACCGCCGCGACCCTAAGCACCACCTCAGCAAACGACATCCGCGGAATCCGCGTTGTCTCGGAAAGCCACAACGAACTCAAGCTCTCCATCTCATACCACTACTCCGGAAACTTTGGCTCCGAGGTCTTCATGGGGGTCGAAATGGCCAACGATGGCAGCTCCTCCCGCCACTTTTCCTACCGGCCCGCCCGCCTCCACAGCGGGAGCAGCACCGCCACCGTCATACTCTCAACAACGAATGCCGCTCCGCAGGTGTTCTCTACCAACCAGCTCAAGATCAAGATGTATGTCGGAGGGCGTTACAGCATCGTCGAGGAGCTGATTCCGCACCAAAAGAACTGGCGTAGATTCCCGCTGATCTCGATACCAATCCCTCATCCCACTCCCCTGCCGGATCCAGCGCCCTCTCCTGCTCCCCTGGAAGACCGCCTGTCCTTCGACAACAGTTGCCTGCGTATCGTCGCGGAAGCCGGAGGCCGGTATCTCCTCACCGACGGACGCTCACGCATGAAGGTATTTCCCAACCGGGGAGAGGCCGAGCAGGCGCTCCGAATCATCCGCCATTACCGCTTCAACTCCCGGGGATTCGTAGGGCGCCCCGGCCCATCCCTGGAATACTGGCTGAAAGATGACAGAGCTCCAGTGGGATCTCTTCCGGGCGAGGACGCGATCCGGTTTAACCCCCGGCGTCTCGAGGTGAAGCACGTTCAAGGAAGCTGGAAGATCGTGGAGGGAAACTGCTTCCTGATCTCATTCCCTAATCAGGCGGAGGCTACCGAAGCACTCGACGTCATCCGCAGATACGGCTTCACCCATCTCTGTTACGTTGGGCGCCCCAATCCCTCCATGACTTACCTGCGCCGATAGCGGGCCTCGAACCCCCTTGTTCCGCTCACTGCCCCGGCTCGCCCGGGGCAGTTTTCGTTGCAGTGGTACCGGTCCCGGAGGCAGGTTCCCGGGCGGGCATGGCCGATGAGGTTTCCATCGCCATGTCCTCATGACTCGCGGCCCGCTTACCTCCATGTCGGCGGACCACCCTCCGTCCGGGGCTCCAATTTTCCCGAGGTTCTCCCGGCGGGCTCGCCCCACACCCTCCGCCGGGAAACAGCACCGATACCATTCCCCATTTTCTTCGATCCCATCGGAAAGGCTTAGGATCATCTTTTTCTCTCCAGACCTTCCCACCAGAGCAGCTCCTGTCTCAGCCTTCCTTCCAGCGCCCGCTCACCTCCTCCAGCCCCTGGCGGGCGATCAACTCGTGTCCCTGTGGAAGGGGGTGCACCCCGTGCCAGATCCACTGCCCGGGACTCACCGCCTTGACCGCGACATCAAAGACCTCCTGCATCTTAACCTGCGCCGCCCCGAATTCCCGGGCCAACCGGGTAACCGTGGCCCCCATACCATCGTTCTGGGCCCGGGTCACTTCGGCGGCCTTCGTGCGGCCCGAGGGTTCTCTTCCCCAAAAAGTCCAACCCGACCAGCTAGGAACTCGACCTAGCTTTCCCTTCTTCGCGCGAAGCCTTGCGGTAGCGCTGGAGCAGTTCCTGCCGATCACACTTCTCGGCCTGCAGGAAGGCGAACACCCCGCCCGCCTCCCGAGCGTCTTCCGGTAGCGGGAGTTTGGCAATACGGTCAAAAAACTTATTCCTCAGGGTCGTGACGTAAAGGCCATCAGTCGGACACCCCCTCTTACCTTTGGCCCGGGCCAGCGAGGTCCTGAGGATCTTGCCGGACTCGGCGAGTGCCTGCGGAGTATCAGCTGAGGAAACCAAGGCATCTACAACGAGGAGGTGATAGGGATTCCGTTGGATCGCATTGTGGAGCAACTTCCGCCCCTCCTGCTGCTCTTCCCGAGGCAGCAGGTGGTAGACCGCATGGGCAACGGTCCCATCGTGATAGGCGGACAGCCCGTAGTTCACGCCCCAGGCGAGGCTCTGGTGATAAATCATCTTCTTGATTCCCCGGAACTCTATCTCATGGCCGCTGGTGCGCTTACTGCGCCGGAACTCGCCTTCGAACGGCCATGGCGTGAACGGACCCGTTTTATCATCTCCGCCCGTCGCATACTGACCCCCCTCGCAGCGAAAGGTTCCCGTCTCCGGGCCATGGCGAAAGAACACCACCGCACAGTGCCCCGGCTGAGTTGCCTGGCAGGAGGGAATCCCGAGGACGTTATGTCCGCGCGCAGAAATCGAGCCCATCGTCCCGCATACCCCTCCGTCCTTGAGCATCATCTGGATCGTGGCGTAGGTGAACGGATACGGTTTCAGGCGTCGGGCCGACTGCATCGGGAACTGCTGCGCGATAGCATGAATATACTCCCCGTATCGGTGAAACTCACCACGATCGCGGAAGGCAATCCAACGCTCCTCCCTCTCTCGCAGCGGTTGATGATCCGCAGCCAGCATGGTCAGCAGCGTCCAAGGGGCGGTAAGGGGAAAGGGAGGCCATTTGCGTTTTTTCTGCTCCTCTGGTGGGAAGGTATACTCGAAATTGCGAATCGCATAGAGGCAGCGCTCCGCCGGCGTCGCGAACGGGTCACGTTTCTTGGGAAGCAACCCTTTCTCTTCATACGCCGCCCGGAACATCCGGTAGGCAGCATCGATTTTCCGGTAAGCCTCGCCGCGGACCGCATCACGGCTGTGCCAGTGAATGACCCGGTCCCCGCAGTCGATGTTCACCTCGTGCCCCTTGGATTTCATGTAAAGGTTGAACTGTTCCTGCAACTCCCGGCTCGCCATCACATCGGCAGCATAGAGCGTGCGCCTTATCTTCTTCGTCTTCGGAGCCGGCTCCCCCTTTTTCGGCTGGGGCGCGGGAATCGCAATGCCGCGCTTGTCATATTTCAACTCACCGGTCTTCGCATCCAGCACGACATCCTCCTCGATGGTGTGATCGTTCAGGAAGTTCACGATATGGTCGTTGATATCCAGCGACCGCTCCGGTTCCTTGGTATCAACCAGCACCCGCGGATCGCCGGGAATGACCAGTTTCATTGGTTTCCGGGGCGAGATGTCGGCAGGTAGTCCCTCCTTGGCGCTGACCAGAGCAGCAGCGAGCGCCAGCTGTCGGTATTGCTCGAACTTTGCTTTCCCAAGATCAAGCCGCAGGGAGTAGAGCCAGAGCAGAACGTCCTCGGGGGTATCGTGCGCTGCGTATGCTCCGGTAGCGATATCAGGATCCGATCCAACCCACTGCAGGAATTCGTCCGGGAGTGCCTTTCCGGCTTCCTCCATCCGGCGCACTGCGTTCTTCCTCGCCTGAGTGAAAAAAGCAGTCCGCAAGACGGGGGTGACGTCAAAATGCTGTTGCCTGCAAGTTCGCAGCATCAGATCGCCAACAGGCTCGGCCTGCAGGATGCCGCTCAATACGGTAATCAGCAGGACGGCAGGGACAGTATTTTGAAAAAGCTTCATGCGGCGCGGATCTTCCGTCCCGGCGGTTGGAAAGCAAGTCGAAGCTCGGGAGTGAGGTAACAATTCAGCAATGCTCCATCGGGACCTGATCTCAATGTGCCAGCGGGGATCAGGGTCACCGAAAGCCTGCGAAGCTTCGGCTGGCGAACGAGGGAAGGTGGGCATATGCAGATATCGAGCCGATGATCTTTTCCATGCGGATGAACCCCACCGGAAAGGGGACCGCCACAGGTAAGGCAGAACAATTCACCAGGGTATTTTCTCAAGCCCACCCCGGGACTTTATGCAGAATTGTGCCCTCGCAGCGTCCGGGGGATCTGTGCTAATACTTCTCCGGGGCGATGCCGGGCCGGGGTTATGACCCGGATTCATTTCGCCGGACAGATTATCGCCGCAAACAACCAGTTCAGTCCTGGAATATGCCTGCCACCCTCCGAATCACGTTATTATGCCTCCTGCCACTAGTCTTAGGGGCCTGCAGCACTACGACCACCCATCCGTCCATTCAGCAGAAATACTCAAGGAAGCTGGCCCAGCTCGAACCCGGCATGTCCCCGGCAGAAGTCCGTAGCCTTCTTCCAATTCGAAAACAGGGAGCTTCCTCCGGGGACAAGGAGACCTATGTCCTGCGAGACGCCGCCGGCCTTCACCAGACCTTTCAGGATAAGACTCCCAGCATCTTCGGAATACGTGCGGAGGAGCTGCCAGAAATGAGGCAGATGTCCTTTTACTTTAAGGACGGGTCACTCACTCACTGGGACCAGTAAAACCCCGGGGGCCTGTCCTGAATCATAATACCATCCAGTCATGAAACGATTATCCACTCTTCTCGCATCAGCCTTTTTCTGCTTCATGCTCACCTTGGCCGGTTGCGGGTTCAAGCCGATGGACCATGAACACAACCTGAAGCTCGAGCAGGTTAAAACCGGCATGAGCTTGGAGGAGATCAAGGCGATCTTCCCGTCCGTAAAGTATTCCCGGGGGGACCTCTCACAGCAGGTATACACCTTCAGGGAGACCGACTACCGGGCAATCTCTTCCATTGGAATCGTCACCCGGACCGTCACTTTCGTGTTCACGGACGGGAAACTGACAGAATGGAATGCGGACCAGGGCCGCTCCATGTGACCCGCTCTTGAAGCACTCCCGAACTCACCGGACGCATACTGTTCCCAATGCCGGCGTCCACGACCTCAAAACTGATCCTCATCGGGGGGCTCTACCTCTCCCAGGGAATTCCCAACGGGTTCTTTCGACATACCGTCCCGGTTGTTTTCCGGGAAAGCGGAATCTCTCTTGAACAGATCGCTCTTTTTTATCCGGCCCTCTACATCCCCTGGATGTTGAAATTCGTCTGGTCGATTTTCGTCGAGAAATTTCACTCTGGTAAGTACGGAAAATACCGTTCCTGGATTATTCCATTGCAGGTTCTCACGGCCGGGGTCCTTGTCGCGCTCTCTTACTGGCAACTGGGGAGTCCGGTCGCTTTTTTTGTCCTCGCGGTCGCCCTCATCAACATCTTCAGCTCGATCCAGGACGTCGCTACTGACGGACAGGCCGTTCAGCTCCTCGAAAAGAGGGAACGTGGTCTGGGAAATGCGGTTCAGGTGGGGACCTTCTACCTTGGCTATATCGTCGGTGGAGGCCTGCTTCTGGTCCTGATGAAGTCCCTTGGATGGAATCTGCTCCTCGTCGCGATGGCCGTCATCACGATCCTCGCCACCATCCCGGTTCTTCGGTTCGGTCACTTCAAGGCTGTTCGAAACTCCGCGGAGGCGCCTGGAGGGCTTCTCGCATTCCTGAGACAGCCAATGATCCTCAGGATCCTTCTCCTGATCGCTGGTTTCCGGATGCTGGAAGGCTTCATCCGGTCTGTCCTGCCGGCCATGTTCAAGGACTGGGGAATGAGCCTCGGAGAGATCGGACTCCTGCTCGGGGTTTTTGCCCCGGTTTCTGCGCTTGCTGGAGCCTTGACCGCAGGACTCCTGGTAAATCGCCTTGGCCGACTGCGGTCCCTGCTCTGGTTCGGAGCTCTTCAGGTTCTCTCAGCCGGTGGTTATCTCATCCTGGCCCAACAGGATGGGCCAGTCTCCCTGACCTCTGCCCTGCCCGCCATCCTTGTCGATCACTTCGTTTCAGGGATGACGGCCGTCGCCCTGTTTTCGCTGATGATGGACTGGAGCCGACGGACCAATGGGGGCACCGACTACACCTGCATGGACTGCGTCGGGGTATTCGCGATGATGGCGGGCACGACTGCGAGTTACCTGCTCGCAGCCTCCGGCGGCTATGCCGTTGCTTTTGCAACGGCGGTTCCATTGGTTTTCGTATCCCTCTTCGTCGTGCAACGCCTCTATTCGACCATAATGAGGACCCCTCAGTGGCAGGAGCCCCTCCCGGAGAGGTCCTAACCGGGTTTGCAGACTGGTTAGCAGCAGAATGAGGGCGTGGCGGACAGGGTGGGATTCGAACCCACGGTACCGTTTCCGGCACACACGCTTTCCAGGCGTGCCCGTTCGACCACTCCGGCACCTGTCCTGATGTGTTGTCGCTATTGCGAGCGGGAGGCGGACCCTAATGGGCCGCAGGCCTGTTGACAACGGGAATAATCCTGTCGGGGATTCGCCCCCTAGAAGGAGGTTGTCACCCCCACATGCCCTCGCACGCCATTGCCCCCTTCCAGCGGCAGTCCCAGGTCGGCACGGAGGTTCAGATAACGGCCGATCTGGGCCCGCAGGCCTCCCCCCAGGCTCGTGAAGCCTCCATGGCCATCCCTCCCGGGACCAGTCTCCTCCCGCCAGCCCCCGGCATGATCAAGGAACCCGACAACCTGGACCTGCAACGGATCTTTCTCACGAGGACCGAGAACGAAAGGCGGCGCGCGCAGCTCCGCGGAAATCAGATAGCCGTGATCGGCGAGAAATTCTCGTTCTTCATAGCCGCGGACCGTCGCATGGCCTCCAAGGCCCATTTGTTCGGTCGGCAGGAGGGCCCCGCTTGCGGCCTGCAGCTGGCCACTGGTCCGCAGGGTCCATGACCCAGGGAGGCGTCGCACCCACACCGCCCGGGCCCGTCCATAGAGGTAACTCGATTCAGCGCCGGGCCTGAATCGCTCGAAGTCCCGGTCGGAATTGAGCGCTGTTACCCCACCGGGACTGGCAATGAGGGATGCACTTAGCTGCAGCCCTCCCTCGTTTCCAAACCGGCGGCTGGCCCGGTAATCAGCCCGGAACTGGAACACCTCCACCACCGCGCCGGGATAGGCATTTGCTCCCCCGAAGACGAGAAAGTTGTCCGAGGACTTGTAATCCACACCGACCGAAACTTCCTGCTTGAAGTCGTTCCAGCGGTTAAGTTGAACCCCGTAGGATCCTCCAAGCTGCCAGCTTGTCCCGGAAGTAGCCACGAGGATTCCACCTGAGCGGTTTTGCGTCGAGATCTCCGCCCAGCCTGCCGACAGGCGTACAAAGTGATGCCGGGGGTGGATGGGAATATCCCAGCTCAGCCCATGAGCATTCAATTCTCCCAGGGAATCGCTGGTGGTGAACTGGTAGTTCAGCGAATGATCGAGGTTGAAGGCATTGCCCCAGTTGACACCAGCGAGATAACGGTTGTCTCCGGCCGCCTCAGCGCCGGTGTTCTCATATCCCGCATACACCCTCCACGGCCGGCGCTCACCAAAGGAAAAAACCATATCGGCCTCGCCTTCCCCCGCGCCGGGAGCGGCGTAGAGAGTGGCGGGACGGAAAGGATTCCGATTAAACCAGTCCAGATGACGCTGTAGCTCGCTCGTGCGCAGGATATCGCCCCCCTGCAACCGCACTGCACCGGACAGGAGCTCATCGTTGAAAACACCCCTGCTCTCAAATCCGACTGTCCCCACGACCCCGTCAATCACGACCAGTTCGATCGTCCCCCGGTCGAGAGCCTGGTCCGGAGCAAAGATGTCGGTGACCGGCCGGTCATTTGCCTCGTAATGGCGCAAGAGGGTTTCAATCAGGCGATCGAGTCCGCGCTCAGTCAAGGGGCGGTCCAGAAAGGGGAACAGGGCCCTCCCTAAGTCTCCTGCGGGGAGGCTCAGTCCCTGAGCCAGCACCCTGCCCCCGCACGTCGTGACCCGGCGCTCCTCGCCGTCCTTCCCGCTTCCAGTCAGCCGAATCGATTCCAGTCGCGCGATCAGGACCTCCGAATCGTCAGCCCCCTTCTGCGCCACCTCCTCACGCTTGCCGAAGGGCAATTCGCCTTCCGTTTGCCCGGCCAACCCCCGCGGGGCCAGTTCCGTTCCTTCCTGCGCGCGGAGCACGGTGGAGCAACCCACCCATAGCGAGGGTGCGAGCATGACGCTGGCGAGTGTGCGTATCGACATCGATTTCCTGCAAACACCCTGCGGGTCACTTGCTGGCTTGGAAAGACCTTTCCGAGCAGCGGGACGGCCGGCCTGCACCCGGTTCGGGACGGGCAGGCCGCATACGGGTGGGCTTGAATATCCTTCCCAACCGACACCATCATTTGCTTTGTTTCAGTAAGATAATGACCATTGCCACCCTCTCTAACCGGCAGCAAGGCCCCCGATTCCCGGTTTTTATGAAAATCGAGGCCGCACCAGTCCGGTTAGATGGAGACGACACATGATTGCCGCCAACTGCCGTATCAGGTATCGGGCCACGACTTTCTTCGTGGGCCTGGCCACCGCTGCGTGGGGACAGGTCGTTGACTACAAGAATGTGATCGGGAGCGAGCCCTCCCCGTTGATTGGAGGAAGCGCCAGTTTCCGGGCTGTCGAAGCAATCCCCGCGGGCACTTCCGACCAGGAACCCGCCCGCGCCTTCGCGGGCGGCTTCTTCACGCAGGAGTTACGAATGGGGCAACTCGCGCCCGTGCGGAGTGCCAATCAGCAGGACGGCATCCTCGTCGGATTTAATCTGGACCCCGCCACGGACAACTGGCTCGTCGACTGGCTACTACCGGTTGCCTGCGAAACAGGAGACGCGGTGATTACCGAAGTGGTTCTTGGTCCCAGTGGCAACCTGCTGGTGGGTGGCAGCTTCCAGGGCCGCGCGAGGTTTGTACGCCCGCCTCCCCTGCCCCAGCTCGAGCTCATCGATCCCAATGGAGGGGCAAGGCCCACCAGCTTCCTCGCCGTGGCAGATCCGGTCCGGGGCACGTGGGTTCGGGCTACCCTTCTACCCAACCTGAGCCTGCGCAGCATGGCTATTGATGAGAAGGGAGATATTTACCTGACCGGACCTGGAACGCTTGCCCGCCGCTACAGCGCCAGTTTCCAGCCAATCTGGGACATCCCGGCCCCCCTCGACACTGTCTCCACCGAGCACATTGCAACCGGCTTCGATTCGAGGCAACCGGGCGTCTACATTCAGGGAGAGTTCGAGGCAGGCCCGAACGGGAACCGGGGGGTCTTCGTGGTTCGCCTCGACAAACTGGACGGGCGACAGCGCTGGCGCACCGTGATCAACTCAGCAAATGGGGAAGAGCGCGCGGGGGGACTGGGAGTGGGTCCGCTCGGTGGGATCCGGGCAGCCGTTTCCTCCAATGGACTTGGCCTCACGGTTGGTGGAAAGGAGCTGCAGGACAAACCCTCCACGGTCTCCCGGCACGCCCATCTCCTTTTTCTACAAGCCGCAGATGGCCTGCTTCGCAATGACCGACTCCTCGGAGCGGCCACCGCTAACGGAAACGTCATGGAGGCTCGCGATCTCGATGTCGATTTTGCAGGCAATACCTACGTCGCGGTCAGTTTCACGGGAGGCTTCGAGCTCAAGGACGTTATCCAGAACGGACAGGAAGACGCGGCAGTCGTGGTAGTGGACGCCCTCGGAGTACCCATGCGCTTCGTGGATTCCAACGGATCCTCACGGGCGGAGGGCCTTACGGTGGCCGCGGCTGACCGTGAACTGCAAGTTCTTGTTGGCGGCATGCAGGGATCAACCCCCGAGTTTTTCGGTTCCGTGCCCCTCGGTCTGCAACAGGAGGAACGCGCCTACGCGGCCATTCTACAGACTGAGGTCACGCAACGCGCCTGGATCCTGACCGACAACGATCCGAACCGCGACCTGAGCCGTCTCATCAGTGAAATCAACCAGACGGAGGGCGAGATCTACCGCGTCATCGACCGACCGGCGCAGAACACTCGTCTTATTTCCGCCTATTTGACCACCGAGCAACTCGCCGAGATCAAGGAAGTAAACGTCTTTGAGGACCTCGAACTCCAGGCCGACGGCACGGTCGACCCGGCCGGCTGGGCACTTGAAGCCCTCAACGACGCGCACAGCCGCCCGTGGATTGGCAGCTACACCTATCCGGAGACCTGCAGGGAAACCTACCTCTACCTCATCGATAGTGCCGTGAACGATTCCCTGCCTTACTTTGGCGGGAACCCCAATCTCACCCTCAACCCGTCCATCCTCGTGCGTGGGGTGGGAGATCCAGAGTTCTCTACCAAGTTCGACCACGGTACTGAAATGCTCAGCATGATCGCAGGCCCTGATAGCGGAGCCGCCCAGGGAACGCCCGTCACGGTCTACAGCTACGACATCTATCCCAATGGGGTAAACGCTACGATTAGTTCGCTGATTGAGGCCATCACCCTCGCGAATACCCACAAGAACCAGAACCACCTTTATGATCCCGCGGTCTTCTGTATCGCCAGCAGTGCCGACGCCCCCAGCTCACCCAGCGATGCTGCACTAGAAAGCGCCATCGACAACACGGTCGGCTCAAGCGTGTTTGCCACTGTTCTCCTCTCCGCCGGCAACGGCGCAGGCCAGCCGACCGACTACACTCCCTCTGACCTCGCCAGCAAAAAAGGTGTCATCTGTGTCGGTGCCATCGATGCCGCTACCAGCCAGGTAGCCTCCACGCGGGGACCCCTCGGCGTCGAACTCTGGGCCCCTGGCGAGTTCGTAAGTGCGGTTAGCGAACTGGGCACCCCGACCAGCGTAACTGGTACGAGTGCTTCCACCGCCCTGGCCGCCGGAGCGGCCCTCATGTATCTCAGCGCGAATCCTGTTCTCACTCCCAACCAGATGGAAAACGCGCTGGTCGACACCTACTCGCAGGCTGGGAACGTTGTCTACGTGCCCGGTTCCGGTTCCGATATCCCCGGGATCATGACCTACAACGACTGGGCGATTTGGTATGAGCTTGCCCCCCATGACGGGGAAGCCGAGAACTTCGACGGCGACGTCTGGACCAACGAGGAAGAATACATCTGGGGCTTCAATCCCCTCACCCCCGAATACCGCCCTTCTCTTCTCAGTATCAGTCACGACCACGGGACCAACATTGCCAGCTTTGAATTCCAGCTATCGTGCTTTCTCTATCAACCATCCGCCCTGACCAGCCCCTTCGTCCTGCGCAACGGTTCCACCCTTATCGTTGAGCGCAGTAACGATCTGCAGACCTGGGTCGATTGCACGAACACGGTCCTCCCCCTCACCGCGGAAGACCATGATGGAAATTCCGTAACCATCAGCTTCAACGTGACGGTGACCACATCCCCATGTTTCTACCGAGTTGGCGTGCAATAGCGGTAGTCACGGTGTTCGCCGGGGGCGCCGCGGCCGTTCTTTCCGGAGGGGAGGAGCAGTACTCCGCCGAAGACGTAGGACGACTTCTCTCCGACCGTCGTTACCATGATCTCCAGCCTGTGCTACAGCGCATCGAGCAGCAGTGGGCAGCCGAGGTCCGCCGGGAAGACTCTCCTCTCAACCGCTACGACTGGGCTCGCACCCTCCATTCACTGGGTGCCGTGGAAAAGAAGATCGGGCTCGCCGAGGACGCCGTCCAGCACCTCCGCCTTGCCCGTGACCTCACCTTGGAGGGAAAATTCAATGACTTCGACCCCCCCGTCGTGCTCGCCGAACTACTGGACAATCTGGGCCTTGCTGAGACTGCCGCCGGATATTACCGGGAGGCGGAAGAGTCTTTAAAGAATGCAATCGCCGAGCACTTGAAATTCCCGGCCAACATTCGTGATCCCTGGCTGGCGGCAAGTGAGAATAATCTCGGGATGCTCTACCTGCTTACCGGCCGCTATGAGGAGGCCGGCCGCATCTTCCACCAGACCATCAATCGCTCCGGAGACAATCATGAAGCGCTCATTCTCCAGGATGAATGCCTCGGGAAATACTTCTATGTCATGCGCAGCTACGCAAAAGCCGCCGAGTACCTTGAGAAGGCCCGCCAGAATGCGCTCACCCTTGGCGGCCTCGGGAAGGAATCTCCCGAGGTCCTCTCTCTCACGGGGCAAATAGGACTAGCACTTCTGCGCCTGCCGGACGCGCGGTCGAAGGAACTGGCGCGTGACTACCTGGGCGAGGCTGCCAAACTTACGCGGGCCCTGGGTGATTCCCGCATGAGTCGCCTCGCACTTGCCTCCCATCTCTCCAACCTCGGCTCCCTTGAGCTCGAACAGGAACGCCCGCAAGCCGCTCAGGATTTATTTAAGGAATCGCTCGCCATCCTCGAGGAACAACTTGGAAAGGATGCCCCTGCGCTCGCTCCCTGCTACACCAACGTTGGCTACACCAGCCAGGTCCTCGGGCACCACGAGGAAGCGCGCCAAGCCTACCAGAAAGCGGTGGAACTCTACCGGAACTCGGTGGGGACAAGCCACCAGGCCTGTGTGGAAGCGGAGCTTAATTATGCCGAAAGCCTCTTCCTCTCCACCGGCCCAACCAAGGAAACTCTGGCCGCGATCCACCAGCACACGGGCAACGCCCTCGACCTTTTTGAAGACATCATCTCCTTCGGCACCGAACGCCAGCGCTTGAACTGGCTGCGGGAAAACCACCTTCTGACGCTTCCCTGCTCGCTGGGCCGCGACCCGGCGTTCATCGCCGACACGCTCCTGCGGACCAAGGCCCGTATTATCGACAGTCTCCTTTCGGAGAAGACAACTGCCTCCCGGGATCCGCAATTCGCAAGCCTGTCCGATGACTTTGAGCGCAAGCAACGCGAGCTCGACGACCTCCTTTTCCGTAAGGCTGAACAGAAGAAGATCACGGAGGTTCACGATGAGATTACGGCGTTGGAGGCCAAGCTTCGCACCCTGCCCCGCAATTCCACCACGTCCTCCTTCTCTGCCTCCTGGAAAGCTGTTCAGAACACCCTTTCAGCCGGCTCCGCCTTCGTCGACTACGTCCGCTACCCGGACCTCAATCCGAGCGGGGAAAGGAGCCACGCCTACGGAGCCATTCTTATTCTCCCTGAAGGTGAACCGGAATGGATACCCCTTGGAACGGAGGAGGACCTTCATTTCTGGCTCGGAGTCCTCCGTGCCCGCCTCGAATACCGCACCTACGTCCTGACTTCCACGCAGTCTACCAACCCACCGCTCCTGCGCATGAGCTCAGCTCTCCAGGGCCTGCACGACCGTTTCTGGGCCCCGGTAGCAGCTCACCTCCCCGAAGGAACGGATACGATCGGCATCTCTCCCGATGCCGGTCTTAATTTTGTCTCCTTTGCTGTCCTCCTCGACGGGCAGAAGCGTTTCCTCGCAAACAAATTCCGCCAGCTCGTCTACTACACAAGCGCCCGCGACCTCCTTGTTGAGGAAAAACAGCCGGCCCTGCAGGACGGCCCATGGGCAGTCATAGCAGTGCCCGAGTTCGAGGCCCACCACCGCCCCGAGGTGGACCAGGGAAGAGGTAGCGACGAACTCAGCCGCTCCATTCTCGATAACATTGAAGGTTTCTGCGATATCCCTGGTGCGCGCGAGGAGCTGAAACGAATCGAAAGAATTATGCCCCGGCACCCCGGCAAGTCCGTTCTGCCCAACGCCAGCGAAGAAGAGGTCCGCAGCCTGCCCGAAAGTCCGGTCGTCCTCCACTTCTCTTCCCATGCCTTCCTTCTGCCTTCTGCCGATCAGGGCGCTTCCGGCCGGGTGGAACTCGACGATCTTGACCAAGCGCCGGACCACTTCTACCGCAGCGGCCTCGTTCTCACCGAGGCCAAGCGGGCTCATGCCGCCCGCGAAGAAGGTATCACCGTGCCCTTCCGCCGGGATGGCGTCCTTTTTTCGGATGAAGTGAAGAACCTTCCGCTCCAGAACACCCGCCTTGTAACCCTCTCCTCCTGTAACTCCGGGATGGGTGATTCGGTGCGCGGAGACGGAGTCCTCGGTCTCCGCCGTGGTTTTACCCTCGCAGGAAGCTCCAGTATCCTCATGAGCCTCTGGCCCGTGGTCGACGACAGCACGCCCGCCTTCATGGAAATGATGTATCGGCTCTCCCTCGCCACCGACCGGGTCGGCCAATCGCTCTGGGAGAGCCAGCACCGCAACCTCGTTGAGGTCGATACTGCAGACGATGCAGCCCTTGAAGAGGCCGTTCTCCGCTACGGCTGTTTCGTGCTTTCCCAGCGTGGTCCCCTCCAGCAAGCGGTTACCATGCCTGAAATCAGGGATCCTTCCCACGGGAGATGGGCTATCGGGTTGGCCGTGGTGGGAATCCTAGTCTTTCTTACAACCCGGAAGCGGCGAAGGTCTGCCCAGGCGTGATAAGGATCTGCAACTAAGAACGGGAACTTGAATCCCTGCCGTCAAAACTGGAGACTACGCCCATGTTCCGCCTCTACCGGACCCCGACGGGAGTCCACCTCGAGCACGACGGCGAAGGGCGTCAGGCTCGCCTCTCGGTTGACGATCTCTTTCGTGCCGAGGAGCCCCTTGAGCTAGTCCGCCAAGCCTGGGAATCAGCTTGCGCCGGGGTTCTCGAAGACGACCTCCTTGCCCCTGTCGGCTCCCAGGAAATATGGGCGGCTGGCGTTACCTACTACCGGAGCCGGACTGCCCGCATGGAGGAGAGTGAGGAGGCTGGAGGAGACCGGTTCTACGACCTCGTCTACGATGCGGAGCGACCCGAGCTCTTCCTGAAGGCTACCTCCCGCCGGGTGCGGGCGCCCGGGGAAACGGTTGGCATTCGCTCTGATTCCACCTGGGATGTTCCGGAACCGGAACTGACCCTTGCCATCAATCGGTGCGGCAGGGTCTTTGGGGCAACCATCGGCAATGACGTAAGCTCCCGTTCGATCGAGGGCGAGAATCCACTCTACCTGCCCCAGGCCAAGGTATACACAGGTTCCGCCAGTCTCGGACCATGTCTCCTCGTCGGCAGCCTCCCCGGCCCGGAGGATGAAATCACCCTGACCATTTCAAGGGAAGGCAGCGAGGCCTTCCGCGGCAACACGGCTCTCTCCCAGCTCAAGCGCACCTACGATGAGCTCGCCGGGTTCCTTTTTCGAGAAAATGACTTCCCAGACGGCGTGCTGCTCATGACCGGCACCGGAATTGTGCCCGACCACCCTTTCACCCTTCAGGTGGGCGACGTGATCTGCATCACTATCGATGGGATCGGGACCCTTCGGAATACCGTGGCTCCGGCCAACTCTATTGGATGATCTGACCCATGTCTGATCCGCGTCTAGATTCTGGCGAAGAAGAAATCTTCACCATCCGCACCACCGCCCCGGGTCCTACCGGAGCGCTGCCCTTCACCGGCTCCTTCCTGCGCGACTCTCCAAGTGGAGACGTTTTCGGATGGACCCAGGATGCGGGCATGGGCTGGGACCCCTCTTCTCTCGGGCGACCTGAGTTTCTCATGCTCTCCACCTCGGGAGGAATCCGCCAGCCTGATGGCACCCCCACCGCGCTCGGCCTGCATACGGGGCACTGGGAAGTTTCCCTCCTCATGGAAGAGGCCGCCACGGTTTTTAAGAAGCAGGGCGGAATTCCTTTCGCCGCCTTCTGCAGCGACCCCTGCGATGGCCGGTCCCAGGGGACGACCGGAATGTTTGATTCGCTGGCCTATCGTAATGACGCTGCCATCGTCCTTCGCCGACTGACCCGCTCCCTTCCTACCGCGAGGGGAGTCATGGGCGTTGCCACCTGCGACAAGGGACTCCCTGCCATGATGATGGCCCTCGCGGGAACCAGCCAACTCCCCGGCATCCTGGCCCCGGGCGGCGTTACTCTCCTCTCCGAGGAAGGAGAGGACCTCGCCAAGGTGCAGTCGGTAGGAGCCCGTTTCGCACATAGCGAAATAGATCTTGAGGGCGCCTCCGAGACCGCCTGCCGATCCTGCGGCTCACCCGGCGGAGGGTGTCAGTTTCTCGGCACGGCCGCGACCACCCAGATCGTGGCGGAGGCCCTCGGGATGACCCTGCCCCATGCCGCACTCGTCCCAAGCGGATCGGAAGCCTGGCGAGACATGGCCCGGCGCTCTGCCCTTGCGCTTATGCAGATGACTGCCGAGAAAACCCCTCTCTCCTCCATTCTCACCGAGGACTCCTTCCACAATGCCCTCATTCTGCATGCCGCCTTCGGAGGATCCACCAACCTGATCCTGCATATCCCCGCCATCGCACATGCAGCCGGACTGCCACGCCCCTCGGTGCAGGACTGGCAGCACATCAACCAGAAGGTTCCCCGTCTTGTTGATGCCCTGCCCAATGGGCCTCATGGATTCGCAACCGTGCAGGTCTATCTGGCAGGCGGCGTTCCCGAGGTCATGCTGCACCTCCGCGACCGCGGCCTCCTCGCGCTCGACGCTCCTACGGTCAGCGGCGGCACCATCGGTGAGAATCTGGCCTGGTGGGAAGATTCAGAACGCCGCCACCGCTTTCGCGAAAAGCTAACCCAACTGGATGGCATTGATCCAAATGATGTTATCCGCCCAACCGAAAAATCCTTCCCCAGCACAGTTACATTCGTTCAGGGAAACCTCGTCCCTGAGGGAGCGGTCGTAAAAAGCACGGCCATTGCACCGGAGCTGCTGGACGAGGAGGGAGTCTTCCTGCATGAAGGGCCAGCGCGTGTTTTCGCTTCAGAGGAGGCTGCCGTTGCGGCTCTAAAATCGACCGGGTCGGAACGCCTGCGCGAGGGCGATGTCCTCGTGCTGGCCGGGCTTGGCCCCATCGGGGCCGGGATGCCGGAGACCTACCAGGTGACCTCAACCCTCCGATACTCTTCGGTAGGCAAGAATCTTGCCGTCCTCACTGACGGACGGTTCTCCGGCGTCTCCACCGGCCCCTGCCTCGGTCACGCCTCTCCCGAGGCCCTTGCGGGTGGACCGATTGGCAAGCTCCGCGATGGTGACCCGATCCGCCTTCGGATCGACACCCGGAACCTCGTGGGCACCGCCGAATTCGCGGGTAACCTCGAGGAATTCCACGCCCGCCCCACCCATCCCGACCTCGCCCCGGACCCTCGGCTGCCAGACGACACCCGTCTCTGGGCTGCTCTCCAGAATGCATCCGGTGGTTCCTGGGGCGGATGCGTCTACGACGTGGACGAGATTCTAAGCCGGCTGTAACAAACCCCCCCACCGCTGGCGGAGCTGACGGCTCCCGACAAGCAGCGGCAAACCGCCCAGAAAAAAGCGCTGCCTCGAGCCACGGCAAGCGTTTTTCTTACCCACACAAGCGGCGCAAGGTCCTGAGGTAGCCGGGGATCTCCTCAGACGGCTTACCGCTCTCGTATTCCAGCACTACGTAACCCTGGTAACGTGCCTGGCGCAGGAGCCCGACCAACCGGGGCAGGTCAGCAGGCTCGTTACGCCTGATGTGCACTTTGAGCTGAACGTTGACTGCCCAGGGCGCACAACGCGCGAAATCGGCATACGGATCGTCCGAAATAAAATTCCCGCTATCCAGATTGATCCCAACCCACGGGCTGTCCACCTCCTTGACGAGATCGAGAAGGAAATCCGCCGTGATCGCACCGTGGTTCTCAATCCCGATGAAGATACCCAGTTCCCCGGCACAGGCGGCACACTCCCTGAGGGCCGTCACCGCGGCTGCCACCCTGTCCTTTCCCGCGGAAAAACCCCTTCCGGTTCCCGCAAAAAAGCGGACGTGCGGCGCACCCATGAGGGCCGCCTTCTTCAGCCACGTCTTGGCAGCAGCAATCTCACCATCGAGGTGAGTACCTTCTCCCATCGAGAAATCGTTGCCAATAGCGGTTCCGCACACATCCACACCCCTGAGAAAGGCATGGCGCTTGACCCGGTTAAAGTAACCGGAATCCACCGACGCTGGGAAAAAGTAACTAGTCAGTTCTGCTCCATGACAGCCATGTTCGGCGCAGAAGTCTATGAAGCCGAACATGTCCATCTCCCTGCCCCTCGGCTCGCGGGCTTCCCCCTTCATCCAGCCAAAATGCTCCCGGAATGAGTAGGCCGCGAGTCCGATTGAGAGGCGGGCATTCCCCTTGCGCTCCGGAAAACGCGCTCCCGCGAGGGGAGTCCCCGCAGCAGCGACTGCGGATCCGAGAAAAAACCTGCGATCCATGGAAAAATTCTCGGGTGTGTAATTCCGAGTGCAAGCAGGAAGGCCTGGGATCATCCGTCCAGCCTGCTTCCCAGCTGCCCCACAAGGCAAACTCTGCCGAGATTACTCCGAAGCCCATCGCGGAGGTCACAGGCCATTGTAAATCTGCCGCCAAGACCGCCATCATGCCGAGGGGATACGCCCGCTCGAGATCGATCTGCAGCCACTCCGGAGGCTTCTGCTTGAGTCCCCGGGCGCTGTGGAAACCATGCCACACACTGCGGTGAACACTGTCCCCGTCGGGTAGGGGAGAAAACTTTTCCTGCCGGGAAAGTAGCCCCCCATCGATCCGGAGAAAGTCCGGGCTGAAAAGCCAGGCGAGGGTATCCTCGGACCTGCCCTGCTTTAATTCTCCACCCGCGACAGGACCCGGTTCCAAACCGACCATCGTCGCCCACGGTACACATTCTCGGCCGGCTGGCGTTGCGCGGTGAAGCGGAGTGGAACTTCCCACGGGATCAGATCCCCGTCGCCTCGCATTCCGACGCCTGGACCAACCAAAACCCACCTTCCCAAATCATTTTCCGTCCGTCCCAGCCGGGCGGTAGAACCAGCTCGGAAAAGGAGCCCCCCTCCCGCCGTCAATCTTCCGGTGGTAAAACTGCCTGCCCCGGTCCTGCAGCAGGGGAATGGACATTCCCCGGGTGGCGGAAAGCTTTTCAAAGAGACGTTTGTTCATCTCCTCAACCTCAGCCGCGTATGCCGGATCATTGATCAAATTCTTCTGTTCCCGGGGGTCGTTCTCGAGGTCGTAAAGTTCATCTATGTCCCACACCCCATGGTAACGGATATACTTGAAACGTTCCCCCCGCAGGGCATGGACGGTGGGCGTCTGCGGATAATTCCTCTCCCAGTAATACTCATAGAGGAGCTCTGTGCGCCATGCTTCTTTCTCGCCGGAGTCTTCCCGTGCCCCGAGGGAAAGAAAGTTCGCTCCATCCATGAAGTCCGGAACCCGGCTTCCCGCTGCGGTGAGAAGAGTCGGGGCGATATCGATATTCGCGACCATTTTCTTCACCTCAATCCCGGATTTCAAAAACCGGGGCCAACGAATCATCATGGGAATACGCATCGACTCCTCGTAAGCACACCTCTTGTCGATCAGTCCATGCTCTCCAAAGAGAAAACCATTATCTCCCATGTAGAGGACGAGGGTATTATTCAGCACTCCCCCTGCCTCCATCGCTGCCATCAACTTCCCGACACTCTCGTCAACCGCGAGGATCGTCTCGCAATAACGCTTGTAGTATTTTTCCAGATTAAGATCCATGTAGTAGGCGAATTCGACCCCATGTCGCGAATTGCGCTGGTTCTGAACCCACCGTGGCACGTCGCGAAAGGCGGACGGCTTGTCCACCCACGTTGCAGGCGGCTGGAATGGCTCCTGATCGTATTTGAAGGCATGTCGATTCGGCGGAAGGAAATCAGCATGCACGGCCTTGTGAGAAAGATACAGAAACCAGGGCTGATCGCTCTTGCTGTCCTTTTCGTCCTGGTCAATCCGCGGGCGCAGCCACTCCAGCGCGTAATCCGTAAGCTCGTCCGTAATATATCCCTTCTGCGCTACCCTGGTGCCATTCACATTGAAACCAGTCCGGTTTGCCTGGGGCACGTAGCGCCCCCTTACCTTCAAGCCTTCATCGAACGGCCAGTAAACTCCCTGACCCCTGAAGCTTACCCAGTGGTCAAATCCCCGCTGCTTCTCGTCGGTATCCCCCATGTGCCACTTCCCAACGAAGGCCGTTTCGTATCCCGCTTTCTGCAGCAACTCAGGAAAAAAGACGAGGTCCTCACGGACCGGATGATAGTTATCGACCACTCCGTGGTTGTGCGCATAGCGCCCGGTAATGATCGAGGCCCGGCTGGGTGAGCAGAGGGAGGTTGTGACGAAGGCGTTTGCGAAATCCACGCCCTCCTCAAGGAGCCGGTCGAGGTTTGGAGTCCTGAGGAAAGAGTGCCCCTTCGCGCTCAGGGCGTCCCAGCGGTGATCATCGGTGAGGATCAGCAGGATATTGGGCCGTGATGCTACCAGTTCTGCCACGGAAAACGTGGCGCACACCAGACACAGGAGGAACTTCATGACACTTCCGGGCGATCGTTGATCCTTTAAAAAACAGGGATTACTCAAGCCCATCGGTTACCTGAAATGAGTAGAGCTTGGCGTTTTTGAGATGGAACCGCAACCGGACCTGCCGCCCCTGCAGGGCTGACAACCGGTCCTGCCCGGCCCACCCGGGCACCAGGCGCAGCTGATTAACCCCTTGGTAGGTCTTCGCCGCCCGGCCAGAAAAAGAGGGTATGGGGTTCCCCTTTTCATCGAGGACCTCGACTCGCACCTCACCCGCGGCAGCATCGACATTGACCTTCAGGGTATTGCCCGCGACCTTGAACGGCTTGGTTTCGACAAGCCCGGGCCGGGGACCGGCCGCCTCCAGACAAAAAAACCCGTCGAGACGCAGCTTGGCTAGCGCCAGCCGGGCATCCCACTTTCTGGCACCCCAGCGTTCATTGGTTGCGAGGTAATAGACCCAGTGCTCATCATCCCGAGTGATGATGTTCGAGGGCGGCCGGGCACAGTCCTTGTCATAACTACCTGCGGGACCCCTGGGAATGAGGGCCCTCCGCGGATACACTGCCGCTGAAAAATCGTATTTTATCCCATCCCGTGACGGCGCCATGTAGAATTCCCAGACCCCACGCTCATGCCGGGTCTCAAAGTCCTGCTCCCCTACTGGGACCGGCCGGTTGGTAGCCGCCAGCACATCCGTGAGCGCAAACCAGATTCCTTCGTAATACCACATCGGAAAGGTATGGATCTGGTAGACTGGGGTATTCGTTCCTTCAATCAGAGACTGGTCAGGATCATTGAGGACGAATTTCGTGAGGGTATTCCAGGACGTGGGATTCCGGAAAAGGTCATTTCCCCCGGAATGCTCCATGATGCGCACCCCTCGTAACTCGCCCAATCCTCCTCCCGCGGCAAAGTCCTGCCGGCAGTGCAGGAGGTAGCGCTTTCGCAGGGGATCCCAGTGGATCTGGTTATTGGTATCCGCTGCCCGGCCCGTAACCGGAAGGCCTCCGTTGTACAAATTCCAGTGAATCCCGTCGGCTGAGTATCCCAGTCGGGTTCTCGCGTCATCGCCACCCATGTTGGGATAAAAGGCCACCTTGTATTTTTCGGGGGATCCAGCCGGGACAGTCGGGTCTATCATGACCGTGACTCCATCCATTCCGATATCGTGAAGATGCATCGAGGTCTTTTTCCTCAGGATCGGCACCTTTGAGTTCCAGTGGACCAGGTTGCTTTTCCCGTCCTTGGAAATTAACGGCTTGGTCCAGTGTATCCCGTCTCTCGATTCCGCATATGCCAGGCCACTGCCCTTTCGCTTGCTTGCCAGATACCAGAGACGAAAGATCCCCCGGTCCGCATCCCAGTGCGGTGAAAAGAACCAGCAGAAGGTAGATTCGCCAAACTCGTAGCCCGGACCACCATCAGGGCCATCTTGAACCTCTCCGGACTGGAAGTCGGTCGGCAGGGTCGGCTTGAGCACGACCCCCTGCTTGCGGGCCACCCCAGCCTTCCGGGTCACATTCTCGCTCGTGGAGATGATGTGGTCATCTACGAACAATTGCTTGCGCAGCCCAATCTCCAGGGCCGTCCCGGTCCCCGGGAAAAGAAGCAGGGGGAGAACAAGGAAATAACCTTTCATCTTCTGCGTGTAACTTCCCCGGCGGTCATGACTTGGGGGACTGCTCCAGCAACTCCAGATCTTCTCGAACATCACGCGCCCACGCTCTCCAGCTCTTGTCGATCATGGCTTTATCGGGCTTTCCGTTACGCACCAGGAGGAGATAAGACTCCGTGATCTGTTCTCCTGGCTTGATCTCCCACGCCTTCTCCTGGGCTGGAACAACATTAAGGAAAATCGCCCCATTGTGACTGCTGGGTGGCCACGTTCGCAGACGCTGGGGGAAATCTCTGTTCTTAGGATGAATCATGACTACCAGGGTAGCATCTCCCTCTGCGGTTGGGCCCCACATGGCGACCCACCGGGCCCGGGTGGCATGGCTGTTTGTCCGGTCCAGGCCCTTCGAAGTAAGATAATCGCTATTGGTGCGGTCCCAGTGATGGGGCGCACGGTAGGCCAATCCGCCTCCATAGCGGTATGCGGGCAGAACGAGGGATTCCTCGCTCACGTTGGTCTGCTGCACGCGGTATTCAACCTGGTTTTCTCCCGCTACGAAATTTACCCGTATCCCGAATTGCTCCTTCAGGATAACGGTCTCCTGCCGCGCCTTACCCTTGTAGGCAACCTGCTCCTGCTCGACCATGAACCCGACAGAGGGGTCACGGTCCGAACCTTCGTGAAGATGGATTGTCTTTGTATACCGGACCCGTCCCGTTCTGCCGCGCAGGTTCCAGAAATCCGGTTTATCCTCCCCATGCTGGGTCTTCACCCAGGCATGCCAGATCCCGAGGTGATGATAATGGTCCGCCGGATGGATCCCTGTCACCGGCTCGCCGTTCGGGGCGCAGAGAGGATGAATGAAACCACTCCTCCTGTAGATCACGTCAACTCCCTCGGGAGGCGGCATCTCAGCCTTGTGATAGGTCAGCACGGTCGACTCTCCCCGCTTGATCGTTATCGATTTGTCAGTTTCTATGACTGTGAGCTCAGCAGAAAGAAGGGGAGGGCCAACGAGACACAGAACCGGGAACAAGCATGCGGACCATAAGTTCATCTGTTCCCAGCGAAGCGAAATCCTTTCTCGCCGTCAATCTTCGCTCGATACCTCACAAAAACGACGACCAGAAGGAAATTCCAGGAACTGGCAATCCCCGGGCGAAGACTGGAGCCAAGGGGAGTCGAACCCCTGACCTCGTCATTGCGAACGACGCGCTCTACCAACTGAGCTATGACCCCGGGTCTTCGTACCCTGCGCAAAGTAATATCACGCACTGCTGAAACTAATCCGACCACTGGGGCCAATCAAGCGGCATTTCCCATCCATCTTGCCCCGGCCTCGGATCACACTACCATCAGGGTCATGGAGATCGTTATCGCGTCCCCGGCCGGATCCGTTCCAGGCGGGAACAGTAAAACGGCCAGCTCCTGGGCTCAGCAGCTGACCCAGCTCGGGCACACGGTGCGCCTCTCGGGCTCTCCCGACGCCCAGGCTCCTGATCTCCTCATCACAATGCACGCCGAGAAAAGCCATGAGGCACTGGTTCAATTTAAAAACAAGTATCCGGCAACCCCGGCAGTAGTCGCCCTTACCGGCACGGACCTCTATCCGGAACTTTCTGCGGTCTCCCTTGCATCCCTCCGGCTCGCCAGCCGGGTGGTAGTTCTGCAGGACAAGGCGTTGCAGCGCCTGCCAGCTGACTTCCGGGCGAGGGCCCACGTAATCTACTGCGCTGCTCAAACCGCGCCTCTTCCAGCCGAAGGTCATCCCCGCAAACGGGGATTCAGCGTGTGCGTAGTAGGCCATCTTCGCAGCGTCAAGGCTCCCCTGCACACCGCCCGGGCTTCCCGGCTTCTTGGACCGGAATCCGAAGTTTACGTCCTTCATGCGGGTGCAGTTCTCGAAGAACGTTATCGAGAGCTGATACGGCGTGAAGAGGCCGAAAACCCTCGTTACCGCTGGTTAGGACCCTTGGAAACACAGGAAGCACAGCAACTGATTACCTCCAGCGATCTGCTGTCCCACACCTCCTCGCAGGAGGGAGGGGGCTCGGTACTGGGGGAGGCTCTGATGGCCGGCACACCAATCGTGGCCTCCAGAAACGATGCAACCACGAGTCTCCTCGGCGACGATTACCCCGGGCTCTTCTCCTTTGGTGATACCGCGGCGCTGGCCACCCTTCTCAGCTCCTGCGAAACCTCTCCCCCCTTTCTCAGGTCCCTCCTTGCCAGTGCTGCACCCCATCTCGAGAAATGTAGTGGGAATCGCGCCCTCAGGTGCTGGCGAGACCTCCTTGGAGAACTCTTTCCGGATCGACCTTCCTGTTAAAATCAGGACTGCGTCCTGCCGCTGGAAATCCATCCTTCTTGCCAGCCGTTTCACCGCGTAGCGAGTCCGGAGGAGGTCAACTTTCAAAAACACCAGCTGCTAAAAGTCCCTTCCCCCCGTTCCGGGTTATTATTGTGTCCGTCGTCATGATGCGGCTGGACCAGGGCTACCTCGCCGTGTTGAATTTCCACCACACTTCGATGTCAGACGACCTGCTCCCAGAACTCTCCAAACTTATCACCCGGAGCCTCAACATCCCGGAGGCCAAAGCCGAGGCCATCTCCCTTGACACAACTCTCGAGTCTCTGGATATCTCCTCCCTCGAACTGGTTGAGATTCTGATGACGATCGAGGAAGAGTACGATCTCCAAATTGACGTCGATGCGGTGGAAGCCCGGGATTCTCTCCTGAGCGTGGGCGATCTTCTTGCGCTGGGCAGAAAGCACGGGCTGGGGGCACAATCCGAGAAGTGATGTCCGTCTCGCGTGCCGTCATCACGGGCTACGGCTGTATTTCCTCCCTGGGGGACACTGCGCTCGAGACATGGGACGGAATGACAGCGGGCAGGAATGGCATATTTCCGCTCTCTCCCTCCGAGCTGGGTGAGATCTCAATCTCGAGGGCGGGCGTAGTTCAGCGCAACCTGAGCACCATGTTCGAGCCGCGCCTGATGCGGCAATACGATCGCGTCAGCCTGCTCGCCATGTCGGCTGCCGAGGAGGCCCTCGCCCATTCCGGTCTTGAGATTACGGAAGAACTCGCACCCCGTGCTGGCTCTATCATCGGAATCGGAAATTGCGGCTGGGAAGCAGTTGAAGAAGGCTACGTTCGCTCCCTCGTTGAGAAAAAGCGCCGCTCGAAAATCTTCACGGTTCCACGAGTAATGCCCAGCGCACCGGCCTGTAATGTAAGTATGCACCTTGGGCTTAAAGGGCCCAGTTTTGGAGTAACCTCTGCCTGCTCCTCCTCCAACCACGCTTTTGCCTCCGCCCTCCAGCAAATTAGGGCCGGCGGGGCAGATGTGATGGTAACCGGCGGGGCAGAAGCGCCCATCATGTTCGGCATCCTTAGGGCCTGGGAAGCCCTGCGCATTGTCGCGCCCGGCCCATGCTCTCCCTTTGATCTCAACCGCCGCGGACTCGTCCTCGGCGAGGGATCTGGCGTCCTTATCCTCGAGTCGCTCGAACACGCCAGAGCGAGGGGAGCCACCATCCACGCTGAATTAGCCGGAGCAGGATCCTCCGCAGACGCGGGTGACCTCGTCATCCCCACTCCCTCGGGACCTGAGCAGGCCCTGTTGAGCTGCCTGCAGGACGCACGGCTCAATCCCGAGGACATTGACTACATTAACGCACACGGAACGGGCACCAAGGCCAACGACGCCATCGAGTGCAATGTCATTCGGCGTATTTTTGGTGAGCATGCCGGGCATCTCTCGCTATCCTCTACCAAGGCCATGCATGGACATGCTCTTGGAGGGGCTGGAGCCATCGAGGCGATTGCCTGCATCGGAGCTCTCAACGAGAACCTTGTGCCACCTACGATCAACTTTGAGACACCGGATCCCGAGTGCGCCCTCGATATCACGCCCAACCATGCAAGGGAGCGCGAGGTAAGGGCTGTCCTCAGTAATTCCTTCGCCTTTGGGGGACTGAACTCTGTCGTAGCGTTCAAAAAATTCCAGGACTAGGAGAAGGTCGAAGGAAGAACCCCACCACCAGCCGACTAAAAATCCCGGTCTTCCCGTCTTTCACCCTGCAGGCGGCGAAAATGTGAATCAACAGACCGGAGGCGCGGCTTCAGTTCGTGAAAGCGGTAGAGACCTCTGCTTTCATTGGTAATTGGCAGGGAGCGCTTATTGGAAAGGTCCCCGCCCACCTACAAAAAACATGTTTCCAGATTACCCTGATCAGCCGGGGTGCTGGCTACCAGAGATACCTGCCGCTCGAAAAAAAGACCAAGCCGATCCTGAGATCAGGGGTAGAATCGACTGACGACCACCGCTGGGCTACAACCGGTTGAAGAGAATCCTGAGATTCCTAGTTTGCCGACCTGCTATCACGATCTCAGGCTTACCGTCGCCATTGAGGTCTCCTGCCTTGAGGTCTTCCACTGCGATTTCCCGACCAGATACCCGGCTTGCCCGCCAACGGAGGCCACCCTCGTCAAGGGGAGTGAAGAGAACGACCCCCGGGACGCCCGGGGGATGCAGGGCACGCCAGCCAACGACGACCTGGTCTGAGCCCATCCCCAGGAAATCTGCAATCGCCACGGCGTGACCGTCCAGCATTGCATCGCTGAGCACGGAAAGCCGACGCCAGAGGCCCTGTCCATTGTCAGGCTGCACGTAAACCGCTGATTTGTCCCCGTGGATGGGTTCCACGGTAGCAATGAATCTCTTTCCGTCGGGCAGTTTCCCGTCACGAACCTCGCCCGCAAATTTCTCGGTCAGCTGCTGCCTCCTCCACTCTCCATCCAGTCGGTCAAAGTACCACACTCCTTCGTTGGAAGCCGAAATGAGCTCCTCCTCCAGATCATCATCCCAGTTAACAGGTTGGAAATTGTGCGAGAGATGGGTGAAGTCGCTGATTACCCGGGTCTGCCACGTTCCGCGTGGATCAGCCGGCTTGAAATACTCAAGCACGCTCGGAGCGACCCCTTTTCCACCACCTGCGCCTTCTCCCCTGAGTGGCTTGACGGCCAGGGTGAAAACGCCGCGGGGCCCCTTCAGCCAGTGCATGCGATGAATACCCGGTTCGTTAGGTAGTTTCACCGGCGCCCACAGCTTGGTGCGATCCTCCGGTGGAACAAGATAGAAGACTGCCCCGTCCTTCACGGTTCCCTCGAAATTCCACTGCCCGCCAACTGCGATCTCACATCTTCCGTCCCCGTCAAGATCCCGGGCCGTGATGCAGACATTATCCCGTTCAGTGAGGTTTCGGGCAATGATGTGCTTTTTCCAGTTACCGGCTTCCACTGAACCCTCGGCAGGATTCTCGTACCACTGGAAGGTTTTTCGGTCAGCCAGGATAATATCAGTCCTCTTGTCCCCGTTGACGTCGGCAAGCTGGAGGCCGTAGCCGATTTCGATCTGGTCTATCTCGACGGCATCCCACCTTGGTTCGGGAGGACCGGCCAGACCCGTGACTCCAGAGAGAGCGAGGAAGACTACCTGAAGACCGACCTTCATCCTTCGGAAGATGCTCTACACCCTGCATTCAGCCCCCGTCTACCCAAAACAAAAGCGTATGATCGATAACTCCATTCTTGCCTCGAAAGCACCGCCCCGGGCTCCCCGAAGGGCGGGAACAGGCTTCATCTCTGTACTTGAATCGGGAGAGAAAGATCACGACGATCCCCCTTCATGACTTCCCTGCGCATGCTCCTCGTTGCTCTCGCTCCCGCGCTCGCGCTCTCTCCCGGTTCATCGGCCCAGCAACTGCGTCGTGGCCATGCCCACACCCAAGAGGCCGCCGCCAAGGAGATTGCAGAACTCACAGCCGCCACCCCCGACCTCGCCAGCTGGGAGAAGCGCAAGGCCACTGTCAAGGCCGGCATCCTCGCCGGGGCCCGGCTCGACAAGCTCCCGGAGCGGACCCCGCTCAATCCGCGCTTTGTAAAGAAACGCGTATACGAAGGATACCGGGCCGAGAACGTGGCTATCGAGAGCTCACCCGGATTCTACGTGACCGGGACGCTCTATCGCCCAACCGACTTCGGTGGGCCCCTAGCTGGGATCCTCTGCCCGCACGGCCATGGGGGCCGTTTCAAGGAATCCCGCCAGAGACGCTGCGCCGTCCTGGCCAAGGCAGGTGCTGCAGTCTTCCAGTATGACATGATGGGCTATGGGGACTCCAAGACCGTCGGCTGGAATCACGGACACACCCCTGAGCTGCTGCGCCTGCAAACTTGGAACAGTATGCGGGCTCTCGACTTCCTCCTTACCCTTCCAAGGGTCGATCCAAAGCGCATCGGGATGACCGGTTGTTCCGGGGGCGGCACCCAGACCTTCATCCTCTCCGCACTCGACGAGCGGGTAGCAGTCAGCATTCCGGTCTGCCAGGTTTCCGCGCACTTCTTTGGAGGTTGCCACTGCGAAAGTGGCATGCCCATTCACTGGAGTAAGACGCACAAGACCAACAACGTCGAAATTGCCGCCCTTACCGCACCCCGTCCCCAGCTTCTCATCTCCAACGGACAGGACTGGACCCTGAACACCCCGAAAGTGGAATTCCCCTTCGTACAGCACATTTACAACCTGCATGGTGCCCGGGACCAGGTCGCCAACGCCCACTTCGCCAGCGAAGGTCACGACTATGGGCTCTCCAAGCGCATGGCCGCCTACCCGTTCCTTGCCCGACACCTCGACCTCGACCTCCAGCGCGTAACGGGCAAGGATGGGAAAATCGACGAGTCCTTCGTGGTAGGGGAGACCGAAGCGCAGATGATGGTCTTCAACGGCCAATATCCTGAAAACGCGGTCAAGCCCAACACCCGCCTACCCTGAGCCTCCTGAACGACTAACGTGCCTCTTCCTTTCATCAACCAGGGAGCCGAACGACGGGCATCACCGGTTGCTACTGCACGAAACTCCAAGCTTGAGTCAGCATCCTCCTGTTTTTTGAATCATTGCTGATGAAGACGCTTCTCGCCCCCTCGCTCTCAATCTTCCTGGCCCTCGCCCAGTTCTGCACTGCCGAATGGGAATTCTTCGCCATGGATACCGGCACGAGGGATGGCCAGACAAGATCATACGAGCAGCAGGCGGCTCTCGTGAAAGAGCTCGGCTTCGCGGGAATCGGATATACCGGAGCGGGGCGCATTCCCGAAATGCTCGCTGCCGTCGACAAGCACGAGATCAAGTTTCACCCGGTCTACAACGGAATCGAAGTCCGTGACTCGGGGGTCACCCACAGCCCGAATCTCGAGGACGCCATTACCAGGCTCTCCGGACGCAAGGCCATCGTCTGGCTCTACGTGGGTGGACGGCGCCCGGCCGACCCGACCGGGACCGATGCTCCGGTGATCGCCAAGTTGCAGAGCCTCGCCGACCACGCTGCCAAGTCCAACGTTCGCCTCGCCCTCTATCCGCACGCCGGTGCCTATGCCGACCGCGTGCAGGACTGCGTGCGCCTCGCCAAGGCGGCTGGCCGCAGAAACCTGGGCGTGACCTTCAATCTCTGCCACTTCCTCAAGGTGGACGGCAAGGACCTCGGAAAGCGCCTCGAGGAAGCCGCTCCTCACCTCTTTGTCGTAACCATCAACGGCGCTGACAGGGACGGGACGGGATGGAATACGCTCATCCAACCATTGGATGCCGGCACCTACGATGTCCTGCCCGTCCTGCAGAAGTTAAAGGACCTCCAGTGGAACGGGCCCATTGGCCTGCAGCACTACGGTATTCGCGGCAGCGCCCGAGAAAACCTCGCCCGCTCCATGAGCGGCTGGAAAAAACTGCTCACCCGCCTTGGCGCGCAGTAACCCCCCACCTGCCAACCAGCCGGAAAACATACCCGGCGTATCAGGGTTCCCCGGACAGGTCAAAACGCACCTCCCCGACCAGCGATGGCTTGACTCCGGGTCTGCTCCGGCAAGGCTGGGCAAAATGGAATCCCCTGATTTCAAACAGGCTGGGACCTTTCCCCGGAGCCCCCGCGAAAAGCTGGGAGGCTACGTCATCGCAGCCCGCACCCTGGACAAGTGTCGAGCCGACATTGCAGGCACCCTCGGGGACTACAAGTTCGATTGCCCGCTCGACAATTTCTTCTTCGAATTCGCAGGCCTGTCCGCGGATTCCTTCCGCGAATTCGTGGCCTCCGGTGCGGACGAGGAAGCCGTGGCTACGTGGCTGGGGGAGCAGGCAGTCAGGCGTGAGCCGGAGGAAATTATCCGATGGAATAACGAGATGCGTGCCAAGCGTATTTGCGAATTGCCTGTCGAGCTGCAGATTTTTCTTGAGGGCTACATCCCGGAATTCCTTCCCCGGGGCCGACCAGTCTACGTCTGGTTCGATGTCTATGACCTCGAAGAGGGGCGAATGTGATTTCGCTGGCGTCAACAATTCAGCTACTCGTTCGCGCCCATCAGGTAAGTCAACAATTCCAGGATTTAATGCCGCGCCTTCTCCCGCTCCTGAAGAATCCCCGGCCTGCCCGCCAGCGCTTCCTGGTTCGCGGGATTTTCATGCTCGTAGCCGCGTATCCCGGGCCTCTTCTGAAGGGCCAGCCCGAGCACTGGTCCTTTCAGCCGCCCCGGAAGCAAGACGTCCCGGAAAATGCTCACCCCGTCGACCACTTTGTCCGCCACCAGCTCTCCGAGCAAGGACTCAAGCCCGCCCCCCGCGCTTCCAGACACACGCTTGTCCGCCGGCTCAGCTTCGATCTGCGCGGACTCCCGCCCACACCTGCGGAAGTAGAGCAGTACCTCGCGGACAACTCCCCCGATGCCTGGGCCAAACTTGTCGAGGGCTTCCTCGCTTCCCCCCACTTCGGCGAACGCCTCGCCCAGGACTGGCTCGATCTGGCCCGCTACGCGGACACTTCGGGCTATGCCGCCGACCGCACCCGCAACATGTGGGTTTATCGGGACTGGGTGATCAACGCCATCAACAGCGACAAGGGGTTCGACCAGTTCACCATCGAGCAGATTGCCGGCGACCTCCTGCCCGACGGCGGACTCAACGAGAAGATTGCTACCGGATTCCACCGCAATGCCATGCAGGCCAAGGGGAACAATCCACGCAAGGAGGAATTCCGGGTTAAGACAGTGGTTGACCGGCTCAAGACCACGGGCCGGACCTGGCTGGGGTTGACCCTAGAATGTGCCGAGTGCCACGACCACAAGCACGACCCCATCAGCCAGAAAGAGTATTACCAGCTCTTTGCCATCTTCAACAACGTGCCTCATCTGGGAAGTGGCTACGATACACATGGTCCAAAAATCAACTTTGCCCCGCACGACAACAGTGAACGGGCTGTAGCACTGGAAGCCCGGATCGCCACCCTCCGGAAAACCACGCCAAGGGCGAGTTCTCCCCTCGGTCCGAGCCTACTGGGAACCTTGGAGAAGGGCCACGTGGAAAAGGACCCCGCGGACTTTGCCCCTACCGGTGATCTCAGCATCACGGCCCTGGTAAGGACGGAGGAAGCGGTCGCGGATATCGCCTCCAAATACGACTGGAGAAGCAAGAATCGCAGCTTCGTCTTCGGGATCGGCGGAGAGTCCGGCGAGCACGGCCGCCGCGGGCACCTCTTCGCCTGGATTTCCTCAACCAACGATCCTTGGAACGGTGCCGAGATCCACGGCAGCATTCCCGTTAACGATGGTCGGCAGCATCACGTCGCCCTCGTCTTCCGGGCGGGTAAATCGATGAAACTCTTCGTCGATGGGGTAGAGGACAAGGCCGCGAGTATTATCGGGAATATTCCCGAAGGAATTTCGGTGAGTGAGCGGCCACTCGCCATCGGAGCGGGCTACAGGAACTCCGAAACTCCCAACGCCTTCGAATTCAAGGGCGATCTCAGTCAGGTCCGCCTCTACACCAGCGCTCTCACTGACCCGGGTCAGGTTGGAACGACCGGAGCAGAAATGCAGAAGCTGCAGGACGAACTCGCATCCCTTCGCCGGAAGCCCATCAGGATCCATGTGATGGACGAGCTCCCTGCTCCCCGGGCAACACATGTCCACATCCGGGGAAACTTCAAGGATCGGGGCGAACGGGTCTATCCCGCCGTCCCTGCCATCCTGCCTGCTCTCCCCGGTGGGCAGAAGGCCAACCGCCTCGATTTCGCAAAGTGGCTGGTGCGACCGGATCATCCCCTCACCGCCCGGGTCGCGGTCAACTATCTCTGGCAACACTTCTTCGGCACCGGACTGGTGGCAACCCCGGCGGATTTCGGAACGATGGGGAGTGCTCCCACCCATCCCGAGCTCCTGGACTGGCTGGCAGTGGAATTCGTGAAGAGCGGGTGGAGCCGCAAGGACCTTGTGCGCCTCATCGTGCACTCCGAGACCTACCGGCGATCGTCGGTTCAAGGCACCGAGCATCACGATCTTGATCCTGCCAATCGGTTGCTGGCCCGGATGTCACGCTTCCGCCACTCCGCCGAGCAGATCCGTGACAACGCCCTCGCTGTCAGCGGCCTGCTTGTTCCCGCCGTCGGAGGCCCTCCCGTCTTCCCTGCCCAGCCGGCGGGACTTTACGAGGAAACCGGCCAGAACGAGCCCGGGAACTCCAATTTCACCTGGAAAAACTCTGCCGGGGACAGCCGCTATCGCAAGTCGACGTATACCTACTGGAAGCGCATGCTGCTGCACCCTTCCCTGGCGAGCTTCGATGCTCCGGCGCGACAAGTGTGTGTGGCAAGGCGTTCCCGGACCAACACCCCGCGACAGGCGCTCGTCACACTGAATGATCCCGTGTTCCACGAATGTGCCCAGGCGTTCGCCCAGCGCATCATGGCATCCGATCCAGATACCGGGAACCGCCTCGATTTCGCCTTCCAGCAATGCCTCAGCCGCCTTCCTGACCGCCGGGAGCGCGAACAGTTCCACCGCTTCGTGGCGGATGGAGGCAACACGGCCTGGCTTTCGGTCGCCACCGTCCTGCTCAATCTCGACGAAACCCTGACCCGAGAATGATGGAGCCCCTAGCCTGCCAGATCACCCGGCGCCATCTCCTTGGCCGTTCGCCCCTCGCCCTGGGCTCAGTGGCCCTCGCCTCGCTCTGCCGGGCCGGACAGAGGTCTTCCGGCGGTCTTCCCTCGAGCGGCCCGGGCGGATCCCTTCACTTCGCACCGCGTGCCCGGCGCGTGATTTACCTTTTCATGTCGGGCGGCCCTTCCCACGTCGACACCTTCGACCCCAAGCCGCTCCTCCATGAGCGCGATGGACAGGAAATGCCACCTGCCCTCATCGCCAATCATGAATTTGCCATGATCAAGGAGAGTCGTCCCAAGGTGAAGGGCTCACCCTGGTCCTTCCGCCCCCGGGGCCAGAGTGGCACGGAGGTTTCCGAGCTCTTTCCCCACGTGGGCCGGGTGATCGACGAAATCGCGATGATCCGGTCCATCCACACCGACAGCTTCAACCATGACCCTGCGGTCATGTTCATGAATACCGGCAGTGTCCGCTTTGGCCGACCGTCCATGGGCTCCTGGCTTTCCTACGGGCTGGGTTCCGAGAACAGCGATCTTCCCTCTTTCGTCGTGCTGGTCTCCGGGAAGAACCGACAGCCCCTTCTGGACAGCTACTGGGGTGCCGGATTCCTGCCCTCGAGGCACCAGGGAACCACCTTCCGGACCTCCGGAGATCCTGTTCTCCATATCAAAAATCCACCGGGAGTAACCAGGGAGGAGCGCCGCCGCCAGCTCAACCTCCTCAGGTGGATGAACCAACGCCGGCACGAGGCCGTCAACGATCCGGAAATCGCCACTCGCATCGCCCAGTACGAACTGGCCTACCGCATGCAGGTCTCCGTCCCCGAGCTCACTGATATCACCAGCGAACCGGAATCCGCCCGCCGCGCCTATGGGGCGGAGCCGGGCAAGGCCTCTTTCGCCAACAACTGTCTCCTGGCCCGCAAGCTCGCCGAGCGGGGAGTCCGCTTCATCCAGCTCTACGACAAGGGCTGGGACTCCCACGGGGAGATCAGAAAGGACCACGCGACCCGCTGCCGGCACGTCGACCAACCCATTGCCGCCCTGCTTACCGACCTTCGGCAGCGCGGTCTCCTCGACGACACTCTTGTGATCTGGGGCGGCGAGTTCGGACGCACGCCCATGTCGCAGGGCCGGGGCGAGAGCGCCGGACGTGATCACCACCCACATGGCTTTACCATGTGGCTGGCAGGCGGCGGGATCAAACCAGGCATCGTGCATGGGGCAACTGACGAGTTCGGCTACTTCGCCCGCGAGGACAAGGTACACGTCCATGACCTCCACGCTACCATGCTCCACTGCCTCGGCCTGCGCCACAAGGACTTCACCTTTCGACACCAGGGACGCGCCTTCCGGCTCACCGACGAATTCGGGAAGGTCGTGGAGCCTCTCCTCGTGTAAGGATCCATTGCCCCCGGCACTGGCGCCCCCAACCCGGGCGAGCTTGAGGGGTCCTAGAACTCGATGAGCTTGCTCCCATCCTGCGCCGACTCAAGGCAGGCATCGAGGATGGCCTGGGTCTTCAGTGAGGCCTCTGGCCAGAAGGAATCCGGCGTCCCACTCAGGGCGAGCTCCGCGAAATTGCGGAAGAGCTTGGTCTCCTGCGCGTTGGAATCATTGCCACCGGGCTCGGAGACGAATTCGCGCCGGAGGTGCTTCTCCATGGTGAATTTGCAGCCCTCTACCACGAACTCGGCATTATTGACCCAGAAGTCGAGCTCACCATCTGGATAGGGCAGGACCAGGTCATCGAGACGGATGTTTCCCTTGTCACCACTGACATGCAGCCACTGCTGGTGATTCGTAAGGAAGGAATTGTAGAATGTGGCCGATATTCCGTTGTCGAAGAAGAGCTCCGCACTTAGCTCGGTGGGAACCTGGCTCGGAGAATCGGCCCGTGAGGCGGTGGAGAGCATGGTCGCCCGCAGCGCCTTCGGCATCTCGTAGTTCATCACGAAGAGGGTGGCCCGGATAGTATACCACCCGAGATCCCCCAGGCAGCCCGCCGGCTCGAGCTCGCTGCTGAGCCGGATGTTCCCTGCGAGAAATTCCGGCGGGGCACAGAAGCTGAAGGCAGTGGCGATTCTCGTGATCCGGCCCACGTTGGCGGGATCATCCAGGGCGGCCCGGAGTTTCGGCAGGCGGTCGCTGTGCATGTACATGATTCCATCCATGAACTGCACATTATTGGCTTTGCAGGCTGCCGTCATCTCCACGAGGTCGGCGTGACTCACCGCGCAGGGCTTTTCACACATGACGTGCTTGCCCGCGTTGGCCGCCTTGATCACCCACTCCTTGCGAAGGCCTGTCGGGAGCGGAACGTATACCGCGTCCACGTCCCCGGCGGTTACGATCTCATCATAGCTTCCAATCGCACGCGGGGGATCAAGATAAGGCACTTCCTGCTGGCATTCATCGATGAACTGCTGCGCCTTGGCCACCTCCCGGCTCGCCACCGCAGTCACCGTTCCATTTCCCGAGTTCCTGATCGCCTCCCAGTTCTTTCGAGCGATGCCTGCCGTGCTGAGAATACCCCAGCGCAATGTTTGTGCCATGAACAGGATTTAGAGGAATCCCCCAACCGAGGGCAAGCCACACTTGACCGTGATATTTTTCCGACCTCCCCGCCGAGGACTTAATTAAGCGCTAGTTGGCCGCCTGCAGCATCAGCTTCCTGATTCTCTGCACCACCCCGGGGTACTGCCCGGCCACATTCTTCTCCTCAGCCAGATCCTGCTCCAAATCGTAGAGTTCGACCTTCTTCCTACCGTCCATCTGAACGGCCTTCCAGTGACCGGTCCGTAGTGCCTGCTTCCCACCGAACTTCCAGTAAAGGTATTCGTGGCTCTTCTGCTCCCTTCCTCGCAGCGCATTGAGAAAGGAAATTCCGTCGACGTCTCCGGGCACCTCTGCCCCCGCCAGTTGGCAGGCCGTGGGGAGGAAGTCCCAGAAAGCAAGCGGCTCGGAGCAGGTCGTGCCCGGCTTAACTACCCCGGGCCACCAGCCGATGGTGGGGACGCGGATCCCTCCCTCGTAGAGATCGCGCTTGAATCCACGCAGGGGGCCATTGGCATCAAATACTTCGTGGCGGTGACCACCCTCCGAATGAGGCCCATTATCGGAGGTAAAAAACACGAGGGTCCGGTGATCAATCTTCAACTCCCGGAGAAGGGCGACAAGGCGTCCAACATCCCTATCCATCCAGGTTACCATCGCGGCCTGCCCCTTGCTTGTATTTTTCCAGTCACGGTTCTCATAGGAGCCGTAATCCGGAACCTCCATCCCGTCACCATGGACCCTTCCTCCTTCATTATTGGCGTGCGGAATGGTCCAGTGGACATGAAGGAGAAAGGGCTGCTCCCGATTCTCCCTGATGAATCCAAAGGCCTGCTCCGTCATGATCGGGTGGGACCAGGTTACCTTCCGAGAAGCCACCCTTCCACCAGAGGCCGGATGCTTTGAAAGCACGTTGCCCGCAAGAGGATACTTCTGCTCGTTACGCCACAAATGGGTCGGATAGTAATTATGGGCCTCTCCCTGGTCCAGGTAACCCATCCAGAAATCAAATCCATTCTTGAGCGGGAACCCGCTGGTTCCCACGCCTCCCATCGCCCACTTCCCAACTCCCCCTGTCCGGTATCCTTCCTTCCGGAGTAATTCTGCTACCGTCACATCCTCCGGCTTGAAGTGATAGTTCGCATTCGAGGAAATCGGCGTATGACCCATATGCTTTCCCGTCCACAGGGACAGGCGCGACGGCCGGCACACCGTGCACCCTGCATAAAAGTCCGTGAACCGCATGCCCTCTTGGGCGAGCTGATCAAGGTTCGGGGTCGCAACCGTTTGCTGTCCGAAGCACCCGAGATCCCCGTATCCGAGATCATCGCACATGATCCAAATGATGTTGGGTTTGTCCGGAAGATCATCGCCACCTGAGGCGCACGGGAGCGAAATCAACACGGTTGAGGCAAAGAGCATGCGTAACATGGCAGGCAGGTAATCACCCGGGGGCCTCGGCGGCAAGAAGTCGTCCCGCGATCACGCCTCCCAGACCACGGGGGCAAGCTGTTACAGGTGGCTAGTGTTCTCAGGCGTGAAAACGCTCGAATTCAAGCACATGATGCGCCCCCTCCCTGACGAGGAAGAAGGAGACCGCGATTCCCATCAGGGACACATCGTCCTCCCGGGCCCGGTGCGGTTCAGGACTCACCGGGAGAAGGGCCATCGCCCAGCCGTCTTCCTCCTCACCAGAGATCTCATCCACGCACCACTCAACTTCCATTTTCTCATCGATCAGTTCAAGGAGGCGCTGGTTGGGAATTATGGGAACCATGTGGTCAGCGTCATTGAAGAATGACGCGATCCGTTTCTCCAACTGTTCGGGAGACATGATAGTCCCCTCTCCCCATTGGATGGCATCAACGGCTGCTCCAAAGTCTCCCCGCGCCAGGAGGTTCACCCACTTCCAGAAACCGTCCCGAAAGGTTGCGTCTTCCCGGTCGGATGGAAGTTTCAGCAAATCCGCCACGATTCAGTTCTCTCCATGATCTGATCGGTCACTACCTATTTCATGGGAGAGTAGTCGGTCGCTGCCAAGAGAGTAGACTGCACCCCTCCGGGCTGCCGCAAGATCGGCCCCTTCTGCTCCGAGGCCTTGCGGGCAGCCTGCCAGTCGTCATCCTTCCGGAAGCCTTCCCAGGAGGCAGCTCGAGCCGTGGCATCCTTGTGCGAAATCAGATAGGTCAGAGTAATCTCCGACCCGCCCTGGTCCTTCATCAGGTCGCAGTAAAGGATGTTGGTCATCCCGTGCCTGGTAAAGAGGGCACAGGTATGATCTCGAAACCTGCGGTTGATGTCAGGACGCTTGCCGGGATTGGTGGTGTAAGTCCGCAACTCGAAGAGGCGGACCGGGTCGGCAGCCTCGATCTTGAGCGGGGGAGAATAGTCGGTTGCGGTCAGGAACGTGCTTTCGATCTTGCGCACCAGCTTACCTTCCTTGGTGGAAGCTTTATAGGCGGCCACCCAGTTGGGATCCCCGAGAAAGGCACCCCAGGAATTCTTGGCGGCCTCCCGGCTGGCATGCGAAATGATGTAGATCAGCCGCTCGCTGTCATTCTCAACCGGGACCCAGTAGCCCACGTTCCGCATCCCGTGCTTCGCAAAGAGCTTGCAGGTATGGTCACGGAAACGGGAGTGAAGAGCATCGAGCTTTCCCTCGTGGGCATGGTAGATACGCAGCTCGTAAACTCGCGGAGCCTGCTCTTTCTTCTCCTGCCCGGCTTGGGTGCAAAAGGGGAGGAACAGGAGCAGGATGGTGAGGCTTGCTGGAGGTTTCTTCATTATCAGGAAAATCGGTTACTGAGGATTTGCTAGCGGCAAGGCCGTCGTGCCGCAACCTTTCCCGTAGGAATAAGATGCGTCACAGGATTTTTCCACTTATCGGACCCAGCTTTCCGATTGCTTCACACTTTCAAACTTTTTGCTCAACTAAAGACGTTACTTCTCAGTTGACGCCTCCGCCCATCGCCCCGAGACTGTTCCTAGGCTACATTCGTAGTTGAATATTTAGAGGCCCCAAACCCATTTCCATAGGCAACCCAACAGAGGGGGGAGAACTTCGGTTCTCCCCCTTCTCTTTGAAGGCGAGTCGCGGACATCAGGGTCCGGACTGCGCCCCTACCGATTAACTCAAAGAAAGTGCGCTCGACGCAGTCTTAGGAAACTGTGTCCACCTGCAGGCGCACTACTATTCCCGCGAACCCGCGGGTTAACCGCACCTTTATTTCTTCTTGGCCTTGGTCCCACCCCTCGCGCGGAAAAAGCTGAGGCCACGCGCCAGATGCCCGCTTCCCCTCGTCGCGCTGCCTCCTCCGCCAGAAGGCGTGCTGGCAGTTCCACCCCGCGAACGGTTGGCGCGTTGCCGCTGGGCGCTGGCACTGCCAGTGACCGTTGCCGATTCACGTAGGACGACCCGCTTGGAGCTTCGCTCCTGGCCTGGACTGGCTACCACCGGAATACGGCTCAGGCCCGTACTCAGGGCGCTGGGAGAGTCCCCCCGGTCCGGGAAAAGGACTGCCCCCGGTCCCGGAGGAGGGAAGGGGGCGATAATATCTGCTGAGATGAGGCCACCTTCCTCGTTGGTGATTGTTCCGTTTGTGTCGACCCGCATCATGACCATACCCCCCAATCCGTCAGCCTGGAGAACGCCACTGTTTTTGATGTCCTCCTCTGCAACTATTTCAACCATCCGCTCAGCCCGCATCGTCCTAGAATTTATAACGTTTCCTCCCTGGTTACCCGGCAGCCGCTGCACCCGGGATTCGCCGGCCGGTTCATCCTGGGGGAGAAGCCGAAAGTTTTCCCCACCAAAAATCCTGATCGCCCCAAGGGGAGCGAACACCCCACTGCCGTTCCCGTCCCCTCCGAGTCCCCCCAAATTGGCCACGGTCTGCCCAGCGAGCACGAGATCGCCGCCACTGGCAACCACGGTGCCCCCGAGAACTTTCAGAGCTTTCCTTCCGTCGACAAAATCCGCCCTGCGCCCTTCGAGGACTTCGAGCTCGGCCTGCGGATCGAGCCGATGCATGGCAATCGTCAATGAGCGGGCTTCCACCAAACCCGTAATATTTAGTCCAGTGTTAGGATGCGTAACGATCAGATTCCCGTCAGGGAACTTGAGTGTCCCACCCCAAAAACCCTCTGCTCGACCTGCCTGTTCAACCCGGTTGAGGACTGACGCGCTGCCGTCAGCCGGACCATTCCACTGAAAACTCAGGCTGCTTTCCGGGTGATTCAGGACAAAGCTGTCCCAGCGAATGACGCTGCCTGCACCAAGCTGAATTACTGTCTGCCCACCACCCACTTCATTGTAAAAACAGGAGGCCGCCCCTGAGATTAATTCCGGGTTGCCGGGATGCTGACCATTGCAAAGGGGGGTTTGTCCGTGGGCGATGCCCAGGGCACCTGCAAGTCCAGCGATGCTAATTAATCTGAGGGAACGACCTCCTGACCACATATGAAGCACAATATCCCAACCGGGCGGGCCCGGCAGTGATTTTCATTTTTTTTCACTGGGAAGCACTCATGACGCCCGCGCGGTCGCATGGTTTTTATGCTGAACGCCCCCTCCGTCGGTCAGCACCTGCCTCTTTTCACCGGGAAACGATCCTTGCTATAGGGTCGTCGGACATTGTTTCCTAGGGCCCTCCCTCCGGGAAAACCGCTATGAATCGCTCCGGCGAGCCTGAACCTGAGTTTTTCGAGAAACTCTGGCGCGCGACCTACCGCCGCGCCAGGAGGCCGGTGGAAGGTGTACTTCTTTCTCCCGAGGCAGCTGGACTCCTGACCACGGAGATCTTCGAAAATCTCCTGGATCGCTATAAGCTGCGGCCTACCGACGCCGAGTTCTCCGCCGAGGCTCTGGAGAGCGCGCACGACCACTCCCGCTACAACGTGGCCACCGAGCGCACGGACCGGGCGGATCCCCAGTTCTACCATGATCCCGAAGATGAGCGTTACGGGAACAACCTCGATCTCGATCGCCTCAAAAAGAAAGGCGAAGACGGATTCGCCGACCGGGAATGGAATGGTCTCGATCCTATCCTTCGCCCCTTTGGCTTCCGTCTTCTGCTGCGCAAGGGTCTGGGCAATCATGACGCAGAGGATGTTTACCTGGAGACCTTTGCCGAGCTCGCGCGCGAGCGCGCCAAGGACGGCACCGCACCCATTGAATCGATCGTGGTCTTTGAAGAGGTAATCCCCCTTTTTTCCAAAATGGTGCAGTTCCGAGCCATCGACTGGCGCCGCAAACAGAGCGCCCTCAAGAACCAGCCCAACACCCAGAGCTCGTTCGAGGACCTGACCGAACGGGAAGACGGCGCCATGCAGTTCGAGGATGAGGGCGCCGATCCGGATCGAGGCCTGAACCAGCTCAGCTTCGACGAAATCTACCGCCAGTGCGGAGAGGCTCTGGACGATTTCCAGTGGCATCTCGTCTTCACCATTTACGTGTCCCAGAGTTCAACCATGGGAGAGCTCTGCGATGACCCGGAAACACTTGAGAAGCTGGGACTCGAGCCCGGCCATTCGATCTCCAAAAAGCGCCGGTTTATCAATGAGGCGCTGGCCGAAGCGCTCGGCAAACTGCAAAAATGTCTGTTAAGTTGAAAATGCGGTTTTTCCACCCCGGTTGGGAGGTCATAGGACGATGAATACTGAACCTTCTGACAAGTTCGAAGAACTCAAGGGCCTGCTGGCACAGAGCTTCCACTCGGAGGAGGCCGACGATGTGCCTTCCCTTCCCGAGGCCCTGCGTGACCGCATTCAGGACCAGTATGGCAGGGAACTCACCCCCTCTCCGAGGCCGACCGAGGTAGAGAGCCAATCTCTCTTTTCCAAGATCTCACGCCTCTTTGTTCAACCGCAGTTCAGCGGGGCCCTTGCGGCCGTGGTTCTCATGGCCGTAGCAGCCTTCCTGCTCATTCCAGAGCGGTCCGAGACACCCCCCCCTGGAATTCGGGGAGATGACCCGGTCGCTCCCTCTAATCCAGCTGCCACGATCATTCTCTACGGGTTCGAAAGCGGGAAAGCAGAGGCCATCAAGACCCTTCTCGATCCTAGCGTGGCAGTCATCAAGGAGGACATCAGCGGCGAACCTGTCGCCGAGGGCGCCACCATTATCATCGACGGCAGGGCAGCTGAAATTCAAGGCTACGCAGGTCCCGGCGCCGAGGCCACCGTAGTAGCACTTCCTGAGAATGAGTCGGAAGTCAGTAAGGCCGTCGCCGAACTCCTCCTTCAGGTCACAAATGAGTAAGGGCCGCCGTGTCGAATCAGCTTTCCTTGTTTAAATTTAATCGTCCAATGAACAAGAAGCGTGCGGGGAACCGTGCGCGTCTTGGCTTTTCACCAGGAATGCCGCGGGAAAATCGCCAAATTCCTTTTTCGCTCTCAGCCTGTCGGTTCCTGTAATTCGTGCAGGAAACCCCGCTCGTCCATCGACTTACCGGCCAGCTCAAGGGTTTCCCGCAGCATCGTTCCACTCACCTTCAAGCCACCTTCGAAGTTGTCGGCTACGAAGCCGGTGAGCAGGCGACCGTAGGAGCCCTCCTTCCAGCCCGGATACTCCACGTCATTACTCCGAATGATGGGGTCAGGAGGCATCGAGAAGCTCAGCACCCGGTCACCTTCCTCGTATGCGGCGAAAATACCGCCCTCCGCATCTCCCTTTTCCTGAGGCCCTCCCCCAAACTGATAGAGGACCAGCGGACATTTCTCCGAACGAACTTCCTTCAGGACCTCACGAAGCCGATCCGTCCCAACAAGCGCGCGCAGGAGAACCTTTTCCTCCTGCAGGGCCTTGAGAGAGGCGGCACCCTCCTCCGGCTCGAGGAGCACTACCTCCGTGCCCGTAATGACCGGTAGGATCATGCCCCAGACGCAGCGCACGGTCGCTGGCGCCGCAGTATCAAGCGTCACAACCGCCCTGCCGTCACCGAGATCGTGAGGATCCGAAAGCTGATGGGCATTAGTCAGCAGACCCTGCCATTCTTCGGTGCTCCGGCCAGCCAGGGAAAGCCAGTCTGCAAGCCACTGTTCCGCCCCGGCATGTCCCCGGGCCAATCGCGCCGGATTACCCCGCCCGGCCAAAAGATCTCCGACTTGCGCCCACGAACAGGAATGCATGCGCCCCTCCCGCATCCAGCGCAGGGCCCGTCGTCCCTTCCTGGCATGGTCGGCAAGGAAGGCGGCCGGTTCCCCGGCCGGTTCCCGCCGACGGACAAAGACCTCTCCCGCGAGGGCATTGAGTTCCCTCTTCAGTCTGGCAGCCGGGTATTCGCTGGCCTGGCGCGCTTCGCCAAAGGCAACCCGGGCACCAAACGGAATGGCCCTTGGGACCTTCCACAGGAATTTACCCCGCTCTGCTGAAAAAATAGATTTCCACAGCCCATCAAGATAGACTGGCAGGACTTTGGAGCTGGCGCGCCGGGAGATCAGCTCGAAGCCGCGCTTGAACTCTCCCATGAAACCGCTGCGGGAGAGTTCCCCTTCCGGGAAAATGCAGACCACGCTGCCCTGCTCCAGCGCATCGGCCGCAATCTTGATCGCGTCCTTGGCCTGGGTAGTCGAGATGGGAACCGTGTCGAAGAGCCGGGCCAGCCTTCCAATGAGCGGTTTTCGAAAGTAGTGGCTCACCATGAGGAAGCGCACCGGGCGGGGGCTGGCTGCGCTCAGGACCAGGGCATCGATATAGCTCACATGATTCGGGGTCAGAAGAACCCCTCCTTCCTTCGGCATCCGGTCCGCGTGCATCGTCTCAATCCGGTAGAAGGCGCGAAACGCACTGAAGACGAGCATCTTGACAAAGGCCCTTGGGAGGAGTCGCATCACATACCAGGTCACGCCCACCGAAACCACCGCCAGGAGAAGGAACTGGGTCTGCGGCGTCCAACCCATTTTCATCATCAAGAACTGGAGAATCACCGCTCCCGCCATCCCGAGGCAGTTGAGGAGCGCGGAGCCGGCCAGGATGTTACCACGCTGATCCGGGTCGCACTCGTCCTGCAGGAAAGCATTAATCGGAACGAAGAAAAACGCTGCTCCCAGCCCGGCAAAAGCGAGGGCGATATAGAAAAACATCGATTCCGGCTCAGCCACAATCAGCAACAGGCTCGATACCGTCATGATAATGCCCCCCAGAGGATTGAGCCCTAGTTCTATGTGGCGCTTGTTGATCAGGGCGCCAATAATACTTCCGATCCCGATCCCCCCGCTGGCCGCCAGCATCATGTAGGAAGTTGCGCGCCCGAAATTAGGATGCCCGTCAGGATAAAGCTCCCCTGCAATCTGGAGTGTAATGAACTGCACCACCGCACCGAAGGCCCAGAAATAAGCAATACCGAGTGCGCTGAGCCGAAGCGGTCTCGATTTCAGGAGCTGCCCCAGCTGCTGGAAATGGGACACAACCAAGGCCGGGTAAAAAGGCTTTTTCGACCGGGCCGGAACCACCTCGATCGAATAGGCCATAAACAGGGTAACGATCGCCCCGAGGCAGATCAGGACCATGGGAAAGAGCCCTGCTGTCCAACCACTGCCCGAAACTTCAAGTCGGGCCGAAAACCAGATGCCGATCAGGATCTGGCCCGCAAGAATGGCCAGGATGGTGAACATCTGCATGATGCCACTCGCAAATCCAAGGCGCGAAGAGCCCAGAAGTTCCTTGATGATCCCGTTCTTGGCCGGGCTCAGGATCGTGGACTGCACCGCGAGGAAAAAGAAACAGGCCACCGCGAGCGGAAGGAACTCCGTCTTGAAGCAGTAGAGCACGACCGCGAATACAACCAGCTGCATCCAGGCCGTCAGACGGATGACACGAGTCTTGGAAAAGCTGTCCGAGGCCCACCCTGCGACCGGGGCCAGCAGGATAAAGGGAAGAAGAATGAGCATCCCCAGCAAATGGGGCAGGGTCGTCCCCCACTTTGCGCCACTCGCCACCCACGCGCCCAGGGGAACCAGAGTGAACTGCAGCGCCTTGTCGTTGAAGGCGTTCTGGGCCTGGAGGCCCATGAGGCTCCAGAAAGAGAGCCAGTTCCTCCGACTTGGCTCATGACCCGAATCCTCCGCGCTACCGGGCGCTGGCTGGTCTGTCACTGGCTCTCGGTCGGACACAGGGTTAGCTTGTAACTGAAGCAGGGCCCCTGTCGAAATTGATTCTTCTTTTTTGGAACATCAATCCAGGTGATACCGCTCTCCAGGCCGGCAATCACCCGAAGTGAACGCAAGGGCGGAGCCTCGGACACCAGTACGGTCCACTCCCCTGTAAGCCGGATTCTGTGCCCCGCGCAGCCTTGCGGCCGGCCCGGGGTGACGATCATTTCTCTTCCCCCCGCGTTGCCGCGGGCGGACCCCGCCGAGGCGGGGTGCGACTAATACCCGGGGATCCTGGTCGGGCGGGCGACCCTTCCCCTGTTCTGTCTTGCACCACGCGGGGTTTGCCGTGCCTCCTCGGTTACCCTTGGAGCGGTGGGCTCTTACCCCACCTTTTCACCCTTACCCCTCGCCGAGGCTCGGGGCGGTATTTTTTCTGCTGCACTTTCCGTCCGGTCCGGCTTACGCCGAACCGTCCCCCGTTTTCACGAGGCGCGCTGCCCTGTGGTGTCCGGACTTTCCTCGAGGCATTCGCCGGCATGAACCGGCGCCTGCCCCGCGATCGCCCGGGGAGTGGAAGGGCAGCATAGGCCGGATGCCCTTCCTCGGAAAGTCGAAATCGGGGACCCCACACCGGAGCCACGGCCTCCCATTTATCTGGCATCCCGGAGGTCTGCCACTG
>MDTG01096434.1_pt1 | contig 56066 bp, 47 predicted proteins | sample 811421 | NCBI WGS metagenome assembly MDTG01 (sample SAMN05326645, study PRJNA326480) | marine metagenome | isolation source: seawater | place: Pacific Ocean: South East | collected 2011
GGGTCATCCGCGCGCCGCCGTAATAGATCGGGTCGAAGCCCCAAGCGAGCAGCGGCTGATCGGGATCGGTGAGGGCTGCTTCCGCCCGCTGCAGGCGCTGGACCGCGTCTTCGATGGATCTGATCCCGCCTTCCAGGCTGCCTTCGGGGGAATGGCGCGGGAAGAAGCCGAGGAAGGTATCGGCCCAGACGGCGCCTTCCATCGCATGGCAATGCGCCTCGATCAGGCCGGGCATCAGCACCTTGTCGGCAAAGCGATCATCGATCGGGGCCCCCCAGCCGGCTGCATCTTCGGCATCCCCGACCGCCAGGATCCGCCCCTCGCGCAGCGCCACATGGGTGGCGACGGGGCGGTTGCGCGCCATGGTCAGGATTTTCCGGGCGCGGAAGACCTTGATCGGTTCGGACATCGGGTTCCCTCATCAGCAGCGGTCTTCACGACGCTATGAGGGTGGGCCAACGGGGGACAGGGCCAGGGGGGGGAGGTTGGGATGGGCCAGGATCGTCCGGCCGGTATGTCCTGGCCCGGGCGTCGAAGGATGCCGGCCAGCCCCTGGTACAGGTGGCATGGCCACACCGGCGCCTGCCGGGGCCGGTGTGGCTGCTGCCGTCAGACCGGCGTTTCAGGCGACGGATCCGTCAACGCGGATCAACCGGAACCGCAGGGCCGCCCCGCGCGGCGATGTCGGCTCCGGCATCCAGAAGCAGATCCTCGCGGAAGCGGGCGGCGATGAGCTGGACGCCCACCGGCGACCGGCCTTTCATGCCGGTTGCCACCGAAAGGCCCGGCAGGGCCAGGAAGGGAATGCCGAGCTGGGGAAGCTGGGCATCCCAGACGCGAAGATAGGCCTCTGCGTCCTTCAGGTCTTCATTGAAGGGGAAGGGCAATTCGGCCGAATTCGGCATCAGCAGGATCGGATAATCCTGGAAGAACATCTGCCATTTGCGCGCAAGCGTGGCGCGGGTCTTCAGCAGGCCGTGAAGTTCGGGCAAGCCTATGGAGCGGGCCAGTTTCTCCTGACCGCGCAGCATGGCGATCACGCCCGGATCGCCATCGGCCTCGGCCGCGGCGAGGGTGCCGTCGAAATCCTCGGAGAGCCAGAGTTTGACCTGGGCCTCGCCGGCCTCTTTCAGGGGCGGGATGGTGTCGATCTCGTCGACCTGCCAGCCTGCGTCGCGCAGCCGTTCCGCCGCGTCAAGCAGGGCTTCGACGATGGCATCCTGCGTATCCAGCCCGTCCGGTCGCAGCGACAGAGCCACCCGGCGGGGGACATCCGGCCCTTTCAGCGGGACCGGCGCATACCAGGGGTCGCGCGGGTCTGGCTGCGCCATCGCCTCGAAAGCCAGGCGCAGGTCGTCGATGGTGCGCGCCAGCGGGCCGGACACCGACATGAGCTGGCCCGAAATCCCGCGTTCGGGAAGGCTGGGATTATAGTTCGGCACCCTGCCCAGCGTCGGCCGCAGCCCATGCACCCCGCAGGCATAGGCCGGGTAGCGCACCGATCCGCCGATATCCGTCCCATGTGCGATGGCGCCGATGCCACTCGCCACGGCCGATGCCGCTCCGCCGGAGGAACCGCCGGGGGTGATGCCCTTGTCGAACGGGTTGTAATTGTCGGGATAAAGCCGGGAGGTGGTGAACCATCGGACCCCGAAGGAGGGCATGTTCGAGCGTCCGATCGACACCGCGCCGGCGCATTCGAGATTGTCGACAACCGGGCCGTTTTCGGCCGCGATGTTGTTTTTGTAGGCGACCACGCCAAAGGTCGTGGCAAAGCCGGCCTCGTCATTGGTGACTTTGATCGTCACCGGCACGCCTGCCAGCGGTCCGGGATCGCGGCCCTCCAGGATCATGGCGTCGACCTCGGCGGCGCGTGCCAGCGATCGCTCGGGGTTGTAGTCGACGATGGCATTGATCAGCGGGTTGACCGCTTCCAGCCGCTGAAGTGCCGATTGCGTCGCCTCGACCGCCGTGAACGTCCCGGCGCGGACGCCTGCGGCGATGTCGACCGCGGAAAGTTTCCAGATGTCCGACGTCATGCTTCCTGTTCCTCTGTTATTCAAGGTTTCTTGGTTTCAACGAAGCGAAGCGGGTGCATCCAGGCCATCGTCGGAGACCGTGAAGCCGGGCCCCGGACGTTTGCAGAATGCGTCACATGAATCGCTACTGGAGCAGGAAACGCTTGCATAGGTGCAGATGGCATCTATCCATGGCTACAGTCCGCCCGATCGGTGCCGTCTGCGGCCCGTTGCCCCGGGCCAAAACACTGGTGATCCCCGCAGGGCGACGTTAAATTCAGCCCATCTTTCCGGCCGCTCCCCTGCAGGCAGAGCTGCGGAAGTCTGGGATGAGCCAAATGATCGAAAACTTCATCCGGCTCGACCGTCATTCGGCGGAGAGTCTGCAGATGCAGATTCGCCGCCAGATCGCCATCGCCGTGGTTTCCGGCCGATTTCCGCCGAATTATGCACTGCCGTCGGTCAGAGGGTTCGCGCAGCGGCTCAATGTGAGCAACAACACGGTCTCTCTGGCCTATGATGCGCTGCGGCAGGATGGGTTCATCGCCAGCAAGAACCGGTCCGGCTATTACATTTCACCGGATGCCCACGCGATCCGCGACGCCGCGGTTATGCGGGACGCCGCCCGCGAAGATGCCGATCGCTTTGATTTCAAGGCGCATTTTCGCGGCGCGACCTATGACCAGCCGCGCACGACCAAGCCGCATGATGCGCTTGTCCGTTTCCGTTTTCCTTTCATTTGCGGACATGTGGATCCGAACATATTCCCCGTCGGTGCCTGGCGGGAATGTGTGCGCGATTCGGTGAACTCCCTCCAGATCCGCAACTGGGCGATGGATTTTTCCACCGTGGACGACCCGCTTCTGGTTCAGCAGCTGATCTTGCGGGTTCTTCAGCCGCGCGGGATCTATGCCAATCCGGACGAGGTTCTGATCACCGTGGGCGGCCAGAACGCGCTTTACATCGCCCTGAAGCTTTTGCTGAGCAGACGCGGCGTTCTGGGGGTGGAAAACCCCGGTTATCCCGAGGCCGCGAATATTGCCCGGATGGACGGGCATCGGGTACGCCACCTTCCCATGGATGAAGAGGGCCTGATACTTTCGCCCGAAGCATTGGAGTGTGGCTGTCTTTACGTGACGACCACCCATCAGCATCCGACGACGATCACCATGTCGGAACCGCGCCGCCATGCGTTTCTGGAAAAAACACGCGAGAAGGGCATCTTCATCATTGAAGATGATTATGAGGCAGAGACGACCTTCGACGAGAAAGCCGTGCCGGCGCTGAAGGCGCTCGACCGCTATGGCAACGTCATCTATGTCGGCAGTCTGACAAAGTCTTTGATGCCGGGCCTGCGGATCGGGTTCCTGGTCGCCGACCGCGATTTCGTGACCGAGGCGCGCTCTTTCCGTCACCATATTCTGCGGCATCCGCCGATCAACAACCAGAATTCCGTGGGGCTTTTTCTGGAGCGCGGGCATTTCGACAGGTTCATCGCACGGCTGCGACAGGAATACATTGCCCGGTCGGAGGTTATGCGCAAGGCGCTGCACACCTATCTGCCGGAACTGGACGATCGCGTGCGCTTTGGCGGGAGCAGTTGCTCTCTCAGTTTTGCCGACATGCTGGACACGCTGGCCTTGCAGGAAGCGGCGGCGCGTCGATCCGTGTATTTTGAAGAATTGAGCAAGAATTTTGAAAACCCCGAAGACGGTCGCTCGTGGATGCGCATCGGGTATTCCTGCATCGACAAGGCGCTGATCCCTGAAGGCATCCAACGCCTGTCGGAAGCGGTTGCCGAACTGCGCGGCCTGCAAAGGTGATCTGAGGCCTTTTGCCGGTCGCGGGCACCCGTCGCATCACGTCAGGTCATGTGCCCGACCTCCCGCGCCGCCCGCCCCAGCCTTTCCAGCCCCGGATCGATGCGGCGTTCCGAGATGTAGGAGATGCCGAGGCGGATGAAGCGGCCGGCCTGGGCTTCGGGCATGAAGGGGTCGCCGGATTCGATCAGCACGCCGAGGCCGGCGGCGCGCTCGGCGAGGGCGCGGCCGTCGATTTCGGGCGGGCATTCGAGCCAGAGGCAGGAGCCGCCGGTGGCGGGGGATCGGCGGAAGCCGGGGAGGTGTCGGTCGCAGCCGTCGGCCATCCGGCGCCAGCGGAGTTCATGGGCGGTGCGCAGCGAGCGGAGCAGGGCGGTGTAATGGCCCTCTGCCAGGAAGATGCCGGCGGTGCGCTGGTTGTTGAGCGGCGTGGAGCGGTGCATCAGCCGGCGCAGCCACAGCGCCTCGCGGATCAGGGCGGCATCGGCGACCATGAAGCCGATCCGCACCCCCGGCGCCAGCACCTTGGACATGGTGCCCAGATAGACCACCCGGCCGTCGGTGTCGCGGGATTTGAGCGTGCCCGCCTCTCCCGATCCTGAGAGTTCGCCTTCGAAATCATCCTCGATCAGGATCGTGCCATGGGCGCGGGCGGTGGCGTAGACCCGGTCGCGGCGGCGCTCGCTCATCGAAACCATGGTCGGGCATTGATGGGCGGGGGTGAGAACGGCGAGGTCGAGCGGGCCGGCGCCTGAGAGATCGGCGCCTTCGGCATCGACCGGCAGGTCGACGATCTCGGCCTGTTCGGCCGCGAAGATGTTGCGGCCGTCGGGATAGCCCGGCACCTCTATGCCCACCCGGGTGCCATGGCGGGCCAGCAGGCGGGCGAGCAGATAGATGCCCTGCTGGGTGCCCAGCGTCACCAGGATCTGGTCTTCGCGCACGAAGATGCCGCGCTGGGGCAGGATCTGGGTGCGGATCTGCTCGATCAGCAGCGGGTCGTCTTCGACCGCGCGATCGGCGGTCCACCAGTCGATGGCGGCCCGGCCCAGCGCATCGCGGGAACAGGTGCGCCAGGTGTTGATCGGGAAGAGGTTGGGATCGACCTGACCGTAGATGAAGGGATAGTCGAAATCCTGCCAGTTCGACGGTTTGACGATGTGGCGGAGCGTCGACGGGGCCTGTTTCAGCCGGCCCTGCCAGTTGATCGCCCCGCCGCGCAGCGGCGCCTGCGCCTCTTTCCGGATCTGGCCGGCATCCGCCGGCAGGCCGCGGCCGACGAAATAGCCCTGGCGGGGCAGGGCATCGAGATAGCCGCGGGCGACCAGTTCCTCGTAGACGGCGGTGACCGTGTTGCGGGCGATGCCGAGCTGTTCGGCCAGCCGGCGCGAGGGCAGCAGCTTCTGCCCCGGGGTCATCTGCCCGGCGTGAATGGCCGCGATGATCGAGCGGCGCAACTGCGACTGGATCGATTCGTCGCTCTGCCGTTCGAGGACGGATATCGACATGCGGGGGCCTTCCTGGGAGGTCGTACCCGGCCAGTATTGCACGAAAGCCGGGCAGGAAAGCCAGCAGTCCGGACACCGCGCCGGCGGGAGCGGCAGAGGACGGTGGTCGTGGTTCCATAGAATGACGGGCCGTGGACCTGTCGCGGCCGCGCGAAACGGCGTAGCTCGATGGATGATCACGGACCTGTTGCCACAGGCCCGACCGAACCGGAGCCGTCACGATGTCTGAAAACGACCTGTCCCATATCGTCGAAGCCGACCGCGCCCATGTCTGGCACCATCTTGTGCAACATCGGGTCTTCGATGCCCGCGACCCGCGGATCATCGTCGAGGGCAAGGGCATGTCGGTCTGGGACCAGAACGGCCGCCAGTTCCTGGATGCGCTGTCGGGCGGCGTGTGGACGGTGAATGTCGGCTATGGCCGCGAGAGCATCGCCAATGCGGTGCGCGACCAGCTGATGAAGATCAACTATTTCGCCGGCTCCGCGGGCTCCATCCCCGGCGCGCGCTTCGCCGAACGGCTGATTTCCAAGATGCCGGGCATGAGCCGGGTCTATTACTGCAATTCGGGCAGCGAGGCGAACGAGAAGGCGTTCAAGATGGTGCGCCAGATCGCGGCCCGGCGCTATGGCGGCAAGAAGCACAAGATCCTGTTCCGCGAGCGCGACTATCACGGCACCACCATCACGGCGCTGTCCGCCTGCGGCCAGCCCCAGCGCGCCGAGCAGTACGGGCCGTTCACCCCCGGCTTCGTCGAGGTGCCGCACTGCCTGGAATATCGCAAGCAGTGGGATGTGGAGAATTACGGCGAGCGCGCCGCCGATGCGATCGAAGAGGTGATCCTGCGCGAGGGCCCCGACACCGTCGGCGCCATCTGCCTGGAGCCGATCACCGCCGGCGGCGGCGTGATCACCCCGCCCGAGGGCTATTGGCAGCGGGTGCAGGAGATCTGCCGGAAATACGACGTGCTGCTGCATATCGACGAGGTGGTCTGCGGCGTCGGCCGGACCGGCAAGTGGTTCGGCTATCAGAATTACGGCATCGAGCCCGACATGGTGACCATGGCCAAGGGCGTGGCTTCGGGCTATGCCGCGATCGCCTGCCTGGTGACCACCGAGGCGGTGTTCGACATGTTCCGCGAGGACGCCGCCGACCCGATGTCCTATTTCCGCGACATCTCCACCTTCGGCGGCTGCACCGCGGGCCCCGCGGCGGCGCTGGAGAACATGCGGATCATCGAGGACGAGGGCCTGCTGGAGAACACCCGGGTCATGGGCGCGCGGCTGATGGAGGGCTTGCAGGCGCTGAAGGACAAGCACGCCATGGTGGGCGATGTCCGCGGTGCCGGCCTGTTCGCCGGTGCCGAGCTGGTCGCTGATCGCGAAACCCGTGAGCCGCTGGCGGAAGCCCGCGTCCAGGCGGTGATTGCGGCCTGCGATGCCGAAGGCGTGCTGGTCGGCATGACCAACCGTTCGCTGCCCGGCTTCAACAACACGCTGTGCTTCAGCCCGGCGCTGATCGCGACCGCCGACGATATCGACCATATCCTGGCGACGGTCGACGGTGCGCTGACCAAGGTCGCGGCCGCCTGATCAGAGGCCGGCTGACGGACCGAAGGGGGACGCCTGCGGGCGTTCCCCTTTTTTCGTGCGGAGATGCGCGACCCTACCCCGCGACCACCTCTACCCCCGAGCGCCCGGCGCCCCGGGGGGTGACGCGGATCTGGACCGGGATGCGGTCCTTCAATGCCTCCACATGGCTGATCACCGCGACCCGGCGGCCGGTAGCCTGCAGGCGTTCGAGCATCGAGATCGCCATGGCCAGGGCATCGGGGTCGAGCGCGCCGAAGCCTTCGTCGATGAACAGGCTTTCGATGGCGAGCCCGCGGCCGGCGGAAATGTCGGCGAGGCCCAGGGCCAGCGCCAGGCTGACCAGGAAGCGTTCGCCGCCCGAGAGGTTGTGCACCGCGCGCGCCTCGTCGGCCATGTCGTGGTCGACCACTTCCAGCGCCATCTCGGCGCCCTCCATGCGGCGCAGCGCATAGCGCGGGTGCAGCTCGCCCAGATGGCGGTTGGCACCGGCGACCAGCCGGTCGAGGGTGAGCGACTGGGCGAAGCGGCGGAATTTCGTGCCGTCGGCGGCGCCGATCAGCTCGTTCAGCTGCGCCCAGACGTCCGCCGCGGCCCGGGCGTCGGCGAGGGCCGCGGCAAGCCGGCCTGCCGCCACGCGGCGGCTGTCGTCTTCGGCGAGGCGCTGTTCGGCCTGGCGGCAGCCGGTCTCGGCCGCGGCGCAGGCCTCCGCCGCCTCGGCATGTGCGGCCTCGGCCACCGCGCGCAGAGCGGTATCGGCCCCCGAGGCGATGGTGTCGGGATCGGCGAGATGGCGGTCCAGATCCTCCTGCCGGGCGCGGAGCGTGGCCTCGGCCTCGGCCAGGCTGCGGGCGAGCGCGTCGAGCCGCCGGGCCTCGGCATCGAGCGCCGGGGCGCCGGCCGCGATCACCGCGCGCAGGGTGTCCGCATCCATGTCGAGCGCCGCACGGGCGGCCTCGAGCGCGGCATCGGCCGCGGCGGATGTCTCTGCCGCGGCGGTCACCGCCGCCTCTGCCTGGGTGCGGGCTTCCATCGCCCGGGCATGGGCGGTCGCGGCCTCGGTGAGGCGGGTGAGGGCGGCATCGAGGGCCAGACGCGCGGCGTTGCGGGCGGCCTCGGCCTCGGCCTCGACCGCCGCGACCGACCGGCCGTCGAGCAGGGCGGCGCGGCTGTCCCGCAGGGCGGCGTGGCTGCGGGCGCAGTCTTCGGCATGTGTCGCGGCGCGGTCGGCGGCTTCGGCGGCGGTTTCGGCGCGGACCCGGGCCGCGGCATGGTCGGGGGCAAGGCGGGTGTGCTCGGCCCGGGCGGCTTCGGCCGTGGCCTGGGCCTCGGCCAGCTCGGCGGCGCGACGGCGGATCAGGGCGGCGAAGCCCGCGGCATCGGCGGCGAGGCTGTCCCGCCAGTCGGGATGGGCGGCATCGAGCAGCGCGGCCAGCCGCTCGTCCAGCCGGGCGATACGGGCCTCCAGATCGGTGCGGCGCTGCTCGCCGCGGGCGATCGCGGCCCCGGTTTCGGCCCGGCGCGCGGCCAGATCGGCAAGCGTTCCGGCGGCCGCATCGCGATCGCGGGTGGCGGCGCCGTGGTCGCGGCGAAGACCGGCCGCCCGGGTGGCGGCGGCGTCGATCGCGGCGATCCGGGCCTCCGCCGCCTCGATCGCATCGACGACCGCCTCGCGCCAGCCGGCGAGACGGGCGGCCGGCGGCCGATGGTCGGTCGTTTCATGGCCGGCTTCGGTGGCGGGCAGGGGCGGCAGGGCGTCGAGACCGGCTTCGGCCGCCGCATCGGCCAGCCGGGTGAGCAGGGCCTCGTGGTCGGCGGTCGCGGCGGCGAGGGTTTCCGCCGAGCTGTCCCGGGCGGTGGCGGCATCGGCGGCGCGGCGGGTTTCGGCGCGCGCACGCTCTTCCGCCCGGGCGAGGGCGGTGGTGAGGGCGGCAAGCCCGGCCTTGAGATCGGCCAGCCGGGTGCGGTCGGCCTCAAGCCTTCGGGCGAGCAGATCGTCGACCGCCCGGGTCGGATGATCGGTCGACCCGCAGACCGGGCAGGGCGCGCCCGGGATCAGCAGGGCGCGCAGCCGGCCGGCATGTTCTTCCGCCGCCGCTGCCGACAGATCGGCGGCCCGGCCGGCCTCGTCGAGCCGGGCTTCGACCACAGGCAGGGCGGTGCGGTGGCGGCTGGCCTCGGCGGTTGCGGCCGCGGCGGCCTGGGTTGCGTCTTCGGCCGTGGCGGCATGGGCGTCGCGGGCGCGGGCGGCCTCGAACGCCGCGACCATCACCTCGGAGAGGTCGTCGAGGTCATGATCGATCTGAACCAGCCGGTCGCGGCGGCGGCGCAGCGCCCGTGCTGCGGCCTGATCGGCCTCGGCCTCGGCGGCGGTGATCGCCCGGGTGAGTTCGGCCATGCGGGCGGCGGCGGCATCGCGGATGGCGGCGAGGCGGCCGGTCTCTGCGGCATCGGCCCGGTCGCGGGCCTGAAGATCGTCGAGGCCGGCGGTCAGCCGGCGCAACTCGTCATCGAGGGGCGCACGCTCCAGGAGGGTTTCGGCCGCGGCTTCGGGATCGGAGACCGGCGGGGCTGTGGCCTCCAGCGCGGCCAGCCGGGTGCGGGCTGCGGTTTCGCGGGCCTGGGCCTCGGCGATGGCGGCGGCCAGCCGGTCGGAAGCCGACTGATGGCCGGCGGCGGTCTCGGCTGCCGCTTCGGCGTCGCGCCGGGCCTGGGCGAGGGCCTCGGCGGCGGCGCCGACCTGCTCGTCCAGCCGCCGCGCCTCGGCCAGATGCGGGGCGCGGGCGGCGTCTGCATCCCGGCAGCGGCCGACGGCCGCCTCGGCCCCGGTCCGGGCGGTGCGGGCGGTTTCATGATCTGCCTCGGCCCGGGCAAGGGCAGTGGTGGCCGCGCCAAGCCGCTCGCGGGCCCGGGCCAGGCCCAGGGTGGCGGCATCCGCCGCCGCCAGTTCGGCGCGGGCGGCCAGGGCGGCCCGGTTGCGGGCCAGCCGGTCGCGGTCGGGGGACGCGGCGTCATTGGCCAGGCGGGCGGCCTTAAGCGCCTCGGCCGCGGCGGTTCGGGCGGCCTCCAGCGCCAGGCGGCGATCGACCCGACGCAGGGTCTCGGCGGCGACCTCCTGCCGCGCACGGGCGGTGGCGAGGGCCTGACGCGCCGCCTCTGCGGTGGCCTCGGCCTCGGTCCGGGCGGTCTCGTCGAGCGGCTGATGCTCGCCCAGCTGAAGGCGGATGCGGTCGATCTCGGCCTGCGCAGCCTTGTTGCGCTCGAAGGCGGCGATGGAGATGCGGCTGTAGATATTCGTGCCGGTTATCTTTTCCAGAACGTCCGCGCGCTCTTTCCCCGTGGCACGCAGGAAGGCATCGAAGTCGCCCTGGGCGAGCAGCACGGACCGGCGAAACTGGTCGAAGTCGAGCCCGATCCGGGCCGCGATTTCGATGCCGACCTCGCGCTTGCTATTGGCCACGACCTGATCTGCATCCAGATCGGTCAGCACCCGCTTTGCCGCCTGCAGCGTGCCGGTGGCCTTGCCCCGGGCGCGACGCACGCTCCAGTTGGCCCGGTAGCGACGACCGTCGCGGCCGATGAAGTCAATCTCGGCCTCGGCCTCGCCGGCGCCGTGGCTCAATACCCGCCGGCCGTCATGGAGGCCCACTTCCATCGGTTGATCCTTGCTCGCGGCAGGGCTCCTGGGCAGGGCATCGTAGAGCGCCAGGCAGACGGCATCGAGCAGGGTCGACTTGCCGGCGCCGGTCGGGCCGGTGATCGCGAGGATGCCGGCATGGGCGAGCGGCGGGGCCTCGAAATCGATCGTGAAATCGTCCTGAAGGCTGGCGAGGTTGCGGCCGCGGATCCGGAGCAGGCGCATCAGGCGGTCTCCTCCGCATCGGTATCGGGGCCGGCATGGGCATGGGCCAGGAGTTCGGCGAAGGCGCGGGCCAGCGCATCGGGCGGGTCGGTATCGAAACGCTGGCGGTGCAGCCGGGCGAAAACATCGGCCGGGCCGATCTCGTCCAGGGCGGGCGGCAGGCTGGCGCCGTCGGCGAGGCTGCCGCCGCTGCCGCGGCTGAGCGCCCGCACCCGGGCAAGGCGCAGCGGCGCATCGCCCAGCGCCTCGGCCACCCGGTGGCGGAGATCGGGAACGGGGGCGTCGATCGCGACCACGACCTCCAGATAGGGGCGGAGATCGGGGCTCTCGGGCGGGGCGACCTCAAGGCCGGCGACCGCGGCGAGGGCGGCCTCGGGGTCGAGCGCACCGGTCTCGGGCACGCGCAGGAAGGCGACCGGGCGCGGCACCGGGATCAAGCGATGGGCTGCGGGACCCTGGCCGTCGGTCTCGACCAGCACCACCGAATGGCGATAGCTGCGCTCCGCCATCGACATCGGAAAGGGCGCGCCGGCATAGCGCAGCGGCATGGCGGCTTTCAGCCCCTGGGCGCGGTGCAGATGGCCGAGGGCGACATAGGCATAGCCCTCGGGGAAGATGCCGGGCGACAGCGCCTCCTCGCCGCCGATCATCACCGGGCGCTCGCTTTCGGCCGAGACGTCGCCGCCGGTGACGTGGAGATGGCCGGTCGCGATCACCGGCAGGCCGGGGAAGCGGTCGCGGGCGGCGGTGAGGGCCTGGGCGTAGATGTCGGCAAGCGCCGCGGCGCCGCCGCCATCGACCGGCAGATCCCCCGGGCGGGGATAGGCGATGGCGGCGACCACCGCGGCGGTGCGGCCGGCGTCATCGGTAAGCGGCACCAGCGTGCGGGCGGGATCGGGCCGGCCGTCGCTGCGGGGCAGGGCGCCGAAGATCGAGATCCGCGACCGGTCGAGCAGCGGGGCCGGCAGTTCCAGCCGGCTGGGCCCGTCGTGATTGCCGCCGACGATCACGATGTCGAGCCCGGGCCGGCGGGCCAGCGCCGTGTTCAGGAAGCGGTAGAGCCGCTGCTGGGCGGCGACCGGCGGGTTGACCGTGTCGTAGACATCCCCCGCCACGACCAGCGCATCGACCGCCTCGTCATCCAGCGTGTCGAGCAGCCAGGCGAGAAAACGGTCGTGCTCAGCGCCGCGGTCGAAACCGTGCAGCTCCTGGCCCAGATGCCAGTCGGCGGTGTGAAGGATGCGCATGTCCGTTCCGGTCTGCGCCGGGGCGGTTTCGCCCGCGGCGGGAAGTGGAAGAGCGGACGATACACGCGGCGGACGGGGAAGCGGAAGAGGCTGCGGTCCGGATAAGGATCAGCCGGGGCGTCGCATCAGCCGCCAGACCAGGAAGGCGGTGACCTCCACCGCCAGCACGGCGGCGGCGAACCACATCATCACCTGGGTGGTGTCCATCCGGCTTTCGGCCAGCACGTCGCCCAGCACCACCAGCGGCGTGTTCCAGAGCGCGGTGCCGACGATGGTGGCGGCCAGATAGGGCCGGAAGGGCAGGCGCATCACCCCCGCCGGCAGCCCGATGAAGATCCGGACCGTGGGAATGGTCTGGGCGATCAGCGTCACCAGAAAGGGCCGGCTGCCATAGGCTTCGCGCATCCGGCCATAAAGCTGGGGGGTGAGCAGGATATAGCGGCCGCGGCGGGCGACGAAACGCTCGGTGCGTTCCGACAGCACCCGGCCGACCCAGTACCAGCCGACGGCCCCCACCACCGATCCGATCGTGGCCGCCACGACGGTCGCGACGATGCCGCCTTCCATCCGATCGCCCAGCGCCCCGAAGGCGGCGAGCATCACATAGGAGGGGATGATCGGCACGTATTTCTCGGCGAAGGCCAGAAAGGCCACCCCCGCGAGCCCGGCGGACATCAGCAGATCGACGATGGATTGCGGCATGGATCGAGGGCGCGCGGCCCCTCCGGACGGTGGTTCACTGCCCGTTCATATCATGCCCTGCGGCCGGAGGGCAGTGACCAGATCGCGGCGGTTCTGGAATGCGGGGATTGGCCGCGGACGGCGGCATGCCGGCGGGACCGTGAGAGCAGGGTGGACTTTTGCTCCGGATAAGCATTACCTGTGCGGGACAGGATGGTCCGGCGCCCGTGGCGGGGGCTGCGGGGCCGTCGCGGAGAGCCCGTTGCGGAGAGAGTTTGCTCATGACCAGGATCCAGCTTTCCCGCGCCGTGCTGGCGGCGCTTGGTATCGTGGCCGGGATGGCGGCGGCGGGGGCGCCCGTGCGGGCCGCCGAGTCGATCCGGGTGGGCGAGGTCAACAGCTATTCGGCGCTGCCGGCCTTTACCGAGCCCTATCGCAAGGGCTGGCAGCTGGCGCTGGACGAGGTGAATGCGGCCGGCGGGGTGCTGGGGCGGCCGCTGGAATTCGTCTCGCGCGACGATGCCGGCAAGCCGGCCGATGCGCTGAACGCGGTGAACGAGCTGGTGACCCGCGAAGAGGTGGCGCTGGTCGCCGGTACCTTCTTCTCTCATGTGGGGCTGGCGGTCGCCGATTATGCCGCGCGGCGCGAGGTGTTCTTCCTGGCCGCCGAGCCGCTGACCGATGCGCTGGTCTGGTCGAAGGGCAATGACGTCACCTTCCGCCTGCGGCCCAGCAATCACATGCAGGCGGCGATGCTGGCCGAAGAGGCGGCGAAGCTGCCGGCGAAGCGCTGGGCGACCATCGCGCCCAATTACGAATACGGCCAGTCGGCCGTGGCCGAGTTTCGAAAGCTGCTGTCGGAAAAGCGGCCCGATATCGAATGGGTGGCGGAGCAGTGGCCGCCGCAGGGCAAGATCGATGCGGGCCCGGTGGTGCAGGCGATCGCGGCGGCCGGGCCCGAGGCGATCCTGAACGTCACCTTCGGCCCCGATCTGGTGAAGCTGGTCCGCGAGGGCACGACCCGCGGCCTGTTCAAGGACCGGTCGGTGGTCAGCTTCCTGACCGGCGAGCCGGAATATCTGGACCCGCTGGGCGCCGAGGCGCCGGAAGGCTGGATCGTGACCGGCTATCCCTGGTATGCGATCGACACGCCCGAGCACAAGGCGTTCCTGGAGGCCTATCAGGCGCGCTGGAACGATCATCCGCGGCTGGGATCGATCGTGGGCTATGTGACGGTGAAATCGATCGCGGCGATCATCGCCAGGGCGAAGTCGACCGACACCGCGGCGCTGGTCGAGGCGGCGAAGGGGGTGACGGTGGACACGCCCTTCGGCCCCATCACCTATCGCGCCGCCGATCATCAGTCGACGCTGGGCGCCTTCGTCGGCCGCACGGCGGTGGTCGACGGCAAGGGGCGGATGGTCGATGCGGTCTATCGCAACGGCGCCGATTATCTGCCGGCCGAGGCCGAGGCGGCGAAGCTCCGGCCGGGCGGATAACCGGCCCGTCGCCATGCTCGCACATGCGCGGGCATCCGGTGTAGACTGGTGCACCTGATCGCCCGCATACCCTGTCTGCTGCCCGGCCCCAGCTTCATCGGATCTTCTGCTTGGACCTGATCCTCGCCCAGTTCCTCACCGGCCTTGCCAGCGCGTCCTCGCTGTTTCTGGCGGCGTCGGGGCTGTCGATCATCTTCGGCGTGACCCGGATCGTGAACTTCGCCCATGGCGCCTTCTACATGCTGGGCGCCTATCTGGCCTGGACCTTCGCCGGGCTCTGGGCGGGCGGGCCGGGCTGGTGGGCGGCGATCCTGGCCGCGGCCGCGGTGACCGCGGTGCTGGGCGCCATCACCGAAATCGTTCTGCTGCGCCGGCTCTATCGCGTGCCGGAACTGTTCCAGCTGCTGGCGACCTTCGGGCTGACGCTGGCGGTGCAGGACGTCGTGGTGCTGATCTGGGGGCCCGAGGATCTGGTGGGCCCGCGCGCCCCCGGGCTCGACGGGGCGGTCATGATCCTGGGCCAGGCGCTGCCGACCTACGATCTGGTGCTGATCGCCGCCGGGCCGATCGTGCTGGCGGGGCTGTTCCTGATCTTCCGCCGCACCCGGTTCGGCATTCTGGTCCGCGCGGCGACCCAGGACCGCGACATGGTGGCGGCGCTGGGCGTGGACCAGCGGCTGCTGTTCACCGGCGTGTTCGCGCTGGGCGTGTTCCTGGCCGGGCTCGGCGGCGCGCTGCAACTGCCGCGGGCAGCCGTTTCTCACACCATGGATCTTGGGATCATCGTCGAGATCTTCGTGGTGGTGGTGATCGGCGGGCTGGGCAGCATCACCGGCGCCTTCCTGGCCGCGGTGATCGTGTCGGAGCTGAACGCCTTCGGCATTCTGGTCCTGCCCGAAATCTCTCTGGTGATCGCCTTCCTGGTGATGGCGGTGGTGCTGGTGGTGCGGCCGCAGGGCCTGCTGGGGCGGGCCGAGGCGCCGGCGCGCGGGGCCGCGGCCGGTTTCGTGCGCAAGCCCTGGGCCCCCTGGCCGGCGCCGCTGAAGGCCGCGGTGATCGCGGGGCTGGCGGTGCTGGTGGCGGGCCTGCCCGTCGTGACCGGCGGCTATGTGCTGGGGGTGGCGGCCGAGATCGCGATCTTCGCGCTCTTCGCCCAGAGCCTGCAATTCCTGATGAGCACGGCGGGCGTGGTGTCGTTCGGCCATGCCGCCTATTTCGGCCTGGGCGCCTATGGCACGGCGCTGGCCGCGACCGGTTTCGGCCTGGCGATGGGGCCGGCCGCGGCGGCGGGCGTGGCGCTGGCCGGCGCCGGGGCGGTGGTGTTCGGCTGGTTCTGCGTCAGGCTTTCGGGCGTCTATCTGGCCATGCTGACGCTCGCCTTCGCCCAGATCGCCTGGTCGATCGCCTTTCAATGGGTGTCGGTCACCGGCGGCGACAACGGCATTCTGGGGGTCTGGCCGCCCCGGGCCGTTTCCGACCCCGCCGCATTCTTCCGGCTGGCGGCGGTGGTGGCGATCGCGGGCGTGGCGCTGCTGCGCATGATCACCTTCGCGCCCTTCGGCCAGGCGCTGCGCGCCCTGGCCGATGCGCCGCGCCGGGCCGAGGCGATCGGGCTGGACCGGCGGCGGATGCAATGGGCGGCCTTCGTGGTCGCGGGCGTGATGGCGGGGCTTGCCGGCGTGCTCCACGCCTATCTGAAGGGCAGCGTGTTTCCGGACGTGCTGGCCATTCCGCTGTCGGTCGATGCGCTGGCGATGGTGCTGCTGGGCGGTGTGGAGACGGTATCGGGCGCCGTGCTGGGGGCGGGCGTGTTCCGCGGCCTGTCGATCTGGCTGACCGCCAGCACCGATCTTTCCAAACTGGTGCTGGGCCTGCTGATCGTGGTGGTGGCCGCCCTGGTGCCGCGCGGGCTGGGCGGTCTGCCCGCCCTGCTGCCGCGGAGGCATCGCCGGTGACGCCGGTGCTGGAGGCGGAGGGGCTGGTCAAGGCCTGGGGCGGGGTGCGCGCCGTCGACCAGGTGTCGATCCGGGTCGAGCCCGGGCGGATGCTGGCGCTGATCGGCCCCAACGGCGCCGGCAAATCGACCTGCTTCAACCTGCTGAACGGCGAGCTTGCCCCCGATGCCGGACGGGTGGTGATGCTGGGCACCGAGGTGACCGGCTGGCCGCCGCGGCGGATCCGGCGGCTGGGGGTGGGGCGCACCTTCCAGATCACCGAGGTTTTCGGCTCCATGACCGTGCGCGAGAACGTGCAGGCGGCGCTGATTGCGGCCCGGCGAGAGAGTTTCCGCTTGTTCGGCCGCGCCGACCGGCGGCATATGGACGATGCAAATGCCTTGCTGGATCGGATCGGCCTGGGGGAGCAGGCCGGGCGGGCGGCGGGCGAGCTGGCCTATGGCGACGTCAAGCGGCTGGAACTGGCGATCGCCATCGCCAACCGGCCGAAACTGCTGCTGATGGACGAGCCCACCGCCGGCATGGCGCCTGCGGAACGGGCCGGGCTGATGCAGCTGGTGTCGGCACTGGTGCGCGAGACCGGCATGGGCGTGCTGTTCACCGAGCACGACATGGATGCCGTTTTCGGCCATGCCGACCGGCTGATGGTGCTGCATCGCGGCCGGGTGCTGGCCGAGGGCCGGCCCGACGAGGTGAGGGCCGACCCGCGGGTGCGCGAGGTCTATCTTGGTGGCGCCACGCTGCCGGACGGGAGGGATAAGACGAGATGACCGACGGGCCCGCCGCTCTTCTGGCTGTGGAGGAGCTGAGCGCCTTCTATGGTTCGGCGCTGATTCTGGACGGGCTGTCGCTTTCGGTCGCACCGGGAGAGGTGGTGGCGCTGCTGGGCCGCAACGGCGCCGGCAAGTCGACCGTGCTGAAGGCGGTGCTGGGGCTGGTGCCCCGCCGGCTGGGCCGGGTGACCTTTGAAGGTGTCGACATCTCGCGGCTGCCGACCCATGAAATCGTCCGCCGCGGCATCGGCTGGGTGCCCGAGGACCGGCGGATCTTCACCGAACTGACCACGCTGGAGAATCTGGAGGTCGGCCGGCGCGACGCCCGCCCCGGCGCCCCGCACTGGACGGTGGAGGCGCTGATCCGGCTGTTCCCCAACCTGGCCGAACTGGCCGACCGGCCGGCGGGACGGATGAGCGGCGGCGAACAGCAGATGCTGACCATCGCCCGCACGCTGATGGGCAACCCGTCGCTGGTGCTGCTGGACGAGCCGTCCGAGGGGCTGGCGCCCCGGATCGTGGAAGAGATGACCCGGATGCTGGCGACGCTGAAGCGCGAGGGGCTGGCGCTGCTGCTGTCGGAACAGAACCTGGCGGTCGCCCGCGCACTGGCCGACCGGGTCTATGTGATGGAGAAGGGCCGCGTGCGCTTTACCGGCACGATGGCCGAGCTGGACGCGCGGCCGGATGTGAGGGATGCCTATCTCGCGGTCTAGGCCGCGGCGGGTGATCATCCCCACGGTTGAGGCCGATACCGCCCTGCGGAATGTTCGCCCGGGCCTGTTGACACAAACGTTCGTATGAAAGAGCCTTGTTTCCGAGAGAAGGTGCCGCGGCCGGGAGGGGGTCGCCGGCGCCCGCCTGCGTGCAGATCAGCCCCGCATGCCCGTGAACCGGGATGCCCGTCCGAGGAAGCGCTCCTATGACCGAAGCCGTCATCGTCTCCACCGCCCGCACGCCGATCGGCAAAGCCTATCGTGGTGCCTTCAACGACACCAGCGGCCAGCAGCTTGCCGCCCATGCCATCCGCCATGCGGTCGCCCGTGCCGGCATCGACCCGGCCGAGGTCGAGGACGTGGTGCTGGGCTCGGCGCTGCAGCAGGGTTCGACCGGCGGCAATGTGGCGCGTCAGGCGGCGATCCTGGCCGGCCTGCCGGTGACCACCTCGGGCACCACCATCGACCGTCAGTGCAGCTCGGGCCTGCAGTCGATGGCGCTGGCCGCCCGCGCGATCATGTACGACAAGGTGCCGGTCGCGGTGGCCGGTGGCGTCGAGTCGATCAGCCTGGTGCAGAACGACAAGATGAACACCTACCGCGCGGCGGATGAAGAGATCCTGCGCATGAAGCCGGAACTCTATCTGCCGATGATCGACACCGCCGAGGTGGTGGCCGCCCGCTACGGCATCAGCCGCGAGGCGCAGGACGAGTACGGGCTGGAAAGCCAGCGCCGCACCTTCGCCGCCTTCGAGGCCGGCCGCTTCAAGGACGAGATCGTGCCGATGACCACCACGATGCTGGTGGCCGACAAGCAGACCGGCGAGATTTCGAAGCGCGAAGTGACGCTGGACCGTGACGAGGGCATGCGCGGCGAGACCACGCTGGAAGGCCTGTCGTCGCTGAAGCCCGTGCGCGGCGAGGGTAAGACCGTCACCGCCGGCAATGCCAGCCAGCTGTCGGACGGCGCCTCGGCCCATGTGCTGATGAATGCGAAGCTGGCCGAGCAGAAGGGCCTGCAGCCGCTGGGCATCTTCCGCGGTTTCCAGGTCGCCGGCTGCGAGCCCGACGAGATGGGCATCGGCCCGGTCTTCGCGATCCCGCGCCTGCTGGAGCGCAACGGGCTGAAGATCGACGATATCGGCCTGTGGGAGCTGAACGAGGCCTTCGCGGTGCAGGTGCTGTATTGCCGCGACAAGCTGGGCATCGACCCCGCGAAGCTGAATGTCGACGGCGGCGCGATCTCGGTCGGCCACCCCTATGGCATGTCGGGCGCGCGCCTGGCCGGCCATGCGATGATCGAAGGCAAGCGCCGCGGCGTGAAGTATGTGGTCGTGACCATGTGCATCGGCGGCGGCATGGGCGGTGCCGGCCTGTTCGAGATCGTCTGATCCGGCAGACCCCGTCTTTGTCTGATGCGACCGCCCGGCGGATTTTCCGCCGGGCGGTCGTCGTTTTGATCTGAAGCATTGTGCATGGCCGGGCTTCGTGGAACTCTGCACGGGCACCCATCGCAACGGAGTTGCCGAAGCCCATGGAAGGCAGTCCACGTATGCTGCTGCCCTGCCCCCTGACCCCGCTGGCGGTCGAGGTGTGGGAGCTGCGTGACGATCTGCCGGACAATCCTTTCGATCAGTACGAAGTGCGCCAGCTGATCGCCCCCGACGAGCAGGAGGCGGAAGAGGTGGCGCTGGGCCTGCTGACCGTCTTCGCCGATATGAGCATCGACGAGGTGGAAAGCCTGCAGCTGGACTGGCTGGCATCGGGCATGTCGGGCATGGTGCCGACCGCCGGCGGTTTTCTGGGGCTGCGCGCGGTGATCTATGCCATGCAGGTGGCGGGGATCGGCCGCGAGGATCTGGCACCGGTGCGCGACTATATCCGCGCCTTCAACGAACTCTGCCTGCGTCGCTGGCGGGCGGACGGGCGCGAGGCCGATGCCACGACCCTGGCGGCCTGGCTGGAGCAGTTCGACCAGCATTGGGCGGTTTTCCTGGAGGCCTGGCAGGCCGCGCATGCGCCGGACGCCGCGGATGCCGAGGATGCCCCGGATCAGGCGGCAGCCGATGCGGACGGCATGGGGGAACCGGGAGACGACCCTGCCGGTTGATCCCTCGGGCCGCATACCGCGGCCTTCAGATCAGCCCCCGGAAGCCCTTTCCCCTGGAAGCCCGTCCCGTCATGACCGCCACCCTCATCGATTTCGCCGGTTTCGTCGCCCTGCTGCTGTGGGGGACGCATATGGTGCAGACGGGGGTGCAGCGGGCGGCGGGCGCCCGGCTGAAGCTGTGGCTGGGCCATGCGCTCCGCGGCCGGTTGAGCGCCTTTGCCGCCGGGATCGGCGTGACCGCCCTGCTGCAGAGCAGCACCGCCACCGGGCTGATGGTGACCGGTTTCGCGGCGACCGGCCTGCTGGCCCTGGTGCCGGCGCTGGCGGTGATGCTGGGCGCGAATGTCGGCACCACGCTGATCGTGCAGCTTCTGGCCTTCGATGTGCAGCTGGCGGCACCGCTGCTGGTGCTGATCGGGGTGGTGGTGTTCCGGCGGCTGGAACGTGGCCGGCTGCACGATCTGGGGCGGGTGGCGATCGGGCTGGGGCTGATGCTGCTGGCGCTGGACCATCTGAGCGGCAGCCTGGCGCCGCTGGCCGACAGCCAGACGGTGCGGACCCTGATCGGCCTGCTGCAGGCGGCACCGGTGGCGGCGGTGATGCTGGCCGCCGCACTGACCTGGATGGCGCATTCCAGCGTGGCGGTGGTGCTGCTGGTGATGTCGATGGCGGGCCAGGGCCTGGTGGCGGGGCCGATGGCGATCGCCCTGGTGCTGGGCGCCAATCTGGGCACCGCGATCAATCCGGTGCTGGAGGGGGCGGGCGGCGACGACCCGCAGGCGCGGCGGCTGCCGCTCGGCAATCTGATCAACCGGGTCATCGGCGTGGTGGCGGCACTGATCCTGATCGAGCCGGTGGCGGGCGCCATGGGGCGGCTGGTCGACGACCCGGTGCGGATGGTCGCGGTCTTCCACACCCTGTTCAACCTGACGGTGGCGGCGGTGTTCCTGCCGGTGCTGCGCCATTATGCCGGGCTGCTCGCCCGGCTGCTGCCGGTGCGGGCGGTGCCGGCCGATCCGGCCCGCACGCTCTATCTGGACGAAGAGGCGCGGGAGACGCCGGAAGTCGCGCTGGGGCTCGCCACGCGTGAGGTGCTGCGCATGGCCGATGTGCTGGACGACATGCTGGCCGGTGCGCGCGCGGCGCTGCGCAGCGGCGAGCCGGGGCCGATCGCGGCGCTGAAAGGGCTGGACGATGTGCTCGACCACGTCAACCGCGCGCTCAAGACCTATCTCGCCGGCATCGAGCCCGCGCGGCTGAGCCCGGCCGACGAGCGCCGGCTGACCGATCTTCTGACCTTCGCCACAAGGCTGGAACAGGCGGGGGATGCCGTCGATCGCGGGCTGCTGCCGACGCTCGGCAAATGCCACAAGCGCGGGGTGCGGCTGTCGAAAGAGGGACAGGGGGAGCTGCTGCGCCTGCTGGACCGGCTGCGCGACAACCTGGCCCAGGCGGCGGCCCTGCTGATGACCCGCGACCTGCGCGCCGCCCGGCTGCTGGCGGCGGAAAAGGCGGTGTTCCGGCGGCTGGAGACCGAGGCGACGCTGGCCCATTTCCGCCGCCTGCGCAGCGGCCGGCCCGAGACGGCGCTGACCAGCGCGCAGCATCTGGACCTGTTGCGCGACATCAAGCTGATCAATTCCCAGATCGTCGCCGCCGCCGCCTATCCGGTGCTGAACCGTGCGGGTGAGCTGCTGGCGAGCCGGGTTGCCGGCGAAGAGACGGATGAAGACGAGAATGAAGACAAGACCGTAAGGGCAGAACCGTCACCGCCGCGGCGATGACGGCCGCCGTCAGCCGCGCGGCTTCAGCCTGTCGGGATAGGCCGCTTTGAGCCTGGCCACCTTGGGCGCCGAGACATGGGCGATATAGGGCTGGTTGGGGTTCCGCGCCGCATAGTCCTGGTGATAGGCCTCGGCCTCGTGGAAGAGGTCGAGGGGGACGAGTTCGGTGGCGACCGGGCGGTCGAAGACGCCGGCCTCGTCGATCGCCTTGATATAGGCCTCTGCCACCGCCTTCTGGCCGTCATCGGCATAGAAGATCGCCGAGCGGTACTGGCGGCCGACATCGTTGCCCTGGCGGTTCACCTGGGTCGGGTCGTGGGCGACCGAGAAGAAGATCTTCAGGATCTGCCCCAGATCGATCACCCGCGGGTCGTAGCGGATCCGCACCGCCTCGGCATGATCGGTGTCGCCGCCGCAGACCGCGGGATAATTGGCGGTGTCGGCCGTGCCGCCGCTATAGCCCGAGGTGACCTCGACCACCCCGGCCAGCTCGCGATAGACCGCCTCCACACACCAGAAGCAGCCGCCGGCCAGGATGATTTCCTGTTCGGTGGTGCCGGCTTCGAGCGGGGAGGCGGGCGGCGGCTCCGGGAAGGGGCCGGCGGAGGGACCGCGATTGCGGCCGAGGATGCCGTCGAGCAGGCTCATCTCGAACTCTCCTTCGGGGACGGTGTCCTGACCAGATGGGAGCGGCGGGTGCCCGGATCCAGGGGGCACCGTTTCCCGCCGCCGCCGCGCCCCCCCCCGTGTCCTTGCCATGCCATAGGAGATCCACGCCTTGAACCGTGTCTTCAGGCGGGCCATGTGCCGAAGACCACACGGCCGGTGCCGGATCTGTTCGCAGGGAGACACGACCATGGATGCCAGAAAGCTGCTCGACCAGGTGATGGGGGCGGCGTCGTCCCGCAGCGCGCAGGGCGGCAGGCTGCCCTCGGGCCATTCCTCCCGGGGCCATTCCTCCGGGGGACTCCCCTCCGGACTGGGCGACATGCTGGGCAAGGTGACCGGCGGTGCCAGGGGTGGCGGCGGTGCCGGTGGACTCGGGTCGATGATGGGCGGGTTCGGCGGCGGCGCCGTGACCGGCGGGCTGGTGGGGCTCTTGTTCGGCAACAAGAAGGCCCGCAAGACCATGAAGAAGTTCGGCGGCGGTGCGCTCGGCTATGGCGGCGCCGCGGTGCTGGGTGCGCTGGCCTATCGGGCCTGGGCCGACTGGCGGTCGGGCAAGGCGCCCGAGGCCGCGGTGCCGGCCCGGCCCGATGATGCGGCGGCGGCAGAGCCCGCTTTCCGGCCGCTCGACACCATCACCGACCCGGCCGAGGCCGAAGGCTTCGCGATGGCGGTGCTGAAGGCGATGATCGGCGCGGCCAAAGCCGATGGCCATATCGATGCCGACGAGCGCGGCCGGATCTTCGCCGAGGTGGAGCGCCGCGATTTCGACCCCGAGACCAAGGCGGCGATCTTTCAGGTGCTGGATGCGCCGGTCTCGATCCCCGACATCGCCGCCGCCGGTACCGACGAGGCCCGGGCGGCCGAGATCTGGCTGGCGGCGCGGCTGGCGGTGGATGTCGACCATCCGGCCGAACGGGTCTGGCTGGACGCGCTGGCCCATGGGCTGAAACTGCCGGCGCCGCTGGTGGAGCATCTGGACCGTCAGGCGGTGATCGGCCTCAATGATCCGGGTCAGGAGATGGATCCGGCGCGGAACTGATTGCGGCATCGATCCGGGCTTCGAGCCAGTCGAGGCCCGGATCGGGCGCGGAAGCGGCCCGGCGCATGATGCCGAGGTCATAGCCCGCCAGCGGCAGCGGCGGCGGGCAGAGGGCTACGCCGAAGCGCGCGGCATGGCGGCGGGCCACACGCTCGGGCAGGGTCGCGACCAGATCGCTGTCGGCGACGACGGCAAGCGCTCCCATGAAATGCGGCACGGCCGCCACCACCCGGCGCGACAGGCCGCGTTTCGCCAGCTCGTCGTCGATGGTGCCGGCGAGGTCGCCTGCGGCCGACACCAGGATATGGGCGAGGGCGGTATAGGTGGCGAGGTCGGGCGGGCCGTCGGCGAAGGCCGGATGGCCGTGGCGCGCGGCCAGCACATAGCCTTCGTGGAACAGTACCCGGCAGATCAGCCGGCCGGGATCGTGGCTGGCAAGCCCGATCATCAGATCCACCTCGCCCTCCAGCAGGGCGCGGACCGCCCGGGCGCGGCCGAAGCTGAGGAAGGCGAGGCCGAGGCCCGGCGCCTCGGCCGCAAGCCCCGCGACCAGCCGCGGGCCGATCACCGACACCGTGTTGTCGAAGGCGGCCACCCGGAACACCCGCTGCGCGGTCCGCGGATCGAAGCCGCGTGCCGTGCCGATGGTGGCGGCAAGCGCTTCGAGTGCGGCGCGCACCGGGCCGGCCAGGGCCAGGGCCACGGGGGTGGGCTCGATCCCGCCCGCGCGGCGCAGGAAGAGCGGGTCGCCATAGACGTCGCGCAGCCGCCCCAGCGCATGGCTGATGGCCGAGGGGGTGAGGCCCAGCCGCTCGGCCACAAGGGTCAACCGGCGGTGCTTCAGCGCCTCGTCGAGCACCAGCAGCAGGGTCGGATCCAGCCTGCGGAGTTGAACAGGATCGAAATCGGTCATGAAGCCATTTCGGTAGGGTTCATCTTTCTCCGGTTCTACACCTTGAAGGGACCGGCGGGCCAGCCGCCGGCAAACTGCCGCAACCGGAGACCCGCCCCATGCATGCCCTCATCGTCCTCTCCCATCCCGAACCGCAGAGCTTCAACGCCGCCATGGCGCGGCAGGCCGCCGCCGCGCTGACCCGGGCCGGCCATACGGTCGATCTGGCCGATCTGCATGCCGAAGGCTTCGATCCGGTCTCGGACCGGCGGAATTTCACCACCACCGCCGATCCCACCTATCTGAAGCTTCAGGCGGAAGAGATGCAAGCCACCGGCGCAGGCGGCTTCGCCCCCGATCTGGAGCGCCAGATCGCCAGGCTGGAGGCGGCGGACCTGCTGATCCTGCAGTTTCCGCTCTGGTGGTTCGGCCTGCCGGCGATGCTGAAGGGCTGGGTGGATCGCAGCTTCGCCATGGGCCGGATCTATGGCGACGGGCGGATGTACGACACCGGCCGGTTCCGCGGCCGGCGGGCGCTGCTGTCGCTGACCACTGGCGGGGCGCCGGCCGGCTATACGCCCGAGGGGCTGCATGGCGATATCGACGGCGTGCTCCGCCCCATCCGCCGCGGCATTCTGGAATTCGTGGGCTTCGACGTGCTCGCTTCGGAAATCGTCTGGCAGCCGGCACGGCTGACGGAGGCGGAGCGGATGGCGGCGGACGGCTGGGCGGCGCGGCTGGCAGCGATCGGGACGGAACGGCCGGAAGGGGCCGGCCGGTACTGACCGGACCACTTGCCTTGCGGCCCTGCCTGGTGATGATGCGCCGACATGTCACGACAGGCGGGGCGGGTGATGACCTGGCAGATCTGGGCGGTGCTCTCAGCGGTCTTTGCCGCAGCGACCGCGATCCTGGCGAAGATCGGCGTCGAGGGGATCGGCGCCGATCTCGCAACCTTCATCCGCACCCTGGTGGTGGTGGCGGCGCTGGGCCTGCTGCTGGCGGCGACCGGTCAGTTCCGGCCCTGGGCCGGGGATCTGGATCAGGTGCCGGCACGGAGCTGGGTGTTCCTGGGCCTGTCTGGACTGGCAACCGGGGCGTCGTGGCTATGCTATTTCCGCGCGCTCAAGCTTGGCGACGCGGCACGGGTGGCACCGGTCGACAAGCTGAGCGTGGTCTTCGTGGCGGTATTGGGGACCGTGTTCCTGGGTGAGCGGCTGTCGGCGGTGAACTGGGCCGGAGTGGCGCTGATCGCCGCCGGGGCGGTGCTGGTGGCGCTGCGCTGAGCCCGGCTCAGATGCCCGAAGCGCAGGCGGCGGCCCGTTTGCCGCCGCGGCCGAGCATCAGGAAGACGACCAGCGCGGTTGCGAGCGTGACCGCGGCCAGGATCAGCAGCAGCAGATCGAAGGCGGTATCGAAATGCGCGAGCAGGGCGGCGTGGTCGAGTGCAGGCAGGGCGGCGCCGGCGGCGGCGGCATCGCCCGCCACCAGCCGGCGGGCGGCGAGGCGGGTGGCGTCCATCGGTCCGGCGCCCGCCAGCTGCGCAAGGGTGAGGCCCGAGAGCAGGGCGCCGACCACCGCCAGCGCGATGCCTTCGCCCGCCACCCGGATGGTGGAGAAGATGCCGGTCGCCATGCCGGCCCTGTCGCTGGCGACCACGCTGACCGCCAGCCCGTCCATCAGCCCCCAGGGCAGGCCGATGCCGATGCCGATGGTGACCAGCGGGCCGATCAGGGCCTGCGGCGCGGCATCGGCCGGCAGCAGGGCGGCCCAGGCGAGGCCGGCGGCGTTGATCACCAGCCCGCCGCCGCAGAGCCGGGCGGGAGAGATCCACCGCGCCGCCCGGCCGGCGAGCAGCGGCACCACCAGCAACGGCGCCGACAGCGCGATCATCATGCCGCCGGCCTCGGTCGCGGTCATGCCGTCGAGGCCTGCGAAGCGCACCGGCAGCAGCACCAGCAGCACCACGAAACCATAGGCCGGGGCGGCGGCGAGCAGCTGCACGCCGGCAAAGCGCGGGTTGCGGAACAGCGACAGATCGAGCATCGGCCGCGCCTGCCGGCGCTCGATACGGATGAAGGCATGGAAACCGAGCAGGGCGCCTGCCAGCAGCAGGATCACCAGCGGATCGTCCCAGCCGCTTTCGGGCCCCTGGAGGGTCGCGAAGGTGAGCAGGGTGAGGGCGAGGGTGAAGGCGACGGCCCCCGGCCGGTCGAGCCCGGTGGCGGCGGGATCGCGGCTTTCGGTGAGCGCCCGGGCGCCGGCAAGACAGGCGGCGAGGCCGAGCGCCGCCACCAGCGCGAAGATCATCCGCCAGCCCGCGGCATCGATGATCGCGCCCGAGGCGATGGGGCCGAAGGCGAGACCGACGCCGAAGGCGGTGCCGACCAGGCTGAAGGCCCTGAGCCGCGCGGGCCCCTCGACCGTCTGGGCGAGGGCCGCCATGCCGCCCGAGAAGGCGGCGGCAGCCGCCAGCCCCTGGGCCGCACGGGCGAGATCGAGGGTGAGGATGTCGGGGGCAAGCCCGGCCGCGGCCGAGGCGAGCGTGAAGCCGCCGGTGCCGGCCAGGAAGACGCGCCGGCGGCCATGGGCATCGGCGAGCGCGCCCGCCGCCATCAGACAGGCGCCGAAGGTGAGCATGAAAGCATTGGTCACCCAGGCGAGGGCGACCGGCGAGCCGCTGAGATCGCGGGCGATCGCCGGTAGTGCCACGGCCGTGCCGGTGAAGGTGAGCGGCATGGCGGCCGCTGCAAGACAGACGGCGAGAAGGGCTGCCCCGGGATGGCGGCGCGGCGGGTTGATCATACGGCTCATTCCTGTCGGATCCCATGCGTGGAAGAAGGTGAGCGAGGGAAGAGGCAGGATGATCAGGATCGGGTGATGCTGGAAGCGGGCCTGGTTTCCGTCCAGACTGGACGAAAATTCCGGAATTGAAGGGTTGATGCCATGGACCGCTTGGGCAGCCTGACCGCTTTCGTGCGCACCGCCGATCTGGGCAGTTTCGCCGCCGCCGGCCGGGTGCTGGGCCTGTCGGCCTCTGCCGTCGGCAAGGCGGTGACACGGCTGGAGCAGGAGATGGGGGTGCGGCTGCTGGCCCGATCGACCCGCGCGCTCGCCCTGACCGACGAGGGGCGGGTCTTTCACGAGCGCTGCCGGCGGATCCTGGACGATCTGGACGATGCACGGGCGGTTCTGTCGCGGTCGCGGGAGGTGCCGCGCGGCCGGCTGAAGGTCAGCCTGCCGATCGTGACCTATCATCTGCTGATGCCGGTGCTGCCGGATTTCATGGCCGCCCATCCGGAGATCGAGCTGGAGCTGGATTTCAACGACCGGTTGGTCGACCTGATCGACGAGGGCGTCGATGTGGCGATCCGCAGCGGCGACCTGCCGGATTCCCGGCTGATGACCCGGGCGCTGCGCCCCTTTCAGCTGCTGCTGTGCGCGGCACCCGCCTATCTGGCGGCGGCAGGTGAGCCCGATTGCCCGCGCGACCTGGACGACGGCCACCGGGCGGTACGCTTCCGCTTCCCGAACAGCGGCAAACTACAGCCCTGGCCGCTGATGCTGGCCGAAGGGGCACCGGAACCCCGGCCACGGACGGTGATGGTCTGCAACAATATGGAGGCGCTGAAAGGGGCGGTGATCGGCGGCCTGGGCATCGGCTGCATGCCCGATTTCCTGGCAGCGGCCCCGATCGCAGACGGCCGGCTGGTGCCGGTGCTGACCGGGCATCTGGACCTGCCCGGCCAGTTCCGCCTGCTCTGGCCGTCAAGCCGGCATCTGTCGCCCAAGGTCAGGGTGTTCGTGGATTTCGTGGGGGAACGGCTGTTTGCGGCGGGGTGAGGGGGCTGGGTGCGGACGGGCATCACCTCCGCCCGCAATCCATCCTGAATGGGCCGAAGGCGGTCTCGACCAGCCGGCTGTCGATCCGGGTGAAGCCGGCCCTGGCCATGGCGGCGGCGATGGCGCCGTCGTCGAAAGAGCGGTCCTGGCCGCGGAGCGCCGGAACCAGGCGGCCGGTGACATGGGCTTCGGGGGCGGTGCGTTCGGCCGTCAGCGCCTCGTGCAGGGTGACGAAGACCCCGCCGGGGGCGAGGGCCCGGCGGATGCGGGCCAGCACGCCCGCCAGATCGCGGGCATAGTAGAGCGTCATCGCCGTCCAGATGACGTCGTAGCCTGTGCCGAAATCCGTCTCGTTCATGTCGCCGGCGATGACGGTGACCGGGCGGCCGTTCAGCCGGGCGCGGATGCGGTCCGCCATCGGCGGCAGGTCGAAGACGGTGATGTCGAGCTGCGGGTACCGGTCGGCCAGGCGGCAGGCCAGCACCTCGGACCCGGCCCCCAGATCGAGCAGCCGGCGCGCCGCCTTCCATTCGGGCAGAAGGCTGAGCAGATCGAGCGCGGTATCGGCGCCCATCGCCCGGTGGAAGGCCCTGAGGCTGTTGGCCGAGCCGTCCCAGAAGCCGGGCGATGCCATGTCGGGGGCGGGCGCCGGGCCCGGATCCTTGAGCAGGCCGGCGACGTCGCCATGGCGGAGCCGGGGCAGGGTGAGCAGCAGGTCGCGCATCGACCGTGTGCCATCGGCCCTGAGCAACGGTGCGGCCTCTGCCGTCAGGCCGTAGCGGCCATGGGTCTTGTCGAGCAGCCTCATGGCGGTGAGCGCGTCGAGCACGCGGCCGAGACGGGTGGCATCCAGGCCGAGGGAGCCTGCGAGATCCGCTGCGGTGGCCGGCGGGTCGAGCCGATCGAAGAGGCCGAGATCGAGCCCCGCGGCAAGCAGCTGCCAGCGCAGCGGTGCCTGGATCAGATCGAACAGCCGGCCGGCGAGGCCATCGCGGCCGGGGGTCTCGACGACGGGGAGCGTGCGATTGCGCATCACCAGCTGGCCTTTACCTGAAGGCTGACCTCGCGGCCGGTGCCGTCTTCGACCAGCTGGCCGAGCGGCACCCCGACGGCGCGGGCATAGACGTTGCGGTCGAAGATGTTGCTGGCCTGAAGCGACACCTCGATGGTGCCGAAACGGTAGCCGAGGGCGGCATCGGCCAGGGCGAAGGCGTCCTGCGACAGGCTGTTGGCGCCGTCGAAGTAATAGGGGCCGGAGCCGTTGGCGGCGATCAGGCCGAACCAGCCGTCGCCGCCGGCGGGGCCGCCCTCGTCGTAGCGGAGCCCGACCGACCAGGTGGCCTCTGCCGCCATCGGCAGGTGGTTGCCGGAATAGTCGACCGGGACCAGCGTGCCGCCGCGGTTGACGGTGGTGCGATAAGAGGTGGCCTCGGCTTTCTGGAGGCCGCCGGTGGCGAACCAGCCCCAGACCTCGTCGATCCGGCCGTCGAGGGCGAGTTCGGCGCCGTAGATGCGGGCCTCTGCGGCATTGCTGATGGTGGTGACGCCACCCGGTTCCAGATCGAGGATCTGGCGATCGGTCGAGGTGGTGTGGAAGAGGGTGAGATCGGCCAGAACCCGGCCGGCGAAGAGGGCGGTCTTGACCCCCGCCTCGGCCGTCCAGCTGTGTTCGGCGCCATAGGTCAGGCTGTCGGACCCGGTGGCGTTGCCGTAATTGTAGCCGCCGGGCAGATAGCCGCGGGCGTAAGAGGCGTGGAGCATCGTGTCCGGCGCCACATCCCAGGCGAGCGAGATTTTGGGCAGAAGCGTGGTGTCGGTGATGTCGGCATCGAAGCTGCTTTGGCCGGCAGCCCTGGTCAGCCGCATCCGGCCGCTCTGGTCGATCCTCTCCACTCGCGCACCCAGGGTGACGCGCAGATCCTGTGTCAGGCCGTATTCCGCCTGGCCGAAGCCGGCGATGCCGGTCTGGTCGATCGAGGTCTCGCGCGCCACCCGCGGCGTGCCGATGCGGAAATCGAGATCGGTGCGGCTGACATAGCCGTAAAGCCCGGCGAGCCAGCGCAGCCGCGCGCCATCATCGGGCGAGGCGATGCGCAGTTCCTGCGAGACGGTGTCGTCCTTGTGGGAAGAGAGCGTCGGCAGGGTGGGGAGCGGCGTGCCGTCCAGATCCATCCGGAAGTCGCGGGTGTAATGCGTCCAGCCGGTGATGGCGGTGACGTCGACCGGCCCGGCGCGATGGTCGATGCGCAGCGACTGGATGGCGGTCACCGTGTCGTCCCACGAGGCGGCGTCGTAATTGGTGACGTGGCGCGGCGTGGCATAGGGGCCGGTCAGGAAGCGCAGCCGCTGCTTGCCGAGATCGGCGCGCTCCACGACGCTTTTGAGCGAGATGTCGGTGTCGTCGTCGGGCAGCAGGGTCAGCCCGCCCGAGACGGTCAACCGGTCGGTCGAGGCACCGTCATCGGCGCCGTCGGCGAGGTTGAGGCCGGGACCGCGGGCCTGTTCTGCCCGAAGCGCCAGCGCCGCCGCCGCCTTGTCGGGCGCGATGGCGCCCGAGACCCGGCCGCTGATCGTCCAGGCCGGGCTCCAGCCGTCGGCGCCGTCTTCGAACCCCAGGATGGCGCGGGCTTCGGCCCCGCTCTGCCAGTCGGGATCGGCGGTGCCGGTGCGGATCAGCCCGGCCTCGGTGTTGCGGCCGTACAGGCTGCCCTGGGGGCCTTTCAGGATCTCCATGGTGCCGGGATCGGGCAGGCGCGGCGCCTGCACCGCGCCATGGGGCAGGGCCACGTCGTTGACCGTGAAGCCGAGCGGATCCTGCAGGGCGGTGTTGGCGACGGTCATGCCGCGCATCACCACCCGCGTCTGCACCGAGGACTGTTCGATCAGCACATTGGGCGTGTGCCGGGCGATGCCCGCCAGGCCGTTCGCAAGCGGGCCGGCCTGGTCCTCGGGCGTCAGCAGATCGACCGTGCCGGGGGTGCGGCGGACATCTTCGGTCCACTGGCGCGCCTCGACCATCACGGGGGCGAGGCGGGTGACGGTCTCGTCCTCGTCGGCCCGGGCCGCCCCCGTGACGAGCGTTGTGCCGCCGGCCAGCAGCATGGGGACGGCGGAGGCGAGCAGGCGGGTGCGGACCCTGCGATGCGTGGTCATGGGCGTCTCCGGAAGGCGCTGGATGAGATGGGGCGAGGCTAGCGCCCGAGAGCGCCGCGGGCGCCCTTATGGCGAACGCCCGCCGTCATCCGGCGAAAGCTTCGGTGCGGCGGCGGAAGGCGAGGCCGGCGATGGCCGCGAGCAGGGCCGCGCCCGCCCACCAGGGGGCGGTGGGGGAGAGCTGGTGCAGCGTGGCGCCGAGCATCGGCCCCGCCGCCATGGCGAGGCCCTGGGCCATGCCGTTGATGCCGGCGGCGCGGGCCTGGCCGCCCGCAGGGGTCGCGAGGCTGAGCCCGGCGAGGTTGCCGGGCAGCAGCAGGCCGAAACCGGCGCCGAGCAGCACCATGGCGAGCTGCAGCCAGAGGATGGTGGGGGCGGCGGCGGCAGCCGTCATGGCCAGGAGGCCGAGCAGCGCACCCGTCTGCACCAGACGGCCGGGTGCCCAGGCCAGACGGCCGATCACCAGGCCTTGGGTTGCGACCATGGCGAGGGTGGTGAGGGCGAGGAGCGCGCCGCCGCGCTCGATCGAGGCGGCAGCGCCCAGGCCGAACTGATCCTGGAGGCGAAGCGCCGTCACCTGCTGAAGCTGGGCATAGGCGGCAAGCCCGGCGAAGGTGACGGCAAGAAAGGGCAGAAGCCGCCCGAGCGGCGGGCGCTGCGTGACGGTTGCGGTTGCAAGGGCAGGTGCCGGACGCGGCGCCGCCCGCAGCAGCAGCGCAACCAGAAGCGTGCCGGCGGCGATGGCAAGGCAGAGGATCAGCAGTGCCGCGACCGGCGAGGCGCCGCCCAGACGCCAGGCCGTCATGCCGCCCAGGATCGAGCCCAGCCCGAAGGCGGCGCCCATCATCCCCATGCCCCCGGCGCGCCGGTCGCGGGCGGTGACATCGGCCAGGAACCCCTGGGCTGCGGGCATGATCCCGGCCGACAGGGCGGCCTGAACCAGTCGGGCCGCGAGCAGCAGGACATAGGCGCGGCCGGCATCGAGCCGGCCGGCATCGAGGGCGTCGAGAACCGCGGCGAGCAGGGCGGGGAAGAGCGCCGCGGCGGCGAGCCCCGCCACCAGCACCGGCCGGCGCCCGATCCGGTCGGCGACGTGCCCCCAGACGGGGCCTGCCACCACCATCAGCAGGGCGGAGAGGCCGAGCAGCAGCCCGGTTTCGACATCGCCGAAACCGCGGGCGCGGCCAAGCGGCGGCAGGGTGATCAGCAGAAAGGCATGGCCGGCGCCGTTGGCGGTGAGGGCGGCAAGCAGGGCGGCGATCGCGGGACGGGTCGACATGGGGGCAGCGGGCTCCGGATGGGCGGTCTGCGGATGACCATGCCCGGTCCGGCGGCGGTGCGCCGTCATCTGGCGAAAGGGCGGGTGGCGCTATCCGCGCCGGAATGCCGCCGGGCTGGTGCCGTGGCGGGCGCGGAAGGCGGCGGCGAAATGGCTGGAACTGCTGAAGCCGCAGAGAAAGGCGATCTCGGTGACGCTGGCCTCGCCCCGTTCCAGCGCGCGACGGGCCTGATCCAGCCGGCGGTCGCGCAGCCAGGCGAAGACCGTTGCGCCATAGGCCTTGCGGAAACAGCGGTTGAGGCGGACATGGCTCATGCCGGCGAGCGTCGCCAGTTCGTCGAGCGAGGGCGGTTCGGCCATGTCGGCCAGCAGGCGGTCGGCGACCCGGGCGACGGCGCGGCGATCTTCGCGCGCGAGCAGGCCGGCGGCCGGCTCCGGCGCGGCGCCAGACCCGGGCCGGTCGGACGCCAGCCAGTCGGCCAGCAGGCCGAGGGCGGCGCTTTCCGCCCTGAGCCGGTCGAGCGCCGAGACGAGCGGGTTGCCGGTGAGGGCGGAGAGGTCGGCGCGGTCGCCGATCCGTCCCAGGCGCCGCGCCCCGGTGCCCTGGTGCGCGATCCCCGCCTCGGCCAGCGCCGTGGCGATGCGGTCGAGGTCGAACTTGACCGCGAGCATCGAAGCCTGGTTCTGGGCCGGGGTGAGACGGGTGATCGGCGCATCGTCCAGCCGGAACAGCCAGACATCGCCTTCCTGGACCTTGTGGGCAGGATCGGGGCGGCCGCAGCCGAACAGGCTCGTGCCCGACAGCCCGAAGGCGAGCACGCCGACCGCGCCGCCATGATCGATGCGGGACCGGTAATCCGCCGCCAGCCGGCAGCTGCTGGTGGTGAGCGTCAGACCGGGGCCGGGGCGTGCGGTCCGGAAGCGCACGGCGCCGACGCTTGTCCCGGGGCCCCAGCCCACCGCCAGCGCATGATCCTGCCAGCCGGGACGGCCGGTCGACAGCCGGTCGAGCAGGCGCGGCCCCACGCGGAATTCATGACGGTCGGGACCGGTGCGGGCGGTGCCGGCGGGGCGAAGCAGGGCGGAATGGTCGGTCATGGGCGGCGGGTCCGGCGGTGGCGCGATGGCCCCAGACTAGCAGATCATGATTTGATAATGATAGTTATTCGCAACAATATCCGGTTGCCCGTCAGGCCTCAGGCCTCAGGCCGGGTCAGGCCGCGGGTGATCAGGTCGAAGATGTCGTCGAAGGCGCGGTCGACATCGGCTTCGGGCAGCGACCAGTGGCCGACATGGGCGGGGTGATGGAAGACCATGGTGGTGCGCAGCACCGCCCAGGCCATGGCGCGCGGGTCGCTGAACCGCACCTCGCCCGTGACCATGCCGTCGCTCAACATGCGCGAGATCTGGTCGACCAGCTTGCCGACATGCTCCTGAACCACGGCATCGGCCTCGTCCGCCAGGGCGTGATAGACCGCGAACAGCTCGGGATCGTCGAGCACCTTGCCGCGCTTGATCCGGATCAGCCGTTCCAGCCAGCGGCGCAGGCGCGGCAGGGCCGGGCCGGTTTCGGCGGCAATCTCGCCCAGCGGTTCCGAGACCCGGGCGAGCCAGCGGCTGGCCACCGCCTCGCGCAGGGCGGTCTTGCTGGGGAAATGGCGGTAGATGCTGCCATGGCTGACGCCAAGCGCACGGGCCACGTCGACGACCGTGGTTTTCTGAAGCCCGAACCGGCGGAGGACATCCTCCGCCGTGTCCAGAATCTGTTCGGGCGTGAGCGCGCCGTCGGCCAATCCATCTCTCCCCGGGGGGCCGGGGCGTCAGACGGCCCCGGTCTCGCTGTCCAGCATCCGCATCTGCTCGGGCGCGTAGCGCGTCCCGGCCGGAGCATCGGCCGGGATGGCATTGCGGATCCGGGCAAGATCGCCGGATGAGAGCCGGATGTCGAGTGCGCCGATCGCTTCGGCCAGCTGGTGACGCCGGCGGGCACCGATCAGCGGCACGATATCAGGCCCCTGGGCCAGCACCCAGGCGATGGCGATCTGGGTGGCGGTCACCTCGTATTCGGCCGCGATGTCGTGCAGCACGCCGGTGAGCGCCAGATTGCGTTCCAGATTGTCGCCCGAGAAGCGCGGCAGATGGGCGCGGTAGTCGCCCACCGCCAGCGCCTTGCGCGCCGCCCAGTCGGTGGAAAGCAGGCCCCGGCCGAGCACGCCATAGGCGCTGATCACGGTGCCGAGCCGGCGGGCGGCGGGCAGGATCGAGGCTTCGATGCCCCGGTCGAGCACCGAATATTCGATCTGCAGCCAGCGCACCGGATGGACCGCTGCGGCGCGCTCCAGCGTTTGGGCGCTGACTTCCGAGAGGCCCAGATGGCGGACATAGCCGGCCTGGATCATCTCGGCGACGGCGCCGACCGTGTCTTCGATCGGCACGGCGGGATCCAGCCGGGCCGGCTGATAGAGGTCGACATAATCGGTGCCGAGCCGCTTCAGGGTATAGGCGAGCGCGTTCTTGACGGCGGCCGGGCGGCTGTCGAAGCCCAGGAAACGGCCCTCGGGGTCGCGCAGCGCGCCGAACTTGACCGCGATGAACACATCCTCGCGCCGCCGGCTCCACAGCGCCTCGCGGATCAGCAGTTCATTGTGGCCCTGGCCGTAGAAATCGCCGGTATCGAGCAGGAAGATGCCGGCATCGAGGGCGGCATGAACGGTCGCGATGCTTTCGTCGCGATCGGCCGGGCCATAGGCATCGGACATGCCCATGCAGCCGAGGCCGAGCGCTGGCAGGGTCATCGGGTCGTCGAGCCGGCCGGCGGTGCCGGTGAAGGTCTGGGCGGGAACGGATACGGGCATGACACCATCCTCTCTTCATCGGGGTGTGAAGAGAGGATGCGCCTTGCAATGACAGATTTCAATATCTGTCAGTGAGATTCTTTAAACGGTCATCTCACGACTGTCAGGTGGCGCTTTCCTCCCGCGCCGGTTCGTCGAAAAAGGCGGTGGCTGCCGCGGCGATGAAGGCGGAGCGTTCCATCGGCAGCATATGGGTGATGTCGGCCAGCTGAAGCAGGTCGAAACCGCCGGCGCGGGCGGCCACCGGGGTGATGGCGGCGGTGAAGGGATCGGCGGTGATGCCTGCGGGGCGGCGGCCGGCGATCATCAGGCTGGGAGCGACCAGCCCCGGCGCGCGCTTCGCCCGGGCGAGCAGATCCCAGAGCCCTTCGGGGGTGTTGCCGCTGTAGAAGCCGCTTTCGACTGCGGGGGCGCAGGCGAGGCGGAAGCCGCCCTCTTCGGCCGGCACCAGCACGGCGGCGGCCAGATCATCGGGGGCGCCGGGCTCCATCCAGGCGAATTCCGGCCGCTCGCGGAAGATGCGGGCGAAATCCTCAAGGCTGGCGAAACGGTCGCGGCGGCGCTTCATCCGCTCGGCCATGAAATCGCGCCCGGCGGCGGCCTCCGTCGCCCCCTCCATCTCGCCGGCCGGGATCAGCGGCGGTTCCATGAACACCCGGCGATGATAGAGCCGGCCTTCGGCCTGTTCGGCATGCAGCGACAGCACGCCGGAATAGGAATGGAACAGGGCATCGGGCGGCGTGCCGGCCTCGGCCGCAAGATGGCGGGCGATGGCGGCCTGGTCGGCGGCAAGCCGGGCCTGGGGCGGGGTCGCCTCGATGCCGGCGGCGTTCAGGCCGTGGCCGCGCAGGTCCACCGCGACCACCTCGCGATCCTGCGACAGCGTCTGCCAGAGGCCGCGATAGGCCAGGGTGGCGAAGCCGACGCCATGGCCCAGGATCACCGGCCGGCGGCCGCTTTCGGCGTAACGCGGGCCGATCCGGGCGAGGGTGAGGGCGAAGCCGTCATCCATCACCAGACGCTCGACCGTGAAGCCGGCATCGGCGAAGGCGTCGGGGATCACGCCGTCACCGCGCGCGTCCGAACCAGTATCTCTGAATGCAGCGTCCGATGAACCGGGCATTTGTCGGCAATCTCCATCAGCTTTGCGCGCTGGTCGTCGTCGAGCGGACCGTCGAGGAGGATCTCCCGGTCGATCACGTCGATCTTGCCCTCGCGGGTTTCGCACTCGGCGCAGTCTCGGGCATGGACCTTGGCATGCGCAAGGGTGACGGTCACACGGGTGAGCGGCCAGCCCTTGCGATCGGCATACATGCGGATGGTCATCGAGGTGCAGGCGCCAAGTCCGGCCAGCAGATAGTCGTAAGGCGCGGGGCCGCCATCCTCACCACCCACCGCCGCCGGCTCGTCGGCGAGCTGGATATGGCGGCCGACCCGGACGGTGTTGCCGAGCCTGCCCCGGCCGTTTTCCGCCACCACCACCCGGCCTTCGGGCGGCGGTGCGCCGGCGGCGGTGGCGGCATCGACCGCCGCGGCATCGGGCGCGCCGGCCCGGGCGCCGTGGCGATGGCCGTCGTCGTCGCGGGTATAGCGCGCGGCCCAGGCGGCGATGACGCCGGCGGCATAGGACGCATCGGCGGCGCCGTTCAGCAGATGGTCGGCGGTGTCGAGCGACACGAAGCTTTTGGGATGGCGGGCGGAGACGAAGATCCGTGTCGCCTCGTCGATGCCGACGGTCTGGTCGAGGGGCGCATGCATCACCAGCAGCGCCTTGTGCAGCCGGCCAAGGCCGCGCAGCACATCGGTCTCGCGCACGCCCTGAATGAAATCGCGGGTGACGGTGATGGTGCCCGACCCCAGCGGCAGCACGGCGCGGCCGTCTTCGAGCGCGTCATCGGCGGCGCGGCCCAGATGGTGCAGGATGTGTTCGGGGGCGGACGGCGCGCCGATGGTGGCGACGGCGCGCACGGCGGCGAGCCTTGGGGCCGCCGCCAGCACCGCGGTACCGCCCAGGCTGTGGCCGATCAGCAGGACCGGCGCTGCATGGCTCCGCTCCAACCAGCCGGCGGCCAGGATGATGTCTTCGACATCGGCGGCGAAATCGGGTGCCGGCGGCTCGCAACCTTCACCGCTGCCGGTGAAATCCACCCGAAGCACGCCGAAGCCTTCCGCCGCCAGCCCCCGCGCGATGCGGGTGGCCGCTGTGCTGGCGGCAGAACAGGTGAAGCAATGGGCGAAAATCGCCCAGCCGGCCGTGACCGCCCCGCCCTCGGGCAGATCGACCAGAACCGGCAGCGGTCGGCCGTTGCGGCCGGCAATCTCGGGGCGGAGCGGCGGGGAGGCCATGGGCGCGCATCCTTGGGCCAGGTGGACGGGATGCCTGCCATGCTACCGCCCGATATGGGGGACCGCCAGTCATGCGACTTTGGGGCGCGGGCCTGCTATAGCTGCGACAGGCACGGCCAAAGGATCGGCGCTTGTGCGTTTATGCGCCATATTGCGGCTCTTCCGCCGCTTCCCGAATCGCACCGACGATCCATTCATTCAGGCTTTTACCCGCAGCAGCCGCAGCAATGACTGCCGCCGCATGATCCTTTGGGTCAAGGCGAACATTGAACTTGCCCGAGAATTTGCGGCGTGGCTCGATGCCTTTTTCTCGACACATATCGAGATAGACAGCAAGCGACTTTCGACCTTCCTCAATCAGCCCGTTGACGCTTTCCGCATAGAAATCGGCTCCACCGCTGAGGCCGACAAATTCACCGCGCAGCATCCGGATCTCGGGATCGAAGGCGATAATTGCCTTTTCGCCATTGATTTCAAGGACATTGTTCATGGCTTTACTCCATGCTCTTCCAGCCACTTACGGATGCTGGCAACAGCGCCTTTGTCAGTGTCAGGAGAAGGATGTGGCCGATGAAACACACGCACCTCGCCAAACAGAAACACACCCACCCTCGAACCTTCCCGCTCACTGATTTCTGCCCCAAGAGCCGTGAACAGCAACTCGATGTCGGCCCAGCGGATGGAGCCGCTGACCGGGCGGGCGAAGATCAGTTCCAGCGTGGCTCGATGGCGCTTTTTCATGCGAGAATAGTACTATAATTTAATACCAATTCAAGCCGAAACGGGAGCAGGGTGCAAAGGTGAAATCTCTCCACACTTAGTGATGGGGTCCGGTCCGCGGCGGCCGCGTATGGTGAACGGAGGTCTGGCGTTCCGCTCCCTGCCCAGTCTTATCGCCCAAAAGGGCGGGGACCCGCCGCCGCGGGGGCGGCGTGGTGGTCCCCGCCGGGGTGGGGCGGGTGGGGTCAGCGGGCCGGGTCCGGCGGCGGGGCCGGTTTGCGGTTGCGGGTTACGCCGGAATTGGGGTCCGAATGCGAGGGCGGGTCGCTGGCCGGGAAGGTCTCTTCCAGGGCTTCGTCGACCCGTTCCTCCTCGTGCTCTTCGGCTTCGGTCTCCGCATCTTCGGCGGGGTCGTCGTCGATGCGGGCGTTGCCGGGCTCGGTCTGGGACGGCGGGTCGCTGGCGGGGAAGCTCTCCTCAAGCGCCTCGTCCAGGCGCTCGTCGGTATGGGCCCGGGCGACGGTCTCGTCAGCCTCGTCGGCGGGGGATTTCCGGTTGGTCATAGGGTCCTCCTGTTCGGGGGCGCACCTCTCATATGTCGATGCATGCCCGGAGGTACAACCCGCGAGACCCCGATCTGGTGCCCTATTGAAATGCGGTTTCGGTGAAGCTGCGCAGCTTGCGGGAATGCAGACGTTCGCGTGGCATGGCGCGGAGCGCTTCCATCGCCCGGATGCCGATTTCCAGATGCTGGGCGACCTGGCGCTTGTAGAAATCGGTGGCCATGCCCGGCAGCTTCAGCTCGCCATGCAAGGGCTTGTCCGAAACGCAGAGCAGGGTGCCGTAGGGCACGCGGAAGCGGAAGCCGTTGGCGGCGATGGTGGCCGATTCCATGTCGAGGGCGATGGCGCGCGACTGCGAGAAGCGCTGGACCAGCGCGCTCTGGTTCCAGAGTTCCCAGTTGCGGTTGTCGATCGAGGCGACTGTGCCGGTGCGCATCACCTGCTTCAGATCATAGCCGTCCAGGCCGGTGACGTCGGCCACGGCGTGCTCCAGGGCCACCTGAACCTCGGCCAGCGGCGGGATCGGCACCCAGACCGGCAGGTCGTGGTCCAGAACATGATCGTCGCGGACATAGCCATGGGCGAGCACGTAATCGCCCAGACGCTGGCTGTTCCTGAGGCCGGCGCAATGGCCCAGCATCAGCCAGGCATGGGGGCGCAGCACCGCCACATGGTCTGTGATGGTTTTGGCGTTGGAGGGGCCGACGCCGATATTGACCAGGGTGATGCCCGACTGGTCGGCGCGGGTGAGGTGATAGGCCGGCATCTGCGGCAGTTTGCCGTCGGGCAGGGCCAGGCCGCGGCCGGTTTCGCCGGCACGGGTGACCAGGTTGCCGGGCGCCACGAAGCTTTCATAGCCGCTGTCGCCGTCGGCCAGCAGCTCCGAGGCCATGCGGCAGAATTCATCGACATAGAACTGGTAGTTGGTGAAGACGATGAAATTCTGAAAATGCTCGGCGGCGGTGGCGGAATAATGCTGCAGGCGGTGCAGCGAATAATCGATCCGGGGTGCCGTGAACGGGGCGAGCGGCAGCACGCCGTCGGGCGCCTCGTAGGTGCCGTTGGCGATGGCATCGTCCATCAGTTTCAGATCGGGCAGGTCGAAGATGTCGGCCAGCGGCCGGTCAATGCGCAGCGCCGCAGCCCCTTCGACATGGGTGCCGTCCCAGAAGGCGAAATGCAGCGGGATCGGCACCTCGGAATCGCCGATCAGCACCGGCACGTCGTGATTGCGGATCAGCAGCGAGATCTGCTCGGTGAGATAGCGGCGGAACAGGTCGGGGCGGGTGACGGTGGTGGCATGGATGCCAGGCCCCGAGACGAAGCCATAGGACAGCCGGCTGTCCACACGGGTGTGGCTGTCGGTGACCAGGCGGATCTGTGGGTAGAAGGCGCGCACCCGGATATCGGGCAGGCTGTCGTCCAGCAGACGGGCAAAGGCGTCGCGCAGCCAGCGGGTGTTGCGCTCGAACAGCTCCACCAGCCGGTCCACCGCCGCCACCGGATCGCGGAAGGGCTGGAGCGGCGCGGCTGGTGCCAGCTCCAGCGGGCGGCTGCCGGTTGCCCGGCCGGTGGTCTCAGGGTAGGGCACTGCGGTCGTCTCCGTTCTCGCCATATGATCACAGGCAAGATCGGGTGCGATCGCGCCGGTATCAAGGGAAGAGCCCGTGACGCCCCCTTGTGTCAGTGCCGGTCCTCGCGCGAATAGGGGCGGCCGAGGGCGGCCGGGCCCATGGCGCCGTCGCGGCGCAGGATGGCGGTGGCCACCAGCACCAGCAGGGCGGCGAGATAGGGCGCCATGAACAGGATGAAGGTGGGCACCGCCACGCCGGCGGCCTGCAACCGGGGCACCAGCGCATCGACCGCGCCGAACAGCAGCGCGCCGCCGATCGCCGCGACCGGGTTCCAGCGCGCCAGGATGACCACGGCGATCGCGATCCAGCCGCGGCCGTTGGTCATGCCCTCGATCCACATCCGGCTGCCGGCCAGTGCCAGATAGCCGCCGGCCAGGCCCGACAGCGCGCCACCGGCCAGAACCGCACCCATGCGGGTGGCGGTGACCGGCACACCCGCCGCATCGGCGGCATCCGGCGCCTCGCCCACCGCCCGCAGCTTCAGCCCGCCATCGGTGCGGGCGAGATACCACCAGACCAGGGCCGCCAGCGGCAGGCAGGCATAGAGCAGGGCGTCCTGGGCGAAGAGAACAGGGCCGATGCCGGGCAGATGGGCGAGGGCGTGGTCTTCCAGCCGCGGGAAGCCGGGCACGCCCTTCTGGGCGTAATCGCGACCAAGGAGCCCGGTGATGCCGGCACCCAGTGCTGCGAGGGTGAGGCCGGTCACCACCTGATCGGCCTTGAAGATCAGGCAGGCGATGCCGAAGACCAGGGCGAGGCCGGCCCCGGCCAGGATCGCGGCCGTGACACCGGCGACCGGGCTGCCGGTGGCGAGCGACGCGACGGCGCCGGCAAGCGCGCCGCACATCATCATGCCTTCGGTGCCGAGATTGAGCACGCCCGCCCGGCCGGCGAGGATGGTGCCGAGGGCCGCCAGCAGCAGCGGCATGGTCATCGGCAGCGCCGCTGCCGCCCAGTTGGTCAGGAAGATGGCGTCGGTCATGGCCGGTCCCCCCTTGCGGGATGGGGGCCTGCGCGGTGCAGGCGGATGCCATAGCGGGCGAGCATGTCGGCCGAGACCACCGAGACCAGGATCACGCCCTGGATCAGCAGCACCACCGCCCGCGGCAGCTGGTAGAAGACCTGGGCGGTATCGCCCGCGACATAGAGACCGGCGGTCAGGATCGCCACGATCACCACCGGGATGACGCCGAAGCGGGCGAGGAAGGCGATCACGATCGCCGAGAAGCCGGTGCCGGTGGCCAGCGCCTGGGTCAGGCGGTATTCCTGGCCGGCGGCGATCATGAAGCCGCCGAGGCCGGCAAGCGCGCCCGAGAGCAGCACGGCGCCCGCGATCACGCCCGCGACCGGCAGGCCGCAGGCGAAGGCGACCCGGGCATCGGCCCCGACCGCGGCCACCCAGGCGCCGATGCGCGAGCGTTCCGCCACCAGCCAGAGCAGGGCGGCAAGCGCCAGCGCCACGATCAGCCCGACATGAACCTTGCCCCAGCCCAGCCCGGCCAGACGCTCCACGCCCGGCTCGAAGCTTTCGGAATAGGGGAAGCTGGAGGCGGGATCCTTCCAGACCCCGAAGACCAGATGCTGCACGAACAGGGCCGCCACGTAATTCAGCAGCAGGGTGGTGATGATCTCGTTGACGCCCAGCCGGCGCTTCAGGATCAGCGGCGGCAGGGCCATCAGCGCCCCGCCGGCCATGGCGGCCAGGGCCATCAGCAGCAGCCGCGCGCCCGGGCTGCCGATATCGGCGACGGCGACCCAGGTTGCGCAGACGGCACCCATCCAGGCCTGGCCTTCGATGCCGATGTTCCAGAAGCCGATGCGCAGCGCTGCTGCGGCGGCGAGCCCGACCACGATCAGCGGCGTGGCGGCCACCATGGTCAGCGCCAGACCTTCGCTGCTGAAGAAGGTGTAGATCACGAATTCGTTCAACACGTCACGCGGCGGCACGCCGGCGGCGGCGAGCATGGCGACGGTCGCCCCAAGCCCCACCCCCAGCCCGACGGCGAGGGCGAGCAGGGTGTGGCGGGGCCGGACATCGCGGCGGGGCGTGGCGATCAGCCGGACGGGCAGGCGCGGCCGGCGGCCGGCGGGAACGGTCAGGTCAGCCATGGGCGTGCCCTTTCTGATCGCCGACCATCAGCGCGCCGATGGCGGTGCGATCGGCCCCGCCCGGCAGCTCGCCGACGATCCGGCCACGGTTGATCACCCCGATCCGGTCGGCCAGCGCCAGGATCTCGTCCAGGTCGTCGCTGATCAGCAGCACGGCGGCACCGGCATCGCGGGCGCGGACCAGGCTGGCGCGCACCGCCTGGGCGGCGCGGACGTCGAGCCCGCGGGTGGGCGAATGGGCCAGCACCACCGCGGTTGCCGGATCGCCCAGTTCGCGGGCCAGGACCAGTTTCTGGGCATTGCCACCCGACAGCAGCCGCGCCGTGGTCCAGGGGGTGGCGCCGGCAATGCCGTGGACCGCGATCAGCTTGCGGGCACGATCGGCCAGCGCCTTGCGGTCGAGCAGGAAACGGCCGCGGCGGAGCCCGGTGAGGGCCAGGTTGAGCGCCACCGGCAGATCGGCGGCCAGCGCCGCGGCGAAACGGTCGGCCGGCACGATGCGCAGCCCCCCCTGCCGGCGCGCGGCAGGGGGCTGGCGGTCGAAGGCGTGGCCGTCGATCACCACCTGGCCGGCATCGGCGCGGCGCAGACCGGCGATCATTTCGGCCAGCTCGGTCTGGCCGTTGCCGCCGACGCCGGCAAGGCCGTAGATCTCGCCGCCATGCACGGCCAGCTGCACGCCATGCAGCATGGGCGCGCCGTCGTCGCGCCGGCCGGCGAGGTCGTTGACATAGAGCCGGATCTGGCCCGGCCGGGCCGGGGCGGGCGTGACGGCGGGGCCCGGCTCCCCCACCATCAGCCGGGCAAGCTCGGCCGGGCCCAGCCCGTCGGCGGGCAGGTCGGCGGCGACGGTTTCGCCCGCGCGCATCACCGTCACCCGGTCGGCGACGGCGGCGATTTCGTGCAGCTTGTGGCTGATCAGCACGATCGCCCGGCCCTCGTCGGCCAGGCGGCGGAGCGTGGCGAGCAGGGCCGCCGCCTCGACATCGGCCAGAACCGCGGTCGGCTCGTCCAGGATCAGGATCCGGGCGCGGGTGATCAGCGCCTTCACGATCTCCACCCGCTGCATCTCGGCGACCGAGAGGTCGGCGACCCGCGCCTCGGGATCGAGGTCGAGCCCGGCCTCCGCCCCCGCTTCCGCGATCCGGCGGGCGATTTCGGTGCGGGTGAGACCGGTGAGCGCTTTCGCGCAGGCGAGGCGCAGGTTTTCGGCCACCGTGAACGGCTTCACCAGCTTGAAGTGCTGGTGGACCATGGCGATGCCCAGGCCGGCGGCGATATCGGGATCGAAGCCCGGCACCGGTACGCCCGCCACCGCCACGCGGCCCCGGTCGGGCGCATAGAGCCCCGTCGCCACCGTCATCAGGGTCGACTTGCCGGCGCCGTTCTCGCCCAGCAGGGCGTGGATCTGGCCGAACCGGGCGGTGAAGCCGGCGGCTTTCAGCGCCGGCTTGCCGTCGAAGGCCTTGTCGATGCCGCTGAGCGACAGTGCCTCTGCCCCCGCCGCAGCTGCGGCGGGGGAGGCGGCGACCATCGGGTGCGCGCGGGGTGATGGCGCGCGGGGCAGGGCAGCGGTCATTTCGGCAGCGTGCCCGAGGTGCCCTCGACCAGGAAATCCATGCCGAAGAGCTGGGCGGTATCGAGGGTGGCGCCGTCTGCGACCACGACCTTGCCGGTCTGGTCCTTGATCGGGCCCTTCCAGATGTCGAGTTTGCCCTCTGCGATGGCGGTTTTGGTCTCCAGGATCTTCGCCTTCTGGTCGTCGGTCAGCGCCGTGCCGGTGAAGGCGGAGATGTCGACCAGGCCGGTTTCCAGCCCCTCGAAATAATTGCCGCCCTCGAAGGTGCCGGCGATCGCCTTTTTGATCTGCGGCACCACGAAGGCGCCCCAGTTCCAGGTGGCGGCCATGATATGGGCGTTGGGGGCGGAGGAGGACATGTCGGCGTTGTAGCCGATCGACTTCACGCCGGCGCGTTCGGCCGCGATCTGCGGTCCGGGGGTGTCCTGGTGCTGGCCGATGACGTCGGCGCCCTGTTCGATCAGCGCCTTGGCGGCGGCTTCCTCCCGCACCGGATCATACCAGGTGTTGGTGAAGGAGACCGCGACCTCGGCGGCGGGGTTGACCGATCGCGCGCCCAGCGCGAAGGCATTGGCGTTCCACAGCACCAGGCCCAGCGGATAGGCGGCGACGAAGCCCAGCTTGTTGGATTTCGTGGCATAGCCCGCCGCCATGCCGGCCAGATAGAGCGACTCGTAGGACTTGCCGTAATAGGAGGCGAGGTTGGGCGCCGAGGTGTAGCCGGCGGCGTTCATGAACACCACCTCGGGATGGCGCGCGGCGGCTTCCTTGAAGGCGTCGGAATAGCCGAAGGCGGTGCCGACGATGATGTTGAAACCGCGCCCGACATAGCGGTCGATCACCTGCGACACCCGCTCGGTGACCTCGGGGATGCTCTCGGTATAGGCGGTCTGGACGCCGAGTTCCTTTTCGACCGCCTTGCGCGACTGGTCGTGGGCCCAGGTCCAGCCCAGATCGCCGACCGGGGCGATATAGATGAAGGCAACCTTGGGGTCGCCCTTGATGCCCATCGCCGCATCGGCCGGCGCCGGTACCGCCGACATCAGGCCGAGCGCCATCATCGCCGCCGTCAGGGCTGCGCGTATCCGCATGTGTCCGGATCCTCGGAAAGATCGTGGAAGAGGAAAAGATCGTGGAGGAGGGGGGATGGGAGAGAGGGCTGCCGGTCAGTCGAGCATCTTGTTGATCCGGAAGACATTGCCTTCGGGATCGAGCAGCACCGCCTGATACCAGTCGTAATAGGTGCGATAGGGCGCCTTGATCAGCGTGGCACCCTTTTCGACGGCCTTCGGGACCATGGCATCGACCTCGTCGACCGTGTCGACATCGATGTTGAGCAGGAATTTGACGCCCTTGGTCTCGGCGAAATCCTGCAGTTTCAGCAGCTCGTAGGCGTCGAGCGCATTGAAGCCGATCGCGGTGCCGCCGGCATCGATCCCCCTGAAGATCGGCGAGCGGATCGCCTCGATTTCGGGGAAGCCGAAGACCTCGGAATAGAAGCCCGACAACGCGACCACATCGCGGGCGAAGACGTTCACATAGCTCAGATGCGCCATCGGGCGTCGCTCCAACTCGGGACGAATGCGGGAGGGGCGGCGCCGCTCAGGCGGCGTCGCGGCCCTGGGCGGTCTGCTTGGTGAACTTCATGTAGAGATGATCGCCGGACGAGACCGGTGCGTATTTCGCCGGATTGCCGGGGCCTTCGCAGCTTTCCAGGCACGACACCATGGCGTCGTAATTCGGCTGGTGGAAGAAGACCAGCGAGATGCGCCGGCTGTCGAGCGCCCGGTCGCGCGGCGGATTGATCACCCGGTGCATGGTCGAAATCCAGGTGTCGTTGGTCCACTGCATCATCAGATCGCCGATATTGACGACGAAGGAGCCGGGGATGAAGGGCACGTCGACCCATTCGCCCAGCTTGTTGCGCACCTGCAGCCCGCCCGGCCGGTCTTCCTGACGCACGATCGTCAGGCTGCCATAGTCGGAATGGGCACCGGCGCGCATCTGGCCGGGCAGCGGCTCGTCTTTCTGATCGGGATAGTTCAGCACCCGGAACATGCTGATATGACGGTCGATCTTGTCGTCGAAGAAGGCCTCGGGAAGGTCGAGCGCCAGCGCGAACAGCCGCATCAGATCGGCGGCCAGCGTCTCCTGGCTCTTGAAATAGGCCTCCCAGATCGGGCGCAGCGCCGGCAGATCCTGATCGGGCCAGAGATTGGGCGCGAAATGCACCGCCGCCGATCCCTCGGTGAAATAGGGATCATCCCGGGGCACGTCGATCGGGCCGACCGAGAAACTCTCTTTCAGATCGGGCGGGGTGGGATCGTCCAGGCTGTAGGACAGCCCCTCTTCGCAGAGCCCGCTATAGCCGCGGACCTGATCGGGCGAGGGCTGGGCGACCTTGCGCTTCACCGGTTCGGGCAGGTCGAAGAACTGCCGCGAGATGTCGTAGGTCGACGCGACCAGATCCGCCGGCACCTGATGGCCGGTGACGACCATGAAGCCGATATCGCGGCAGGCGCGGCCGACCTCGGCGGCGACCTTCGCCTTGCCGTCGGGCGTGCCGTCGTAATAGCCCGCAAGATCGATGATGGGAACGTTCTCGAGTGGCATGACTGCCTCCACAACGCGGGGACCACCGTCCGGCATCGTTCGTCGCGCGCCGGCCCTGTCTTTGCTTGGCGGTTGCGGCGACGTCTCACCGGCCCCGGCTGGGCCCCGGGTCCGGATCGTCATCGCCGTGTGCGCATGCGGGGGCATTGCATCACCACCCCCGTCTCCCCGGGGGCACTGGCACCTGGCAAGGCTAGCAAAAGCCGTGCCATGGCACGGGCACGACCCTGCCATGGCATGGTGGCGGAAACCCTGACCAACTGGTCAGAAAATGCGGCCGGAACCGGGAATGACTGCATAAAAATTATGCTCTTGCCCGTTTCCTCGTCATTTTGCCTGTTTTTCGTTCAGATCCTGGTCATGAGGCTTCCGCGGCGGCGCTGCAACATGTTGCAACAGATGATCGCGTGCCGACGACAGAACCCGCGGGGCATTCTCGCTGCGTGGTTTCGGATGGATCGGCATCCGGAAAGATGGAGCGAAGACATGGCTGACATGATCGTGGTCGATACGCTGGCGGATCTTCTGGCGATTCCTGCAGGTTCGCGGGGGCCCGCGCAGATTCTGGGGCGCAATGTGGTGAATGACGGGGGCGGCGGTGTGTTTCAGTGGGATGCCGCCAGCACGGCGACGCCCGACCGTGGCACCGTCTTTCAGCCGACGGCGGGCGGGACCGGGCGCTGGATCCGGATCTGGTCGGCGATCGCCGACCTGCCCTGGTTCATCCGTGCGGCGGACGGCAGCGCCAGCCCCGGCCTTGCCGCGGCGCTGGAGGTGGCCGATGTGGTCCGCATCCCCGTGGGCAGCTGGAGCCTGGCCGACATGCATGTTCTGGAAGGCAAGCGCCTGATCGGCGACGGCATGGGGCTTTCGGTCCTGACGCTTGCGAATACGGCTGCCGGCGTGACGCTGTCGGGCCAGGTCGACGGCACCGGTATCTCGGGGCTGACGATCGACGGCGGCCAGCTGACCGATACCACCGGCGCCTCGGGTCTGGTCTTCCGCAATGCCCGCCACAGCCGGGTCGAGAATGTCGAGACCCGCGCGCTGCCCGCCGGCACCGGCTTCGACTTCGTCAATGTCGATGGCGGTTTCAACGAGAGCAACATCCTGATCGGCATCCGCGCGACCGATTGCGGCTGGGGTCTGCGCTTCCGCCGCGCGGCCGGCTCGACCGCCGACAGCTTCTACTACAACACCATCATCGGCACCGTGAGCCGGATGCCCGAAGGCGGCACCGGTCTTGCGGTGGAAAGCGTCACCGATGGTGGCACCACCCGCTTCAGCGTGCTGTCCGGGGCTTTCGTGCGCCTGAACGTCTACGGCAATGTCGCCGCCGGCTCGCGCATCGTGGACATCGGCGGGCGCGTGACCTCTTCGGCGCTGTTCGTGACCGGCGAGGCGGCGGGCGGATCGACCGCACATACCACGCTGCGGCTTGGCCCCACGGCCTGGTTCCGCGAGAACACCGGCCAGATCACCTATGTCAACGGCGGCTTCGACATCGATGCCGGGGCGACCATCGCCAACAACAAGATCCTGCTGCAGGCGGGGGAGGACATCCGGGTGTTCGAGACCGCCACGGGCGGCGCCGAGCGGCTCAGCGCGGCCTTCACCCTGTCGACCGGCAGCTGGATCGCGCTCGACACGGCAAGCTGGACGCGGATCTACGACCGGCCGAGCCCCTGGACCTCGGGCGAGCAGATGAATGGCGGCCGCTTCGTCACCGTGGTGACGGCGCGCTACCAGATCGCGGCCGCCCTGCTGCTGTCGGGCGTGTCGGCCGGCCAGACGGTGGAGCTGCAGGCGGTGCTCGACGACGGCACCCGGCTGATGATCGACACCCGCACGGCCGGCGCGGCCGGTGACCTCGCCATCGGCGGCATCGTCGCCACCACGCTCGCCGCCGGTGTCACGGCGACGCTGGACGTGCGGGTGACCGGCGGCAGTTCCGTGCAGATCGTGCCGGGGTCGGGCGTTCAGGCATCGACCTGGTCGGTCACCAGCATCGGCACCTGAACCGCCGTTCCGGCCTGCATCACCCCACCCGCGGCTGCACCGGATGCAGGATCGCCTCGCCCGCCTGAAGGCGGGCGAGGTTGGTCATGGTGACGGCGGCCAGGCGCTGGTCGATGGCGCCCGATCCGCCGCCCGCGACATGGGGGGTGATGATCAGGTTGGGTGCGCGCCAGAGGGGGGCATCGGCGGGCAGCGGCTCGGGGTCGGCGACGTCGATGCCGGCACCTGCGATCGAGCCCGAGAGCAGGGCTTCGAGCAGGGCGGTCTGGTCGATGACGGGGCCGCGGGCGACATTGATCACCAGGGCATGACGGGGCAGGGCGGCCAGCACCTGGCGCCCGATCAGCCCGCGGGTGGCATCGCCCAGCGGCAGGCAGGCATAGAGCACGTCGCTGCGGGGCAGAACCGTCGCCAGATCGTCGATCCGCACGGCTTCGTCGGCCAGATCATGCGGCCGGGCGCTGCGGGTGACCGCGATGATGCGGGCGCCGAACGGCTTCAGCCGCTTCGCCGTCTCTTCGCCGATCGAGCCGAAGCCGAGCATGGTGACGGTGCGGCCTTCGAGCGACCCCATCTCGCGCAGGATGCCCCGATCCCAGTTCTGATGCGCCTGGGCGATGCCGGCCTGCGGCAGGCGGCGGAGCAGGGCGAGCATCATGGCGACGGCATGTTCGGCGACGGTCGGCGAATACGAGCCGCCGGCATTGGCGACCATCAGCCCGGCGGGCACGCCATAGGCATCCAGCGGGTCGAAACCGGCCGTCAGCAGCTGAACCAGTTTCAGCCGCGGCATCGCCGCCGCGGCCAGATCGCGCACCTTGGGCGACCAGAATTGCGAGATCATCGCCACCATGTCGACGCCCTCGGCCAGGATGCGGGCGAAATCCTCGCCGTTCTGGGCCACCGCCGGCTCGTGCCCGGCCGCGGCGACGCGGTCGGCGATCAGGTCGCGGGCATTCGGGGTCCAGATGGCGATGCGCATGCGGGCCGTCTCCTCGGCGCGGTGTCGAACGGGTAGAGCGATCGGTCGCAGACTACCGCTGTGCGGGGGTTCCCGATACCCCCTTCGAGGGGGCGTCCGACGGGTGATGCTGCATGGAGATTTCCTCTGGCGACGCGGCGTCCTGGACGGCATATCCTTGACACTCAAAGAATGGCGACCGGCGGGACAACCGCAGGCGGCAGTGGAGGAGGCAGTTGCAATGTACAGCGTGGAGCCCGCAGCGCCGCGGGGTCTGGAACGGCTGGTCGACCGGCTGGCCGGCTATGGCGCCTATCACCGTGATGCCCGCAATCTGATCACCCATCTCATCGGCATTCCGATGATCGTGGTCGCGGTCGCGATTCTACTGTCGCGGCCGACGCTGGATCTGGGCGATGTCCATCTCAATCCGGCCATGGTGGTGGCGGGGCTGGCTGCGGCCTGGTATCTGGGCCTGGATCTGCGCTTCGGCGCGGTGATGACCGTGCTGCTGACGGCGGCCGTGGTCACCGGCGATGCGCTGGCTGATCGCAGCACCGGCGTCTGGCTGGGCTGGGGGCTGGGCCTGTTCGTCGTGGGCTGGATCTTCCAGGCGGTGGGCCATGTTTTCGAAGGCCGCAAGCCCGCCTTTCTGGACGACGTGGCCGGGCTGCTGATCGGCCCGCTCTTCGTGGTCTCGGAAACCGCCTTCATGATCGGCCTGCGCCGCGAGGTCGCGGCCGCGATCGAGGCCCGGGTCGGCCCGCTGCGGGTGCGCGAACGTCGTCGGCCGGTGAGGCCGCACTGACGTTACAGCATCCGGTGAGGCCGCACTGAGGTCGTGAATTTTCTGTGGTCGCCCGACGGGGCGGTGGTCAGTCCACCGCCCCGTCGTCGTTGGTGGGGGCGGGGTGCCGGGGGGCCGGCCCGGTGCCGGACGAGCCGTGGCGGCCGAAGGTGAAATAGCGCAGCGCCGCCTCGTCGGTGATGCCGGGGCCGGGTTCGGGAGAGACGCGGCGCGGATCCAGCGGCTCGCCGCATTCCGAGCACGAGACCACCGGGCGGAAGTGGTGGCCGCAGTCCAGATGGCGGTGCAGCACCGGCACGCCCTCGCTGTCGGTGCGCCAGCGATCGCCCCAGCTCAGGATCGACATCAGCACCGGATAGATGTCGAGCCCCTTTTCCGTCAGCCGGTATTCCTCGCGCAGCGGCCGTTCCTGATAGGGCACGCGCACCAGCAACCCCGCCTCGACCAGCTTGCGCAGCCGGTCGGCGAGGACATGGCGGGGGATGCCCAGCCGGTTCTGGAAATACTCGAACCGGCGCACGCGCATGAAGCACTCCCTCAGGATCAGCAGCGTCCAGCGATCGCCGATGATCGAGAGGGTGCGCGCGATCGAGCAATGCTCCTCGTCCAACTCGTTCCACCGCATCGGGCGGGCTCTCCCAGGGTCTTCGGGGGGGGCATCGGGGCCAGGCGATCCCGGCCTTGATGCGCTTGACAGGTTCCGATTTAGAACGCACTCTGTCAATACAGGGTTCCGATAAGGAACGGACTACCGGAACCGACAGGACGGGCGCCCGCATCGAACGACGGTCGCCCTTGGGGGACAACGCCTGGGAGACGCTTCGAGATGAGCCTGCCCGACAGCCTCGCACGCCGCCTGCAATTGCCGGTGATCGGCTCGCCGCTGTTCATCGTGTCGAACCCCGATCTGGTGATCGCCCAGTGCAAGGCGGGCATCGTCGGCTCGTTCCCGGCGCTCAACGCGCGGCCCGGCCCGGTGCTGGAAGACTGGCTGAAGCGGATCCGCGACGAACTCGGCCAGTGGGACGAGGAAAACCCCGACCGTCCCTCGGCCCCCTATGCGGTGAACCAGATCGTTCATCGCTCCAATGACCGCCTCAATCACGACATCGACATGTGCGTGAAATACGAGGTGCCGGTGGTGATCTCGTCGCTGGGCGCGCGGGAAGAACTGAACCAGGCGATCCATTCCTATGGCGGCGTGGTGCTGCACGACATCATCAACGACACCTTCGCCCGCAAGGCGATCGAGAAGGGCGCCGACGGGCTGATCGCGGTGTCGGCCGGCGCCGGCGGCCATGCCGGTACCTGGTCGCCCTTTGCGCTGATCCAGGAAATCCGCAAATGGTTCGACGGGCCGCTGGCGCTGTCGGGCTCGATCGCGAACGGCGCCTCGATCCTGGCGGCGCAGGCGATGGGCGCCGACCTCGCCTATATCGGCTCGGCCTTCATCGCCACGAAGGAAGCCAATGCGACCGAGGCCTATAAGCAGGCGATCGTCGACCATGGCGCGGGCGATATCGTCTACACCAACCTCTTCACCGGCGTGCACGGCAACTATCTGAAGCCCAGCATCGTCAATGCCGGTCTCGACCCCGACAATCTGCCGGTCAGCGACCCGTCCAAGATGAATTTCGGCTCGGGCGGCAACAGCAAGTCCAAGGCCTGGCGCGACATCTGGGGCTGCGGCCAGGGCATCGGCGCGATCGATGCCGTGCTGTCGGCGGGCGACCTGGTCGACCGCTTCAAGCGCGAATATGCCGCGGCCCGCGACAGCCTTGCCGCCCGGTCGGCGCCCTATGTCTGATTTCTGAAACCTGTGGGCCCGGGCGTTCCGCCCCGGCCCCGGATCCCGCACCCTCCCGGTGCAGACGCCTGGTTGCGGGCGCGGGCCGGCCGCCTTCCATCCCCTCCGGCCGCCCGTTCCGCACACCGCCCCCGGTCGCAAGACCGGGGGCTTTTTTCATGAGCGGCCGGCGGCAACCAGCGCCGCCATCTCGCGATCCGCCGGGCGGTCGCTTGCGGCCAGCCCGGCCGCAACGCCGTCACGATCGGCGGCGGGCCGGTTCTGGCTCGCCTTGCACTTGCCCTCGATCCGGCTGATCTGAAGCCGCAGCCCGACGATGCCGCGCAGCTGGGCGCGGATGAAATCCTCTGGCGCATCCGCCACCGACCAGGGCACCTCGCGGCCGGCCTCGTGGCGTTCGGTCAGGCGGCGGACCACCTCCAGCAGCCGGCCGGGATCGTCGAACACCTCCAGCGGTCCATAAGCGTGGACGGCGACATAATTCCAGGTGGGCACCACCCGGCCGGTCTCCTGCTTGGTGGCATAGAAGGCGGGTGTGACATAGGCGTCGGGGCCGGTGAACATCGCCAGCGCCTCACCGCCGATGGCGGGCAGCCGCCCTTGCGGATTTGCGCGGGCCAGATGGCCGTAGAGCGTGCCATGGGGCCCCTCGGTCTCGTCCAGCAACAGCGGCAGCGGGGTCGCCATCAACCCTTCGGCCGTGGCGGTGACCAGGGTCGCAAGACCGGCCTCACGGATGGTGGCGACAAGCCTCTGCCGGTCGTCGATGCGGAAGGCGGGTGGGGTGTACATGGTGAAACTCCCTTGCGTGCACCCCCAGAATGCCGCGAGTCTGGACCGGCAGGAATGTCCGGTTCCGGAGAAAACAGGTGGGCCAGTTTGACGAGGACGGCATCGCCCGCCGGATCGTGGCGGCGATCCGGGCGCGGATCGACGAGGGGGTCTGGCAGCCGGGGGAGCGCCTGCCGTCGACCCGCAGTTTTGCGGCTGAATGGGGGGCGTCGCGCACCACCGTGACCGCCGCCTACGGCCAGCTGGTGGCCGAGGGCTACATCACCACCCGGCCGGGGGCGCGGGCCGAAGTGGCCGCGGGGCTGGGCCGGGACGTGGTGCCGGCGGCGCCCGAACCGGCCCCGCCGCGGCGGCTGTCGGCCTTTGCCCGGCGGCTTGCCGACATGCCGCCCCCGGCACCGGTACCGGCGTTCCGGATTGCGGATTTCCGCTATGGCGATCTGGCGGGGCGCGATTTTCCGGTGCTGGCCTGGCGGCGGGCGATGACCGCGGTGCTGCTGCGCCGCCCCGACCGGCTGGCCTATGGCGACCCGCAAGGGTCGCCGGCGCTCCGTCGGGTGCTGGCCGGGTATCTGTGGCGGGCCCGCGGCATTCGCTGCGGCCCCGACCGGATCATCGTGGTCAACGGTTCGCAACAGGCGCTGGATCTTGCGGCGCGGCTGCTGCTGGACCCGGGCGACCGCGTCGTGATCGAAAACCCGGGCTATCTGCTCGCCCGCCGCGCCTTTGCGGCGGCCGGCGGATTGGCAGTGCCGGTGCCGGTGGATGCCGAGGGGCTGAACACCGACCATCTGCCGCCCGCGCGTCTCGCCTATGTCACGCCCTCGCATCAGTTCCCTTTAGGGGGCGTGCTGTCGGTGGCACGGCGGCGGGCGCTGCTGGCCTGGGCCCGGGCGCAGACGGCGCTGATCATCGAGGACGACTATGACGGCGAATACCGCCACGACGTCGCGCCCGTGCCCGCCCTGCAGACGGCCGATCCGGCGCGGGTGATCTATGTCGGCACCCTGTCGAAAACGCTCTCGCCCACCCTGCGCCTGGGCTATCTGGTCGTGCCGGCCGATCTTGCCCCGGCCTTTGCCGAGGCCAAGCGGGTGACCGACCGGCACACCGCCCTGATCGAGCAGGAGGCCCTGGCCCAGCTGATGGAAAGCGGCGCCTACGAGGCCCATGTCCGGGCGATCCGCCGCCGCAATGCCGCCCGGCGCGCCGTGCTGCTGGATGCGCTGGCGGGGCTGCCGGTGCGGGTGGTGGGCGCCGCCACCGGCCTGCATCTGGTGGCCTGGCTGGACGGCGTGCCGGCCGGCCGCGAAGCCGCCGTGATTGCGGCCGCGGCGGCGGCCAGGGTGGGGCTCTATCCGGTCTCGGCCCTGTATGATCCGGCAGCCCCCCGGCCGGAGACGGCCGGGCTGATCCTCGGCTATGCCGGGCTCGACCCGGCGGCGATCCGGCGCGGGGTGGCGGTGCTGGCCCGGGTGCTGGGGTGCTGAAGGCGGCCCTCAGCCGAGGGCGGCATCCAGATCGGCGATGATCGCCGCCGGATCCTCGAAGCCCAGGCCCAGGCGGATCAACCCGTCGGGCAGGCCCGTCAGGGTCAGTTGGTCCGGCGTCATCATCGCCGACCACATCGCCGCCGGATGGACCGCGACCGTCATCGGCGTGCCGAAACTGGCCGAGCGGCGGATCAGCCGCAGCCGGGACATCATGGCCTCTGCGGCATTGAGCCCGCCGGCCACCTCGAAGGAGAGCAGGCCGCCGGCGCCGTCGGGCATCTGCCGGCGGGCCAGATCGCGCTGCGGGTGGCCGTCGAGGCCCGGGTAAAGAACGGCGGTGATCCGGGGATGCGCCGCCAGATGGCGGGCGACCGCAAGCGCCGTGGCGGTCTGGCGGGCGACCCGCATCGGCAGGGTGCGCAGGCCCCGGAGCACCAGCCAGGCGGCGAAGGGATCGGGCGTCGCCCCCAGCAGATGCGCCTCGTGCCAGACCCGTTCGACCAGCTCGGCGCGGCCGGTGACGATGCCGGCCGAGACGTCGCCATGGCCCGACAGATATTTGGTGGCGCTGTGCATCACCAGATCGATGCCGAAGCCGAGCGGCCGCTGGTTGAGCGGGGTGGCGATGGTGTTGTCGATCATGGTCAGGATGCCGCGGTCGCGCGCGAAGGCCGCCACACCGGCCAGATCGGTCAGCCGGAGCAGGGGGTTGGAGGGGCTTTCCAGCAGGATCAGCTTCGTGTTCGGACGAGCCGCCCGGGCGAAGGCGGCGGTGTCGTCCTGATCGACCAGATCGACGGTGATGCCCAGCCGCGGCGCCAGCCGGGTGAGCAGGCCAGTGGTGCCGCCATAGAGCAGACGCTGCGCCACGATGTGATCGCCCGCGCCTGCGAAGGCGAGCAGCACGGCCGTGATCGCCCCCATGCCCGAGGCGGTGGCGACCGCGGCCGTGCCGCCTTCGAGGGCGGCCACCGCCTGTTCCAGGGCGCGGGTGGTGGGGTTGCCGTAGCGGGTGTAGAAGCCCTCATGCATCGGCGTCGTCGCCATTCGGGTGAAACCCCAGGCATCCTCGGCAGAGAAGGCCGCCGTCTGATAGAGTGGCGGGGCGATCGGCACCGAGCCCTCGGGCAGGGTGACGGCGGCCTGCGACAGCAGGGTCCAGGGATCGGAATGCGGGAACATGGGCCAGAACCTCGATCGACAGCGGAAGACCTCTGCCGAGCCTAGCGATCCGGCGGGCCGGGTCTTGTCCGATCCTGCGCAGGGTTATGCCGGGCTGACCGACGGCGTGCGGCTGGTCGCCGCCGGGACGACCGGGGTGGAGGCCACC
>MDTG01114377.1_pt1 | contig 56060 bp, 13 predicted proteins | sample 811421 | NCBI WGS metagenome assembly MDTG01 (sample SAMN05326645, study PRJNA326480) | marine metagenome | isolation source: seawater | place: Pacific Ocean: South East | collected 2011
AGTTACGGTTAGCACCGTTACCACCACTAGCAGACATGTAGTTACCGAAAGATGTAGTACCACCATTAGCAGCACCACCAGAGTAGTATGTACCACCCCATGAACCAGGTTGTCCTACAGTAACAGATATAGATGATACACCTGTTACATCAATAATTTCTTCTGAGTATCCACCAGCACCGCCAGCTTCTCCCACACCAGATCCTGCTCCTCCTGCTCCGCAGATTCTAACAAGAATTCTTTTTACTCCAGATGGTCTTGACCATGTACCATTAGATGTCCATACAGACATAGAAACAGCACCATGTTCTTCCCAGTTACGAGATGATCCATTACTTATAAGGATCTTACCATTCTGCCCACTAGGTGATGGCATAACACTAGAAGAGTCTAGGGTTTTGCTACCTAATCTAAGTGAATATCCTGACTGAATAGTTACGTTCGACCCTGATTGGGGTACTAATGTATTAACTTTAAGTAAACTCATTTATTTAAACTCCCAGACTACGATCATTCCACTCATCCCTTCTGGACCCAGATAGGATCTATGCCAAGCATTAGCACTTCCCGAACCAGGCGCACTACGTGTTTGGTGGTTACGAGAATAATCTCCACCACGAGGGTGACCTCTAGCAGCACATCCACCAAAGAAGGATGAACCACCAGCACCATTATATCTCCCGTGAGCAGATCCACCGCCCCCGTACATATTAACATCTCCTCCAGTTCCTACTCCACCTAAACCACCAGCGTGCTGATAAGTTTGGTTAGCACCGTCACCACCTGTAGCAGTACAGAATGAACCAAATGATGAAGCAGTACCAGCTCCCGATCTACCTGAATAGTATGTACCAGTTCCACCTACACCAATAACAACTGAGACTGAACTGACACCACTAACATCGCATATACGTTCAGTGAATCCACCAGCTCCACCACATTCTCCATGTCCAGATCCTCCTCCACCAGCAGCAACAAGTCTAACCATAACGGTATTAACACCAGTAGACTTACTATAACTACCAGAACTTGTAAAGGTCTGAATTGCGGTAGCTCCGTATGTATCGTATATAATTGATTCTCCATCACTACCAACTGCTTTGTTGGTTTGTCCAGAAGCACTTGGTAAAACTGAGGACTCATTAATTTTGGCACCACCCAATGACAACGATGTTGTCGCTGGAATAGTAATAGTTGAACCTGAGTATGCTCTCAGGTTATTTACGTATAATCGACTCATAGTTTTTTAGAGAATTACCCAAGCACCGCCTGATGCGATGGAGATTGTGTAGCCATTGTTGACTGTTAGTGGACCGTAGGAAGCACAAGAGTCACCATTATTTATAGTGATACTTTCTGAGATAGATTGGTTATTACGCTTGATAATACCGTACCTATCTACCCACTGCTTAGATCCATCAGCACGTAGTACAACAGATCTTTGACCACCTGATAGACCAACTGAATCGGAGTCAATGTCTAAACCATTATCACCCTTGATCTGCATCCTGTAGGATGACTGAGTTTGGTCACTACCTGGTTCGTATAATGTCCAATGACCACCATCACTAAGAGAAGCGACACCGTAGTCAGCATCATTTCTCCAATAGTAGTTGCTACCAGTACTGAAGTATGTATGAGAGTTGTTAGAGAAGTAGAAGCGTCTCTGACCCTCATTAGAATTCTGCCACTGGTTGACTTGGTTACCCAAGTAAGGTAATCCAGTTGCTGTGTAACCATCAAGTAAATCAGCGTTCAAGTTAGAAACAACTGTAGTAGAAGCAACTACAAATGGTGCTGTACCAGTAGAAACTCTAGATTGTATCTGACCGAAGAAGTGTACAGTAGAATCGTTGTAACGATACTTCATGACACGATTGTCAGATCCATTCTCTCTTCTGAAGAAGGTTATATCATCACCTTGCTCAGAACCAAATGCTCCAGGAGAGTTGTCTCCGTTGTAAGCAATACCACCACCATAGGCAGATGATTGTCCAACGTACAAGTAACCTGTACCTTGGTTATCACCATAGGCTTCAAAACCACACTGATAAGAATCACCCGCTAAAGCACGGATATATGTGTTACCTGATCTACTAACAGATCCAAAGATGGCATCTCCAGAAGACTCTAGTGAGACAGCTGGGTCGCTATCACCAATGCCCAAGCGACCATTACGGAAATAAACGTTATTGTATGATAGGTGTGTACCATTCCATCCGAAGTTGTTTGAATCATTACCAAATCTAATGTAACCTAGGTTACCATTGTTCTTACCTTTAATGGATAGAACGTTGGTTGTTGCCTTACCGATATGAATACCGTTGGCATCACCTAGTTGTAAGATAGTAGTACCAGTGTTTTGGAATATACCTTGGTCAGCATTCAAATCAGAAATACTGATGTCACCACTTGATCCTCTCCTTACAAGAGTATTATTAACGTTGCTGGAATTCTGTGTCCAACCATCAACATAGTGTGCATCGAGTTGTGATGAAGCACCATCATTACCACTATGCCAAACTGTGTTACTGTTGATAGTAACAGAACTTGTCTTAATATCTAGAAGACCGTTGCCGTTAGTAGCATCACCACCAGAGAATTCAAATCTGACATCGTAGTCATTAGATAGACCACCAGATCTGACATCTAGCATTGGGGTTGCTACGATACCAGCTCTACCCATTTCAAGAAGAGCACCGTTAGCAGTATTGCTTAGAGCAAATACCTGAGAAGCACCTGTTGTAAGTAGGTTAGAAGAAGTTACTGTCCACTTAGATCCAGGGTTAGGACCAAAGACTCTAATGTCCTTATTGGTGTAAGCACCAACGAACGCTATAGAACCAGTAACTGTTGTGTAGGTTCCACCAGTTGTGGTGTCATCTACTTCATTAATACCACCAGGATCTACCGTGATTGTACCAATGTTATTTACAGCAGCGTCATCAGCGTAGATAGTATAGTTACCACCTGCTGAAAGGTTACCTACTGGATTGGTTCCAGTTGCTGCCTTATAGTTTGGAATATAAAGTGTATATTTCTCGCCAGAAGATACAACGTAAAGGTTGTCAGCGAAATACTTGTTGCGACCTAATAGAGTTGGTAAAGCAGGATCGCCTAGAACACCAACTGTTCTCTGGTCATGAATGTTATAACCTTGCTGATACCATAGACCTTGCTGATTATCTAAGAAGTCAGCGTTAGGACCAGGAAGTGTACCACGACGAGGTTCGTTAAGATCAGGAGGACCATCATTTTCTGAATGCCAGATCTTAGCCCAGTTACCATATACGGTACCAGTATCACTGTTACCACGAATGTATAGGTTATCTGTAGCGGAGAATGCTAACTGAGCAACAGAGTTGCCAGTAGCAGTACGACGGAATGTTAGAGTACCGTTTCTAGTTCCACCAGCATCAGTAGGAATACCATTAACACTGTTACTTCTGAGTGCCAACTGAGCACCAACGTTTGCTGCTGATACGAGGTTAGCGTTAGCAGATGATGGAGCAGTTGTTTCAGCGAACAGTACGTTAGCGAAGTCAGCAGTACCAGATATAGAGATGTTGTATGTGGTGTTTGCCAGACGTTGTGGATCGATAACACCTTCAACAAGGTTAGAAGCATTCTGATAGAACGCACCTTCGTTACCATCTAGTTTGTCTGCGTTCAGTTTAGAACCAGCACCTTGGTCAATAGAGACCTCACCATTAACTGTGACTACGAAACCACCCTCTGTCTGGTCACCGAGTGCTTGTTCAGCAGTGTTCTTACGGAACTTAGCGATACCGTAGTTACCGAATACTGAACCACCAGCCTGAAGAGTAGTTGGAGTAAGTTTGTTTGCCTTCTTAAGGTCAATAGAAGCGTTACCAAAGTAACGTGGGAGTGTACCCTTGACAGCAGTAAGACTTGCTGCTTGTGATGGAGTTCCAAGTTCGTTAGGAACTGTCAGTGTGAAGTCTGCGTTGTATCCAGTACCTGCGGTAACAACACTAACGTTAGTCAAGACACCAAATGCCTGAGTAGAAGTTAGAGTCGAAACTGTTAGTTCAACTGGTTGCTGTACTGTACCACCGAATAATGGACCATCGAAGGTTAAAGTATCTCCACCTAAGTATCCAGAACCACCATCTAGTACAACGTCAACAGTTAATGTACCATTGCCATCAGAAACGAATCTAATAGAAGCACCTAAACCAGCACCTGTTGTGGTGGAAGGTTCTACGTCAAATGTACTTGAAACTGTGTATGATGTTGGAGTCTGGTTGAGGTTACTTACAGTAGCAATAATACCACCAGTAGTAACGTCAGCAACTGTGTATGTAGCACGTGCTACACCAGCATCAGAGATACTAACGTTACCACCCAACATTGGGATGTTCTGATAAGTACCAACTGTGTATCCAGTACCACCAGAAGTGACGGTTACTTTCTCAATGTATGATGTGTCAGATAGACTTGACTCAGCAATCATACAGTCATCAGTTGCGAACTTAACTGACTGAATAGTGTACTGGTAAGAAGAGTCACCTCTTAAGAATGTGAAACTGTTAGCAACACCTGTGTCAGCAAGACGCTCAGGGTCAATTGTACCAGCAACGATGTTAGAAGCATCGATGTTAGTAGATGATAACTGAGTCCAGTTAGCAGCATCATTAGCAGATGTATTAACTGTTCGGGTAACATCTACAATCTTCTTACGATTATAGTTACCAGATGTTAATAAAGCTACAGCAGCAGTTACTGTATACTCGTTAGCATTGACAGGAGTAATTGCGTAGAATCCAGATGGTGAAGAACCAGATGTGAAATCTAAGTAAACGATATCACCTTGAGCAAACCCATGGTTTGACTCTGTAACAGTGATGTCGTATGTGTCGTGAACGTATGCGCCTGTAGCAAGAGTTGTATTTGACTCCTCTAGCATAAAGTCAACGTCACTGAATTTAATATTATTAGCAAGATCGGCTGTTAAACGAGCTTCGATCCTAGCAACGTTACCCTGAGCAGTAGCCTGTGTACCACCTGTAGGTGGTGCTGAGAAGGTAACTGTTGGTTGTGTAAAGTATTTGCTACCTGGATTAGTGATAGTGATCGTACTAATCTGACCATTGGTAATGGTACATGTAGCAGTAGCAGTTACACCACCGCCGCCAGGAGCAGTAATTGTGATACCTGGAGCACTTGCGTATCCAGCACCAGCTTCATCAACTAAGATGTCTCTAACAACACCCTCTTTGTAATCAGTAATAACACCCTGAGCACCAGTAGCAGAACCAATTGCTAGGTTAGCAGCAGTATAGGTGATTGTAGCGTCTGGAGTGAATGCGATATACATCGAATCCAGATCATTCTCAAGAATGTAGGATACAGCAGCACCCTCAGTACGTAACTTATGAGTACCAGATCCTTGAGAGGATAGGTTTCTAGCAGTACCGCCTTGAGCATCAGATAGTGATGTAGCAAGTTTGATATAGTCTGTGGTGTTAGCACCAACAGAGTGTAGGATGACATAGTAAGTGGCACCATCAGCCAAGTTACCAATGTTAGCGGTACCTTGGAAGTATGTTAAAGCGTCACCAGTTGCCAGTCCATGAGCAGGAATATTGATATACTCGTTAACTGTATCAACAGCAGATGGAGCAAACTCAAATGTTGTTGAGGTTGTCTCAATAGCAATGTCACCAGCACTTGCGTCTTCGATAGCAAGTCTTTCTGCGGTGGATGCTACAGAGGTAATATTGAATGGACGTAACGCAGGGATCTGTTCAATGTTAATCTTACCAGAGGTAGTTAACTGTACAAGAGCAGAAGGAACAGCGTTAGTTGAGAATGGCTGGTTTAGATAAGGACCAAGTTTGTTGTTAATGTAATCCTTAACAGAAGCCTGTGTGGGTAGTAATGAATTAGAAGCGAAAGCACCACCTAGTTCATCACTATCTGAGAACCCAGTAATAGTAATGTTTCCACCAACAATCTTAATAGATGATAGTTCAGAGATACTAACAGTACCAACGAAACTAATACTACCAGTTCTGTTGAATATGGTAACGAAGTCACCAACCTTGAAGTCACCGAATTCGTTAGTACCTGAGGTATAAACCTGACCGTACTTCTCTTCGACTGCTTCGTTAGCAGGGATACCAACACCACCGTTTTGTGGTAGAGCTAAGTAAGTATCACCAGCACCTACATATTCCCACGTATGGGAAGATGAGTTACAGACGGATGGTCTGTGGAATCTTATTGTCTTACCTACAAGTTCAGGAGTTAAGTTACCCTGACTGTAAGCGATCTGAGCACCACCGTCAGTCTTAATAAGGTCTAATCCTAAACCATCATTAGTAGTGACGTTAGCAGTTACCTGAGTACCAATAGAACCAGATAATTTCTCTACACCAAGAATAAAGTATTCTTTAGAAGGATCAGTATTAGTGTATCCATCAATCTTGATTATATAATCTTCAACTGGGAAGTTAGTTAGAGTTGTACCACCAACCTCGATGATCTGACGACCAGTAGCAGCACCGTTATTATCGGTCTGGTTAATGATGTTAGTAATCGTACCAATGTCAAACTCATAAGCATCTTTTCTAAATCCAGTTGCTTTAAGTGAACGAGTACCGAAGTTAGAAGCAGAGTTAGTTAGTGAAGCATATCCACCTGACTGTACAATAACACCGTCTCCACCGAAGATAACGAACACAGACACAAGCTGTGTATATCCATCATTGAGGATGTTATAACCAACACCACCACCAATTGATATGATAGTGAATGCGTTGGCAACCATCGATTTACCTTGATGGGGCCATGTTGGACGTTCGACACCGTTAGCATCAGCATAGACACCTGGTCTGGGAACGTTAGGTTGAGCAACCTTAGCACCGTCAATCTCAGCACCAGAAGCACCAAGGAAGGAGATAAGTGAAGAGTTCTGAATATAAGGTGATGCCTCGATGACTGGTAAGTCAAGCATGTCACCCAACATAGGAACCTTCTTAATACCAGTATCATCCTTAAGCAGTGTGCTTGGAGGAGTATTGGTTACACCAGCAAGTGATGTTGGAGTATTAAGAGCATTATCTAAGATAGTATGTAACGATGTCAAATTAGTGATCATTGCGTTACACTCAGGCTTCGTCTGATCTATCGTTGTAGAAGCGTTACTGAATGGAGTTATACTTGTGAACTCAGCTTCTGGTAACTGGTTACGAATAGCAAGGACACACATGTCCTTTGCCTTCTGGTATACCTGACGTGTCTGAGTTACCTCATTATTAACGTTAACGATATTAGTACCGTTGATATACTTACCAGCGGATTCAATAGTCTTAGAGTTACCACCATAGCGAAGGTCATACATCCAAGAACGGATAACGTGTCTGATATCATCAAGACACTGTTCATCGGATATTGGGTATGTTCTTACTACACCAGTTAGGTTACCTGGAGACCCAGTAGTACCTATGGCAGTGGTTAATATACTTGTTAATGTTGTAATTGTAGAAGCAACATCAGCACAACGAGTAGCGTGTGATGCTGTCCTTGTTACGCCTGATAGACTATCAGTATCGATAGCAACCTCAATGATATTCATCAAGGTAGTCAGGGATGCGACCACAGCATTACAGATTGGTAAACCTGTATCCTGTGTAATTGTTAAATCTTTAACCTGAGACCTAGTGGTATGTCCACCAGTTGTTACAGTCTCATTTGTGAATACTTCAGTAGCAATTAATTTTGCTTGACGTAAAGCGTAGATAGCATGATGTTCCTCACCTGCTAGATGATTGCCTGTTACATACAGGTTAGCAGCATCATAGGTGAAGTCGTTACCACCCATAGCAAGGTTCCAAGATACAACCTGTAGGATATCTAAAACGTCATCCTTACAGTCTTGGTTATCTCCAGATACTTCGACACCATTAGCAGATGCTGAGATGAATCTGTGTGGGTAGTTACCACCACCTTTAATAGAAGCCCTCTTGATTGCTCCAGTTAAAGCACTTACGAAAGTATGGGCAGTAGCGTTTGTTGGAGTTGTACCTTGTAGGGCATTGAACTCAAAAGTATTTTGTGTACAGTTACGTACTATAACATACTGTGCGTAAACAGGATCAGTCTTCCTTGGGTAAGCATGAGTTGTTACGTTACTATCGTGTGTACATGTAAATGATATTCCACCTTCAGCTACAGTGATGTAATCTCCATTTACTAGACCGTGATCAGCAGAAGTTACTGTCATCCAACCTGTAGTTGGATTGTAAGTTGTACCTGCCTGTGCTGTTATTCCTGATGAAGGAACAAAGGTATGGTTATACACCCCTCCTGTCTTGACGGAATTACTAGCAGCACTAACAAATGCGTGAGCAGAAGCGTTAGTTGACTTTCCGACATTGATTCTGATTGTTCCGTCTTGGAACTTAATACCACCAGGGGTAGCAGAGACAAACGAGTGGGCGAAACGATCATTTGGACCTCCTGTACCAACTTGAACACTGAATGTATCAACGTCAACGGAAGTGATCTGAAGCCACTTGTCATAGTATGGATCAGTCTTTCTAGGATAAGTATGCTGCGTAGCATTACCATCCTTAGCACATGTGAAGGTCAGTGAACCTTCGTCTAACTTAACACGATCACCAGATGATAAACCGTGGGTAAGAACAGTAACGTTCATTACACCTGAAGTCTCATTATAAGAAGCTCCAGTTACTGTCCTCATGGACTCACCAACATAAGATATTGGGATCGATGAAGAACGATATGGATCACGCTTATGGGTTATACCATTAGATGCTGCTGAAACAAATGTATGTGGTGAAGTATGTGTAGAAGGTAATTCTTCTAATACCTGAACACTAAATGTATTCGCAGTTACGTTAAAGATTTGTGTGTACTCACCACCGATAGGATCAGCAGCACGTGGATATGTCTTAGATACAGTTCCGCTTACAGCACCAACATTACATGAAACTGTGGTAGCAGTTACAGATACAATTGCTATAGCAGTGTTATATGATGGATCAGTTGATCTAGGATATGAGTGAACAGTAGCATGTCTATCAGCATTACATGTAAATGATAATGCGTCAGGAGTAACAGTTAATGTATCGGAAGTGGTAAAGGTATGAGCACCAATGGTTAACTCAACAAGACCTGTAGAAGGAGCATATACAGCATCGGTAACATCCTTCTTAACACTACCAGCAGTTATAGTGATAGCATTAGGTGATGTTCCACCAGCCCATGTATGTGGCATTCCCACACCATAAGGACAGCTGAATGCGATAGAGTCATTATCAAGTTTGACCCAATCACGGTTACCCATACCATGACCAGCAACGGTCAAGGTCATCACACCATCATTAGGATCGTATGTTGCGTCGGTAGCAGTGTGCTGAAGTAGAGCAGCACGTGGGTATGAATGGTTGCTAGCATTAGCATCCTTAGCACAGTTAAATGTAACTGCACTGTCTGCTAGTTGAATAGACTCTCTAGAACGTATGAACTGTGCTCTCTCAACTGAGTTAGCAGCAGCAGTTACGTATGTGTGAGCAGTAACATTAGTGGATGGTGTCTTAGCAAGAACCTGTACACTAAAGCTATTAGCATCAATCTTGTCGATCTTTAACCACTTACCACTAGCAGGGTCTGTAGAACGAGGATATGCGTGGTTAGTACCACCACCGTCCTCAGCACAATTAAAGGTTACAGCACCGTCAGCAATCTTGACATACTCATCATCAGACATTCCATGATTAGGAACGGTGAGTGTCATGATACCCGTTGTTGGGTTATAAGCAGCACCAGTAGGTGTTAGATCAGTTGGGGATACGTAAGTATGACTATAGTCACCACCAGTCCATACCTGACTTCTTGTAACACCAGCAGTAGCAGATACGAATGTATGAGTGGTTGTATTAGTAGAAGGAAGTTTTGATAGAACAGTTACTTCAAATGTATCAGTAGTAACGTTAGAGACCTTCAACCATGATCCACTAGCAGGATCATTTACACGTGGGTAAGTATGGTTAGTACCATGACTATCCTTATCACATGTGAAAGTAAATGTATTATCATCTAGTAAGACGTATTCACCGTTGGACATTCCATGAGCAACTACGGTGATTGCCATTACACCCGTTGTTGGGTTGTAAGAAGCACCAGTTGGTTGTATTTTAGGTGAAGCAACGAAGTTGTGAACAGTGGTATCAGTGATAGCACCTTGTCCACCGTTAACATTAACCAATATTGTTGAGTTCTCCCACTCAACATTATTCGCAGTAGAGGAAATATATGTGTGTGTTGTAGTATTTGTAGAAGGAGAAGAAGTTAATACCTGAACATCAAATGTGTCTGTAGATACATTTGAAATTGTTAGGAAGTTTCCACTAGCAGGATCCTTCTGAACAATGCCATTTGTAACTCCACTTACGAATGTATGTGTAGTGGCATTAGTAGAAGGTGCCCAGTCTAGGATCTGATCACCAGAAACTGTGAATGTATTGCTAGTAACACTCTCAACCTGTACCCACTTACCACTCATCGGATCAGATGATCTTGGATAAGTGTGTGTAGTATTGTTAGAGTCTTCTAAGCAAGTGAATGATATAGCATTATCATTAAACTTAATCCAATCATTAGCAGCCATTCCATGGTTAGCTGATGTAGTAACAATCAACTGACCTGTAGTTGGGTTGTATGTTGTACCAGCAGCAGCAGTGAAGGTAGCTTGAGATGCTCTAGGGTAACTATGGTTAGAACCATGGCTATCCTCATTACATGTGAAGGTTAGACTATCATCAGCGATTCTAACTCTATCACCATTCTTCATTCCATGACCAGCAATGGTCAAGGTCATTACACCTGTTGTTGGGTTATAAGCAGCAAGAGTTGAGCTAAGCTTCTTATGTCCTACAGAGTCGATGTTGAGAGCAGTCTCAAAGGCATAGTCCTTACCATTACCTGTAGATGCTCCACTTGCTCTAGGATATTTCTTTTGAGTTACGTTATTATTACTGTTAAAGTCACAAGTGAATATGAGTGACTCATTAGGTAATCTAATTGCTGTACCAGCAACTAGGCTATGCTTACCTATTTCTAATTCTAGTACACCTGTTGTTGGGTTGTAATCAGCAGCAGATACTGTAAAGTTCTTACGTGGGGACTTACCTATATCAACCTTAAAGGTATTCTCTGTAGAATCTTCAACTTCTAACCACCAATCAGCAGCAGTATCATTGGCACGAGGATATGACTTGGTGGAAGTACCTCCATCCATATCACAAGTAAAGTTAAATGAATCCCTAGGAATCCTTATAAAGTTACCATTCTCAAAACCGTGACCTGCCAGTGTGATCTCCATCTTGCCTGTATTGGCATCGTAGGAGGCATCTGTGGAAGAGTGTGGGGTCGCTCCATTGATGTCAGGGTGCTGATTAAGAGTCAGTACCATTTCACCTGTTAGAGGATCATAATTAGCATTCGTAGGTGTATAGTTTACAGCAGATGTCTGACCAACTTGTAAGGAGATAACAGAATCTTTCTGAGTTATACCATTAGCAGTAGCAGATACAAATCTATGAGTAGTCTCATTAGATGATACAGAGATACAGACATTGATAGTATCTTTGTCTACAACCTGTACATGTCTCCAAACATTACTATCTGGATCTCTCTGAATGATACCACCAGCAACAGCAGATACGAATGTATGTGTAGTTGTGTTAGTAGAAGGTATAGTAGTTAAACACTTGAATGTGAAGTTATCACCAGCTACTGTTTCAACCTGTATCCATTTTCCACTGATAGGATCAGTAGGACGAGGATATGATGAAGTACCTCCACCACCATGAGTACAGGAGAATGATAAAGCATTATCTTTAACCTTAATATATTCACCAACTGTTAATCCATGTCCAGCAGCAGTAATTGTTACAAGACCTGTTGCTGTGTTATAAGCACCATCTGTAGCTGTTATTGCTTTACGCTCTGCCCTTGGATACGCATGGTTTGTAGCATGAGAATCATGAGCACAAGTAAAGGTTACTGATCCATCAGCAATCTTAACCATACTATCCTGTCTCATACCATGATCAGCAATAGTAAGTGTTAACTTACCTTCAGCAGGATCATATACTGCGTTAGTTGCTGTATGAGTTGAGTTACCAATAGCAGTTATCTCTACAGGCTCATTGTAATATGGGTCAGAAGGACGTGGGTAACTATGTACGGTCTGGTTATCATCCTGATCACAAGTAAAGTCTATTGAACCAGGTGCTAGGTTAATTGTTTGACCAACCTTAAAGTCATTAGCACCAATAGTAACTACCATGACACCAGTAGATGCTGTATAAGTAGCATCCTTAGTATCAAATCCTTCGACAGTAGTCTTACCAATTTGAATATCAACTGTGTCTACAGTGACAGCAGTAATATCAGACCATCCTTCTTGATTAGCAGTAGAAGATGACTTAGGATAAGTCATATTAGTCTGATAACCGTTCTGATCACAAGTAAATGTTAACGAATCGTTAGCAAGCTTGATGTACTGAGCAGTACTAATTCCATGACTTGTTAATACAGCACCAGCTACTGCTGATACAAATATGTGTGTGGAAGTATCACTAGAGATACCAACGTTAACTGTAATGGTTGTACTTGATACAGATGCTATATCTAAATCTTGTTCATATGCCCTATCTCTCTTCTTCCAAATACCATTAGCAGTGGCACTAACAAATGTATGAGCTCCAGCGAATACTGAAGGTTGAGAAGCAGTAACTGGTCCTATATCAAATGTAAGTCCACCTACATTAGAAACCTGTACCCACTTCATACTGATGGGGTCAGAAGGACGTGGATATGAGTGGTTACCTGTACCAGCATCACAACTGAATACTAAGGAATCATCTTCAAGTTTAATCCAGTCTCCATTTTGTAATCCATGACCAGATGTAGTGGTTATGGATACGATACCAGTGGTAGGATTATATGTTGTTCCAGTAGTAGCAGTTGAATAATCAATTGTAGTACGTGGATAAGCATGATTGCTACCATGGCTATCTAAATTACAGGTGAATGTTAAAGCACCAGTCTTAATTCTTATCTTATCATTTGTTGTTAAAGTATGAGCACCAATCTCTAGTTCTAAGTTACCGTTAGCTGGAGTAAAGGTAGCATTGGTTACATCCTTAGTATCAGTATTGACTCTTAGAGTCATGATACCTGTAGAAGGATTATAATCAGCACCACTAGCAGTTAACTTATTAGGTGAAGGTACCTTATATGGTCTAGGTGTTACCTTCTTAATATTACCTAAGGAGTCATTAAGAATAGCACTGTGAATGATTTCAAATAGAGTATCAACAGTTGCTCTTACATCAGTACAATCAGCAGATGTATAAACTCCAGCAGAAGGAGAACTATCATGAGTGATAGTTGTATCAAATGTCTGTGTCTTGAGGTGTGTACCACGAACAACTATTGTATTGTTAGCAAGAACCTTTTTAACAAGTTCTTTAGCATGTTCAATACAACGTGTTGACTGGAACTCCTCATCATCTAGGTGAGGTGTACCAACATAGTAACTAGCAGCATCCCAAACCTTGTTGTTACCACCGTGCTGTACGTTAAACGCAATAGCATTTACGATGTCAGCAATGTCATCAATACAATCTTGTCCATTCCCTGTAGGAACGTGTAGTGTTGGATCTTCAGCTAACTCTATAGCATATGCCTCAGCAGCAATAAAGTCTTTGTTAGCAATTATTAGATCATGAGCATCAACATGCTTGTTACTGTGAACTTCGTAACCGAAGTCAGCATTCATTCTACCGACAGCAATGTCAGCAATAAATTCTTTGTTAGACCAGATTAAATTACGTGCGTCAGCGTGCTTGTTACCTTGTCCAGAACCAGCAGCATCAGGAGTAATAGTGTAATCTCTGATCTGTGTTAAACCATGACCACCAGTAATTGTGATAGGTTCGTTACGTGTAACCTGTATAGCAAGATCTCTAACTAAGTTAAAGGTTTCTACAGATTCATTTTCTTCACCTACAACGTGTGATCCATCAACATAGTACTTGGAACCATCCCAAACTTGGTCGTTACCACCGTATGCTAGGTTGTAAGTAAATGCTTCAATATAATCTACAGCGTCATCTATACATGCTTGTGAACCAGTAGGAACATTATATCCTGGGTTGTTAGCAAGCATTCTTGCTACAGCTTCCTGAGCAATGAATTGCTTGTTAGCAAGGATTAAGGATGAACCATCAGCAGGTCTATCAATAGGTGGAACTGAGTTAGGTGTCTGCCATGGAGCAGGAACAGTGACTGTTACAGTACCACTATCTGTGCTAGCAGCACTTAATAGGATAGTAAAGGTTCTATGATCAGCAGTGTCATCGATGATATAAGCACCATCAGGTGTAGCACCACTGTATACTAAACTATAGGAATTCTTAGCAAATACTCCATGACCTCTTCCACATACAACGGTCATCACCTTACCAGAGCATGTATATGTACCTGATCTAGTGAAGTTAGTAGAAGTACCAGCGTTATATAATTTCTTAACGTGAGCGTATGACTCAAGAGCAATGAAGTCAACGTTGTTATTCAGTGTCTCAGCAGCATCTCTGCTCTTCGCCATTTCTTGAATACTTGATCCAAACTCAACCTTCTCAAATGCGTAAGGAGAGTTCCTTAATGACATCAAGGCATAGTTTGTAGCAGAACAAACCTGCTGGTCACCAGATGGGTCAAATTCTGTAGCAAACTTAGAGCAAGAACCTCTTGTACAGAAGTTTAGTGAGTAACCATCAGCACGTTCAATACGATGAGTAACGTACTTACGTCCATTAAAGTCACCTAAGTTATCAAGAACGCTAGCATTACCAGATCTAGTAGCAGAATCTGATGCTCTGATTACAAAGTATACTTCGTTTGTTGATGAATTATATCTAGCAACACCAGCACCTAAGTTGGAACTACCACCCAGAACAGAAGCGAAATCACTTTGTGTTTGAGCAAGTGTACCAGTTGCGTACTGAGCAATATGGAAAGACTTGGATTGATGTCCACCAGCATCAAATGTGATGTGAACACCAACACCCTTACCACCAGCACCACCAATAGTAGTCAGATTTGGCCACAAAGAATTCATCTTTGTAGGATCTGTATTAGCAACTGTTACTGTTAAGGTTGTTGTGGACTGTGTATAAGATGTTGAAGCACTTGAACCAAAGTCAATAGCAGTGTATGGTAAACCATATACTTGGACTTCCTGTCCTACTTCATAGTCATGACCTACGAAAGGTATACCTTCAATAGTTCTAGAGGCACCTGTAACAGTTAACTTAATACCATTATAGGTTTGCTGTGTAGCAAGGTCAGTTGTTAGAGTTGCAACGTCAACTACGTTGAGTGCTTTTTCAAATCTCTGATAACCCTTACCTTCATCAGTTAGAGGAAGAACTACTGGAGTATCGTTACCACCAATATCAGTAGAGGTAGCATCTGCCTGTGTATTACAAAGACTGAAGTAATTATTATCTACCTTATAGACATATATTAAACTATTAGTTACAAGTCCACCTATATTAGATGCCTTAGAAGGACGATAGTAAACACCATCTCCAGTGAAGAGACCATGCTTAGGGAAGAAGATTGTATTGTCTCTAGTGAATACTCTAGAGTGGAATAATGTATGTTCATCACCTGTACCAGGATCACCTAGATCTCTGACACCAGTAGTGACCTGACTGTTTAATGCGTTAAGAGCAGTGTCATATAGAGCAATTGTATTGTCATCAATCGAACGGACATAATAAGTCGTATCTTTAACTAAACCTTGTGGAACTGTTCCACCTGTGTTCTCAACTGTGTAAAATACTTTCCAACCAGTCTCAAGTCTATGAAATGGTATGGTAATTGTGTTGTTAGTAGCATCTACGATTGTATCACTACTACCATCGAAGCGAAGCTTCTCTGTCTCAGAGTTTACAACCCACTGATACCTCTGGTGTTTGATGATCTCAGTTTCAGGTCTCTGTGATTCTCTGTCAGCAACGTCAAGTGAATCAGATGGTGAAGCACCTGTCTTAATGATGTTGGCATAAACATCAGCATAGTATAATCTTTCAGCGAGCTGGAAGGTTGATTCATCATCATCCATCAGTACAACAATAGTACCAGATGAATATGGAGATGCTTGTGGACCTGTGAACGTTATCGTTTCAATAATCGCTCGTGAAGATGACGAACCACCTTCTACAGCGTATCCTACGAGTAGAGTAGTGTTGTCACCTGTGTGGTTTTCAAAGGTAATAGCAAAGATGTTTCTACCTTTGTTCTCTAAACCTGGAGAGAACTGGAAAGGTTCTAGATCTGGCTCATAGTTGAGTCTCTGCTTATCGTCAAACACATAAGCATACTTCCATGTCCAGTCAGGACTTCCGTTAGCATCTAAGTGGTCTCTGAATACAACACCAGCACAATACGTCTCGTTAGACGCTTTAATCATGTGCCTGTCCATATTCAATGGACGTAAGATAACTCTTCTTAAGTTATCACCAATTAGTGAGCAGTTATATGGTAGTGATATTGGGTTATCTTCTAGATACTCACCACCAGATACAATAATAGATACGTACTCAGGAGTCTGAGTATCCTGCTGTAGACTATAAGCAATCTGAGAAGCTTTCTTAATGGTACGAACTGGCTTAGCAGCTGATCTACCATCGTTATCATCGTCACCTATACCAGCTACAGATGATACGTAAACACGACCACCATTGTCAGCAGTAGCAACGTCGTATACAAACTTAGTAGTAGCAACTCTGTTGTTCTGTGTCTGACGAGGAGGGTTGTCAGCGGTAGGATAGTATATCGTACCGAAGTCTGATTGTGTTGGGTCTGTCTCTTCAAAGTTAATTAAGTTTGGACCTCTGAGGTCTAAACCTTTAGTTACAAACTCGTTAGTTACGTCGAGGTTACGAATTTGCGCTGTGTCTGAAATGATAGACCTTGTAGTTCTTATCTGACCTTCTACGTCTAAATCAAATTCAGGATTAGTGTTATTAATACCTACACGAATATTACCAGTATCACTCTTCGTTATGAATACAGCATCATCTTCATTGGCTCCAGAACCAACACTAAGCTCCATCTTATCTGAAGCATTGATGACTAAAGATCTTACGCTTCTGTATGATATTGCTGTGGCAGCTTCAATGAAATTCTGACCAGTTCCTGATATAGTAAAAGTATCTTCATCTACAATCGCTATCGTATATTGACCTTCATCAAAAGTCCTTAGGAGGCTATCAGCACCTGGTTTGACATACAGTTTCTCATCCTTGTTCAAACGATGAGCAATAGATGTTACCGTGACGATACCATTAGCACGTCCGTAAGTAGCACTGGTCCACGGTCCTTGCGGAACGTTACCAATACCCTCAATTCTTTGTTGTGAGGAACTCAGCCTAAACGTCATTCTTTTTTACTCCAGATTTATGCTGTTGTTACTTTTGTAATGTCAATAATACCAATCCACTTCACGGTTGAGGTCGTACTTGTTGACTCAACATCAAAACTAAAATATGCGTTACTTCCAATTTGGAAAGCAACGGGGGTAATTGTCCAAGATTCAACTCCTGGTAGGTGCTCATGAATCACCTGTTCGTATTGTCCTTGAAGAGTAGGAACACCGTTGGTGTCTACTGTTACAACACAATCATACATGGAAGCCATGATGTATGTATTGTTCGAGGTCTCCTGACCAAAGACTTTACCTTTTATGAATGCGACACTATTGTGTCCCAACGCTGGACTATTTGTCGAGATGTTTGTACTCCCGTCAAAACTCAAACGAAGTAAATTATCGCTAGGAGTTGTTGTCCGCTTAGTTATATAGAGATCATTCGAGGCATCAGTGAAATCATCCGCTACCATATGGATAGCAGATATGTTCTTAAGTTCATAGGAGGTGTTTAAGATCTCCGTAGAACCTACAGCAAACCCGCCTATTGATGAGAAATTCTTCGTCGCCATGTTACTAGGTTACCTCAGATTATTTATACTTTAACCTTAGTGGTAGTGTACCTTCCAGTAAAGGTTGTCGATGATGTAGCCTGAGATGATTTCGCTAACGTAATTTGTACAGCATTACCGTTCAAATTAACTGTAGCATCCATCAAATCATTGTCAGATGTTATTGAGTTGGTGATAGTAGCATGTGCTACAGTACCTCCAGCAGCACAAATGGCAGTAACCTCAAACATGTGAACCTTACCATCATTTGCTTCGATAGTAATTAATGTCTTGCTTCCCTTATAAGTTGTCTTATCGAATGCGTCAACGTTAACAGTTGTTGTAAATGAAGTTATTTCTCCACCTTCTACTCTTGCGGAATCTAATTCTACAAAAGTTGCTGTGGAATCCAATACAGTTAGATAACTGGTTGCTCCACCTGCTTCATAATTTCTATTGACCTTAAGACCTGCTTTTGCTCCTGATGAATCCAATGACAAGAACTGCTTGTCACCGTTCATATTGAAACGGAGTTCACTCTGTAAGGCACTAATCTTACCGTGAGCAACGTCAGGATTGCTTAGAGTAGCAACAGTGAAGGTTACATCAGTACCAGCACCACCACCTAATAAACCACCACCAATGGTGATAACTTCACCGATCTCAAAGTTAATACCACCACTGTTAACAGTAATGGTTGATATTGTACCATTCGCATCAGTAGCGATATCGAATGTAGCACCTGAACCAGCAAACTCGGAAGTACCCGCAGTACCATTAAATGTTGCTGATGGGTCATATGCTGCAGCAGTCGCGTTAAAGGTGCCTGGGTTCGCTCCTAGGGTGCCGTCAGTGAAGGTTGCGATAGTACCAGCGATTAACTGATTCTTTAAGAATAAACCACCAGTAACTTCAAAATCCTTACTACTTCTAACCTTAATAATAGATGTTCCTTTACGTTGAACATCTAAGGTATCTACACCAACTGTACCGTTAAGAGTATATGTACCTAATACATCAACTGTCTTAGCAGTTCTAATTGTCCACTTATCCTTGTTTAAGGATAATGAATTCGTACCTTCATTATAAAACTCGAATGTATCTTCGTCAGAACCAGGAGTTACCTCAGTTAATATGTAAGTATCTTGGTCAACGTCACGTACTCCACCAAGAGATACGTAATCGATGCCATTATATCCCTCAAACTGTGAAGTTGAAGTATTATAACGTACACCACCTAAGTATGTGTCTGCAGCAGGAGGTCTTGAGTTAGTATCTCCTACAGGAACAATCAATAAACCAGTGGTATCGCATAGTATGTTTCTGGCAACACTAGGTTTGAAACTAATACCAGTACCAGCAACATCAGTGATGATAACCTTTTGTACAGAATCAGTACCAATGATTACTACATCAAGTACAATCTCATCTCCGTCAACATAATCTTTACCACCAACATTCTTTACTACTGTGGTAATAGAACTACTTACAACTGTTACATCAACAGTACCACCAGATCCCTTTCCACTAGCAGTAGAAGTAATAGCAACGTTAGTGAACGTACCATCAGTGAATGTAGTACCAGATCCAGAAGTATCTAATGTAAGTAATTCTCCAAATGATGTATTAACACCTGAAGCAACGTTAGATATTTGGCTATCAGTAATCCTTAATCTGCCATTTGCTTGAATATATCCTGTCGTCTCTAATTGTCCTTTGTCCATATCGACCTTTAAGGTCGTAGATGAACCATCATTAATAATAAAGTCTCTGTCAGGACCACCCTGAACGGTTACTCCACCCTGACCTTTAGGTTTGAATGTTAAATCAACATCAGCATTAGTACCGATAGCTTCTATAGAAGCATCATTATTGATCTGAAGACCAATAGCAGCAGTACCTGTCTTGATTGTGCTGTTAGCAACATCAACTAATAGAACTGGGCTAGCAGTTACTGTAGTAGAACCTACTTGGAAATCATTACCTACGGCAAATGAAGCACCCCACTTACCCTTTTCTACACCAGCAATAGAAACACCAAGAGTATCAGTATCACTCTTGAATAAACCAGTAGTAGCAGAAGTAACTAGGTTGAGAGTAGGAGCAGCAGCAGTACCATCAGCAAGTTGAATGGTTGAATTGGTAAGAGCTACATCACCAACTGTCTGTGTCAGGTCACCTATTAAAGCTAAGTTACCTGTTTGTGTTGAATCACCTGTTACTGTTTGGACACCAGTGATACTTAAAGTATCAGTTGCCTCATCACCAAATACTAAGTTACCTTTAACAGTAAGATTACCATCGAAGGTAGCATCACCAATACTGGTCAAGTGACCAGTGTCACCCATTACCTGTACAGCACCAGCACCAGAACCAATAGTAACAGTACCTTGCTCTAATGTAGGATCCTTCTTACCAGCAATCTTGAAATGACTGTTGTTAAGAGCACCATCATGGGTTAACTCATATGTCTCAGTAGTTGCTGTAGTAGCAACATCTATTAAGAATGTATCTCCAGTAGTTTCTGGAATAATTCTTGGCTTAAGTCTTTGTGTTGGGTTATATCCATAACCTGCTTCAGATACAGTAACGTCTCTAATGAAACCTACTTTAGTTACAGTGTATTGGAAGTTAGCTCCAGTACCACCTACATTGGTAGGATCAACACTTAGAACGTCGCCAACAGCGTAAGGACCACCAGTCAGACTGATGTTAGTTACTTCAGATAAAGTTGTATTATTTGAAGTAAGAGTAAATAAGACACCACTACCAGAACCACCAACATCTGCTTGTACAAATGAAAGTGTATCGCCAATAGCGTAGTTTTGACCTTGTGTGGATGTTGACTTGATTGAAGTGAATACACCACCTTCAACCACTAAGTCAAAGGTCATTCCATCACCATAGTTGCCAGCAGCACCAGCACTAATGGTAATAGCAGCACCCATGTTAGCATGAGACTGACAAATATAATCTACAGTTTCTCCAGCAGTACCAGTACGTATTGTGAAGTCAGTGAAAGCACCTGCTGATCCAGCAGTACCTACAGTATTAGAAACAATGTCGGAACTTAAAGGATCACCATCTTCTCTACCTGCTATTAGAGTATGACCAGCACAAGAAGCATCTGATTGATCGAAGCGGTAAGTATTACCCTCGGTCATAGAGATCGCAGCCTGTGTGCTACCATCAATAACGAATACGTTATCTGGGGGTGAAGCGCCAGGGTTGGTAATAACAGTTACTGCGAACGTTTGAACAGGTACGTTGTAACCACTAATTCCTGAATATTCTCCGTCTTGATAACCTGAACCAGCATTAGTTATATTACCTTCCCAACCTGGACATCTAAAGTCCGCTGTAGTGGCACTGTCTGGTTCTGTAGCACCGCTTACCCAACTAAATGATACTCCAGTATAGCTACCAGGAGTATATGCTGTACCAGCATTGGTTACAGTACCAGTTAATGATTGTATATTAGCAACAAGTTTAGCGTCATGACCAGCACCACCTTCTAAAGCAACGGTTGGAGCAGTATCATAACAAACACCTGGATCGGTGATAGTTAATTCTGTTATTCTAGAACTCTTCTTACTGAAGACAGGTGTAAGTTGAGCAGCTGATGTAGGAGTTCCACCACTTAACTGAACTGTTGGATTTATGTTATAACCAGATCCAGCATTTGTGATATTGACTGTACCAACTGGGAAACCAATAGTACAAGTAGCAGTACCACCAGATCCTGTAGTGTCTGTAGTGTCTGGTGCTATTGTTACAGCAGGAGCAGAAGTATATCCAGATCCTCTAGAGTTGATAGAAATATTATCAATCTTCCTACCAGTAAAGACTGTGAAAGAAGCTTCAGTAGTCTGTCCAGCAGATGATTGTTGAATAGTTGCGGCACTGGTACCATCATACAATGTACCTTGCTTTGTAATGGTTATGCTATTAACAGCATCGCCACTGATTGTACAAGTAGCAGTTGCGTTAACACCCTTGATTACGTGACTCTCTCCAGCAGCAGAAGCACTAGCAGTTAGTGATACAGCACTACCACCCTGTGAAGTAGATAACTGGAATGTGGTTCCAGCACCAGTACCATCCACCTGAGCATTAATTACATAATATGTGTTACCACTTGTAAGGCCAGGAGTCTCAGAACCACCAGCATTATTGTATACTACTCTAAGATTATTTTCAAATGGATGACCATCAAGAGCAATTGCGTTACCACTTATCCCTGTTTCAGTATCAAATGTAAATTCTTGTGGTTCTGCTATTGTTAATGTTGGTACTCCTGTGTAACCAGCACCACCATCCGCAATATCAATTCTGTTGATAATACCAAAGGTTTCTAAAGCAGCAGTAGCATCTGGTTGTGTTGCTCCAGTGCCGAATGTTACAACAGGATTAGTTGTATAAAGATTACCTGTGGCAGTTAATGTAATTGCCTTAACAGCACCATCAGTTAGATCTAACGCAACAGTAGCAGTTGATACAACAGCAGGATCAGTATCCACATCAATGTTTGTGGCACCTCCAACATATCCTGTACCAGCATTCTGTAATGTTACAGTAGCTACACCATCAGATGATAGTAATAAGTTAGTATCAGACTGTAGACCATAAGCATTGAATCCACCCCTCTTCTGAACAGGACCGAGGTAGACATCAATAGAACCGATTTGATCAGAGTTGAAACTACCGATCTTATACTGGTCAAAATATGCGTTCTCTGCGAAAACAACCTCACCGTTAAAGGTAGTATCTTGGTTGCCAGCAGGGTCAATTAATAAGTCACCACTTGTAGTGGAAAGTGTGTTACCAGCGAGACGAATGTTACCAGTCTCAATATATGCTGGATAAATGTTTGTTGTACCAGTGTTGTCAGATAGACCTATACTGGTTGCTTGCTGTGAAGATGATGTAGACTGGAAGTTAACGTTACCAGTTTCTTGGTCAACTAAGAATACTTCACCTACTCTAAAGTCACCCTTTTGATCTGTTGATGAATAGAATACTCTACCACCATTAAGTTCGACAGCCTCATTAGCTTGTTGTGCTAACGAACCGTCGTTCGTCATGTCCTTACCAGCACCAATATACATGAAGTTGTGTGCTGACAGGATGAGTTTACATCCATTGCCATCAGCTACAACACCCTTGTTACCGTATATGTTGGAAGAAGCAATTGCTTTTAATTCACATCCAAACTCACTATAGTCTACAAGTGAGATGCCAGTAGCAGAGTCACCACCGTCAGAACGAACGTCCTTGATATATCCAGCATCAGTAAAGGTACTAGATCCATCGTCACCGTTAAAGTGAAGTAGTAATGATGTGTATATGTCTGTTCCGTACTCTGATGAAGGAGCACTGAAGTTACCAGTAAATCTTGCTGTACCTTGAGATAGCCTTACTTCATCAAGATGACCAGTCCAGAAACTAGATCCAGTTCCAGTAGCAGAACCTATATTACATGTCTTTGTGCTTCCGTAATTATTACTGTCTGTGTAGCTAGAACCTACTTGAGTTCCATTTAAAAATAGTTTTGTAACTCCATTGTAACGAGCAACAGCAACATGAGCCCATGTATCTACTGTTAAAGTACCACCACTTGCTACTGAAGCAGCAGCAACTCCATAATGAAGTGTAGTACCATCCCGATATAAATGAGGAGCAGTATCTGATGTAGCACCAGTACGAAGGTCAACAATAGTATTGACACCAGCAATGCTAGTTGGATATATCCATGCTTCTATACAGAAGTTAGCAGTACCAAACCCAAAGTCATCCTGAGTATCGATACCAATAAAGTCACCAGTACCGTCAAGTTGTAATGAACCACTACCAAACTTCTTGATAGTTGTATCAATAGCAGAGTCAGCATTAGGTGTACAAGTCTTACCTGTCTCTAATATTGTGGTAAATTGTCCTTCACCTTTACCTGTTAGGAAGATATATGTTCCATCGTTAGATGAAATAGCACCATAACCATCTGCTTTCTTGTATGTTACATCACCACTTGTGTTACCAGAAGTGAGAGCAAAAGTAAAAGTATCAGCAGTAGGAGCAGATGCTACCTGATAGAAACCATCAGTAGCAGTGCCTGTAGTAAAGTCAGCATGTATACGATCATTAGTAACTAGACCATGAGCAGTACGTGTGACAGTTACAACGTTACCTGATAGAGCATATGTACCAGATTTGAATGCGTTCTCTAACTGGTATATCTTTTCACCAGCAGCAAACGTACCAGAAGTACCAGATAGTTTTAATCTAGCAGTACCTGTACCATGCTTACCAGTAGGACCTTGAACAGCCTTAATACCTTCGTTAGCAAAGTATATGAAGGAGTTCTGCCACTCACAACGAACACCGTTAGTAAGATATACACCAACGGAATTAGGTACTATGAATGTTGCCTCATTGAAAAGGACAGCAGTCTCTAGTGAATTAGCACTAGAAATAGCACCATCTAATTTAGCACCACGTCCAGCATCTCCAGCATCAAATCCATAAGGGTCTGTTGCAGAGGTAGTACTACCTTTGTTTATTACTGTTACTCTATTAATATAAGCACTTCTATCTGAATCCCAACTGTTAGCACATACAAATGCGTAACCAGTATCATTACCAGAATTATAAAGTATATTTTTTATCGTTAAATCTGAAACTGTAGTATCACCAGCCAATACAAAACAATTCAGATCGTTGGTGGCACCTGTGGGGTATACTTGTGTTGCTCTCAGACCAGCACCCTTAACTGTTACTCCGTCGGGTATGGCTAGAGGAAATGTTTCTTGAAATTCTCCAGACGCTATATTGATTATATCTCCAGAAGTTGCTAAAGATAAAGCCTTACTAAGAGTAAGGAATGGAGTCGATTGACTCTTACCTCTAGGTGAACCTCCACTTAAATTTGTAGTGTCAGATCCTGATTTAGCAACAAACCAAGTATTATTTGGACCATTTGTTATATCGGCAGCAAACATTGAGGCGGTAACCTCAGCTGTGTTTGGCACAGCATTTGCTATCTCCTCTATTGATCCGTTGTTGTTAACGAAAAGCTTCTTATCAACTATATTAAGGGCAACTTCCTTATCGACTAAATCAGAAGTCGTCGGAGTCGCGCTTGCTGTCGTTGAGCTTTTGAGTTTGATCCTCGTTGCCATTTATAGCATTCTCTGATGATTTTTCTTGGTTAATAGTATTTAACTGATTTACCTGATTGGTTAAATCAATCACTTTCGCTTCAAGCATTGTGTTAGCGATAGTCAACTCAGAAACTTTACGTTGTAATGTAGAAATAATTACGTTTACATCCATAATTTAAAAAGAGCGTTAGAACGTTCCCCCATCCAGAGTGTTTGTCCATACTGGGACACCAGCAGCAGTAACGGTTAGTACTTGATAAGAAGTAGTAGCGTCATCTCCAGTACCAGGTGATGCCATATTAGCAGCAGCAGTTACTTTGAGAGGGTTAGTACTATCTCCATATGTGATACCATATTGGGTAAAGGTAGAAGCACCTGTACCACCATATTGAACAGCGAGGTCTGTATCAAGTTCTAGATCACCTAGAACTACAGTACCACGATTACCCGTTACACCGAATACAGTGTTTGTGTCGGTAGCATTCTCAATGAAGGTCCAAGCACCGTTTCCATCAGCACCGCCTGTGCGGTCATATCCGAAGAAACCGAACTTGTTAGAAGACCCATCATTATAATGTACCTTCACACCTCTATCTAGGCCATCACTAGCATCGCGTGATGCGACGATTGATCCACCAGAATCAATATTTGAGTTAATGGCTTGGTCTAAAGTAATTTGCTTAAGACCAACATTGATAGATGCGATGCTCGTAGATCCTTGGATACCAGTACCAGTGATATCGTCTCCTACGTTTAATCCAACAACTCTGTCAACAGTAAGAACTGTGGCACCAGAGGTGGCAGAGGCGGTCAATGATAATGCTGTAGTAGGATCACCCAATTCGATGGTGGGATCATTAACAGACATTGAAGCAGAGTTCACTGTCGTTGTTGTACCATCAATTTGTAGATCACCTTTAATAATAACCAATCCTTCTGAATCATTTCCAGCAGGATATGGGTCAATGATCATCTCAGTACCAGAAGTGGTAGAAATGACATTACCATCCATCTTCAACGAGTCAATTGTGAATTCACCCGTCTGATTGATTGTAGCATTAATGGATGTAGTACCATTAAATGTTACTCCGTTTTCAAAAGTAGTTGTTGAGTTAACTGATAAGGTATCACCAGCGGCGGTACCTATAGTTGCGTCATCATCTACGTTTAAATCTTTGATCCAAGCCTTAGCATTAACACCAAGTCCACCTGCGATAGTTACAGCAGCAGTGGTAGTGTTAGAGGCAGTAGTAGTGTCAGCAAATTTGACCTGAACACCTGAATCGAATTCTTGATCAGCACCAGCCCAACGTAGTTTGTCTAGTGTTGTTTCGTCGTAATAAACACGTGCGTCATTACCAGATCCAAACTTCAGGGGAATGTCGTCTTGGATTAATAATGCAGCAGCAGCGTTACCACCACTTGATCTTCTTATTTGTACGTCAGCGTCAGAGTCATTCCATACAAACTCTATATCGCCAGTAGTACCAAATTCTAATTCCTGACCATCTTGTAAAACAACCTTACCAGTTCCATTGGCAGATATTATTAGGTCAGAATCTGTTGTACTTGTTGTGAGTTCATTAGAGTTGATTTGAACGTCATCAACGTAGAAGTCATCAAGTTTCTTGTTGCTATCAACAATAAGGGCACTAGCAGCAGTTGTAACACCATGGACTTGATCCATCATGTCGGTGTAATACTTACCACCTACAACCTGAGCAGCCGAACTGTTGTCACCAACAAAAAGTCTGTCTCCTAGGTTTGCTTGCGTACCAGAACCAACTGTTACGGCAAGTTCTCCAAAGTTAATAGTACCAGGAGCGGCTGTCCCCGTACTACGTTTAATAAGAAGTTGCGATGCCATCAGAATGTTCCCCCATTAACTGTGATGTTGTTTAAGACCGTTGTCGGAATAAATTTTGCCAGTGATGAACTGTATACTAAGACTCCACCATCTTGTAGACCACCAGCACTTGTGTCTGTTAAATCTACGTCAGCCAATGCTCCAACGGTACCCCCGCCACCACCTGTGGCGACTCGTGTTACTCTTGGGACCGATTGGTCACCAAATCTTAATCTTGCCATTAGAGTGTTACCCCCTCAAGAACACTAACTGTACCTTCTAGCACTCTGGTTTTTAATCCAGAAGCGGCTGTTATAACAACGTCATAAACATATCTACCAGACTTCATAGTTGTTGTAACTGAAGCAGCTAGTCCAAGTTGAATACGTCCAGCAGTGAGTGGTGTTAATATAGAAGTTGAAACAGTTGTAGATGTACTACTTGTGTAATGCTTCTTTATTAGACACGCTGCGCTATATCCAGTGAGATCAAATTCGGTGCCGTTATCATTCTCGACAGAAAAGTCGATGTTGAAATCGGAACCTTGATAGATCAATAGATTGGATACGGCTGAAGCCATGCTCTAGTATTTCCCTAAAGAGTATTTATCTCAATTATTTATTACTATTTTCTACTAGAACCTTAAGCATATCCTTGAGTTCATTAATCTCAGATTTGAGTTCGTGAACATCAAGAGATTTTAGTCTTGCTTGCTCCCTTGCTTTGACATAAGCATGGTAACCAGCACTATCCGTATTGATGATAGCGTTGCTTTTGGGGTCTCTTCCTAAGTTCTTATGGTCCTCTACTTTAATTAATCCTTTTTCATCACGAGGGTCTCTCTCGACCTTCGGTTTATTAGCGAGAATTTCTTTTTCTCGCTCTATAGCATATGCTTCAAAATCTTCCATTAGGCAAGGGCAATGATTCTTAAATCCTTGACTCTTGGTATGTAAGGTTGATTGTAGTTTCTAAGTACGATCTTCAGTTGGAATCCATCATAAGCGGGAGCATCATCTACTGTGTACTCATAGTCACTGAAGACAAATGGATCGTTTTGAGGAACCATTGCTCCACTATCAGGTATACCAGTAGTGTTGAAGTATTCAAAGTTGAGGTCATCCGTGTCACCAGTATAACCTACTGGGACAAGTTTGTACATTGCGACAATATTAGAGAACTCGAAATTATTTGCCGATAAAGCAACCTTAACACCAGTAGCTGAGTTATCCAGCCTGGCGAGTCTAGTGATGTATATAGCGGCATTTTCATCACCCACTCCCAAGGAAGGAGCAGCGTTATTGATGAGGTTAGCCGTAGTTGTAACACTCATTCTTTGAGTATCAACAACAGGAGAAAGATGACTTGAATCAGAGAAGAAGTTAAGTTCTAGATCAAGTGACTTTCCACCAGACATATTACTAATCTCATTCTGCTTAGAAGCAATGAGTTTAGTGGCAAGGAAATAATTGATATCGTTAAGTGTTACATCTCTGTAAGTGGTATCCTTAACGAATGAAGTCTCAGCAGATACACCATTTGGGAATGGACCACAAGAGGTTCCACTCGTACCTAATGCTCTAGCACTAATGCTACAGCCAGGTTGTACCTGTGATTGAATTTGTGGAGTTAACACATCCCAAGGAGTGTTCTGTGAAATTGTAACACCATCACCACCAGCACTAATAGTTTTATGTGCTTTAACTCCTGTAATATTAAGTCTATACTTATGAGGACTATTCAACGAAGAGAGTCCACCAAATGTAGATGTATGGTGTGTACCATTGATCTTAGTTAAAGGTATACCAGCAAGGATATAACAAGCAACAGGATCATCGATAATGTGAGCTGTACCTGTAGCAGATCCAGAGTTAGTAACAGGATCCCAATTTCTACCACTAACAGAAGCAGCATTATGACCTAGGATATCAATAACCCAGTCAGGTGATCCAGCGTTAATATGCTCATAAGCAATAATCTCATCCCCGATCTTAACGAATCCAGGATTGGTATTAGATACAGCAGGAGCAGCATTACCTGGACCTGTGTTACCAGAGTTCAGAGAAGCAGCTTCAGCAGCAGTACCACCTATACAGAGATGGAAGTTAGCAGCATTATTAACAGTGATTTGTGATACACCAGTAGCAGCAAGAGCTGTCTTAAGTGTAGTATCTCCTACTTCTGAAGTAACACCATCAACCACTACGTAGTTGGTGCTAGATTGCATACCATGATTGCTATGGAAAACATCAACGTATGCTTGATCAGAGGTAGTAGCAAAAGCGTTTGGTAGAGCACTTACAAATCCACCATTGTTCTCTTCCAGTGTTGCGTTGTTAAGAATCAACTTAGACTGAGCGAGAGTAGTAGGTAGAGTAAATTCTGCCCTATAGATCTTGAACATCAGATCCTCAAACTGAGATGGTGTCCAAGTAGATGCGTTCTGTGATTTGAAGAGAACACCAATATAAGGTTGTTCTGAAATCTTCTCACCAGCATGAGCAGCATCTATAGCATCTTCACCTAGAAGTGAGATGAATACTTTGTATTGATTTGAGTCAGAGGTAACAACGATAGCGTGTTCCTGTGAATGTCCAATGTAAACTGGAGACTCAAATGTAAATGTTGTTGGTGTAGAGGCATCTGTAGATGTTACAACATCAGTTGCCTTTTTAATTACTTTGGAGAAAGGTACGATAGTCTGCGTTGGAGTACCATTTTCTACGGTACGAATATCAATCGCAACTGGGATCTCAGCATCCTTCTGTTGGAAGAATAGATCGATCTTAGTTAAGAAGACACCACCATCTAGATCCTCATCCTGTATCAGGAATGTTTGTGCTAGTGGGTCAGACCATAAAGTCCTGTTCTGTGTGAATTTCTGCTCGTCAATTTGTGCGTTACGTACAGAAATAATAGTTTCCTGCTGAGTCTGGAGAATACCAGTAGCAGAGTATTCTGTCTGAGCACTAGACTCTGATTCACCTTGTACAGTGGAATCATTAGTAGTGTCAGATAAACGGAAGATTCTAGTACCAGTCTTAAACTTAGGATTAGTTGCCTTACTAGGATCAGGTAGGAAGAATGATCCCTTCAAGAAACCAGAACTATCACTAACTAACCTTCTTTCCTTAACCTTTGCCTGAGCACCTGAAGACTGTCCAACCAAGACCTCACCTGGTATTGGGTTGCCAGAATAAGCTCCGAGAGCTTGAGCAGCAAGAGCACTGGTGTCAATATTAATCCATCCAAGGTTGGCGGTGTAATCCGAGACTGAGATGATACTTGTACCCGTATATGGGTTGTTGGAGTATGAGTCATTAGGTTCTAAAATCCTTAATGTACATCCAGATGTAAGACCTTTAACTGTCTCACCGACCTGGAATGGTGTACTGTTTGTATCAGAATCATCATTAGGGTTCTTAGTAACCTCAAGTAGTTTTGGAGTAATATATGCCTTAACATCTACACCATCGAAGAAAGCATAGAAGCGTGTTCTTGGCTTAAGTTTCTCACCCTTAAACTCAACGTTTCTAGAACGCATATTCTGAATATGCTCAACAGATACGATCCTGTTACCAAGACTCTGTTGTTCAATAATAGGTGTAATACTATGACGTACACCTGTTCTAGACTGGTCTGTTCTGACTCTAGAGAAGCGTTCAGTTCTAGTCCTACGGTTCTTACCCTTACCAGTTGTTACCTGTCTTTCTTGCCAAACTGTACCAGACCATGTTGTCTGCCATGAACCCCATTGGATAGGTGTTAAACCATTCTGGTCAGCACCAAACTCACGTAATGAAGTCTGGTAGTTACCCTCAACAGTTGGTCCTTGAATAGCAGATAATGTCTTAGTATCTACCCAATCATCAGATTCTGGAGTTAACTTAATATCTCCAATGAATGTAAAGACGTTGAATGGGTTAACATTCTCAAGGGCAGAAGCATAGGGTTGGTCAACCAATACTAAGTCAGTATATGGTAGAGTTACTATATCTCCTGTTTGTTTAATGTTAGTAGAGTTAGCACTAACAATTAGTGGGACGTTCGTTGTGTAATGAGAAGGTCTGCAATGACCCTCATCAAAATCAATCGAGACTCTATAGTCGGGATGGAAAGTATCACTGGTTCCTAATGATGCGAAGTTGTCAACAATGAATCCATTCTTGAATCTGTCCATTCCGTTAGTGTCACGGACAGCAAAAGAAGCAGTTTCAGCCTCAAGTAAGGATAGTTGTGTATAGTATTCAAGAGTCTTGATACGATGCTCAAGTTGTTGAATATCTCTAAATGTATATCTCTTATAATTCGTTTGTACAATTGTTACGTCTTCATCAACATCAAAGACATATGGTTGAATTGTAATCGTTGCCAAAAGCATTGCGTCTTCGACTGCTTCTGGTTCTACAGGATTCTCAGATGGTTCTCCCTTAGCAATAATAATCTTATTATTTCTATTAATACTAAGTTTGTCTATTCTACCTAGGTAGTACTCATAGGATAGGATAGTTGTATCTGCCTGTCCTGGTATACCTACAAGGTTACCAGTGAATGCTCTATTACTATGGTTAAAGTAATTGTTTGATGAATGTAAGAATGGTGATAGTCTTGTACCTGACCCTGAAATAGCAGCAGGGACCATTGGACGGAAGTCTAAACCATTTCTAAGAGGAATAGTTCCAAAGGTAGGAATTTCCTTATAATCTTCAGTAGCATATGAGTCTACACTATAGAACCCATCTCCACTGGTTGTTACAAATCTATCGAAGATGACTAAACATCTACGTGTTGGAGCAGCATAACCAGACTTTCTTACAAGTCTAGAGTAATCATAATACTGTTCTCTTTGACCATTGTCTAATTCAAAAGAAGTTGTTATGTTTGCGCTACCTGCTTTAATTGATCCAACAGTAATCTTACCACTAGCATTTGGTGTACTAATTGCTTCCTCACCTGAGAAGGCACTGTCATTCAACATGACATAGTATACTGTTGTGCTATCAAATGAAACCACCTGTGCTTTAGCACCTGATTCAGCACCTGTTAGAATCTCACCTATTCCAAGAGTACCAATAAGGTTACTATATCCTAGGTTGGGGATTTCTGGATCATCAGAATTAGATGACTCATATACAGCTTTCAGTTTGAAAGCATCAGCACAACCCAATGAGATGTACTTATCTTCTAATCTATGACCATAACCAGCAGTAGTTTGTGTTAAACCATTAGCAGTACTGCCTGAAGTATGGTCAACTCTGAGCACCTTCATACGCTCAGTTGTTTTTGCCTTAGCAGTTCTATTACTCGAATAGACTGTTGCTATGACAGTAGCAGTGGTAGAACCAGAATTCAATCCAGTGATTGAAGCACTAGCATCACCAGGGCTAGAAGTAGTTGAGATACCGTTACCTACGGTATATGAAGTACCAACATTAGTACCACCAGTGACGACGACTTGGAAATCATCAGCATCGGTAGGATCTCTAAATGTTAAATTAGAACCAGCAGATATTGAGAATGCTCCACCTGTGACACTGGTTGTATAAGACTTGCGGAAGTATCCTAAAGGAGCAACAGCAGTACCAGAGCTATTAGTCGAAGTAGACTTAACAGCAGCTTTTGGAATAGCTGATATAAGTGTTCTCTTTTGAGCTTCCTTAATCTGTCCTCTTAGGATAGTGATATTACCATTAATTGCTCCGTCAGCAAGGTTATTAGTACCGACTCTAGCAATAGTAATAACTGTAGCACTGGTTACAGCAGTTACTCTAACCTGATGTGATAAGTTATTATTACTGAACCTTAATATATCATTAACTCTTACCTGTGAAACAAAGTTACTTAATGAAGCAGTTAGAGTACCACTAGCATTACCAGAAATACTACTCAATACAGGAGCATTAGCAGAAACAGTTGCTTGACTGTCAAGTATTAAATCAGAGGTGAATCCAGACTTAAAGAATGACTTAGTATCTGTAAACTGATAATCAGTTACAGCAGATATAGTAGCAACAGCAGAAGAAGGATCTTCTTCTAAAGCAATCTGTTCATTAACAAATGTACCAGTCACACCTTCAAATGTAACTGAAGTAACAGTACCATTGGTTCTAGAATAACCAGTAGCACCTGATGTCATACCAATATACTTCTTATTGGATACTATAGCAGCACTAGCAATAGTAACAGTGGTAAACAGATCAATATCTGCTAGGTTCATCTGATAGTTGGTAGCATCAACGTCTCTAGCACCACTATCAAATGAGAATCCAAATACTCTCGCTTGACCTATATTGTTACCATTAGAGTTACCATCAGTACCAATTCTCTCATCATATAAACCAACAATATCATATAATTCTACAGCACCATAAAGATTGTCTACAACAACATAGTTACCAAAATCTGATGTTATTGACTGCGAATCAGCAGCAGTAAATGTGCGAGGCTTGTCAATATCCTTAAATGTATTGGCTAGTTTCTCTGTTCTATAACCAGAAACATAGGCAGTACCTGGAGAGACTTGTACAGCAAGCTTATCCTCAGTAGGTGTAGCACTATCCTGAGTTGTTTGATCACTGTTATAAACCCCATTATTAAATGCGTCGTTAAGGTTTTCCCTTACATCAACGCTAAATCTCTTGACATAATAGTCACCAGACTCTTCTTTAGTCCTAGTAGCTAATACATCATTAATAAATCCAAGATCACTACGCTCAACTTTCTTCTCAATCTTACCAATATTAGTACGTAAGAGTTCAATAAAGTCAGCAGAGTTAGGATCTGTTAAAGCTTTCTTAACCAGAGTTAGGTTAATCTTAAACCTATCAGCACCTGGGGCTGAGAAGTTAGTACTACCAACAGCATTATCATAGAGGGTAGCATCCTCATCAGCAGTAATAATTCTTTCTTCTACCTTAAGTCCAACCTTGTAAGATGGAGTATTGCTGTACTGATCGAGTAGTAGAGTCTGCTCTGCTACAGGTACAAAGTATCCACGAACAAAATATACACCCTTACCAATGTTAGCGGTAGATCCAACAGCAGTGCTATTTGAGTTAAGCAACTGAGCAAGAGGTGTACCAGCAACTATAGTTGAGGTACTGTAAGTTATATCTTCTTCACACGTTAAAATTTCACCAGCAGTAAATGTACTTGTAATATTATCATCTGCTTTGGTTAGGTATGTTACATAAAATGAAACATATCCACGAGTTGACTCTGTAGAACTAATTGAGAAGTTAACTCTAGCACGGATGTTTGAAGTGGCACCCTTCACAACCTTGCCGTTAAGTGAATCTCTATACAATTCTAAAGGTAGGTTCAGATAATTATTCTGAACTAAAACAACAGGATAATTCCTATTAAGTGTAGTACCACCAGGTACCACCATACTACCCTCTTTATACACACCTTGACCAAATGTATCAATCTGGTTCTGTAGGAGTGATTGGAGTGTAGTTAGTTCTCTTGCCTGAACTGGAAACCCAGGCTTAAACAATACCTTTAAAAACCCTTTGTCGTCATCGAAGTCGTCAAAATAGGGAGATATGTTTAGATTCGTATTCTGTGCCATTTAGAATTCAATTACTACTTTGAGCTCTTCGTTTTGATCTGCCGATCTCGTAATCGGGTTCCTATTGTCTATGTAGAGGACTTCTCCAGAGTTGATTTCAATCTCACCGTTAGCATAACCTTCAATGAATGCTAATCCAAGTTCATATACAGATACACCGATAGTAATCTGAGTTACAGGTACAGTTGATGTACCGAATGATTGGTTTGGGGTAGCAGTTATTAGGTTAGAAGATGTGATTTCATAGTTACCACTGAAAGGAACAATGTTCCCAGAGGTCAATCCATCATTGGAGTCCTGATAATACCTTAAGACTTTGGTATTTGTATCATACGACACAACGTATCCTTTAGCATTAGTGGTAGTCTGAGTGATTGTCGTACCAGTACTAAAGTTTCCACTAGGCGTACCTGTGCCAGACTGAGGGAAGATCATTGCTTTAATAGCAGATCTTGTGTTCTGGTCTGAGATAGCAGTCGTCTGATAATCAAATGGGTTGAGTACCAAACCAACTCTACGGAATGTGAGGTCAGTTGGGAAGTCAACGAATGCTGTTGATGTTTCTAACTTAGAAGCAAACATGAGACGGTAAGCACCAATCTCTCTGATAACATCATTACCATGTCCACCATTAGGAGGAATGATAACGTCTAAGTTAGCACCAGATCCACCAGCACCAATGTTAGGGATTAATCCAACATCAATAGTACCGAAACTATATTCGGATCCAGAGTTGGTTACAGTAACGTTAGTTACAGAACCAGATTCTATAGTAACAGAGCAATATGCCTGTGTTCCACCATTGACTGACCAGTCACCACGAATAGGAACGTTGGTGTAGGTGTCATTGTTATAGCCTTGACCAGCACCTTCAATAACAACAGTATCAATAGATCCAGCACCAGCAGCAGCTTGTACTAAACTATTTTCAAGTACAGGGATAAACTCTGTAGTAACGAATTTCAGGATATTGTCAGCATCAATGGTATACATATATTTCCAACGATACTTGTATTCGGATGAATCATTGGTTTCAATAACTGTGGTAGAGGTACCCGTTGGTTGAACAAGTGAGGGTCTTCCTCTAGGGTATGTGGGAGACTGACCATTGTACAAACATTTGTACACGTTAAAGTCAGAGTTCATCACATAGAAGTTTGAGTCATATAAACGAGTAGCACCATTAGCAGTAGTCTTAGAAGGACTATAGTCTGGCTTGTACATAGAATATGTACGTCCAGTACCACCAGTAGTCTCAGTAGGATCTATCCAGTCTACTCTTGGTACCACTAAAGATGTATCAGTGATATCTACTCTTTTAAACGCAACTGAATCTCCATATGTTTGCCTATGATATGTAAATGAGTCAATAGGCTCATTTGTAGGAGGAGAATCAGGACTGCCCCAGGCTTTCGGACGACCTACAAACAAATATACTTTGTTTGCATCCGAACCAGAGCTACCGAGGGTATTTCTAAACGCCTCGGCTGCGTAAATTCTAAATTTGTCGGTTACAAGTGCCATCAGACAAGGGCTTTATAGGTTATTTATACTACGTAGACGCGAACTGTTGGAAGAATCTCTAGACTCTCTCCCGTCGCAGCCAATCCTACTGGTATGGTGAACGTGAATGTGGTATCTCCAGTTTTTGTTATCCTGTAAGTACCATTTAATGAAGTAGCGGGATATGATCCCTGACCAGAGGTGAACTTAATGTACCTCTCCATACCTGTTAGAAGATTGTGATTAGCACCCATAGTAGCGGTGACTAAACTTGAGGATCTTAAGACCCCATTTACTGTTACCGAAGTATCAGCAGAATTGTATGATCCCTGTTGTATACTGATCGCATGACCAGTTCCTAGGGAAGGACCAGTATCCTTATGTCCTCTACCATTGGTAGTGACAGTGAAAGTATTAGCCCCATAATCAACACTACCATAAAGAATTCTTTCAACACCCCATACACCAGCAGTGCTATTCCAGAAAGGAATCATTATCTGACCCTGACTTGGGAATCCTACACCGCCATTATAATATGCGTCGAGTACATTAATAGTGGTTGCTGTAGCAGAGATATTCGAGGTTAACTGAGTAGTATATAAGAATACACCGTTAGAAACTGCTCTGTCTCTCTGCGTTCTTTCCAGAGCAATAGGATGATATGGTGTGACTGCTGGAGCAGTATTATAGTTAGAACCACCCTCAAGGTTGGTTACTCCTATAACTCTACCACTACCAACTTCAATAGTTGTTTGTGCAAAAGCACCAGTTCCACCACCACCACTGAACAAGAGGTATGGAGGGACTTCGTAGTTAGAACCAGCAGATGTGATCGTTACATCAACAACTTTACCACCAACTACAGTAGCAGTAAACTCAGCAACTGTTGGTCTGAGTCCTGTATACTCATATGTATCTAATGAAGACGAACTAGCAACAGTAGCAAGTTTACGTGACTCTCCTTCAGATTGAATCTCTAAAATATCACCAGGATCAAGACAATTGTAAGTATCTTCAGTTGTTATATCCAGATTTGATCCAGTATAGATGAATACAGATACATCTGTACCAGCTCTAGGTGCTTCACTAAACTCAAGGATAGAACCATTGAGAGTGTAAGCAACTTCAGGTTCCTGATATATTCCATTAAGGAACATAACGAGGTTATTCGCTGTTATAACAGCTGTTGAATCAGATTCAAGTGAGAATGGTTGATCATTCTTCTTAAGAATGAATGTCTTCTTACTTCCATTAAAGTATGGAGAAAGATCATCCATATCCTGTAACTGCCCAACGTAGAAGCAGTAGAAGTCCATATTACCTAATGGAGCTTCTGTAAATGTAATAGTAGAAGGTGTTCCTGTATATGAGTATGAATCAGTAACCTTCTGTATAGTAGAGTTCAGGAATAAGAGGAATCTATCGTTAGCAGGTAACGTATATCCACTACCACTAACAGTAGCAGCGAAAGAAGTAGTGATACCATTGAAGGATACTGTTGCAACCTCAATCTGGAATGAATTCTTAACCGTGCCACCAATATCAGAAGCATTAGCACCAAGCATATCTGTATTCTTATAACCATCTCCACCATTAACTAAGGTTACTGAAGTAACAGCTCCTGTAAGACTAGCAGTAGCACCGCTAGCAGCAGTAGCGGGTGTACCACCACTAATTGATATAGATGGGGTAGAAGAGTATCCCTTACCCGTAGACTGTACAACAATCCTCTCTAAATGCCTACCAACGGTAGCATAAGCAGTAGATGTTGTTGTAATTGTGTCAGCAGCATTAGCAATAATTTCAACTGTTACATCATCATATCCAAATCCACCTTCCGTAACCGTAACACCTGTCAAAGCACCACCAGCAACAGCAGCAGTAGCTGTAGCGTTGGCACCAGTATTAGATGTGATCCTAACAGTAGGAATATTATTATACCCAGCCCCTACTGCGATAAGATCAATCTTCTTAATCTTACCTTCCTTAGAAAGTATTGGAACCATTGTTCCTGATGTAGTTGGCGAACCACCAGTTAAAGCAATTGTTGGTGCAGTTTCATAAGCATCACCACATTGACCTACAGTCCTTGTTATTCCACTGAAGTTACCCTGATCTATTGCTGTATATGCTAGATCCATTAAGGTATCAACAGCAGCTTGAACATGTGTACATCCCCACTGACCATTGAGTACAGCACCAGAAGTGGAACTCAAGAATGTATGAGTATAAGGTGCTCCTGTTATTACAGCACCTGCTGTGGCACTCTTAAACTTATGAGTATGCTGACCACCAGTAATAATACTGTTAGATAAAGCTGATACGTACGCATGTGTAGATACATGAGATGATATACCAACATCTAGAGTAATAGTAGTGGAAGATACCGCTGAAATATTAATAGCATGATCATATGACCTATCACGTTTCGCTCTAATCTCTGCTCTGTTAATTGAGTTAGCAACACCAGAAACAAACGTGTGTGTTGATTCATTAGTAGATGGAGTGTAATCCAATACTTGAATATCAAATGTATTTTCAGTTACATTAGAAACTGAGACATATCTACCACTTAAAGGATCTCTTGTATTGATACCATTAGTAACACCAGATACCCATGTATGAGCATCAGTGTTAGTGGAAGGAATTGTGTCTAATATTTGTACTGTAAATGTATTAGAAGTCTTAGCATGAACCTTCAACCACTTACCACTAGCATAGTCACTGGAACGAGGATATGTCTTCTGAGCAGCAGAACCTGAAGCACCACCGAAACCACAACTGAATGTTATAGCACCATCATCAAATAGAACCTCATCTCCAACCGCAATACCATGTTGAGCAACAGTTGTTGTAACAACCATCAAACCTGTAGCAGGATCGTATGTTGTACCAGCAGCGGATGTGAGTTCTGACTTAGTTCCTCTAGGATAAGCAGTACCAGATCCCTGTGTATTACCTACATTAACTGTAATCGTCTCAATATCATAATCTGTAATAGCTAAGGTCTGACCATAAGCAGGATCAGTTGCCCTAGGATAAGTGTGAACCGAACCATGACTGTCTAACTCACAAGTGAATGATAGTTTATTAGCACCAATTTGAATTGTATTAGAAGTCGTTAAACTATGTGTTCCAACGTTTAATATCAATTCTCCAGTGCCAGAATCATAGGTAGCAGTAGTGACATCCATGTTACTACCACCAGTTACAGTAATAGCACTATTAGAAGTACCACCATTCCATGTGTGGACACCAGAACCATAATCACACCTGAAGGTTATTGCTCCATCATTCAATTTAACCATATCTCCATTCTCTAATCCATGAGCAGCAGATGTGATGCTCATTACGCCCGTAGTACCGCTATAAGTGGCACCAGTTGGTGTTAATGCTGTAGGAGCTACCCAAGTATGAGTTGTAGTGTTAGAAGATGGTTGAGTTGCTAGGACTTGTAGATCAAATGTATCAGTAGCAGCATTAGTTACCTCAATCCACTTATCATAGAATGGGTCTGTAGAACGAGGGTATGTATGATCACCAGAATCACCATGAGTACATGTAAACTTAAAGCTATTAGGTGCTAACTTGACCTTATCTCCATTACGTAATCCATGAGCAGCAGATGTAATACTCATTACACCTGATGTTGGGTTGTATGCTACGTTAGTAGCCTTATGTCCATCAATAGTAGTTCTAGGATAAGCATGATTAGTAGCATCAGCATCTTCATCACATGTGAATGTGATGGCACCATCTAACATCTTAACCTTTGTACCAGTTCTTAAATTATGAGCACCAATGGTAACTTCCATGGTACCAGCAGCAGCATTGTAAGTAGCACCAGTCGGTGTGAATGCTAATTCAGGTGCTTTACCAACATCAAGAGTAATAGTGTCATATGTAACATCAATGATCTGAAGTGCTGAGTCATATGCTCTGTCAATCTTCTGTGTGACACCACCTGAGGTGGCACTTACGAATGTATGGGCAGTAACGTTAGTAGAAGGTAGAATATCAACAACACGTACATCAAATGTATTAGCAGTGACGTTACTTATCTCTAACCAAGCACCAGAAGCTTCATCTGATGATCTTGGATATGTGTGATTACCAGCACCCTCAGTACATGTGAATGTTAGTGAATCATCTGCGAACTTAACAAAGTCTCCAGAAACCATTCCGTGACCAGCAATGGTAGGTGTTAAGATACCTGTTGTTGGGTTGTAAGTAGCATCAGTAACTGTATGAGTTATAGTTCCTGTTCTTGGGTAAGCATGATCAGTGAAGTGATCATCCATATCACAAGTCAATGTAATAGAACCATCAGCAAGTTTAACAGTCTGACCAGCAACAGTAATACCATCAGCAAGAGCAGATACAAATGTATGAGCAGTTACGTTAGTAGAAGGTGTAGAATCTAAAACCTGTATTGTGAAAGTATCTCTAGTAATATTCCCTACATTAATCCACTTCTGACTTACTGGGTCAGATGCTCTAGGATATGTCTTAGTGCCAGCACCATGAGTACATGTAAATGATACTGAATCATCCTTAATCTTAATCTGGTCAGTAGAAGTTAGATTATGATCAGGTACAGTCAGTGTCATAATACCTGTAGTAGGATTATAAGCAGCAGTCTCTACGGTTAGTATTCTCTGAGGTCTGAATCCATGAGGAAGTATAACTGCTCCAGTAGCAGTTCCACCAGCCCATGTATGGGTATGATTTCCACCACCAATAACACCAGCAGTAGCAACGTGTCCAGGCTTCCATCTATGAGTTGTAGTGTCAGAAGATACACCAACGTTAAGTGTAATAGTTGTACCAGTAACAGAAGATATCTTCATTGCGTTCTGATATGACCTATCTCTCTTCTGCTTAATTCCGTTTGTAGTAGCAGAGTTAAAGGTATGTACAGTAGCATTAGTACAAGGAGTATTCTCTAAACATTGTATGCCAAATGTACTACCAGTACATCCAGATACCTGAACCCACTTACCAGATATAGGATCTGAAGAACGTGGATAAGAATGAGTACCACCACCCTGAGTACATGTGAAGGTTAGACTATCATCATCTAATTTAACCCAGTCACCATCTCTCATTCCATGAGAAGCAACGGTTATAGTAACGATACCTGTCTGTGTATTGAAAGTAGCACCAGTGGCTGTATGTGTATCAATAGTAGATCTAGGATATGAGTGATCTGTAACGTAATTGTCTAGATTACATTGGAATTTAAGATCACTTGTATTAAGTAATACTGTATGTCCAACCTCAAGTAAATGATTACCAACAGTAAGAGACATCTCACCAGTTGTAGGTTCATATGTACCATCAGTAACATCATGGTTAACTATAGGTGAAGTACCCACATTAACAGTCACTGTAGTTGAATCCTTAGCAGTAATCTTAAGAGGTTTGTTGTAATATGGATCTGTTGCCCTAGGATAGGTGTGCTTAGTGGAATGTTCATCCATAGCACATGTAAATGTTAGTGAATTAGGAGCAAATAAGATGTGCTCACCAACTATCATTGAATGACTACCTATAGTTGCCACCAGGTCGCCTGTAACAGGGTTGTAAGTAGCGTTGGTTACATTGAACTGAGTATTGACTATCTGTAGTTCTAAACGTCCTGTAGCACCGTTATATGAAGCATCAGTGACATCAAATAGAACCTGAGGTGTAGAACCAACGTTAACTGTAATTGTGGTTCCAGTTACTGCTGTAATTTTTATAGATTTGCCAAATGCGAAGTCAGTTGATCTAGGATATTGGTGATGTGTAACACTACCATCCATAGCACACTTGAATGACAATGAAGCATCAGCAATCTGTATGCGAGTACCAACAGTTAGACTATGTGATCCAATGGTTAATTCTAGATTACCATTAGCTTGTGTATAGGTTGCTGCTGTAGGAGTGAAGGAAGCAGGTGTAGTTGTAGAATATGCTGTGATAGTGCTATCCTTAAACTGCTGCTTAGTTGTTAGATTTAGTTGTGGATATAACTCAAATGACTCATTATTGATTGCCTTGAGAACCATCTGACGTGCTTCTTCAAAGACGTACTTAGTCTGTGTCTCTTCACCTGAAATATGTGCTCCAGTGAAGTACATATTGATAGTATCATAAAGAATATGGTTACCACCGAATGCTATGTTAACACCAACTGATTGTAAAACATCAACTGTGTCTGCTTTACACTGATTTGATCCAAGTCCAGGAACAGTAAATCCAGTAGGAGCAGTCCTAGTGAATGCGCTCATAGTATCAGTATCTACTGCCACCTCAACAATGTCGAATAGTGTGTCTATGGTAGAACATACAGTAGCACAAGGATTTCCACTAAGTCTGGTTAATCCACCATCATATTTCTGAGTGGCACCGTGTGTACCTTGTATAGTAACAGCTTCCTGTCTAGCAACTTCTTGTGCTATCTTATTTGCTTCACGGAAAGCATATATGGTATGAATTTCTTCTCCAGCAACGTGAGCACCATCAACATAATACTTGGCAGCGTCGTATACTTCACTGTTACCACCAAACTTCAAGTTAATACCAATTGCTTCTAATACATCGACTATATCATCAACACAATCCTGACTATCACCTGTTGGTTCAACAAATAAGGCAGGAGTTGTCTTAGTGACATGTACCATTAAGTCAGTGTTGATAGCAGTCTCAACAATGGATAATAATGTAGAGATTGTAGACTTAATACTTACACAACCATCAAAGATATAGGTAGTATCTTCTGTATACTGTGTATATCCATGAGAACCACCAACTGTAACCAATTCATTGACAACAACCTTATTCATCAGTGTCTTCAATTGGTTAATAACAGCAAGAGTCTGTTGTTCCTCTCCAGCAATAACACTACCACTATCATAAGCACCAGTGTAGAAGTAACCAGCATCATATACCTTATTATTACCACCATGTAGGAGGTTAAAGGATACAGCATCTATAATATCAAGAACATCATCAACACAATCCTGAGATGTATAACCCTGAGCGTGATTATATCCAGGATAGTCTATGGTACTGAATAGATGATATGCTTCCCATGCTAGGAATTCTCTATTACCTTGTATTAGGTTATATGCATCAAATGATCTCTTATTAGGTATGACATAAGGAATATCAGCATGCATTCTGTCCACTGCTTCTTTAGCAATGAAGTCCTTATTCATTAATATTAAGTTTGCTCCATCTGATACTCTATTATCAGTAGGAGTACCATAATTGTTAAGTAAACCAACAGCAACATCAGCAATAACCTCAGCGTTGTTGTCTATTAGTACACGAGCATCAGCATATTGGTTGTTTGTGTTGTGAGTAGCACTATCAAGTACATTGGTAACTACAACATTACCAGTTGCTCCCGTACCAGTATTACCTCTCTTATTGATTAGAGAAACACCATTATATGTACCAGCAGTATATCCAGAACCCTGATAGAGTCCATCAGTAGTATTCAAAGAACTGATTACATCACCAAATTGATCTAACTGGAAGTTAGTTGATATATCATTTCGCTTATAGTACATAACAATAACTTCTGAGTCCATCATAGGTGCCTCAGAGAAAGTTAATGTACTACCAGATAAACTATATGATACTGGGTTCTGTACTATACCATTAATAACAACCATAAGCATATTCTTATTGGTTGGTGCTACAGCAGCATCCCTATATCTCAACTGGAAGTCCTTAGTATATCCATCAAATCTAACTCTTAACTTATGCTGATCAGAAGTAGATAATCCAGTTATAGTAATAGGTCTATTGACAGCAGCATTAGTTGGAGACTGTGCAAGTTTAATATTATCAGCATCTACTCTAATTACATAGTAATCGTCAGCGTTACTAATCTTCTTCCAGATCTTAGTAGCAGGAGTAACGTTAACAGTAATAGTTGTAGCAGTTACAGCACTAATAGAAAGTGCTTCACCAGAAACAGGATCAGTTGCTCTAGGATAAGCATGGTTGGAACCATGACTATCCATGTCACATGTGAATATAACTCCACTATCAGCAATAGTAACTGTATTGGCAGTAGTAAGAGAATGTGAACCAATCTCTAAAACTAGATCACCCGTCAATGGGTTATATGTTGTACCAGAAGCTGCTGTATGTGTAGCACCACCTGTTACTGAAATAGCATTAGTAACACCAGATACGAAAGTATGTGTACCTGTGGCAGAAACGAATTTATGAGTAGAAAGATCGGTAGTTATACCAACGTTAACAGTAAAAGTATCCTTAGAAAGTTTAATAATCTCTAACCACTTACCACTAGCAGGGTCAGTGGATCTTGGATATGTGTGCTGAGTAGCATGACTATCCTTAGAACATGTAAATCTAAATGTATCATCTGGGAACTGTACGTACTCACCTAATCCAAATCCATGATCTGCTAAGGTAACTGTGAATAAACCAGAGGCAGGTAGATAAGCAGCTTTAGTTGGGGCATATGTCTCATAACCCTGTACAGCATCACTTACTCTAATGTCTGGATATGATCCAACGTTCCTATCAGGAATACTAGATGGATTATCAATACCTTTCCATACAATCTCAGCAAGAGTGTCAATGGCTGCTCTTACATCAGTACAACCATTAGAATCTACAGTAATAGTAGCATCTGCTACAGGTAATAGGTTCTGTACTGCTTGCTTGGCAAGATCTCTAGCATATTGAATAGCAGCAATAGTCTCGGTCTCCTCTCCAGCAATATGATATATGGCATTTGCTGGTTCAGTACGAGTTACATGACTCATATTGTCATTTGATATGGCAGTTGTGATAATTGCCATCTGAGTAGTAAGAGCAGACTCAACAAGAGCACATGATCCTCTATTACCACCAGTCTTCTCAGTTCTAGTTACAGAAGCATGATTTAGAGGTGTATTGATAGCAGCGATTACTATATCATATAAAGTGGTTATAGTTGCCTGTACAGTAGCGCACTTATCGTCTTCAGGATCAACTGTAATTGAACCATCAATTACCTGACCTGTCATATCAGATACTGTCTTATTCTGTACAACCACATTTGTGATTAATTTTGCCTGTTCAAAGACATATGCTGATTCAGCTTCTTCACCAATAACAAATCCACCTGTTACGTAGTAGTTTGAAGCATCCCAAACTTGGTCGTTACCACCACGAGCCAGGTTCTCAACCATTGCGTCTATAAAGTCTCTAACATCATATTCACACTCAATCCTACCGCCAGTAACAGCATGAGAAGGATATTGTGTCTCCATTCTATCTACAGCAGTCTCAGCAATCTGATTCTTATTAGCAAGAATTAAAGTTCTAGCATCAGCAACTAAGTTACTGATATAACCAGCAGTATCAGCAGTAATTGAGGTATCGAAGAACTGTACCTCAGATGAATGTGCTAGTACCAGAGGATAGTTCTGCGCTACCTTGATAGCCAAATCCCTAGCATGGTTAAATGCTGTGTTGACCTCTGTTTCTACAGAATCAACGTGGTTACCATCAACATAATACTTGGCACCATCATATACTTCACTGTTACCACCATATGTCATGTTATAACAGATCGCTTCTAATACATCAATAATATCATCGTAACAATCTTGATCTGTGCCATTATGGACACTGAAAGCAGGATAATCTACCTTCATTTTACCCAATGCTTCCTCAGCAATGAGTTGCTTGTTCTTAAGGACTAGGAACTTAGCATCAGCATACTTATTAGCAAGAACACCAACACCACCAATATACTGATCTGCTACATCCCATGAGAATGAGTTACCACCATAACGTAAGTCATTAACCCAGTTAACAACTACTAATCTAAGGTCTCTCTTACATGTTGCTGCGTTATAATCAGGTTTAGTACCATCTGTTAAAGCAGGATAAGTTGCTTCTAACCAAGTAGAAGTAGTATCAATTATATGATCAATATTAGCAATTATTAAATCTCTAGCATCCTGATATCTGTCAGCTACTACATTATAACTAACCTTCTGACCAGTAAGTAAACCATGGTTAGTTAAGGTAAATTGATTGTTAGCAGTGGATATAATAGAAGAACTACTACCATCAAAGGTAATTGTCCTATCATTGATTCTATCCATCTTGTCTACAACAGCAGTCAAGATCTTCCTAACATCAAGTAACTGCTTACCACTAATCTGAACGTTAGTTGGTACAAGAGCAGTGTAATCTGGTTTACCTAAGAAGAAGTTCTCAATTCTAGATAACTTACCTGAGTTAGAAGCAGAAGGCTTAGGAGTAAAGTAAGTTGTACCATAGAATGACTCAGTAGGATCACCTTCTCTTGGTTCCCACCAGTCATAAGATGATGGATTAGCAGGATTATAGAATGACTTCTTACGATAGTTCTTAAATGTGGATTGTGATACTACTTGTGTACCTAGTACCTTAAATCCAGCAGGATGGGCAGATGTCTTAAACTGATTCTTCCATTCCTTAACATTAATAGGTGAATTAACAACATATGAGAATTCTTGATACCTATTAGAGTCGTATATACGCTGTTCATTAAGATCGAGAATACCAGTGGTTCTCTTCCACTCAGCAGTAGCGGTAGCAATAGGACTTACTTTGAAATTAGCCTGAGATCTATCAAATTCATGGATCTCACCAAATGCTTTAGTCTGTAAACCAAATACAGGCTGTCCTACTAGGAATTCACCTGTTTCTATCTCAACAGAAAGGATTCTACCCTTAGGATCCCAATACTTAACTTCACCGATAGCAGAATATGAATCTGTTGATGTACCTTGATATAACTTCTCACCAACAGAGAATGTTGCTGGTTTCATGATAACTGAGATAACATCACCCAAATCAGTTGTTGTTAGGTTAAATGTACTTGTTCCACCTGGACCTATCGTAGGCAAACCAGTAATAGTAATAGAAGTACCAGCAACAGCATTAGATAATGTGCTAGCAAGTTTCAACTGGTTATCTGCCATACCATTACTCAACAGAGGTGCGATGGCATAGTAAGTAGTATTTGCTAATAAAGGAGCAGGTAATGTACCATCAATCTCAAGTAACTGAACTTCTGTCCCTACAGGGATCTTAGTACTATATGGGAAGTTAAGTGTACTGTTAGATTGTAGAGCTACGAATGAGTGTGTCATTCTAGCCTGTACCTTAGGTGTTGATGAATATCCTTTACCTGGGTTCGTTACGGAAATAGCTTGAATAACTTCGTTATCAATAATAGCATCCAATACTGCACCGCTTCCACCTCCACCAACAAGTTCGATTGTTGGTTTTGTAACGAATGAGTATCCCCCATCCGTAACAGTGAAGAAGTCAACGACCTGAGTTCTTGTGAGTTGTAAGTTATAAGTTGTATTAACGGACGGTTTGAGGGTTCTATCATGTGAATAGTTGTACGTGATATTATCTCCACCTAGATTGATTACCTTACCTAGGTCAGTTGATTTCAATAGTATCGAAGCACCCCTACCAGTACCCTGCGTAACTGTGATAATAGGAGGGTTCTGGAACTTAGTACCAGCTGACTCGATAACAATAGATTTAACAGTCTCATCTATAATTTCTGCTCTAAGTGACGCACCAATACCAGTACCACCAGAGATTTGTACTTCAGGAGCAGATAAGAATCCAGAACCTGAGTTAGTCACTATTACTTCATCAATAGAAGCGTTAATAGTTGTTGATGTAACTGCTTTTCTAAAGTATGTCAATGACTCAACTTTAAGTACAAAGTCATCACCAGAACCACCACCAGTAATCTTCTCACCATTGATAGTGATTAAATCACCAAGAGCATAAGCATTACCACCAGTAGTAATAGTAGCAGAAGTAACGTCCTGAGAAGAAGCATCAATTACAATAGTAAATTCAGCATAGTCTCCACCAGTAGGAGCAACAGATTCTTGTGTTACACCAGTATATGTACCAGCAGTGAAGTTAGCAGATGCGTTCTGACTATTAATACTTACAGTAAGTACAGCACCATACCAAGGATCATCAATGTATACTGTTGGTGCGGTTCTATAGTTACTACCACCACTATTAACAGCTAGTGTCTCAATTCTTCCGATCAATTCACCAGAGGTGGGAACAACAGCAGCAACAGCAGCTTGAGCACCAGATATAGCAGTAATTACGGCTTGGTTTGAACCAACATAAACTTTATTTGTATTATTATTGCCTGTGGTAAACATAATGAAACCACGGTTCGCTGTACCTTGTAAATTGTTACGAAGTGGTTGAACTCTTAATGTAGAAGTATTGGCATTCCATGAAATAACCTTACCACGAGCAGTATCAGTACCAAGAGTAGTCTGAGATATAACAACATCCCCAGGAACAAAGATACCAAATACCTGTTCAACAGTTAAGTCAACATAGTCTGGCATTGAGCATACTACAATAGGTGGGTTACTACCATTGTAGTCAATACCTGAATCAAGTACAGCAACGTCTTCCACTACACCAGAAATTGTACATGTAGCAGTAGCACCACCACCAGAACGTTCTATACCAGTAAATTTAGGAATCGTAGAGTAATTTCTACCTGGGTCACCAATATTGATTGCTGCTATACCACCAGAAGGGAATATTGAGTTAGTTGCGTATGACAGTTCATTAGTTGATCCATAAGCAGACTCTGGTTCTCTAGCCAGAGTAAATGTCATTGAAGTGGTAGTAGGAGTTGTAACAATAGTGTTAGATCCCAAGAATGGGTCATTTACTACACTAAGGTAACTTCCTGCTCCACCATTAACACCATTAATATCAAAATAGAATAATGTACCAGGAACATCTACCAAGTCAATGGTAATGGACTGTTGTTGTCCAGTCTGGGGATCATTCTGAGTATCACTTATGTTCTTATATGTGAATACATTGGTATTTTCCTTATCAAAGGAGAATTCAAGTCTCTTGCCATCATTAGAAGCATCAGTAGTATCAAACTTGTAAAGGTGACCATTAATGAGATCTAGTTTGGACTCTTTGACATAAACCTCTGTATTTGTTGGTATAGCAGTGTCTGTAATAGTTCCTACTGCTTTCTTGAACTGGAATTTCCTTTCAGTTGTATATCCAGTTATAGTATGAGTTCCATCATAATCAGATGGGTTAGTTCCTGACACAACAACAGTGTCACCTACACTCAATTGATGAGAAGCACTACCTCTACCAGTAAATTCTAAATTAATAGCATTAGGTGTTATGTAGAATCCACTACATCCACCAATATCAGAATCTGTTGGATCTAATTGCTCATTTACGTTATATCCACTACCTTCCTTAGTTACAGTTACACTTGTTACTGATCCACCAACACCAACTACGATAGTGAACTCAGCACCTTCACCAGAAGGAGCAGCAGCGTTCTTAAGAGGTACTCTAGTGTATGTTCCAGGTGTTCCACCACTACCAGCAAATAATGTCCACTGATCTTGTACAATACCACCTGTTTTTAATACATTACCAATATCAACACTAAATCCAGCACCAGTACCACCTATGTTAGACACAGAAGCACTTAATATATCATCATCTACGTAGTTCTTACCTTCATTCTGTATAGAAACAGTAGTTACCGCATTCCCACTAACTGTGATATTAGCAGTAGCACCTGAACCAGATCCACCAGATAGTACTATACCGTTATATGTGCCATTAGTATAATTATCACCACCAGTAAGAGTTAGATTAGCTTGCTTTACTCTACCTGGAGAACTGATATAAAAATTAGTCAGATCAAAGTATTTGAAGTGATAGTTATCAACTGTATTGGTTGTAATGGTTTTAACCTTAATTTCTCTAGTAGCCTCATTATTACCAATACTAATATCTACTGCTTCCCCTGGTTTGATATAATGAGCAGATGCTGTGTTTAAAGTACCTGTTATAATATCAGTTGTGCTATCAACACTATACAGTAATGTATTGGCAGTCTCACCAGCAATTCTTGAAATCCTAGCAGAGATACCACTACCACCAGTATCAGTCTCATCAAATACAAGTCTATCATTGACTTTATAGTCAAATCCAACGCCTTCAATTAGATACTTATCTAGACCTGATGAGAAATACCTATTAGTAGCAGAAACATATAATGAATCTACAGCACCACCCTTAATAGTTGGGAAGTAATCATAATATCCAATACCAACATCAACGAATCCAATAAACTGCATATTAGTGCTTTCACTGGTCTCTAAAACAAGAGGAGTGGTAGCATCTTCCAATGCAAGGACATATTCAACTGGATCACCCAGTTCCTTTCTCCTTACGATAGAAGTATCAGTATAAATGTATGGTGCCTTATATCTTACAGCATCTTCAGTAAAGTTCTGTTGTAGACCATTACCCTTCCAGTTAACGCTATCTGCTTGAGAATAGTATTCTGGACCAACAAAATACGGGAATTTGGGATTACCAGTCGTACCATCCAAAGTACAGAAATATGCATAGACTCCAGCGGGATATTCGGGAGTTACGCAAAAACGACCATTATATTGATCTAAATCGCCCGATCCTTCGATATATTCATAATCTTCAATATATGTTCCCATTGTATCGGATAAACCCGTAATAAGCGCATCTCTAGTCGATTTTACGCGATATGAGCTCACCATCAGTTTTAACTGATTATATGGGTTTTTATTCTCCCTATCTACGTATGCATAAGGTCCATAGATCGGATGACCGTCAAATGACCATCCTAAGATAGGGGAGTGTCTAGTTGGGTTTAATTCGGAATTATCAACATCATCAACGTTATCTCCCAAAAGGAAGCGTAATTTCTTAGGATTATAGAGATATCCATATTCTCCACCGTATATTCCATAGTTGGCACCTTTAATGGAAACACCATTATGAATATCGGCAACTTTGGGTGCTACGAGCTCATTAGTCGTAACTCCAAGTTCTTCTGGCGTAGCAGCGGTATTAGCAGTCAATTCTGGCAATTCTACTTGGAACTTAGCACCAGAACCTGGATATACGACATCTACGAAAGTTTGACCAGCAGTATAACCAATACCACCGTTAGTTACACTAATATTAGTAACTTGCTTACTTGATCCATCAATACTCGCAAAAGCAACAGCACCAACTCCATCCCCAGTTATAACAACGTCAGGAGGACCATAATAGTTACTACCACCATAAGTTAGGATAATGGAAACAATCTTACCATTAACAATAGATGGATAGGCAACAGCACCACTACCTGAAATTAGAGTGACCATTGGTCTCTCTTCATAGTTAGAACCAGGATTAGTAACAGTAATGCCAGCAGCAGTCAAACCACCACGAACAACTGCCACACCAGTAGCATCAGTTCCTCCACCACCTGAAATAGTGATAGTTGGAGTAGAAGTATATCCTGTACCTTCAGCAGTGACCGATATAGCATTAACAGCACCATTAGTGACTGTAGCAGTCGCAGATGCCTGTACTGTACCACCGCCGCCTGATATAGAAACGTTTGGTGTAGAAGTATAACCACTACCACCATCAGTTACGTTAATAGCATATACACGACCAGATACACTAACAGTTGCCTCAGCAGAGAGACCTTCGTACTGCCATATACATGCTCCGTCCTGTACAAGCGATGAATCTGTATGAGTAGGTTCTGTACCTATTTCTGCGCTTTTACCGCTTCCTATGTTCTTATAACGATATCCTATACTGTTTCTTATCCTAACATTGACTTGGAAGTAAGTTCCAGCACTCCATAAGGGTTCAAATTCAACAATAGGTGGATTTGTGATATCATAACCGTCACCAGCACTTAATACACTAATATCACTAACACCACCGTATAACTTGACTGATTCTGACTTATACGAGAAAATTGGGACTCCATTAACTCCAATTCCAACCTGACCGACTGGAGTCGCTGTTTTGGTTGATTTAGTGATTGTAGTTAGTGGAATACGCTTCAAATAGCGTTGATTGCCTGGATCTAGATCAGATGAGTCAAATGGTCCAATTGGGTGTCCTGGAATTCCTGGAGAAGCAACAATCGCGTGATCTGCGGATTTATAGACATTTTGAATGTCAGATGGCGTGTTTTCAATATTTGTGCGAATCGACGTATCTGTAGACGTAGATTTAGCAAATTCTCGCGCAATTAAGAAAGTTGAGACAACTCCTGCGATTGGAGTCGTAGGAAGTAGGATTTGGAAGGTAGTAGAGTCACTTGTACCCAAAACCGTGAAAGTCGAGTTATATACGTCTTCTGGAGCGTTTAATATCGTAACTAGGTCATCACGCTTCAATCCATGGTCCTGATCCGTAGTAATTGTAGCTACAACCGATCCATCTTGAGAAGGGTTCGCTAAACTAGCACCAGTGGAGTTTACAAGCTTTTTAACGTTGTATACAAAGCTATCCCAGATCGGATCTAGTGAATCGAATCCTGGAGCAGCAGGAGTAGTGACTTTTGAGTCCTGTAGGTAATATCTACCACCAGTAACCAAGTCAACACCTCTAGTACCACCATAGACCTTCAAACTGATCTTAGATTGGTCTTTATTGGAATATCCATAAATCTCAAAGGCAGAAGTAACTTCCGAACCCGCAATATGGGGTTGGTTAGTTGTATCCTGTCTAGCGCGAGTACATCCAAGGAATTGAGTGACTGTCTTGTCTGTATACTCTATAACTTCGCTGTTTATACGGAAAGCACCGTTCTTTTCGGGCCAACCAATAGTTGAGTCAACTGAAACTTCACTTTCACTCAAATTAGAGCTTACATCTTCACTTAAGAGTGTTTTGTAAGGAGTTGTGAAGGATCCAGCACCATTTTCCGTATCTACGTCTAATTCGTAGATTTTGCCACTCTCGGTGAAAACTTCAACAACAGATTTAACGTAAATTCGCGCAGTTTCGACTGAATCGTCATTTGGGTCGTCTGCTTGGTATAAAACCTCTCCAGTTAGCTCTACTGGGTTCCCTGAGATCGCTGTAGCACGAATAACTTCCCTAACAGTGTAGAAAGCGTCACTGGGCTTAAATATTCTTTCCTTTGGATACTCAATAGTTGATTCTACACCAAATAGAACCCTAATGAGATATTTGAATGATCTAGATGTACCTTTCGCAGCATAGAAGTCCTTAAGACGCTTCGTTACTGAAGATTGGCGAATATCTTCATGGAATTTGGATGGGAATGACTCAGCAAACTGATCCCTAAACCTTTGAAGTAAAAATAGTGGTAATAGGTTGTTTAGGTTAATTACATCCGCGCCAAAAGCATGGGTAGCGGCTGTAGATGAAGCAAATGTATATTCCTTTAATGTACCTACCTTTGTAGTAGCATGGAACCCTCGTACACAACCTTTGAACTGGGTCTGACTCTTACTTGAGTAATATATGATCTCATCGTCAATCATCAAGAGTCCTTCCTTAGGGAAGTCTCTAGTATTTGCTACGTCAACGACTGTAGCAACTTCTGTAAGACCAGAAGACGCTGTAGTCTTCTCTACTAGGTCATTCAGACGGTCTATGTTATAATATTCGTCTATATTCTGGACAATATCAACAGGATTGCCCTTTAACTCTAATCCTTGGTAATAATACTTGAGGAAAGTAACAAAGTCGCCATAATCGTCCCTGATAAACTGAGGAATAGATTCCTCAATTCTATCAGAAATTTTAGACCTACTTTCTGGTGAAACGGTAGCATCAATAGGGTCAACTGTTACCTGCGTTGAGGGAGTGACCCAATTAGCTACCTTCCACGAAGACTGCTCTATTGGCATGGATTAACTATAACTAGATTCTGGGATTATGCCTGTTCCAGAAGTGTTGCTACCACTGGAAATTTCGTCATCAATTACATTAACAACTAAGTTATCTATACCTATTGTCAAATAGGTCTCTCGGAGAGAGATTAAGTCATTGGATTCAGGAACTACAGAGAACTGAATAATATTGTCAGTTGAGTTAACAACTTCAGTGATAATCAAATCATTGATTGTCACTTCTCCCATAGTATAATCAATTAGTCCCCAATTACCACCTATGTACTGCTTAGAACCGTCTGTGTTGACGTAAAACAGACGTATAGTACCCAAACCATCATCATTAAGGTAATAGATCGTATTTCCACCATCAGCACGCTTAAATCCGTTTGTTTCAAACGTAGGAGTGTCTAATTGAGCGTTAATTCTGTTACCAAAACATATCTTATAGTTAAATCGTTGATTTAACGTCACAGGTACATTCTTACGCATTCTAACTCGCGTAATATTCGATGTTACCGCAGGTTCAGCATCATCGATGATTTTCTGCATCTTAGAATACTTAAACTTACCACCGAACTTATTAAATTCAGTAGAAGTGTTCAAAGCCTCTAAAACACGATAGACAATCTGTTTAATTTCTGCCTGATCGCGTCTAGTTACATTTGGGTTAAAATAAACGAAAGATGTCAGGTCAATATACAGAACTGAAGGATCCATGATCTTCGGTTCCACAGCACCAACGGAATAAGAGCGAATTTTCTTCTGAACCGCGTCTTTTTCCGAGATAGACAATTTGTCTGCGTTCTTGGGCTTAATAACAACGATAACTTTACCGTATTCGGGAGGTTCTGCCTCTTCTCCACCGAATGCGACTATAGATTGGACATTTGGGTAAATCTGAGGAATAATTGCTTCATAATCCTTAGTAGTTACCGCCCTTCCAAAGGAAGAGTAGAATTTAGGTGCGGAATACTTGATTGAGTCAACAGATTCCTTTTCAGCACCACCATCAGGAGCAGAATCTAGTGTTAGAGTGATTCCAGAAGTGATTGGATTGTTCTGAGAGTCCTTAATTGTACCTGCGAAGGAGAATCCCTTCAAACCATTAGGACCACCACCTTGTGAGGTCGTATAGGTCGCTTCTATAACGTCTCCGTTCTGTAATGCTTCCCCAAGTATACCGTCACCAAAGATAAGTTCAGATCTCTTATATTCAGACTCTTCTAGGAAGAATACTTTACTAATACCACTGACGGATGTTATATCAGTACCCTCTAAGTAAGCATCAGTAAGGGTACCACGTGTCACTTCCACCGTCATAGAAGAAGTGTCACCCTGAGCATTTCCAAGAATGAACCTTTGACGTTCACTGGACTCTTTAACAAAGGTATCAGTTACAAAGATACCCTCATATGATACTACATCTGTAAATGTAGCAATTCCGTCTAAAGTGTTGACGGATACTATTAAATCTTTAGGTATAGAGAAAATATAGTTAGAATTGTCATTGACAAAGGATGTAAAGATCCCTTTATTAATTTGAACACTCTGTGGATATCCACGACCATTGGCACCAGTTCCATAAACGGTCTGTACCTTCACTGTAAAGGTCGCACGGGCACTTCTAGCACTCGTTGGGGTATATCCTATTAACTTAGCTAGTTTAACGACGTTCTCACGTAAAACTGCTGTGTCTAGGAAGTTCTCATTGACTAAGAGGTTAGCATTTACCGAAGAATAGTAAGTATTATATGCTAATACGTCTAAAAGAACGGACAATGAAGATCCCTCGAAGTCATAATCAGAGAATTCTGTCTGACCTCGTAAATAATCAATTAATTGTGCCTTTACTTCGTTAAATTCTAACGAATTGACTTGAGTTAGAGCCATTACCGCTTCAGTATAACTTCTAGTGTGTCTAGAATATTGGGAAGACCAGTTATTAGGTAATATATCTCACATTGCAAATCATTATAACGTTCATCGAATGCTGTAGCTACTTTGTAGCACACAACTCTTGGTTCATACAAATTAATGCAATTCTTTATTTGGGATTCAAGTAACCCAGTTTGATTTGCTTCGTATAATTCAAAAAGTGCACCAGTTATGTTGCCACCAAAATTCGGTAGAAAAGGCTTCTCATAGAAGTTGTATCGAACAAT
>MDTG01325868.1_pt1 | contig 55980 bp, 56 predicted proteins | sample 811421 | NCBI WGS metagenome assembly MDTG01 (sample SAMN05326645, study PRJNA326480) | marine metagenome | isolation source: seawater | place: Pacific Ocean: South East | collected 2011
GCGCAAGCCGGTGGACCGTGATCCCCATGAAGTTCATCAGCTCGCGCGTGCTCTGGCTGACTTCCACCGTGGCCCGGCCGATACGGCCCAGGATCTGTCGCCACTGCGGCTCGCGGTCCGGCTCCGGCTCGCGTTCGTCGTCGCAGGCCGAATCCACGGCTTCAAACAGGGTGCGCCACTGGCCGGTCAGCCCGGACTCGGTCGGGTTCTGTCCTGTTCGGCAGAAAAGCCGCTCCAGCAGCAGGGCGCCGGAGGCGTCAAGCCTGGAGATGCCGCTGGCGTCGAGTTGGTCGGCCCGCGCGGTGAGGGCGTCGACCTGGTTACTGAGCCGTTCCACGTTTGCCAGGGTCCAATCGCCGCGGGCCGACAACACACCCTCCCGGCCGGGCTCCCGGACAAGTTCGGCGTCGGCCCCTGACTGCTTTCTGGCGCTCATCGCTTCATCGCTCATCTCGATCATGCTCCGGGATCATTGCGTGGTCTGTCGCACCCGGGGCCGGTTGTCTCGCACGGGCCGGACCACAACTCGAATGTTACGCCAGGCGTGTCGTCGCGCCAACCGCAAGCGCTTTGATCCAGAGGCTCGCCACGCACATGCATATGGACACGCCGCATCCAAAACGGATATACTATCGGGCTTGACAAAACAAGCCTGACCGCAGCCCCAGGGCGGTCTGCCGGGACAACCGTTCCGGAGACAACAGGGAAAAGCGCTTTTCGACGAACACTTTCGAAAATCCGCTGCGGAACCGGCATTACCAAGAGGAGTACGACATGCCCAAGATGAAATCGAACCGCGGTGCCGCCAAACGGTTCCGCGCAACCGGAAGCGGGCGCATCAAGCGCAAGCACGCATTCCACAGCCACATCCTGACCAAGAAGGACACCAAGCGCAAGCGTCGCCTGCGCTCGACTTCGATGGTATCGAGCGCCGACGAGAAGGCGATTCGCAAGATGCTGCCGAAGCTGTAATCGTCGCAACGACGGTTTATTCGTTCTTTAAGAGACAGGAGACAAGACAATGGCAAGAGTGAAACGTGGAGTAGTCGCCCGCCGTCGCCACCGCAAGGTGCTGAGCCGGGCCAAGGGTTATTACGGCGCCCGCCGCAAGGTATTCCGGGTTGCCAAGCAGGCGGTCATCAAGGCCGGGCAATATGCCTACCGCGACCGTCGCCAGAAGAAGCGCGAATTCCGCCGCCTGTGGATCCAGCGCATCAATGCGGCCGCACGCGAGCATGGGATGTCCTACAGCCGCTTCATCAATGGCTTGAAGAAGGCCGAGATCGGCATCGATCGCAAGATGCTGGCCGAGCTGGCCGTCAACGACAAGGTCGCGTTCAAGGCGCTGGCCGAGAAAGCCCAGTCCCAGCTGTCCTGACCGGCCGCCAGCAGTGGCCGGTCCCGATCTGGATGCAATGCGTGAACGCGCGCTGGCGGACGTCGCCGGCGCCGACGACTTGCGCGAACTCGACGAGGTGCGCGTCGGCTGGCTGGGCAAGAAGGGTCGGCTGACCGCCGAGCTGAAGAACCTCGGTCAGTTGCCGCCCGAAGTCCGCCGCGAGGCAGGCCAGGCCGTCAACGAACTCAAGCGAGATCTGTCGACACGCCTCGAGGCCCGCAAGACTGAGCTCGAGCGCGCCGAACTCGATCGGCGCCTGGCGACCGAAACGCTTGACGTGACGTTGCCCGGGCGAGCCGTCGATCCCGGCGGTCCGCATCCTGTCACGCGCGCCATGAGCCGCATCCTGTCGATCTTTCGCGGTCTGGGGTTCGCCGTGGCCGACGGCCCGGAGGTCGAGGACGACTACCACAACTTCGAGGCCCTGAATTTTCCGCCGCACCATCCGGCGCGTGCCATGCACGACACGTTCTATCTCCCCGACGGACGGCTGCTCAGAACGCATACCTCGCCGGTCCAGATCCGCGTGATGAAGGAGCAGGCGCCGCCGGTCCGAATCGTCGCGCCGGGCCGCGTGTTCAGGTCCGACTCCGACCAGACGCACACGCCGCAGTTCCACCAGGTCGAAGGCCTCCTGGTCGACGAGGACGTAACCTTCGCCGACCTCAAGGGCCTGCTTTCGACCTTCGTCAATACCTATTTCGAGGATGAACTCGAGATGCGGTTGCGGCCCTCCTACTTTCCGTTTACCGAGCCCTCGGCCGAGGTCGACATCCGCTGGCGAAACGCCGACGGCAGTCCCGGTCGCTGGCTGGAAGTGCTCGGCTGCGGCATGGTGCACCCGAACGTGCTGGAAAACTGCGGCGTGGACGCCGAGCGCTTCACCGGCTACGCGTTCGGCCTTGGCGTGGAGCGCTTCGCCATGCTGCGCTACCGGGTCGACGACCTGAGACTGTTTTTCGACAACGATTTGCGCTTCCTGGCCCAGTTCCGCTAGCCGGGCCGGGGACAAGTGAACAAACGGGGAATCCGATGCGATTCAGCTTGAATTGGCTGCGCCAGTGGGTGCCGACCGACCTGGACGCCCAGAGCGTCGCTGACCGCTTGACCGCGGCGGGGCTCGAAGTGGACGAACTCGAGACCATCGGGACCGACCTGGAAGGTGTGGTCGTCGGCGAGATCGTCGAGTGCAGGCCGCATCCCGATGCCGACCGGCTCAAGGTCTGCGAAGTGGATTACGGGGCCGACGCCAACCTCACCATCGTCTGCGGGGCGCCGAATGCGCGCGCCGGGCTCAAGGCGCCGCTGGCCACCGTGGGCACGACCCTGCCCAACGGCCTGAAGATCAAGCCGGCCAGGCTGCGCGGCGTCGAGTCGCGAGGCATGCTGTGTTCCGCGCCCGAGCTGGGGCTTGGCGAAGACGCAAGCGGGCTGCTCGAACTGCCGGAAGCCCTGCAGGTCGGTGCGCCCCTGGCCGACGCGCTGGGATTGCCCGACCACGCCATAGAGGTCGACCTCACGCCCAATCGCGCCGACTGCCTTTCGATTCGCGGGATTGCACGGGAGCTGGCGGCGGCCGAATCGCTGGAATGCCGGGAACCCGAGATCGTCAAGGTCGCCCCGGTGGTCGACGACGGCGTCGAGATCGAACTGCTGGATCCGGCCGACTGCCCGCGCTACGTCGGACGACTGGTTCGCGGCATCGACCCGCAAGCCATCACCCCGGCCTGGATGGTCGAGCGCCTCGAGCGCTCCGGGCTGAGGCCGCGCAGCCCGGTCGTCGATGTGACCAACTACGTGCTGCTCGAACTGGGCCAGCCGATGCACGCATTCGACGCCGGCATCATCGAAGGCGGCATCCGGGTGCGCCGCGCCCGCCCGGGCGACCGGATAACGCTGCTGGACGGCCAGGAGATCGAGCCCGACGAAGACATGCTCCTGATCTGCGACCATGAAAAGCCGGTTGCGCTGGCCGGAATCATGGGCGGACAGGATTCGGCCGTGGGGGATGCGACCCAGGATATTCTGCTCGAATCGGCCTGGTTCAATCCGGCCACCATCATCGGCAAGGGTCGTCGACTGGGTCTTGCCACGGATTCGTCGCACCGCTTCGAGCGCGGCGTGGATCCGGAGTTGCAGACCCGCGCCATCGAGCGGGCCACAGCCCTGATCGTGGAAATTGCCGGCGGCCGACCCGGCCCGGTCGTCGAGAAATCATCGCCGGAACACTTGCCGAGCATTCCTTCGATCAAGCTGCGCATGCACCGGGTCAATCGTGTCCTCGGCACCGATCTCGAAGCAGGGCGGGTACACGACATTCTGACCCGCCTGGGCATGAAGCTGGAACCGGACGGGGATGATTTCCGGGTCACGCCGCCTTCGGCGCGCCGTGATCTGGCGATCGAGGTCGACCTGATCGAAGAGGTCGCGCGCATGGTCGGCTACGATCAGCTCCCCTCGCGCGCACCGGGCGGGCGCCTCAGGGCCGTGGTCGCCAGCGAGCGCAGCGTGGCCATGGAGACGATTCGTTCCACGTTGCACGCGCGCGGCTTCCAGGAAATCATGACCTGGAGCTTCGTTTCCGAACACGAATTGTCGATGCTTGCCCTGCAGGCATCGGCGCAGCCGCTGGCCAATCCGCTCAGCCAGGAAATGGGCGTGCTCAGGACCAGTCTGCTGCCGGGACTGCTACGCACGGCCGCGGCGAACCTGCGCCATCAGCAACCGCGGCTCAAGCTTTTCGAAACCGGGCACGTCTTTTCCTCGGCCGGGGAATGGACGGAATCCGAGCGCGTCGGGCTGGCGATCGCCGGCGATGCGCAACCGGAGTCCTGGCTGGAAAATCGCCGCGATTTCGATTTCTACGATCTCAAGGGCGAGGTGGAACACCTTGTCGGTTGCGCCGGGCACGGGCCGGGCGCCATTCAAGCGGTGGCCAGGACCGTGGACTGGCTCCATCCCGGCCAGTCGTGCGCGCTTGTACTCAACGGGCGCGAACTTGGTTTCGCCGGCCAATTGCATCCCGGCGTGGCAGCCGAGCTCGATCTCGACGACGCGATCTTCGTTGCCGAACTCGACCTGGAAGTCCTGCGCGATCGCAATCTGCCGGTTTTTGCCGGCACGGCGCGCTATCCTTCGGTCAGGCGCGACCTGGCGCTGATCGTGCCGGAGTCCGTTCCCGCAGCTGATTTGCAGCGGGTGTGCGCCGAATCCGCGGGCCAAAGGCTGGCGAAATGCGTCATTTTCGACAAATATCAGGGCAAGGGGATAGAATCGGGCTACAAAAGTGTCGGTATAGGCTTGATTTTGCGCGATGTTTCGCGCACTCTTACCGATGAGGAGGTCGATTCGGTTATGCTGTCCGTGGTCGAATCTTTAAAAAAAGAGTGTCAGGTAAGACTAAGAGGGTAGACGGATGGCTTTGACCAAGGCTGATCTGGCCAATACATTGTTCGAGGAAGTGGGGCTCAACAAACGCGAGGCCAAGGAGTTTGTTGATGCCTGGTTCGAGACGATCCGAGACGCGCTGGAAGCCGGCGATCACGTGAAATTGTCGGGTTTCGGCAACTTTCAGTTGCGCGACAAGCGCCAGCGTCCCGGTCGCAATCCCAAGACCGGCGAGGAAATTCCGATCAGCGCGCGCCGCGTGGTGACGTTCAAGCCTGGTCAGAAACTGCGTGGACGAGTGGAAGCATATGCTGGATCCAGGAAGTAACCGCGAACTGCCGCCGATTCCGGCCAAGCGCTACTTCACGATCGGTGAAGTCAGCGATTTGTGTGCGGTCAAGCCGCACGTGCTGCGTTACTGGGAGCAGGAATTCCCCCAGCTCAAGCCGGTCAAGCGCCGTGGCAATCGCCGCTACTACCAGCGCCACGACGTGATCATGGTCCGCCAGATCCGCTCGCTGCTGCATGAGCAGGGCTTCACGATCCTGGGCGCACGCCAGCGCCTCGAAGGCGAGGAGGCGCGCGACGACGTTTCACGCAGTCAGCAGGTCGTGCGTCAACTGCGCGGAGAGCTGGAGGAAGTCCTGCAGGTCCTGAGGCGCTAGTTCCTGCGCTCCGGCGGCCACCCTCAGGCACCCGATCGCTACATTTTGAGACGCTTCCCCAGACCTTCGGCAGAATCCACCTGCCCGGCGCTGTACACGTTTATAATGTCGGGTCTGGACTCGGAGCGTAGCGCAGCCTGGTAGCGCACCACAATGGGGTTGTGGGGGTCGGGAGTTCGAATCTCCCCGCTCCGACCAGTTTTTCCTGACGAGTCGTTCGCCCGGGCCCCTTTCGGCGGCCGCTTGACCCGACTCGCGTCACTCGACGTTCATGTTCCCGTCGGCATACTCGCGTCGCTAGGGGCTGGAAAAGCCGTCGATGAATCCCAAGGAAAGCCGAATGGACATGAAACAGCAATCCAACACGCTGCCGGATATCGCTTCGCAGCCGCACGATCAATTGGCCGGCAAGCTGGACTGGGTGGGGATGAACCGCATCGAAGTCCCGGTGCGCATTACCGGCAAGGATGGTGTGACCATGCAGACGCCGGCCCACATCAGCGCGTTCGTCAATCTGGGCGAGCCCGATGCCCGCGGCATCCACATGTCCCGGCTTTACCTGCACCTGGATCGCGCGCTGGCGGAGCATACGCTTACGCCGCTTGCATTGCGCCATCTCCTGCGCGATTTCCTCGACTCGCACGCAGACCTCAGCACCCGCGCGCTGGTCCGCATCGATTTCGAATACCAGACCCGCCGCAAGGCGCTGTCCAGCGACAATTCCGGCTGGCGCAACTATCCATTCAGCATCATCGCGACGCTGGAAGGAAAGAAATTTTCGCTGGAACTGTCCTACGAAATCACTTATTCGAGCACCTGCCCGTGCTCGGCGGCGCTGGCGCGGCAGCTGATCCAGCAGCAGTTCGAGCAGGATTTCGTCGAAGGCGAGCATCTCGACCGCCAGGCCGTGCTGAACTGGCTCGGAACCGAGCAGGGCATCATGGCGACGCCGCACAGCCAGCGATCCATCGCCGACGTCCGGTTGCAGCTTGCGCCGACGTTCGAGGCCTTTCCGTTCGAAGAGCTTATCGACCTGATCGAAAACGCGCTCAAGACGCCCGTCCAGACGGCAGTCAAGCGCGAAGACGAACAGGAATTCGCCCGACTCAACGGCCAGAACCTGATGTTCTGCGAAGATGCCGGCCGGCGCGTCCGAAAGGCGCTCGAAAGCGACGAGCGGATTCTCGATTACTGGGCTCGCTGCAGCCACTTCGAGAGTCTGCACCCGCACGATGCGGTTTCCATCGTGACCAAGGGCGTGCGGGACGGATACCAGCCGATCGACAGCCACCGCTAGGTTTCCTGGAATACCAGGTTGCCCCTGGCCCCCGAAAATCCATCTTCCCGAATAGCGTTCGTTCAGCGGACGCTTTCCGCTTTTTCTCCCCCGGCCCCGGCCCGGGGAGGTCCCGATGTTCCCCGAGGATCCCGCATCGCGCTGCGCCATTTGCGGTAAAGTCTTGGTAGGAGAACCAGCGGCCCGCCTTGTGCGAACTGGTTCGCTTCTTGGCGTTTGGGACTAAAACAGAGGGAATGCGGCAATGATCAAACTCTTGATCGTGGACGATCATCACCTGGTGCGCACGGGGTTGCGGAACATCATCGATGACGCGGGCGGAATCGAAGTCGTCGGCGAGGCGGGGAGCGGGGAACGCGCCATCCAGTTGAATCGGGAGAAGAGCCCCGACGTGATCCTGATGGATATCGGACTCCCCGGGCTTTCAGGTTTTGAAACCAGCGAGCGAATCATGAATGCGCGTCCGTCGGTGCGCATCATCGCGCTGACGGCGCATACCAAACCGCCGTTTCCGGCGCGACTCCTGGAGATGGGCGCAGCCGGATATCTGACCAAGGCGTGCGATGCAGAAGAACTTGTCACGGCGATTCGCAAGGTTTACGACGGTGAGCGCTACGTCGGTTCCGAAATCGCGCAGCAACTTGCCATGTCGCTTTTGCCGGGCACGCCGCAGTCGCCGTTCCAGGAACTCACTCCGCGCGAAATCGAAGTCGCGATGATGCTGGCCAACGGCATGAAGTCCAGCGCGATCGCCGAGCGCATGAACGTGAGCCCCAAGACGATATCGACGCACAAGTATCGAATCTTCGAGAAGATCGGAGTCGACAGCGAAGTCGCGTTGCTGCGCGAAGCGATCCGCTACGACGTCATAGAAACGGACGGGTAAGGAACCCCGCATCATTGCCCACCCGTTCTACTGCGCCTCGCTACGAACGGGTTGTGAACAATGCGCGAGAAAAGGTCCGGGCGTCCCGGACCTTTTTCGTTGAACTGTCGGCGGTGTCAGGAATTTTCGCCGGACTTTTCGCCATCGCCGGGCGACGACGGTTTCTGGCGTTTTTCGTTGCCGCCGGGTTTGTCCTCGATCTTGAACAGACCCGCCTGCTGGCCGACCGGGCGGGCTGATGCCGAATCACCGCCGTTGTTGTCCTTCTGTTTACCGGACTTCGCGCCCGACGAATCGGGCTTTTCGCCCTGGGGCTTGTCCGCAGGCTTCTCGGCCTTTTCCGACTTCGAGCCTGACCGCTCGGGCTTGCCGTCACCGGACTGCTCGGGCTTGCCGCCACCGGACTGCTCTGAGTTGTCGTTAGCGTCGCGCTGGTCGCCGGTAGAGTACTTGTTGCGGCGTTTCTTGCCGCCGCGACGGCGGCGCTTTTTCTTGCTGCCTCCGGGTGCGTTGGGCTTGCCGCCATCCTTGTTGTCCTGCTTTCGGTCGTCGCCGCCCTTCTTGCGACCGTCCTGGTCGTCATCGTTCTGCTCGCCGGGTTTTCCGCTGTCTCTGGGCTTGTGCGGCCTCTGGGCAGCATGCTTCGTGCCGCTTCGTGCCGATCCCGACTTGCGGGTACGTTTCTTTCCACCGCCGCCCGCCGGCTTGGGTTTGCCGCGGCCCGCGGCGTTGCGCGGCTTGCCGCGATCTTCCTTTTTCTCGTCACTTCCGAACAGGCTCGAAAGCCATTCCTTGAAGCGGGTCCAGCCACTTTTCTCGGCATGTACCGGTGCGGGCTGCGACGGCCGCATCGTACTGACGGCCGGTTCCTCGCGCGTGGTGACGCCGGCCTGGATTTCCTGTTCGCTGACGATCGGCTCGACTTCTTCGCTTTTCGCCATCGCGTAGGACGGTTCCTCGATCTCCTCGGAGGTCCGCAGTCGCTGAATCTGATAGCGGGGCGTCTCCATCAGGTGATTGGCGACGATGGTGATCGGCGTTCCTGTCCGTCGCTCGATGTTATTGACGACTTCGCGCTTTTCGTTGAGCAGGAAATTGGCCACTGCCAGAGGGGCCTGCACGATGACGCGACCCGTGTTGTCCTTCATCGCCTCTTCTTCGGCAAGCCTGATGATGGCCAGCGCAAGCGATTCGATGGACCGGATCGATCCATATCCGTCGCAGCGAGGGCAGGTGATATGGCTGGACTCGCCCAGCGACGGCCGCAGGCGCTGCCGGGACAGCTCCAGCAGGCCGAAGCGCGAAATCCTGCCGATCTGCACCCGCGCCTTGTCGGCCCGCATGGCTTCGCGCAACTTGTTTTCCACGTCGCGCTGCGCTTCGCGGCTGCTCATGTCGATGAAATCGATCACGACCAGTCCGCCGAGATCGCGCAGACGCAGTTGGCGGGCGATTTCCTCGGCCGCCTCCAGGTTGGTCTGCAGCGCGGTCTCCTCGATGTCGGCACCCTTGGTGGCGCGAGAGGAGTTGATGTCGATCGAGAGCAGCGCTTCCGTATGGTCGATCACCACGGCGCCGCCGGACGGCAGGCGCACCTCGCGGGCAAATGCTGACTCGATCTTGCTTTCGATCTGGAAGCGCGAAAACAGTGGCGTCGGATCGTCGTAGCGCTTGAGCTTGCGCAGGTTGTGCGGCATCACCTGCTGCAGGAAGTCGCGCGCGTCCTCGAACACCTGTTCGGAGTCGATCAGGATTTCGCCGATGTCCTCGCGCATGTGATCGCGCAGCGCGCGGATGATGACGTTGCTTTCCTGATAGATCAGGAAGGGGGCCTTGCGTGAACCGGCCGCGGCCTGGATCGCTTCCCAGAGCTGCAGCAGGTAGTTCAGGTCCCATTGCAGATCCTCGACTTCGCGGCCCACGCCCGCCGTGCGAACGATCAGGCCCATGTCCTTGGGTGCATCGAGGTCGCGCAGCGCGTCGAGGATGGTCTTGCGGTCCTCGCCTGTCACCTGGCGTGAAACGCCGCCAGCCCGCGGGTTGTTGGGCATGAGTACCAGGTATCGACCCGCCAGGCTGATGAAGGTGGTGAGCGCGGCGCCCTTGGTGCCGCGTTCTTCCTTCTCGACCTGGATGATGACTTCCTGGCCGCTTTCCACCGCGTCCTTGATGTCCACGCGCTCGCCGGCGTCCAGGGCCTTGGCCGCAGACTCGGAGAAGTATTCGCGTGCAATTTCCTTGAGGGGTAGAAATCCGTGGCGCTCGGAGCCGAATTCCACGAAGCAGGCCTCGAGGCTGGGTTCGACCCGCGTGATGCGGCCCTTGTAGATGTTGGATTTCTTCTGTTCCTGGGCGGGAACCTCGATGTCGAGGTCGACCAGGTTCTGGCCATCTGCGATGGCGACACGCAACTCTTCTGGTTGAGTCGCGTTGATCAGCATTCGTTTCATTGTTGTCTGGATTCCTAACAAATCGCTCCCGTCCGGCAAAAACCGGTCAGGCATCGGTGCCGATCGACGGCAGGCCGAAATCCCCGGACTGTTTCTGTTTCGTGATTGTCGCCGGGAGCGTCTTGATTGTCTGGTTGCCGCTCGAATCTTCAAATACTCGAGACTCGGCGGCGCGATTATTCGGTTCGGCAGGACCCGGTCCGCATGGGTGGACTGTTGCCTGCCTGGTCCGGTATTCCGGCGCGCCGGAAGGGGCGCCTGCAGGATCGGTTCAACCGCCCCGCAAAACAGGCGCACGCTCGATCATGGTTGCCGGGGCCGAGAAATTGCTGATCGGACCGGCACCCGATGATGGCAGGATGCGCCGGCCGACGGTGCATGGGCGTCATGAAAGATCGTTCATGCGCAGTTTTCGAACACGCGACCGTCGAGCAGCGCAAGTATACTTCAATTGGTATTTTTCGGCAATTTTCCAGTGGTTTCAACCTTGTGTATTTTCAGACCCGGCTCCATCGGTCCTGCGGCGCCCGCCAGGGGCCCGGCCATATGAGCGGAGAGCCCGGCACCGTGCGTGAAGTTGCGGTCGACGCCGATCACGGCGGACAGCGGCTGGACAATTTTCTCTCGCGCGAGCTTGGACAGGTGCCGCGCAGCCTCGTCTATCGCCTGATCCGCACCGGACAGGTTCGAGTCAACGGTGGACGGGCCAAGCCCATGCGCAAGCTGGAGACCGGAGACCGGGTACGAATTCCGCCCGTTCGCGATCCGCGCGGGTCCGGTGCACAGCCGGTCAAGGTGCCGGCATCCAGAATTGCCGAAATTCAGGAGTGTATCGTCCACAGGCAGGACGAGTTCATCGTCGTCGACAAGCCTGCCGGGCTGGCGTCTCAGGCGGGCACCGGGCTGGCCTGGGGATTGAACGACGTCATGACCCGAATCGATGCCCGTGCGGTACCGGTTCATCGACTGGACCGCGAAACCAGCGGCCTGATGCTGTTCGCGCTGGGCGCGGCCAATGCGCGCGAGTTGCAGCAGCGGTTTCGCAGCGGCGAGGTCGAGAAGCGCTACCTCGCCTTGCTCGACGGCCATCTCGACCAGCCCCGTGTGGATGTCGACATGCCGTTGAAGAAGATTCGAGACGCCAGCGGCCAGCACCGGGTGGTCGCGGCCGAGGACGGCCAGGCGGCGCGTTCGAGCTTCAAGCGTCTGGAGCGCCTTGAAAGGCACGACTTCGTCGAAGTGCGGATAGAAACCGGCCGCACCCACCAGATCCGGGCCCACGCGAATTATCTCGGCACGCCGGTCGCCGGTGATGAGCGATACAATCCGGGGTTGCCGCCGGCCGGACTAACACGACTGTTCCTGCACGCCGGATACCTGCGCCTGCCGTGGCCGGAGGACCAGGTATTCTCGTCGCCGCTGCCGGCCGAACTCAACCATATCCTGGAGCGCTTGCGTTGAAACTGGGAATTACGAGTCACTCGTCGCGGGGCGTTCGGTCTTGATATTTCAGCCGCTGTCGGTCGCGATCGGCCTGCGCTATCTCAGGGCCAAGCGTCGCAACCATTTCATATCGTTCATCTCGCTGATCTCGATGGCGGGCATCGCCGTGGGCGTGGCCATCCTGATTACCGTGATCTCGGTGATGAACGGGTTCGAAAAGGAATTGCGCGAACGCATCCTGGGCATGGTCTCGCACGCGACGGTGTCGACCTGGGACCGGCCGTTCGAGGACTGGCCGGATCTGATCGAGAATGCGCGCCGGAACCCCGAGGTGATCGGGGCGGCCCCGTTCGTTGAGCAGCAAACGCTTCTAAAGGGGCGCGATGTCGCGGGCGGCCTGGTGCGCGGTATCGATCCGGCGCTGGAGCCGTCGGTGTCGGACCTCGACGAGCAGATGATCAGCGGGAGCCTGGATGCGCTCGGCGAGGAGCGCTGGCGGGTGGTGCTGGGGCTGGAGCTTGCGGCCCGACTGGGCGTGGGCCCGGGCGATCCGGTCACGATCTTTGCCCCGGAAATCCGCGCGACCGCGGCCGGGGTGATGCCGCAGGTGCGACGTTTCACCGTCACCGGCATCTTCGAGGCCGGCGTTCACGAATTCGACAGCTCGTTGGCAATCGTTCACTGGAAGGATGCCCAGGCGCTGTTTCGCACCGGCCAGGGCGTAACCGGCGTGCGGCTGGAATTTACCGACCTGTTCAGGGCTCGTTCGATCGCGCTCGAGCTGGCCGATTCGCTGCCGGGTTTCTACCGGGTACGCGACTGGACCCAGCAGAACGCCAACTGGTTCCGCGCCGTGCAGCTGGAAAAGACCATGATGTTCATCATCCTGTCGCTGATCATCGTGGTCGCGGCGTTCAACATCATTTCGACCCTGGTGATGCTGGTCACCGACAAGCAGGCCGACATCGCCATCCTCAAGACAATGGGCCTGAGTCCGGGCCGGGTGATGCAGGTGTTCGTCGTCCAGGGCATGTCGATAGGCGTCATCGGGACGCTGCTCGGCACGGTGGGCGGCATCGTGCTGGCGCTGAACGTCGAAAGCATCGTCGCCGGTATCGAACAACTGCTCAACACCGAGTTCCTGTCGGCCGACATCTATTACATCTCGGATCTGCCGTCGGATCTCAAGTGGGGGGACGTGGCGCGCTTTTCCGGCCTGGCGCTGGTGCTCTCTCTGCTTTCGACGCTCTACCCGGCCTGGCGGGCCGGTCGCACGCGGCCGGCGGAGGCGCTTCGCTATGAATGACGCGGTCGTCAAATGCGTCGGCGTCACGCGCCGATTCCACCAGGGGCGAACGGCGCTGGACGTGCTGCGCGGTGTCGACCTCGAAATCGGCCGCGGCGAGCAAGTGGCCATACTCGGGGCCTCGGGCGTGGGCAAGAGCACGCTGCTGCAGATTCTGGGCGGGCTGGACGACCCGACCGAGGGCTCGGTCAGCGTGGCCGGGCGAGACATGGTCGCCGCCTCGGAGCTCGAACGCGGGCGCATCCGCAACCGCCACCTGGGTTTCATCTACCAGTTCCACCACTTGCTGCCCGAGTTCAGCGCGGTCGAAAACGTTGCGCTGCCGCTGATGATCGGCGGCCAGTCCGCGGCCCGGGCCCGCCGCGCCGCGGCCGAGTTGCTCGGGCGCGTCGGGCTGGCCGAGCGCCTGGACCACAAGCCCGGCGAACTTTCCGGCGGCGAGCGCCAGCGCGCCGCCGTGGCCCGCGCCCTGATCCATCAGCCGGACTGCGTGCTGGCCGACGAACCCACCGGAAACCTCGACGAGGCCACGGCGACGTCGGTTTATGAACTCATGCTCGGGCTGAACCAGGAATTCGGCATCAGCTTCGTGGTGGTTACCCACGACACCGGCCTGGCCGGGCGCATGGACCGGCGCTTCGAAATGACCCACGGCGTGCTGCGCGCGATCGATTGATGCGCTCGCACGCGGCGCGCGCCGGCCGGGTCGCATTGCTGTTCTGCGGCGGTGCGATCTCGGCCGCCGCGTTCGCGTTGCTGGTCGACGCCCGGTCCGTGCTGGCTCTGCTCGGAGTGGCGGTGGCGCTGCTGGCTTTCCCCGCCACCCGAATCTGGGCCGCGCTGCCGGCCGGCATGCTGTGGTTCTCGCTTAACGCGCTCTGGTACCAGCACGGTGCCTGGCCCGACGAACGGGCCGGGGAAACCATCGAATTGACCGGCACCATCGTCGGGCTGCCCGAGCAGCGCGACGGTCGCGCCAGACTTGAATTCAAACCCGACGCCGACGGACGGCGAGCCGGTGCCCCGGCGCGCATCCTGCTGAGCTGGTATCGCCCGCTGGAATGGTTCCGGCCGGGTGAAACCTGGCGCCTTTCGGTCACGCTGGAGCCGCCGCACGGCAGGGCCAACCCGGGGCTGTTCGACTACCACCGGTACCTGGCTGCGCGCGGCATCGGCGCGCTCGGCCGCATTCAATCGGCCGCGCGGCTGTCCCCGTCCGGGCCGGCTGCTGCCCCCGACCGTTTCAGGCAGCGTCTGGCGAACTGGCTGCAGGCCGAGACCGTGAGCCTCGATGCGGCCGCGCTGCACCGCGCGCTGACGGTCGGCGACCGCACCGCGATGTCGCCCGAGCTGTCGGAGCGGCTGCGCCTGACCGGCACCGCCCACCTGCTGTCCATTTCAGGTCTCCACGTCGGGATGGTCGCCGGCCTGGCCGGACTGCTGGCCGGATTGCTGGTCACGCCGTTGACGGGCTTGCGCGGCATTCCGGACCGCAAGCGCGTGATGCTGGTGGCCGGGCTGGTCGCGGCCTTCGGCTATGCGCTGCTGGCCGGGTTCAGCCTGCCTACGGTGCGCGCGCTGGTGATGCTGCTGGCCGGTTTCGGCGCCATGCTCTGGCGTCGCGGAATCCAGCCGGGCAGGGCGCTCCTGGCGGCGCTTGCGACGGTGCTGCTGATCGATCCAATGGCGCCGCTGGCGATCGGGTTCTGGCTGTCGTTCGCCGCGGTGGCGGTGCTGATCTGGGCATTTTCCGGGCGCTCGCGCGGCACCGGCTGGCTGCGGGGCCTGGTGCAGGCCCAGGTGGTCATCGCGATCGGGCTGCTGCCGCTCAACATCGGCATCTTCCAGCAGTGGGCGCCGACCGCACTGGCGGCAAACCTGGTCGCCATCCCGCTGGTCGGGCTCTGGATACTGCCGTGCCTGCTCGTTGCGCTGGTCCTGTTTGCCATCGGCCTGCCGGCCGGGTTCATGGTCGGCCTGTCCGAGCGCGGACTGGCCCTGTTCCTGGTCATGCTGAACGGGCTGAGCGGCGCCGATCCATGGTTCAGCGCATTGAGCGCGCCGGCGCTGCCTGCGCCCGGTCTTGCCGCGATCGTGATCGCGGCGATCGGCGCCCTCTGGCTGCTGGCGCCGCGCGGCTGGCCGATGCGCCCGCTCGGGGCGGTGCTGCTCCTGCCGCTGCTGTGGCCGGCCGGGCGCGGACCCGGGCCGGGTGAGTTCGAGCTGACGGTGCCGGATCTCGGCGACGGGCAGGCGGTCATCGTCAGAACGGCCGGCGGCGTGATGCTTTACGGCGCAGGGCCGGGCGACGGCGCCGAGCGCAGCCTGGTGTCCGGCACCATCGCGCCGCTGGTGCGCCAGGGCGGGCGATCCGAAGTCGAGCGCATCGTCGTGCCTTTCCGGCACCGCGACTACGCCGGCGGTCTCGCCGAGGCCAGGCGCCAATGGCCGAATGCCGAGGTGATTGCCCCAGGCGCCGATGGCGACGATCTCTGCGTCGACGGAACGGGCTGGATGGTCGACGGCGTCGAATTCACCTTTCTGCACCCCTCCGCGGCGCTGCCGGACCTGGGCGGCGATTCCAGCTGCGTGCTGGAAATTCGGTCGAAGTTCGGCAGCGCGTTGCTGACCGGCGGCATCGGGGCCAACGTCGTTCGGCGGCTTGCGGCGCGGGATTCGGTGCAACCGGTGGACGCGCTGGTGCTGCCGCGCTTCGGGCACGCCGATAGCCTGGACCCGGACTGGCTGACGGCGCTGTCTCCGACAGTCGGGATTGCGACCGTGGGCGCCTTCAACCGCCGCGGACTGCCGCACGCGCGCAGTCGTGCCTTGCTGACCGAGGCCGGGGGACGCTTGCTGACGACCGGCGATTGCGGTGCCCTGTCGCTGCGTTTCGGGGCCGAACACGGGCTGCGGGTGAGCGCCGAATTGTCGGCCCGGCCACGGTTCTGGCGGTCGGATGTCGACTGTGCAGCATCCGGCCCGGCAGGTCATTGGCGGTGACGGGATACATCGCCGCCGACTCCGTTATCATGCATGGATTCGATTCGCGGAAGATGCAGGGCTATGCTTGAAATCGTATTGGCCGGCGGCTGGTTGATGGCACCCATAGTGCTGTGCTCGGTGCTGTCGGCAACCATCATCTTCAATCGTGCCTGGATGCTGCGCCGGCGCCGGGTCATGCCGGCCGGGATTACCGAAAAGGTCTCCGCCTGGGCGCGCCAGCGGGAACTCGACCGCAAGCACCTCGAGGCGCTGCGCCGAAGCTCGCCGCTGGGCCGCGTTCTGGCCGCGGCGCTGGACAATCGCGACCGGGCGCGCGACGTCGTCAAGGAGGCGGTGGAAGATACCGGCCGACAGGTGGTTCACGAGCTCGAGAGTTTCCTCAACACCCTCGGAACCATCGCCGGCATTACGCCGCTGCTGGGTCTGCTGGGCACGGTCATCGGCATGATCAAGGTCTTCAGCGCGATCATGGAAGCCGGCGTCGGCGATCCCGCGCCGCTGGCCGGCGGCATTTCCGAGGCGCTGATCACCACCGCGGCCGGGCTCACGGTCGCCATTCCGACCTATTTCTTCTATCGCTACTTTCGCGGCAAGATTCGCGCGTACGTCGTCGGCATGGAGCAGCAGGCACTCGACCTGATCAATACCATCGAACACGGCAACCGCCAGCTCCGGCGCTCGGAACTCGGCTGGGGCTAGCATCATGCGCTTGCAGACCGAACAGGACGAAGAGCCGGAAATCAACCTGACATCGTTGATCGACGTGGTGTTCCTGCTGCTGATCTTCTTCATGGTCTCGGCCACCTTCGAGCGCCAGGCACTGCTGCGCGTCCAGTTGCCCGAAGCCGCGACCGCCGAGCGCGAGACCCTGCCCGAGCGCGTCGAACTGGTGATCACGGAGACAGGGGACTATTTCGTCGGCGACAACATGCTGGCCGACCAGCGACGGGATACGCTCAGGCTGGCGCTGTCCCAGGCGTTTGCCGACAGGCCGGAAGCGCTGCTGGTGATTCGCGCCGATTCCATGGCCCAGCACGGCCTGGTGGTGCGCGCGATGGACGCAGCCTCGGCCGAGGGCATCACCAGGCTCACCATCGCCACGGTCGAAGAGGACGGAGCGGATCCGTGAAACGCGGGGTGAAGCCCGCGGAGAACGCCCCGCGCCCGGCCGCAAGGGTCTACCGGCGGCTGCTCGGGTTCCTGGAAGGTCGCCGTGGCGTTTTCGCGCTTGCACTGCTGGCCGTGGCCATGGACGCCGCCGGCCAGGCGATGTTCATCTATCTGCTGCGGCCGCTTATTGACGACACCCTGGTCACCAGCACGCCGACCTTCGACCTGATGCTGCCGGCGCTGGTACTCGGCGCCGTGATTCTTCGCGTGATCGGCAACTACGGCGGGATGTACGGCATGGAATGGATCGGCCGGGCGGTCATCGCCGATCTCAGGCGCGACCTGTTCGGCCGCTATCTCACGCTCCCTTTCGCCGATTTCGATCGTGAAGGCAGCGGTTCGATGATCTCGCGCCTGACATACAACACCGAGCAGGTCGCCCAGGCCGCCACCACCGCGCTGATCGGCGTCGCGCGCGATTCGCTGATCGTGCTCGGGCTGCTGATCGTGATGCTGCTGCAGTCCTGGCGGCTGACCATGACCATGCTGCTGCTGCTTCCGGTGGTGGCGTTCGTCGTGTTCGTCGTCAGTCGCCGATTCCGCAAGATATCCACCTCCATCCAGGATTCCATGGGTGCTGTCACCCACATGACCGAACAGGCCGTGCACGCGCAGGAAGTCATCCGCATATTCGACGGACAGGACCAGGAAGCCCGTGTCTTTGCCGAGTCCAATCACGTCAACCGCAAGCTCCACTTGAAGCTTCGTGCAACGCAGCTGATGTCTTCGTCGCTGATCCAGGTCGCGGCCGGACTCGCGGTCGTCGCCCTGCTGGTCATCGCCGGCAGCCAGTTCATGCGCGCCGAAGTCACGGCCGGCATCTTCATGTCGGTGCTCGGCGCCATGGTGGCCACCATTCCGCCCCTGAAACGGCTGACCAACGTCCACGTCCTGATCCAGCGAGGTCTCGCGGCCGCAGAGAGCATATTCGACATGCTGGACCGACCGGCCGAGCGCGACACGGGCAACTACCGGCCGGAGACCGTCCGCGGGCGAATCGATTTCAGGTCCGTGTCATTCCAATATCCGGACACGCCGCGGCCGACCCTGGAGGACATCGACCTGACGCTGGCGCCCGGCACGGTCACCGCGCTGGTCGGGCGCTCCGGCTCGGGCAAGACCACGCTGGCCCGGCTGCTGCCGCGCTTTTACCATCCGACCTCCGGCGTCATCGAGCTCGACGACGTCGATCTGGAAGACTACGCGCTTCGACCGCTCAGGCGATCCATTGCAATGGTCGGTCAGCAGGTGGTGCTGTTCGACGGCACCATTGCCGACAATATCCGCTACGGCATGCTGTCGGAATGCTCGCGCGAGCAGGTGGCGCAGGCGGCGCAGGATGCCTGGGCGATGGAGTTCATCGACCGCCTGCCCGACGGGCTGGATACCGTGATCGGAAGCAACGGCGTCCAGCTTTCGGGCGGCCAGCGTCAGCGCGTCGCGATCGCCCGGGCGCTGCTGAAGAATGCGCCGGTGCTGATCCTGGATGAAGCGACTTCGGCGCTGGACGCCGAATCGGAAAAGCTCGTCCAGCGCGGGCTTGCGCGCCTGATGACCGATCGCACCACGCTGGTGATCGCCCACCGGCTGACGACCGTCGAGCGCGCCGACCAGGTGGTGGTACTGGATGCCGGGCGCATCGTCGAGCGCGGCACGCACGCATCGCTGCTGGCCGAGCAGGGCAGCCTTTACCAGCACCTCTACCAGGCACAGTTCCGTGACCCGGACGCGGGCGCCGGCTGATCGCGTGCGCAGATCAATCGCACCCGGCGTTTCACTGGCGATCGCACGCAGGTTGACCGGCATCTGGTACTCGAAGTCGCCGCCGCCGAGGCTGCTCAGGGCCGCCTCGGCCTTGTATCAACGCGCCGTTCGCGACCGCCTGGCCCGGCCGCCCGGCAAGCCGCCGTGCCCGGTGATCGTGGTCGGCAACCTGGTGGCCGGCGGCAGCGGCAAGACCCCCGTGGTCGCGGCACTGGCCGCGTCGCTGTCGGCCGCCGGGTACGCCGTTTCCATCATCACGAGAGGCTACGGCGGTGGCGCCGGGGTTCGGCCCGTACGGGTCGGCTCGGGCTCCTGTGCGGCCGACGTCGGGGACGAAGCGCTGGAGCTTCACGCCGGAACCGGGCGCCCGGTCTGGGTCTGCCGCAAGCGAGACGCGGCGCTGGCGGCCGCGCTGTCGGACGGCGCACAGGTGGTGCTGTCGGACGACGGGCTGCAGCACACGGCGTTGCCGCGCAGCTTCGAGATCTGCGTCGTCGACGCCCGGCGCGGCCTCGGAAACGGTTACTGCCTGCCCGCCGGGCCGTTGCGCCAGCCGGCCGACCGGCTGCGAACGGTCGACATGGTGCTGGTCAAGCGCACGCCCGATGGCGCCGACGGAGATTTTCCGGGTGCGGCTTTCGACCTCGAAGGCGGCGAGCTCGAGCCGATCATCGGCCAGGCGCCGCCGCCGGTGCCGCCGGCACAAATCGATGCCCTGGCCGGAATCGCCGATCCCGAGTCCTTCTTCGAGGCGCTGGCGCTTCGCGGGTTCCGGCTTCGGCGCCACCCGCTTGTCGATCACCAGCCGATCACCGCCGAAATGCTCGCCGCGCTTCCCGGACCGGTCGTGCTGACCGGGAAGGACCGCATGCGCTTGCCTCCCCACGAAAGGGAAGACCTGTTCGTGCTCCCGGTGCGCGCCCGGTTGCCGGAAGAGGTGTTGCAACGGATTGCCGCCCATGTGCGAGAATTTTCGACGTGACCCGTTTCCACATCATCATTCCTGCGCGGCTGGCATCGACCCGCCTGCCGGAAAAGGCGCTGGCGGACCTGGCTGGAAAGCCGCTGGTGGCCAGGGTGTGGGCGCGGGCGATGGTCGCCGGGGCCGAAAGCGTCCACGTGGCGACCGACAGCGAGCGCATTGCAGACGCGATCCGGGCGGTCGGCGGCAACGTCGTGATGACCGCAGCCGATCACGATTCGGGGACATCCCGGCTGTCGGAAGCCGCGAACCGCCTCGCCCTGGGTCCGGAAGAAGTCGTGGTCAACGTCCAGGGCGACGAACCGGCGGTGCCCATCGGCTGTCTGAAGCAACTGGCGGATCTGCTGGCGGCCAGGCCGGACGCGCGCATGGCGACGCTATGGGTGGACCTGGCCGACAGGGCGCAGTGGATGGACCCGAACGTTGTCAAGCTGGTCGCCCGGGCCGACGGCAGCGCGCTGTATTTCAGCCGCGCGCCCATCCCGGCGCGGCGCGGCGGCGACTGGCCGGAAGGGCTGGCGCGGCGCCACGTCGGGCTTTACGCCTACCGCGCCTCGGCACTTTACGAATGGCCCGGCCTGCCGGAAAGCGAGCTCGAGCAGTCCGAATCGCTGGAGCAGCTGCGCGCGCTGCAGGCCGGCTGGGAGATCGCCTGTGCTCGCGCGGCAGAGCCGATCCCGCCGGGTGTCGACACGGCCGAGGACCTGGAGGCCATGCGCCAGTACTTCGCCGCACTTGAAACCGAACGGGAAAGACAACCATGAGTCACCGATTGCCATGAGCCACCGATTACTATTCGTCTGTATGGGCAATATCTGCCGGAGCCCGACCGCCAAGGGCGTCTTCGACCGCGCGCTGACGGAGGCGCGCATCGCGTTCGAGAGCGAGTCGGCGGGTACCCACGATTACCACGTCGGCCATCCGCCCGATCGCCGTGCCGTGGAAGCCGCGCGACGCGCCGGCGTCGACATCGGCAGCGATATCTCGCGCCTGTTCGTGCGCGAGGACTTCCATCGCTTCGACCGGATCTTTGCCATGGACAGGGCCAATCTCGAGCACATCGACGCGCTCCGGCCCGACGATGCCACGGCGCGCGTGCAGCTGGTCATGGAACTGGTGCCGGACTATGGCATGGAAGAGGTGCCCGACCCCTATTACGGCGGCCGTACCGGGTTCGTGCAGGTCATCGACATGCTCGATGCCGCGGCCGAGGCACTGGTGCGCGAACTCCGGTCCTGATCCGGGCTGATGGCGAACAAGCGCTCGAAAAAGACGTTCGACGGTCGGGAATTCGCGCGCACCCTGGCCGAATCGCCGGGTGTCTACCTGATGCGCGATGCGGAAGGCAAGGCGCTGTACGTCGGCAAGGCGCGCAACCTCAGAAAACGCGTATCCAGCTATTTCGATCGCCGCGACAAGGGCCCTCGAATCGGCCTGATGATCTCGAAGATTGCGTCCATGGAGGTCAGCCTCACCCGCACCGAGGCCGAGGCGCTTCTGCTTGAGAACGAGTGGATCAAGTCGCTCGCACCGCGCTACAACATCAATCTCCGCGATGATAAGAGCTATCCGTGGATCCGGCTGACTACGCACCAGGAATTCCCGCGCATCGGGTTCTACCGCGGCGGCCGCTCCCGGCCGGGGGAATACTTCGGGCCGTTTTCCAGCGCCGGGGCGGTGCGCGAGACGCTCAACCAGGTCTACCGGCTGTTCGGCATCCGCCAGTGCACCGACAGCGTGTTCGCCAACCGTAGCAGGCCCTGCCTGCAATACCAGATCAAGCGTTGCAGCGCGCCCTGCGTCGGCTACATCGACGCCGACGACTACGCGCGTGACGTGGCCGCGGCCCGGGCTTTCCTCAAAGGCGAGAACGACACCGTGATCGAGCACCTGGGCGAGCGCATGCGCGTGGCCAGCGAAGCGCTGGACTTCGAGACCGCGGCGCTGCTGCGCGACCGCATCCAGGCCATTCGCAATATCCAGGGATCGCAGTTCGTCACCGACGGCGCCGAGGAGCTGGACGTCATCGCGCTGGCCGTCGAGGGCGGGGCCGCGGCCGCGCAGGTCGTCGAGTTCCGGGCTGGCAGAAACGTCGGCGGGCGCACGTTCTTCCCCTCCAACGTCGATCCGGATGCACCGGCCAGCCGGGTGATGGCGCAGTTCCTCGGGCAGTACTATGCCGAGCGCCTGCCGCCGGCCGAGATCATCGCAAGCCCCGTGCCGGAAGACGCCGAGGTTCTCGAGCAGGCGCTGGCCGAGCGGCGCGGGCGCAGGATCCGGGTTTCCGGCAAGGTGCGCGGCCAACGGCGGCAGTGGCGGGAAATGGCAGAGACCAACGCGCGAGACGCGCTCAGGCGCAGGCGCGACGAGCGTGACCAGATCGGCAAGGAGCTGGCTTCGCTGGCCGAATTGCTGAAGCTCGAGGCGCCGCCGCAGCGCATCGAATGCTTCGACATCAGTCACATCTCCGGCACCGAGACGGTGGCCTCCTGCGTGGTCCATACGGCGGCCGGCATGCAGCGCAAGCTTTACCGTCATTTCAACATCGAGAACATCGAACCCGGCGATGATTACGCGGCGATGCAGCAGGCACTGGAGCGGCGTTATCGGCGGGTGCTCAGCGAAGACCCCGATTCGCTGCCCGACCTGGTGCTGATCGACGGCGGTCGCGGCCAGTCCGACCGGGCCCGGACGGTTCTCGCCGAACTCGGACTGGATCAGTTGCCGGTCGTCGGAATCGCCAAGGGGCCGGCACGGCGGGCCGGGCACGAAACCTGGGTGATGGACCGGCGCGAAGCGATGCCGGGCCCCAATCATCCGGCGTCGCTGCTGGCCCAGCGCATCCGCGACGAGGCGCATCGTTTCGCGGTGCACGGACACCGGCGCCGTCGGCAGAACAAGGCCACCGAGTCGCCGCTGGAGAAGATTCCAGGTGTGGGTCCGCGCCGACGCCAGCGCCTGCTGAATCATTTCGGCGGGCTCAAGGGCGTGCGCGCCGCCGGCGTCGAGGAACTCAGCCGGGTGGACGGCATCAACACGCAGCTGGCCGAGGCGATCTATCAACACTTGAGGAAATGACGGCGCCCAGTGGGCCATGCGGATGGTTCGCATGGCCCACTGGGCGCCGGTTGCATGCAGGCCGGGGCAAAAAACGCGTACCATAACCCCTCATTCCACCCCCGGTCGCCCGCTTGTCAATCACGTTCCCGACAATCCTGACCCTGTTGCGCATCGTTATGATTCCGGTGCTGGTCGTGGCATTCTTCCTTCCGTATCCCTGGTCCAACGAGCTCGCCGTCGGCATTTTCATCGCCGCCGGCATCACCGACTGGGCCGATGGCTGGGTGGCCCGACGCTACGGTCTGACGAGTCCGTTCGGGGCGTTTCTGGACCCGGTGGCGGACAAGCTGATCGTGGCCGTCGCGCTGATCCTGATCGTGCAGCGTCATCCCGAGATCATGATCGCCGTCGCCGCGGCGGTGATCATGGGGCGCGAGATCACGATTTCGGCGCTTCGCGAGTGGATGGCGGAGCTTGGCGAACGTGCCCTGGTCAAGGTCTCCCACGTCGGAAAGTCCAAGACGATCTTCCAGATGGTCGCGATCGGTTTTCTGCTCTACGGTGAACCTTTGCTCGGCCTGCCGGTGCTGCTGATCGGCAAGGTGCTGCTGGTGATTGCGGCGGTGTTGACGATCTGGTCGATGGTGATATACCTCCAGTCCGCATGGCCCGCAATTCGACGCTGAGGACCACTGAGCGCGCGGCTGTCGGCGTCCGGCGGTGCTCGCGATCCTCATGCACTAGCATGTGCACTGCGGTCGCTGCGCGCCGGCGGCCACCGACAGCCGCGCGCTCAGCGGCCCTCAACGCCGAATTGTGCCGGTGGACTGCCATAAGGGTTTCGGCGGTGCTCGCGATCCTCGTTAACCTGATTGCGCCGCGCTGGCTGCGCGCGGTTCTTCGTATTCGAACTGAAGGAATGAAATGGCGAGCGTGAAAGGCAAGAAGCAATCGATGGCCGATCGGGCCGATCGGCATGAGTATTACGAGGCCAGCGTTCAGGATACGGAGTCGGAGCTGGAGTTCGTTTCCGATACGTTCCGTGAGCTGACCGGGCGCAGGCTGAAGTCGATTCGCGAGGATTTTTGCGGCACCGGCAACACCGCCTGCGCCTGGGTGGCTTCGGGCCGGGATCACACCGCGGTGGGCGTGGATCTTGACGAGGACACGCTGCAATGGGGCCGCGAGCATCACGTCGCGGGACTGGACAGGAATGCGCGTGAGCGGGTCAGCCTGGTCCGCGGCGACGTGCTGGATACGGCCACCGACCCGGTCGATGCGGTGCTGGCCATGAACTTCAGCTATTACCTGTTCACCTCCCGGGATCGGCTGCGTGAATACTTCCGCGCTGCGCTCGGGGCGCTGAAACCCGACGGCGTGCTGTTTCTCGATGCCTTCGGCGGGTACGAGGCGCACCAGGAACTCGAAGAGCGCACCGAGCACGACGATTTCACCTACGTCTGGGACCAGGCAGAATTCAATCCGATCAACCAGCACATGACGTGCAGGATCCACTTCGAGTTCCCGGACGGTTCCGAGATGCGCGACGCCTTCGTTTATCACTGGCGGCTGTGGACGCTGCCCGAGGTTCGCGAACTGTTGCTTGAGGCCGGCGCCGAATCGGCGACGATTTACTGGGAAGGTACCGACGAGGAAACGGGCGAGGGCGACGGCATTTACACCCCGAGCGAGCAGGGTGACGCCGACGCCGGCTGGATTGCCTATATCGTCGCCCGTCCGGGGCGGGGCAACTGAACGGGATTACTTGTTCACCATCCTTCGGTCGCGAGGGGGCCGTCCGGCGGCATCGCCGCGGGACGGGTGGTCACCAGGTCGGATCAAAGCGAGAAGATCGCCGAAAGCCAGTCTTCCAGGCCTTCGTAGGTTTCCGGATCGACGTTGATGAAGCGATCGATATCGAGTTCGAACAGAGCCGCGTGATGCGTCTCGTCTTCGTGCAGTACCGTCATGGCGTCGATGAGCGTCTGGCGGACGTCCGCCGGCAGGTCGGGCGAGGCCGACAACGTGAGGCCGGGAAACTCTCTCGAAGTCTCGACGGGGTAGAGGTTGGGGTAGCGCGCCGCGAGGTTGTTGGGCGCGATGGCGGCGTCGGCCTCGGCCGAGAACACCATTTCCACCGCATCCAGCCACGACGTGGCGGTCGACAGGATCAGCGGCTGCTGCAGCGGATTGTCGAACCAGTCGGCCAGCACCAGGTAGCCGAGGCTCGGGGAGGGCAGGCTTGAGATTCTGCGTCCGACGAAATCTTCCAGGCTGTCGTCGGCCAGCGCGCCGGTGGTCAGCAGCGAAAACGTCTTCGGCGTGGCCGATGCGACCAGCGGCTGATAGTCGAAGTTGACCATTCTCCAGGCCGCCATGTGCGCGTCTTCGAGCACCAGCGGCGGCGCCTCGTTGCGTCTTGCATTGAGCCAGTAGCGGTGAAAGTTGCGATCGACGGCCAGCGAGATTTCAAGCCCGGTTACGTCGTTGAGATAGTCGACCAGCGGCTGAAAGACCAGGCGCGCCTGCGCCGGGGGGTACTCGGGATTGACCAGCAGTTCCAGCGGGCCGGTCAACGACTGCACGGGCACTTCCGACGCTGCTTCCGCTTCGGTTTCGCCGGCCTGCACTTCGCCGGTCGCTTCTTCGACTGCCGGGGTCACATCCTGCGCCGCTGGTTCCTGGTCGGCCGTATCCTGGGCCAGGGTCATCGACGAAGCCAGCAGCAAAAACGCTGCGAACTGCGCCATCCGGAAAGGCCCCGGCACATGGTTCTGACGATAGTCGTGACAATCGTTCATCGGTCTGTCTACCCCATTTGTTGATCTTGTTGAATTTTTTCCCGTAAGTGCTTGATGGGAAATTCAATTATCGGTTGGAATATTAGCACAAAGATATTTGCTCACAACAGCGTTCCAGCCGACGATCCGACATCGATTTCCGCGCCCGGTTCGGCGTCAATCGAGACCACCGCCAGGCCGACCACGCTTCCCGTCTCGCCGGACTCGACGACCGCATACAGCACCTGGGCCGGTTTTCCGGCAAGCTCGAAGGTGCTGCCGGGTACGGGCGGCACATCGGCGGCCAGTCGGAATCGGGCCGTTCGACGCGTGACCCGGCCCCGGTAATGAACGCGCGCGATGACTTCCTGCCCGGGAAAGCAGCCCTTCCTGTAGCTCAGTCCGCCGATCGCTTCCAGCCCCAGCATCTGCGGCAGGTATGCCCCGGCAGTCTCGGGTAAGATCCACGGCATCGCGCATCCGATATCGGCCTGCAGCCACTGGTCCGGAAGCACGTCCGAATCGATCGCCGCGGCGTCTTCGGGTTCGCCGAGGAGCAGCGAGCGGTCCCGATCCTGCGCCAGTTCCAGCACGCGCCCCTCCTGGGCGACCGGCCCGAGCACGGGGAGCGCGGCAACGTCCGGCTCGAGCGCGACCTTTCGGCCGATGCTGAACATTCGGGCACGCTTGAAGATGGGCGCTACCAGGGATTCGGGCAGCACCAGCCAGACGCCGTCGGAATGGACGCCGATCAGCAGGACCGCGTCCGCACGACCGTCCGGGCTGCACCATGCAGCCGGGTGCAGCCTCGAATCGGCAATGGCCTCGACATCGAGAGTCAATTGCGATTGCATGAAAGCGATCGCGTCCGGGCCGGTCACCTCGATGGCGCGAAGACGAATCGAAGGAATGTGGTCAAGCTGTGACATCCGATCACACCATGTCGGTAAAATAAGCAATCATGAATGATACAGAAGCCTGTTCGAACCCGCCGAAATCCGCAACAACCGGGGGCACCCGGAACCACGACAGCGGCGCCGGCGATCCGGGACACAAGGATTCCGGCTCGCCTCGCGGCGGTCGCGATGCCGAGGACGGGGAGGCGTCGAAAGACGGCGCCGAGCAGCCTCGTGAAATCGGCGGATGCAAGGGGCCGGATCCCGTGCGCTACGGCGACTGGGAAAAGAACGGCCGCTGCATCGACTTCTGAATACGGGTCTTGACGCCTGCGTGTAACTTCGCTTTTCTTGAAGCACTGAACCGAACCACGGATTTTGAGAATGGAAACCAACCAACGGCCGTTATCGCCTCATCTTCAGATCTACCGTCCGCAGTGGACCTCGGTGCTGTCGATCATGCATCGAATTTCCGGCGTTCTGCTGAGCGTGGGCACGGTTCTCATGGTGGCCTGGCTGGTGGCGCTTGCGCAGGGCGAGCAGGCTTATCAATCGATGATCGGTTTCATGTCGTCGCCGCTGGTGCTGGTGGCGTTGATCGGCTGGACGCTTGCGCTCTTCTACCACCTGCTCAACGGCATCCGGCACCTGCTTTGGGATACCGGCACCATGCTCGACCTCAAGCCCGCGCGCGCCAGCGGCTGGATGGTCGTTATCCTGGCAGTCGTACTGACGGCAGTTGTCTGGGGAGGCCTGATATGAAAGCGCTACGCAACCCCCTCGAGAGAGCTATCAATCACGGTTCGGCAGGGAGCGGCGTCCACCACTGGTGGGCCCAGCGGTTCAGCGCGATCCTGCTGGTGCCGCTGACGCTTTGGCTGGTCTGGACGCTGGCCGTTCTGGCCGGCGCCGACTATGTTGCGGCGCGGGACTGGATCGCGTCGCCGTGGAATGCGGCAATGGCCGTGCTGCTGGCGGGCTCGACGTTTTATCACGCGCGCCTCGGCATGCAGGTGGTCATCGAGGACTATGTGCACCGCCGCGCGCTGGAAGTCACGCTCCAGATCCTGGTCGCCGCCGCCGCGCTGGCCGGCGCAGTCGTATCGATTGTCGCGATCCTGAAAGTGGCCCTCACCGGCTGACAACGATCGCGAACGAAGGACGCTGGGCAGAGCCTTGCGGCCTCGCGCGAGAGCCCGTCGAAGCCCGGTCCACCTGCAATCGAATCGAAAAGAACCTGAACAATAATCGCTGGAACCTGAATGTCTCACAGCTACAACATCGAAAAGCATGAATACGACGTGGTTGTCGTCGGCGCCGGCGGCGCCGGCCTGCGCGCAACCATGGGTCTCGCCGCAACCGGTCTGAACACCGCCTGCGTCACCAAGGTATTCCCGACGCGATCGCACACGGTTGCCGCCCAGGGCGGCATGAGCGCCGCGCTCGGCAACATGGGCGAGGACGACTGGCGCTGGCACATGTACGACACCATCAAGGGCTCGGACTGGCTGGGCGACCAGGACGCCATCGAGTACATGTGCCGCGAGGCCATTCCGTCGGTGATCGAGCTGGAGCATTTCGGCGTTCCGTTCTCGCGAACCGAAAAGGGCAAGATCTACCAGCGCCCGTTCGGCGGCATGACCACGCACTTCGGCGAGGGCACGGCGCAGCGCACCTGCGCGGCGGCCGACCGAACCGGCCACGCCATCCTGCATACGCTTTACCAGCAGTCGCTCAAACACGAAGCGCAGTTCTTCATCGAGTACTTCGCCATCGACCTGGTGATGGACGACGACGGCGTCTGCCGCGGCGTGCTGGCATGGGATCTTGCCACCGGCACGCTGCACCTGTTCCGGGCACATGCGGTCATCCTGGCCACCGGCGGCTACGGCCGCGCCTACATGTCCGCCACCTCGGCCCACACCTGCACCGGAGACGGCAACGGCATGGTGCTGCGTGCCGGGCTGCCGCTGCAGGATATGGAGTTCGTCCAGTTTCATCCCACCGGCGTTTTCGGCGCAGGCTGCCTGATTACCGAGGGTGTGAGGGGCGAGGGCGGCTACCTGACCAATTCCGACGGCGAGCGCTTCATGGAGCGCTACGCGCCGAACGCCAAGGACCTGGCCTCGCGCGACGTAGTCTCGCGGTCCATGACGATCGAAATCCGTGAGGGGCGCGGCGTCGGTGCCAACAAGGATCACATCCACCTCAATCTGCAGCACCTGGGCCCCGAGGTGATCAACGAGCGGCTGCCCGGGATTGCCGAGACGGCGCGAATCTTTGCCGGCGTGGACGTGACCAAGGAACCAATACCGGTGTTGCCGACCGTTCACTACAACATGGGCGGCATCCCGACCAACTACCACGGCGAGGTGGTAACGCTCAAGGACGGCGACCCGGATTCGATCGTGCCGGGGCTCTACGCGATCGGCGAGGCCGCCTGCGTTTCGGTCCACGGCGCCAACCGGCTGGGCTCCAATTCGCTGCTCGACCTGATCGTGTTCGGCCGCGCCGTGGCCAAGAAATGCGGCGCCAACCTCCAGCCCAACCAGTCGCACCCGACGCTTCCTGAGAGCATCGTCGACGGGCTGGCCGGCGAATTCGACCGTATCCGGCATGCCGACGGCGACAACTCCACTGCCGATATCCGCGACCGCATGCAGCGCGTCATGCAGGAAGATGCGGCGGTGTTTCGGACCAACGACAGCCTCAAGCATGGCGTCGAGCGCATCAACGAAGTACGCGGCATGTTCGACGACGTCAAGGTTTCCGACCGCTCGCTGATCTGGAACTCCGACCTGGTCGAGACCCTGGAGCTTCGCAACCTGCTGGGCAACGCCGTCACGACCATGGTCTCGGCGGAAAACCGCAAGGAAAGCCGCGGCGCTCATGCCCACGAGGACCACCCGGACCGCGACGATGAGAACTGGATGAAGCATTCCCTGATCTGGTTCGACGACTCCGGCAACACCAGCATCGACTATCGACCGGTGCACATGTACACGCTGTCCGACGACGTGGAAGTGGTACCCGCCAAGAAGCGGACGTACTGACACGAATGGCATCGACAACGCACCACACTCCGAACCAACGGTAGCGAAATGGCTGAATTCAGACTCCCGAAGAACTCGCGCATCACCAAGGGCAAACACTACCCGGCGCCCGACGGTGCAAGCAACGTCAAGACGTTCCGCATTTATCGCTGGGACCCGGACAGCGGCCAGAACCCGCGCATCGACAGCTACGACGTCGACCTTGACGACTGCGGCCCGATGGTGCTCGACGCGATCATCAAGATCAAGAACGAGATGGATCCCACGCTGACCTTCCGGCGTTCGTGCCGCGAAGGCATCTGCGGCTCCTGCGCGTTCAACATCGACGGCACCAACACGCTGGCGTGCACCAAGGGCATCGACGAAATCAAGGGCGACGTCAAGCTCTATCCGCTGCCGCACATGCCGGTGATCAAGGACCTGGTGCCCGATCTGACGCATTTCTACGCCCAGTACGCGTCGATTCGGCCCTGGATCCGCACGCAGAGCCCTGCGCCGCCCGACAAGGAACGGCTGCAGACGCCCGAAGACCGCGAGTATCTCGACGGGCTGTACGAGTGCATCCTGTGCGCCTGCTGCACCACCTCGTGCCCGAGCTACTGGTGGAACGGCGATCGTTACCTTGGCCCGGCGGTCCTGCTGCAGGCTTATCGCTGGCTGGTCGATTCGCGCGACGAGGCCACCGGAGAGCGCCTGGACGAACTCGAGGATCCGTTCAAGCTGTATCGCTGCCACACGATCATGAACTGCGCCCAGACCTGTCCCAAGGGCCTCAACCCGGCCAAGGCGATTGCCGAGATCAAGAAGATGATGCTGGCGCGCCAGGGCATGTAGGCCGCGGCCGTCGATGGGGAATTTTTCGCCGGATCCGGATCACGCCACTGCTTCGCGCCTGCGCTGGCGCTGTCGGCGCGGCATGCGCGAGCTCGACGCGCTGCTGGAGCGCTGGCTGGCCGAGCGCTGGCCCGGAGCCGATGCTTCGGACCGGGCGAACTTCGAGCGCCTGCTGGAAAGCGAGGACGACCAGCTCTGGGACTGGTGCATGGGGCGCTCCAGGCCCGACGACCCGAACCTTGCGGCCATGGTCGACCAGGTCGTCGAACCGGCCGCAACCCGTGACAGGGACGGGCTTGGCGGCTGAAATGCACACGCGTCGCGGTCGGATCAGGCCGACGACCGTCTCGTTGATCTCCCTTCTTGCCGTTGTTTCGATCGCGATGTCCGGCATGCCGGCGGCCGCAGGGGTCGCGCTTGCGCTGGCCGTGGTGCTGGCGGCCGGCCGCAGCCTCGTCCGCCCGGAGACGCACACCATCAGGCTGGACCGAAGCGCGAGTCCTGCGCTGGACGGGATGCGCGGCCGCCTGGACGGGGAGGCCGTCACCGGCCTTTTCGTCGCGCTCAGGCTGGTCGCGCCCGACGGACAGACTCGCCGCGTTCTCGTGTACCGCGACGAACTCGGTCTCGACGAATTCCGAGCGCTGCTGGCGTACCTGCGGCATGGATGAGGTACGCCTCGCGTGGTCGCCGATGCAACAGGGATGCGGCGTTCGCGCAGGTTAGAATCGCGACATGGAAGAAAGCGGTCGAATAGATTCGGGCTCACGCGCGGCCGGTGCATTCGAGCACTGGCTGCTGGCGTTTTACCCACTGTGGCAGTGGCTGGTGCTCATACCGGCCGCTGCCGTCTTTACCGTCGTCGGCGCGTTGGCCGCCATGGGGATGTGCGCATTCGGGCTGCAGCGCCAGGCCAACCTCGGCGTGGCCGCGCGCTGGGCCCGGTTCATCGCCTATATGACGCCGATGCGGGTCGAGATCGAGGGTGCCGAGCACATCGACCCCGGGCAGAGCTACGTAGTGGTGGCCAATCACCAGAGCCAGTACGACATCCCGCTGATCTACGGCTTCTGCGGCCTCGACCTGCGCTGGGTGATGAAGGCCGAGATCGGCAAGCTGCCGTTCATTGCCCAGGGCTGCCGGGCCATCGGGCACATCTTCATCGACCGCGGCAATCCCGACCAGGCCCGGGAAGCCATCAACAGCGCCGTGGGTCGATTGCCGCCGGGCACCGGCGTGCTGTTCTTTCCCGAGGGCACGCGCAGCCGCACCGGTGAATTGATCAAGTTCCGCAAGGGCGCCTTCCGCGTGGCCGTGGACCGCAACCTTCCGGTCCTCCCCATGACCGTGATCGGTACGCGCGAGATGCTGCCGCCGGGGTCGTTTCGCATTCGGCCCGGCTGCGCCAGGCTCGTCGTGCATCCGCCGATCCAGCCGGGCGCCGGGACGGTCGATGAAGCCGTGACCGAGCTGTGTTCGCGTACCCGTGCCGCGATCGCCGCGCCGCTCGCGCAGCACCGGGCCGGGCCCGGCGGCGAGGCCTGATGCGGGTTCACGTTCCGGATCCCGAGTACACGGCCTCGCCGCGCGCGGGAAGAAACTTCGTGCTGGCGCTCAAGATCGTCGTCGGTTTCGTGGTCGTGATGTGGTCGGTGTTCATGTTCGACCAGTTTTCACGCATCGGCCTGATTCGCTACGGCCTGATACCGCGTGAAGGGATAGGCCTGCTCGGCCTGGTCACCACACCGCTGCTGCACTACAACCTCGGCCATATCGCATCCAATACGCTGCCGCTGCTGATCGGCGGCACGATGATGCTGTTCCTGTACCCGAATTCCGCGCTGCGCGCGTTGCCGGCCATCTGGATCGGCTCCGGCCTGCTGGCCTGGGTCTTTGCCCGCAGCAGCGTGCATATCGGCGCCAGCGGCGTCATCTACGGGCTGCTGGCCTTCGTCTTCATTTCAGGCGTGATCCGGCGCGACCTGCGTTCGATCGGCGCCGCGCTGGTGATCTGGTTCATGTACGGCTCGATGATCTGGGGCGTGCTGCCGGCCGGACCCACCATGAGCTGGGAGCTGCACGCGAGCGGCTTGGCGCTGGGCGTTGCGATGGCGCTGCGCTACCGCGACTGGGATCGGCCGCCGATGAAGCGCTACGAGTGGGAAGACGAGGAGATTCCGGAAGACGATTCGCACGAGCCGTGGCGGGAGCCGGACGATCGATGGCGATGACTACACTGCATATCGTCGGTTGCGGACGCGTCGGGCGAAGCCTGGCCCGGTTGTGGGCGGAGGCCGGGACGTTCTCGATCGGCCAGGTGCTGAACCGCAGCGTCGAAAGCGCGCGCGAGGCGGCTTCATTCATCGGCCAGGGCAGCGCAGTCGAGCGCCTGGAGCGCATTGACGCAGGAGACTGGCTGATGCTGGCCGCGCCGGACGGCCGGCTGGCGTCGATCGCAACGGATATCGCCGAAACGTTGGGCGGAAAAGACCGCGAGCCCGGGGCCGGCCCCGCGCTGGCGTTTCACGTCTCCGGGGCCGAGCCTGCCGAAGTGCTGCGGCCGATCGGCCGCCCCGTGGCTTCGGTTCACCCGGTATGTCCGTTCAGCGACCCTTCCCGTGCAGTCGAGACCTTCGCCGGCAGCCATGCGCTGGGCGAGGGGGACGACGAGGTGCTGGATAGCGTGCTTGCGGCGTTTGCCCAAATCGGTGCGGCAACCATGCGGTTCGACCCGGTCGACAAGCGGCGCTACCACGCGGCGACCATCGCGGCCAGCAATTTCCTGAACGTACTCGACGACCTGGCGCTGGGGCTTGCCGAATCGGCCGGACTGGCGCACGAGCAGGCGCTGAAGGTCATCGTCGCGCTGCAGCGCGCCGGTCTTGCCAACATCGAACGCGTCGGCCCGGTGCAGGCGTTGACCGGCCCCATCGAGCGCGGCGACCGGGCGGTCTGCGAGAAACTTGCACGCACGCCGGGGGTGGCGGGAAACGATCTGTTCATGGCACTGGCGCGCGCCGCGGTCGACCTGGCCGAGCGCAAGCACGGTGGGCGGTCGGGATACCTGCCGGATCCGCTTCGCGAGCTGTTCGCGGAGTCAGGCATTGTTCGCTCGGGAGGCGCCGATGGCGGCCTTTGAATACCAGGCCATGGAAGGCGCCCGCCAGGTAAGCGGGGTGGTGCAGGCCGACACCGCGCGCATGGCGCGCCAGCAACTGCGCGAGCGCGGCCTGGTGCCGCTGGAGGTGCACCCGGTCGCACGCGCCACTGCCGCCGGTCGCGGCGGCGCGCGGATGGGCCGCGAGCGGGCGCTGATCCTGCGCCAGATGGCGGCGCTGTTGAAAGCCGGACTGCCGCTTGAGGAAGTGCTGTCGCTGGCGGCCGATCAGTCGGATTCGAAGCGCGTCAATCGTCCGCTGGCCTCGATTCGGGCGCGGGTGCTGGAAGGCCAGTCGCTGTCCGAGGCGATGGCCGAGCAGCCGGCGCTGTTTCCGGCGATGTACACGCGCTCTATCGCCGCTGCGGAGCAGGCCGGCAAGCTCGATTCGGTCATCGCCCGGCTGGCGCATCACGCGGAACGCCGCCTGGCCCTGGCGCGCAGCGTGTCGGTGGCGCTGGTCTACCCGCTGCTGCTGGCGCTGATCTCGCTGGGCGTGGTCTGGGGGCTGCTGGGCTTTGTCGTACCGCGCGTGGTCAGCGTGTTCGAGTATTCCGACCAGCAACTGCCATTGATGACGCGCAGCCTGCTTGAACTCTCGTCGTTCGTGTCCAGCTACGGCCTGCTGGTCGTCGTGGCGCTGGTCGTGCTGACATTCGCGGTCGCCTCGCTGCTGCGACTGCCGGGCCCGCGAATGCGGCTTGATACGGCGTTGCTGAAGCTGCCGCTGGCCGGCGGGCTGGTGCGGGCCCAGGCCGCGGCGATGTTCGCGCGCACGCTGGCCATCCTGGTCAGCAGCTCGGTGCCGGCGGTGGAAGCGCTGAAGGCGGCCTCGCAGGTCGTGTCCAACCGCAAGGTCCGCGCCGACCTGGAGGCGGCCGCGGCGAGGGTGCGCGAAGGCGCCTCGATCTCGGCCGCCATGCAGCCCATCGAGTGGCTGCCGCCGCTCACCCGCCGGCTGATCCATGGCGGCGAGCAGGCCGGCGAGTTGGGCGACATGCTCGAGCACGCCGCCGAACTCCAGGAATCGGACCTGCAGGACGCCGGACAGGTGCTGATGGCCGTGCTGCAGCCGGCGCTCATCCTGCTGGTGGGGCTGGTCGTGCTCTACATCGTTCTGGCGATCCTGCTGCCGATCATGAACATGAGCCAGCTGCTGTCATGAGTGCCCGGGGCTCTGCGAGATGATCAGGTTCGAACACGTGGCCAAGCGGTACCCGGGCGGCGTGCAGGCGCTGTCGGACGTGAACTTCGAGCTCCGGCGCGGCGAGATGGCCTTTCTCACCGGTCATTCGGGCGCCGGAAAGAGCACCCTGCTGCGCCTGATCGCGGTGCTGGAGCGTCCCAGCCGCGGCCAGGTGCTGTTCGACGGCAAGAACGTCGGTCGCGTTTCGTCGCGGCAGATACCCAGGCTGCGGCGCAAGGTCGGCGTGATCTTCCAGGACCACAAGCTGCTGACCGATCGAAAGGTGCTCGACAACGTCGCATTGCCGCTGCTGATCGCCGGCTACTCCTGGAGCGAGATTCGGCGTCGGGTGCGCGCAGCGCTCGACCTGGTAGGCCTGCTCGACAAGGAAAACACCCTGATCCCGGCGCTTTCCGGCGGCCAGCAGCAGCGCGTCGGCATCGCACGCGCGATGATCGCCAAGCCGCCCGTCCTGCTGGCCGACGAGCCCACCGGCAACCTCGACCCCGAGCTCTCCGAAGAGCTGATGCGGTTGTTCTGCACCCTCAACGAACTCGGTACCACCGTGCTCATCGCCACCCATGATCTGGACCTGGTCGAGCGGCTGGGGCGGCGTACCCTGGTGCTCAAGGCCGGCTGCATGATCGACGACCGCAGCGGCGCAGGCGCTGGGAGGCGCGACGGCGAGGCGGGGCCATGAGCAGGATGTCCGAACGCGGTGGCGGCGACCTGCGCGCCTGGGCCCGCCGGCACGGATACAGTCTTCTTTCCTCGGTGGGCACGCTGGTGCGAAATCCGCTTACCAGCGCCCTGACCATCATCGTGCTGGCCATCGCGCTGACGCTGCCGTTGGGCCTGAATACCGCGTTGGTGAACCTGGAGGCGGTCCACGACAACCTTGACCGGCTCGACAGCATCAGCGTGTTCCTCGAACTGGATGCCGGCGAAGACGGGGCGCGGCGGGTGGCCTCGCAGCTTTCGAGCTGGCGCAACATATTGGCGGTGGATCCGGTGAGTCCGGAGACCGGGATGCGCGAGCTGGCCGGCGCGACCGGCCTGGACCGGTTCGAGGTCGGCGACGTGCCGCTACCGTGGGTGCTGGAGGTGACGCCGAACTCGACCGTCGACATCGCCGAGCTGGCCGAACGGCTGCGGCGGGCCGAGCGGGTCGACATGGTGGTCGTGGACCTGGACTGGGTGCGAAGGCTGGACGCGATCCTGGGGGTGTTTTCGCGGCTGGTGATCCTGCTGGCGGCGCTGTTTGCGGCCAGCGTGCTGTTCGTGATCTCCAACAACATCCGTACCGAGATCCAGCGCAGGCGCGAGGAAATCGAGATACTCGCGCTGGTCGGCGCCACACCGGGCTATATCCGCCGACCGTTCCTGTATTCCGGGCTGTGGATGGGTCTGGGCGGCGCGCTGCTGGCCTGGCTGGCGGTACATGCCGGGCTGTGGATGCTGAAGGGGCCGGTCGAGGCGCTGGCGGCCACCTACGGCGCATCGGCCGAGCTGACGGCGCCTTCGGTGCAGATGCTGGGGCTGATGCTGACCGGGAGCGGGGTGCTGGGCATACTCGGCGCCTGGGTCGCCGTGTCGCGGCAGCTGGCCCGGATAAACCCCTGAGTTGCTTGTTTAACGCGCCGCGCAACAGCGGCGAGCGGGTCTGTCGGATAACGACTGGACGCCGCGCCAGACCAGCGAAAAGCGGCCGGGAACTTTCCGGCGGCGCCTCTTTCAAACAGGCAGGAGTGATACAGGACGAGATTGATCCTGTATTTGAGAAAATCAAGTAATGTTGATATACTTGTACGGCTGATTCACAGGAGTATCGAATGTCGAAGGATCTTGTACCAAGTCATCTGTTGGCCCCGGCCGGAACCGGCTCCCTGGATGCGTACATGCAGGAAGTCAACCGGATCCCGGTGCTTACCCTCGAAGAGGAGCAGAGTCTTGCCCGTCGCTTCCACGACGAGGAAGATCTTGACGCGGCGCGCATGCTGGTCATGTCGCATCTCCGATTCGTGGCGCACGTCGCCCGCGGCTATTCCGGTTACGGACTGGCGCTTGGCGACCTGATCCAGGAAGGCAATATCGGCCTGATGAAGGCAGTCAAGCGTTTCGACCCCGACCAGGGCGTGCGGCTGGTGTCGTTCGCCGTGCACTGGATCCGGGCCGAGATTCATGAGTTTGTCCTGCGCAACTGGCGCATCGTCAAGGTCGCGACTACCAAGGCCCAGCGCAAGCTGTTCTTCAACCTGCGCAAGTCGAAGAAGCGCCTCGGCTGGCTGAACCAGGACGAAGTCAACCGGGTTGCCGCGGACCTCAACGTCAAGCCCGAAGTGGTCATGGAGATGGAATCCCGGCTGTCCGGCCAGGATGTCGGTTTCGACCTGACGTCCGACGACGATGACGACAAGCCGTACCTTGCCCCGGCGGCGTTCCTCGAGAGCCATTCGGATTCGCCCGACCTGGCGGCCGAGAGCGAGGACCTCGAAGACCACTACCACGAAGTGCTGTTCGAGGGCATGGACCAGCTCGACGATCGCTCCAAGGACATCATCCAGTCGCGCTGGTTGATCGACCCGAAGATCACGCTGCAGGAGCTGGCCGACAAGTACGGCGTGTCCGCCGAGCGGATTCGCCAGCTCGAGGCGGTGGCGATGAAGAAGCTGAAGGCGCATTTTTCAGCGTAACTCCATACGCCCGCAGAAACATGCAAGGCCCCCGGAATCCCGGGGGCTTTTTTTTATCCATGGAATCTTCCCGGGCGGGTCCGCTATGCTTTGCGGATTCCTGATCGACTGACCCCGGGGATCGACATGAGCGACGAGAAACGAATCCAGGCCCTGATCACCGAGCTTTACGCGCTGGTCTCGGGTCCCGGCGAGCAGCCGCGCGACTGGGCGCGCGAGGCCGAGCTGTTCATGCCCCAGGCGCACATGATCCGGACCAACGTCGATGCGGCCGGCAATGTCACGCCCGAGATCATCCGTGCCGCGGACTACGCCGAGAACTTCGAGCGCAAGATGGCCGGGCGGGATTTTTACGAGCTGGAAGTCCACAACATCATCCAGGTGTTCGGCAACATCGCCCACGCCTTCAGCACCTACGAGGCTTACGAGGACGCCGGGCGCACGCGCTTTCTGAAGCGCGGGATCAACAGCATCCAGTTGTACCGAGTGGATGGCGAGTGGAAGATTGCCGCCATGGTCTGGGACGACGAGCGACCCGGGCTGGCCGTCGGACCGCGCTACCTGCCGCAGTAACCCGCCGGTCCGGACGGAAATCGGCGCGACCCGGCGACGATTCGACTTGAACGCGCCCGGGCCGGCCACCATTACCGAAGATCATCCTGCCGATCTCCGGAGTACTGCATGACCACGACACTGGACCGCGACGCCGCCGTTCTCGCCATCGCCCTGCACGCCGCGTTTGCCGACGGCGGGAAGCACGAGGCCGAGCGCGAGGAATTCCGGAGAATCGCCGACATGCTGTCGTCCGACGGCGACGGCCCCGACGCGCGCCGCGTCTACCAGGACGTGCTGCTCAAGCACGTTTCACTCGAGGATGCCGCCGCCGCGCTGGCCGAGCCCGGCGAGAAGCACCTGGCCTATGAACTGGCCGTGGGCGTTTGCGACGCCGACGGGCGCATGGTGGATTCCGAGCGGGAATACCTGGATCGGCTGCGGGGGCTGCTGGGGCTGGATCGTGCCGAGGCCGACGAGGTCGAGCGCGAGGCCGAGCAGGTCGTGGAAATGACCGAGGCGGCGGCCCCGGCAACGGTTGCCGCCACCGCTGCGGCTATTCAGGCGCCTGCGGCCGTCGACGAGGCGGCGATCGACAAGTCCATCCTGAACTATTCGATCCTCAACGGCGCGCTGGAGATCCTGCCGCAGTCCTGGGCGTCGATGGCGGTCATCCCGCTGCAGATCAAGATGGTCTACGAGATCGGGCAGCGCCACGGCGTGGCGCTTGACCGGGGCCACATCAAGGAATTCCTGGCCACGCTCGGCGTGGGCATGACTTCGCAGTACATCGAGCAGTTCGGCCGCAAGCTGATCGGCGGGCTGTTCCGGGCCGCCGCCGGCCGCGGCGTGGGGAGACTCGGCCGCACCGCGACCGGCATGGCGTTCTCGTTCGCCACCACCTACGCGCTGGGGCAGGTCGCGCGCCGCTATTACGCAGGCGGCCGGCAGATGAGCACCGAGCTGCTGCGCAGCACCTTCCAGGAAACGCTGGGCCCGGCCAAGCAGATGCAGCAGGAATACCTGCCGCAGATCGAGCAGAAGGCGCAGACCCTGGACATGGGGCAGGTGATGGGCATGGTGCGCGGGGGTTCGGCGACCAGCCTCTGATCCGTACTCGAGCGTCTGTCGGCCGGAGGTAAACGCGGGCGGGACGGCTGCGCGGCTGTTTCGGCCGGCTGCTATGCTTCGGACTGTTGAATCGCATTCCGCAAACGAATCGGCCACCGATGAATCGCTACGTTTCCCATCTCGAATGCAGCCTCGAGGGCACCCGCTACGAGGCCGGCCCTGTCTACCGTCTGTCGGATGCCGGCCGGCCGCTGCTGGTCAGGTACCGGCTGGACGATATCGCCGCCGCGGTGGATCGCGACGAGGTGGCCGCTCGGGACGGCGGGTTCTACAAGTGGCGGGAACTGCTGCCGTTCGCCGATGCAGGCGGCGTGCCGCGGCTGGGCGAGATCGATACGCCGTTGATTACGTTGAATTCGGCGCCCAACGTCATCGTCAAGGACGAGGGGCGGCTGCCGACCGGCTCGTTCAAGGCGCGTGGGCTGGCGCTGGCCGTCGCGATGGCGCGTGAGCTGGGGCTGGACAGGCTGTGCATGCCGTCCAACGGCAATGCCGGCGCCGCGCTGGCGGCGTACGCCTCGCGCGCCGGCATGCAGTCGCTGGTCTACTGCCCGGCCGACACGCCGCGCATGAACATCGACGAGACGCGGCTGTGCGGCGCGGAAGTGGTGGAAGTCGACGGTTTCATAGACGACTGCGGCAAGCTGCTGGCCGAGCGGGCGAAGCAGGAGGGCTGGTTCGACGTCTCCACGCTCAAGGAGCCGTACCGGCTGGAAGGCAAGAAGAGCATGGGGCTGGAACTGGCCGCGCAATGGGGCTGGACGCTGCCCGACGCGATCTTCTACCCGACCGGCGGCGGCACCGGCTTGATCGGCATGTGGAAGGCGTTTGCCGAGATGAAGGTGCTGGGCTGGATCGAGGGCCCGCTGCCGAAAATGATCGCGGTCCAGGCCGAGGGCTGCGCGCCGATGGTGCGGGCGTTCGAGGCCGGCGAGGAATTCGCGCAGCGCTGGGAACATGCGTCCACGAAAGCTGCCGGCATCCGCGTACCGCAGGCGGTTGGCGACTTCCTGATCCTGCGCGCAGTGCGCGAGTCCGGCGGCAAGGCGATTGCGGTCGGCGAGGACGAGATCGAGCGGTCCTGGATTTCGCTGGCGCGCGAGGAGGGCGTCCTGATGTGCCCCGAGGGCGCGGCTACCCACGCGGCCTGGCGGCGCATGATCGAGGCCGGCGAGATCGACCGTGACGAAAAGGTCGTGCTGTTCAACTGCGCCACCGGCCTGAAGTACAAGCTGCCGGGGCCCTGACGACCATGGCCGACTGCAGGTTTATTACCGACTCCCCGCCGCTGGTTCGGCATCGTGCCGAGCTGAAGGCCGCCGCGCGTGCGCGCCGGACGCGCCTGGCCGTTGCGCTGCCGTTGCTGGCCGTGCTGGCTTACGGGGCGTTCTCGATGAGCGCGCAGTTCGGGCTTTTCGTCGGCGCGGTCGGCGCCGGCGTGCTGTTTTTTCTCGGCCTGCCGGGCGGAAGCTCGGTGGACGCCGGCGCGCTGGCCGGGGTGGAGGGTGAAGTGACGGCACTGGAGCGTTTGAAGACGCTGCCGGATGATTACCTGCTGTTGAATCGCGTGAAGCTGCCCGATGGCCAGTTGCCCAACGGCTGGCGCGAACTCGATTTCGTCGTGGCCGGTCCCACCGGGCTCTGGATTGTCGAGGTCAAGAACACGCCCGGCCACGTCTACGTGCAGCCGGAAGAGCGCCACTGGCCGCTGGCGCGGCGCGGGGGCTGTGGCAGTCAGCCGAACTGGAACGCGGTGGAGAACCCGATACCCCAGGCGCGTGCCCAGGTCGATTCCCTTCGGCGCTGGTTGTTGCAGCACGGCATCGCGGTCGACCCGAAACCGGTCGTCTGCCTGGCGCATTCGGAAGTTGCCGTGGACAACGCGGACGCCTCACCGGTGCCGATCGTCGTGCGCGACCAACTGGCCGACCTGATCCGGTCGGGAGGTCGTAGTGCCTTGCCCGGCGGCCTGCTGGAGATGCTTGCCCGGTTCCGGCCGGATGGTGGTGCGTCGCTTGAACGTGCGGCCTGAACGCTCTTTTCAGCGAGCATCCGGTGTGCGGCGCAGATACCAGGCCAGCACGATCCAGTCGTACAGGAAGTGGACCATGATCGGCACCAGCAGGTTGCCGGTGGCCTGGTACAGCCAGCCCAGGTAGAGCCCCATCACGCAGGTGATAACGAAGTAGGCCGGGCTCACTGCGTGCGCCAGGCCGAACAGCAGCGAGGCGACGACCAGCGCAGCGACAGGTCCGATCAGTCCTTCCACGCCGGCCTGGACGACGCCGCGGAACAGCAGTTCCTCGCCGATCCCGGCAAACAGCGCCACGGCGAATACCGCCAGCGGACCGGCGTCGCGGAACAGCGGCAGCAGGTGGTCTTCGACGATCCGCCGAAGCGCCTGGACCCAGCTCCAGCGACGCTGCATCAGCGCCAGCATGGCGACGATCAGCGGGGCGGTCGCGAGCACCGACAGCACCATCGCGTCGGCGCCAAAATCGATCGCGAGCCAGGGCTGCAGGCCGAACAGAAGCGAAAGCGCCAGTGCTGCCACAGCCAGCGCGCCCTCGAAGCCCAGCGCGAACAGGATCGGCCGGCGCTTCAGCAGCTCGCCGAGGCGCGTCGGAGTGGGATCCTCGTCGCCCGAACCGCCCGGTGATTCATCCGCCTGGTCGTTCACCGTGGATTGCCCATTGACATTCAACCGCCGCCGGCATCGATGCGTCGGAAATCCATCATCTGTCGGCGCAGTGAAGACCACTTGCGGGCCATGCGCAGCATCGATTCCTCGGTCGTGAATTCATTCAACCGAGCCACGCGCACCCAGGCCAGGTCGTGCGATTCGTCGCTGACGACATAGTCGCCGCCCGAGCGGCTGGCCACGGCGAACCGAACGTCGAAATGGAAGTGAACGGGGTCGGACTTGCGGGCCGGGATTTCGTGGATATCGATATCCAGGATCTCGGGTGAAAGCAGTTCCACGGCAAGTCCGGACTCTTCCTCGGCCTCGCGCAAGGCCACCGCCGCGGTGTCCGTGTCGCCGTCGCTGTGGCCGCCGAGCTGCAGCCATGCGTCGAGCTTGCGGTGGTGGGTGAGCAGCACGCGGTCGCCCGAGCCGTCCACCAGCCAGGCTGATCCGGTGACGTGGCCGGGCGAAAAATGATGACGCTCGAAGCAGTCCGCGTGATCCGCCAAAAGCGCCGTGAAGCGCTCTACCACTGCAGCTTCTTCGGGGTAGCGCGCGCGGTAGGCGCGCAGGCTGCGCTCGAGATCGAAGGGTTTCTGAACGGGCGCTCGATTCATGTTGTCCAGTTTGCCGGCAAAACCCGATTGTATGCGGTATGCGTCATTCTTTATCGCCGGCCACACCGGTTTTCGGCGAGGCCCAATGCTGTCGAGTCAGGCAAGTATTGTAGGAGCCTGCTTGCAGGCGAACGGCTACCGAGTCCCGCTTTTCTTCGCCTGCAAGCAGGCTCCTACGAATTGCCAATACTTGAGTCGACAGCAATGGGCTTAGAGCTCCGATGCGTCCATGTGGCGCCATTGGCCCGGCGCCAGGCCTTCCAGCGTGAATCCGTCGATGGACCAGCGCACCAGCCGCAGCGTCGGGTGGCCGACCGCTGCCGTCATCCGGCGGACCTGGCGGTTGCGGCCTTCGCTGATGGTCAATTCCAGCCAGGCATCGGCGACGTTCTTGCGGTAACGCACCGGCGGGTCGCGCGGCCAGAGATTTTCGGGCGCGTCGATGCGCCGGGCCTTCGCCGGCCGGGTCAGCTTGCCGTCCACTTCCACGCCGCGGCGCAGGCGGTCCAGCGCGATCCCGTCCGGCTCGCGTTCGACCAGCGCCCAGTAAGTCTTGGGCAGCTTGAATTTCGGTGAAGAAATTCGCGCCTGCAGCGCGCCGTCATCGGTGAGCAGCAGCAGACCCTCGGAGTCCTTGTCCAGTCGGCCGGCCGGATAGACTCCCGGGACGTCGATGTAGTCGGCCAGGGTCGCGCCTTCGCCCGAAAACTGGCACAAGACGCCGTACGGCTTGTTGAACGCGATCAGCACTTTCGAACGGGCCACGGTCTTCCATGGTGCGGCACGGCTTCAGTCGCCTGCATTGATGGTGACGGGTGCTGCCACGGCACCATCCCCGGTCCACGCGGTGAGACGCCATTGGCCCTGTGGAAGCAGCAGCGGCAGCGACTCGCCGGGGTATAGCAGCAGCCGATCGACCGGCACCTCGTCGTCGGGATCTTCCGGTGCGTGCGCCTCGATGATGACGCGGTCGTGTTCGCTCCGGAAGATATCGGGCACCGGTATCTCGACATCGCCGATCGTCCGCCGCCATGCCGGCCGGCCGTTTTCGAAGCGAAGCGGCGGGTGGGCGAGAAAGTGGTCGATGGCACCGACCGACTCGACGGCGGCGGTGCCGTCGGCGAGCCGCAGCCCGTCCAGCGCATTCGCGGCCGTTGCGTCGGGGAGCGAGCAATGCGTCTGCGAAACCGTCAACGGATCAATGCCCGTCTTGCGTTTCAATCTTGCGGCAAACCATTCGATTTCGCGCTCGAAGTTGTTTACCGGCGCTTCGAGCGCGTGCGAGTATCCGACGTGCACGAGGATACGGGCGTCCGGATGCTCATCCAGTACGCCGGCGATGAGGTTTTCCGCCTGGGCCTCCTCGCGCGCGATGACCTGTTCGGCGGTATTGGCATCTTCCGGCGCGCTCTGGTGCGGAAGAATCTCGTATGCGACAAAGTGGTACCCGGCCGCATCCAGCGCCCGCAGTTCACGGCCGAACATCGGCTCGTCGGAATACGACCCCAACGCCATCGGGATACGACCGGCCTTTCGATCGGCCACCGCTTCATGCACGAAAGTCTCGGCGGCGAACCAGTCGAATTCGTCGGCCAGCGCCAGCCCGAGTTCGCCGATCACCTGTCGGTGCAGCGGCTGGTCGTGCGCCTCGCTGACGATGACGACCTGTGCCTCGCGTGCTGCATCGGCAAGCGACGGGATCGGATCGCCCGGCAGCGTCGGGCAGGGCCGTCCGCGTGGACGTCCGAACCTGGATGCCAGGTCTTCGCGCCCGACCGCCGGCAGCATCTGAATCGCGATCGCGCCGTCCATCCCTTCGGGTTGCCAGCCGTCGAGGTTTTCGGGGAGGCGCGTGAACAGGGCGCTGATCGGATCGGGGACCGCCGACTCATCGCCGACCGATTTTCCGACTGCCTGCGAAAGCAATGCCGGCAAGACGGTCAAGGCCGTTGCCAGCGCCATGCAACGCGCCGCCCTCGGAATGCGATCTTCACCTGGATTCGAATCAATCATCCGATTCGCCGATCTTGTCCTGAGTGCGCAACTCGAAGTCGCTGGCGTCGTGACGCTCCCGCAACTGCATCGCCGGGTCGCCGAACGGACGGTTGACCATGCGGCCGCGCAGAACCGCCGGACGGGCGTCTATCGTCCTGCTCCATCGCTGGACGTTTTCGTAGGTGTCGACCTGCAGGAACTCCGCGGCGTCGTACAAACGCCCCAGCGCAAGCTGGCCGTACCAGGCCCAGATCGCCATGTCGGCGATGGTGTAGTCGTCGCCGGCCATGTACTCGTGGTCGGCCAGGTGCCGGTCCAGCACGTCGAGCTGGCGCTTGACTTCCATCGTGAAGCGATCGACGCAGTACTTGATCGGCTCCGGCGCATAGGCGTAAAAATGGCCGAAGCCTCCGCCCAGGTACGGCGCGCTGCCCATCTGCCAGAACAGCCAGTTCAGGCACTCGGTGCGGGCCTGGTGGCCTTTGGGCAGAAAGACACCGAACTTTTCGGCCAGGTAGAGCAGTATCGAACCGGATTCGAACAGCCGGGTGACGGGTTCGGTGGCGTGGTCCACCATGGCCGGAATCTTGGAATTCGGGTTCACCTCGACGAAGCCCGATCCGAACTGGTCGCCCTCGCCGATGTCGATCAGCCAGGCGTCGTACTCGGCGTCCGACAGTCCACGCGCCAGCAGCTCCTCGAACATCACCGTTACCTTCACCCCGTTGGGCGTGGCCAGAGAGTAGAGCTGGTGCGGGTGCTTGCCGACCGGCAGCTTCTTCTCGTGCGTCGGTCCGGCGGTCGGGCGGTTGATGTTGGCGAATTTGCCGCCGTTGCCCGGTTCCCATTCCCAGACTTTCGGCGGCGTGTAGGTGGATTCGGTCATGTCGATCAGTCCTGTTCGAGTCCTGGCGGTCGAGTACGGATATCGGACCGCTCGTTTCCCGGCAAGCTTTCATGAGCGAGCCGGCGTTTCATTTATTGCGAAGCCGGTCGAGCGCCTCCATGGCATCTTCCAGGCCCGCCGTGTAAAGACGTTCTCCGTGTGCCACGCTTGCAAGGTCCGGTTCGGAGCCGATTCGGCCGTCGGGGAAGGTGTTGCGATAGTCGATGGCGTCTCGAAAATCGCCGTCCGGCGCCCGTTTCGGGTCGAGTACGGTATCGGTCGCGCGGTCGGGATAGGCGTGCCAGGTCAGCGAAATCTCCGAAGGGGTGGCGTGCGAGCCTTCGGCGTCGCCGAACAACTCGGCCGAGAGCTTCTTGATGCGGGGGCCCGTGAACCAGTTGAACAGCTCCAGGTGCAGTTCCGATGCGCGCCCGGCCATGCTGGACTCGCAATGGATCTCGGCGAATGCCGAGTGCACGGTAGCGATGTTGCCGCCGTGACCGTTGAGAAACATGAAGCGGCGAAAGCCGTGGTTGGCGAGCGAGCCGACGACGTCGCGAATGACCGCCATCAAGGTGCTCGGCCTGAGCGTGATCGAGCCCGGGAAGGCCAGGTGATGCTGCGCCATGCCGATGCTCAGCGTCGGCGCGACCAGCACATTCCGCTCCGCCATGCCGGCGGCGATCACCTCCGGGCAGATCGCGTCGGTGCCGATCAGCCCGGTGGGTCCGTGCTGCTCGGTCGACCCGATCGGAACCACGACCGCGTCGCTTGTCTTCAGATAGGCCTCGACCTCCGGCCACGTCGCCAACTGCAGTTTCATCGACTCTCTCCCTCGCTCCAACAACCAACAACCAACAGGGGTCTACTCCCCCTTGAACACGGCCTCGCGCCGCTCCAGGAACGAACGAATCCCTTCCTTCACATCCTCGCTGGCCATGACCGGTTCCAGCGACGTGAACAATGCCCGCCTGGCCGCGGCGTGGCCCTCGAGTCGAGCCAGGCGGGATGATGCAAGACTCCCCTGGACCCCCAGCGGCGCGGCACGCGCGACCTTCTGCGCAATCTGCCAGGCGCTGTCGAATTGCTCACCGGGTTCGACCAGTTCCTGCACCAGGCCCCAGTCAAACGCTTGCTGCGCGCTCCATTCATCGCCGGTGAGCAGGTATCTCTGGGCGTTGGCCCAGCCGATCTCTTCCGGGAGTCGGAAGGTCGCGCCGCCGCAAGGAAAGATGCCGCGCTTGACCTCCAGCTGGGCATAGCGGGTATTGGATGCGGCCACCCGGATATCGGCATTGAGCATCATCTCGACGCCGCAGGTAAAGCAGATCCCCTGGGTCGCGAAGACGACGGGCTTGTTCAAGGGCTCACCGACGACGAAGAACGGATCGATCTCGCCCTCGCCCAGTTCCATCCCCTTGCCGTTGGCGAAGGTTTCGGCCCAGTCGTCGAGCTGAAGCCCCGAGGTGAAATGCTCGCCCTCGGCGTAGACCAGTCCCGCTCGAAGCTCGTGTTCACGCGCCAGGCGCCCGTACGCGGCCGCAATGGCGTGATACATCTCGCGGTTCATCGCGTTCATCTTTTCCGGGCGGTTCAGCCCGATGAGCAGTACGTGCTCGCGCGCTTCGACGTTGACCAGGGCCATGGTTCATCTGCCGTGGGGGAATCGGGCAATGTTAACCCGATTGCCAAACCGTGACCCGCGACTGTCACCCCCGCCGATTGCTACGACGATTGGGACGACTACTGTCCGCGGTCTCCATCCCGACTTCGATCCCGGGAACGCAGGAGTTCCGCCCGGCCGGTCTGGCCGCCGGAGCGGGTGCGCTTCGGTGCCTCGGCGCGGACCGCGCGCGACGGCGTACTGGCCTGAGGGGTTCGGCCGGCAGTGCCCCGCGACGATGCGCGTGAAATCGCCTGGCGGTTCCCGCGGGCGCGGGAGCTGGCCGAATCCGAAGACGGACGCGAACGGGCCTGGGGCGCTCGACTGGCTGCCGCGGGTCGCGAGCGGGATGACGATTGCGGCGTCGCGCCTGACGACGAGCGCATTGCCGAGCCGGACGGCGATTGCCTGGTCGAAGACTGCAACTGTCCGGCGCGAGCGCGGTTCGAGCTGCTTTCACGCGAACTCGTGCGGGTCTGGCGGTCGGGTGAGGTGCGGCCCTGCGTCAGTGCCTTTCTCGCGGAGGTCCGGTCGGGTGCCGTAGCGCGAGCCCTGTTCGGGCTGTTGTCGCGCGATTCCGTTCGCGGGGCGGGTCGACCGACCGACGAGCGGCCCTGCGCCAGTTCCCGGCGGATGGATGTCCGATCCGGGGCTGCGCGGCGCGTGTCCGGTCGGCTCGAGCGCTGGCTGGACGACTCCGGGGTCGAGGCGACGGCGCTGCGTCGGCTGGTTGCAGCCGTTTGGCGGCGATCCTTGTCGCGACTGGAACTGCTGCCGCGCTGGATCTCGTTGCGGCTTCGAGCAGCAGAATTGGAAACCTGCCGGCTTCTCGAGTCCGAAGCGGTCGATCGTGCGATCGAGCGTTCGGTCGTGAGATCAGCCGTGCGCGAGCGTTGCCTCAGCAGATCGCGACGGTCGTCGCTGTAGCGGTTCGAGCGGTCGGACGTCTTGATTGCGTGACGCTCGTCGATGCCCCGGCTGTAGGCGACGCCGCGGCGATGCTCGGGCTCGTGCTTCCAGTGGCGCGAATTGCTGTATTGCGCCACGTCGCGACCGGACGAGAACCTGTGGACGGCATAGGCATGCTTGCCGCGGTCTCGATGTCCGTAGCGGTGATAGTCGTGCACCACGACCCTGTGGCTGGACCAGTGAAAGGCGCTGAAGAAGAACGCGGACTGCACGTGGTGGCCGCTGCTCCAGTAAAAACTGTAACCCGAGCGATGACGATATCCGTGCGGTTGATTCCAGTAGATCGGCGGATAGGCCGACCAGCGCCAGGCGCCGTAGACCACGCGCGGGTCGTAGTAGGGCACGTAGACCACGCGGGTCACGGCCGGCTCGATGTAGATATAGGTTGGCTCGCGCACCACGCGCACGTACTCGTTGCTGCGCAGGTGGCCAGCGGCGTAGGCCTCGTCGCGCAGGTACTGGATGGTGTCGAGCACCTGGTATTCCTGCACCAGGAAGGCATCGCCCAGTCGCTGGGTCCATACAAGGTCGGCGTCCATCCTCGCAAGCAGTTCGGGAAACGCCACCAAGGCCATCACGCTGGGGTCCCAGGGCATGTGCTCGACCGCCTCCACCGCGTACTCGCCGGCATACCCGGGGTTGGCCCGCGACCAGCGCGCGGCCTGGACCACTTCCAGCGGGTAGGTGGCGGCGATCAGCACGTGTGACAGCACGGTGTCCGGGTACAGCGCGATCGGCGCCAGCATCTGGTCGAGCTCCGGCTGGCTGAAACCGTCCGGCGCTTCGGCCGAAGCGGGCTCGCCTGACAGCCCCAGGCCCAGGACCAGGAAACCGGCCAGGATGAAGGCGATACGTGAGTTGGCGGTTGTCATGTCGGTATCCTTGTCGCGGCCGCAGCGGCCTTTGTGGAACCGTTATACGAAAACGAGCCTGAAGCCCCGCTGAACGGGAATTCGCCTGAGGGAGTGATGAGATAATGCGCGAATGTCGAAACTTCACGCCCGCCTGACACCGGCCCGGCGCCGGCTTCTGGACACGCTGCTGGACGACCTGCTGGATCGCGAGTCCGGCGAGCGCCGACGATTGCTGGCCGGGATCGAGCAGCGTTGTCCGCGCCTGCATTCGCGTCTTTCGGCGCTGGTCGAGGCAAGCGCCGAACCGGCGCAGTATCTCGAGACGCTGTTTCAGCGTGCCGGACGGGCGGCGTTCTCCGAAATCGACAGGAACGACGTCGCACTCCCGGCCGGAACCCGTATCGGGCCCTGGCGGCTGGTCGAACCCGTCGGTTCCGGCGGCATGGGAATGGTTTACCGCGCCGAACGCGCCGACGGCGCCTTCGAAATGGAAGCCGCCGTAAAGCTCATCCGGCTGCGCAGGGATTCCCGTCTCAAGCAGCGGCTGGAAGTGGAGCGGCAGTTGCTGGCGCGGCTGGACCACCCCAACATCGCGCGTATCCTGGACGGCGGGGAAACCGAGGACGGACAGACCTACCTGGTCATGGACTGGGTGCCCGGCGAAGACCTGACCGATTGCGCCGGGGTGGCCCGGCACGATACCGGTCGCTGCCTCGACGCGTTCGCGCAGGTGGCCGACGCCGTCGGTCATGCCCACCAGCGGCGCGTGGTGCACGGCGACATCAAGCCGGCCAATATCCGGGTCACGCCGGAGGGTCGTGTACGACTGCTGGATTTCGGCGTGGCCCGGCTGCTGGCCGAGGAAGACGTGGACGAAACCGGCTTTCATGCCTTGACGCCGGCATTTTCCGCGCCGGAGCAGATCGCCGGCGAGCCGGCTTCCACCCAGTCGGATGTCTACGCGCTCGGGGTATTGCTTTACTGGATGCTCACCGGCGAAGTCGGGAACCCGGACACGGATTGGTCCGGGACGCTCTCGGGTCGATATTCAAGATCGCTTGACCTCGCGGCGATCATCGCCAGGGCCTGCGCGCCGGATCCGGCCGACCGATATGCCGGCGTCTCGGCGCTGGTCAAGGATGTCGAAAGGTATCGGGAACTGCAACCGGTGGCGGCGCGGCCACCCAGCCGGAGCTACCTGCTACAGCGGTTCGTGCAGCGCAACCCTGTCGGCGTGGGCCTGGGCGGCGTAGCCATGCTGTTGCTGATGATCGGGCTGGTCGGCACCGGATGGCAGGCGCGTATCGCCGGGATGGAGCGTGACCGCGCAGAGGCCCAGCGCGACCTGGCGCGACTGGAGGCGGACAAGACCGAGCGGGTCAGCGAATTCCTGGTCAGCCTGTTCGACCAGGCCGATCCTTACCGCCACCCGGGGCGAGACCTGAGCGCGCGCGACCTCGTGCGGCAGGGCGTGGAGCAGGTCGAGACGCTGCGTGAAGCGCCGCTGGTCCAGGCCGAGATGTTCCACGCGCTGGCCCGGGTGAATCGGTCGCTTGCCGAGTACGAAAGCGCACGCGAAATGGCGTCCCGCGCGCTCGATATTCTGCAGCGCACGCCGGGCGTGCCCGACGCCGAGCGCGCAGCTGCCTGGACCTTGCTCGGTGGCACGCTGGGCTCGCTGGGTCGCTACCGCGAGGCGCTGGATGCGCACGAGAATGCGCTGTCGCTCAGTGATCCAGAAGATCCGGCTACCGTGGCCGAGGCGCTGGACAACATCGGGCTCTCTCTGTATTCCCTGGGGCGTTTCGAGGCCGCCGAACGGCGCTTCCGGCGCGTACTCGAGCTTCGCCGCGAGTCATTGCCCGAAACTGCAGATCTCGCTTCTGCGCACAACAACCTCGCGCTGGCGCTGGCCGGGCTTGATCGAAGGGAAGAGGCGGTAGAGCACTATACGACGGCGCTTGAGATCCGTCGGCGCGTGCTGGGCGACAGCCATCCGGATACGACTTTTTCGCTGACCAACCTGGCGACCCTGCTGACCCAGATGGGTGACTACGAACGGGCCGAGGCCATGTATCTCGAAGCGCTGGCGCAGCGCAGGCAGGCATTCGAGACAGGCCACCCGGCGGTGGCCAGCGTGATCTACCAGCTCGGCTGGCTCAACAGCAACCGGAACCGCTGGACGCATGCCGAGCAGTATCACCGCGAGGCGCTGGCGTTGCGCCAGTCGCGAATGGGGCCGGATCATCCGTCGGTCGGCGTCAGCCTGAATGCATTGGCCGCCACGTTGCGCAAGCAGGGGAGGTTCGAGGAAGCGCGTGCGCTGTTGGAGCAGGCCCTGTCGAACTATCGCGCCGCCTATGGAGAATCCCACCATGACATCGCGCTGGTGCTGTCCAATCTGGCCGGCGTCCATTCCGATCTCGGCGAATACGCGACAGCTGAGGCGCTTTACGCGCAAGCGCTGGAAATGTGCCGGCGAGAGCTTGGCGAAAACCATCGGCACGTGGCCGACATCCTAACCGGCCAGGCCGAGCTCGCGCTCAAGCGGGGTCGAAGCGGCGAGGCGCATTCACGCGCCCTGTCGGCCCGCAGGATCATCGTCGGGGTTCATGCCGATCCCGCGCATCAGGAGGTGGTTGCAGTCGACGATCTGATCGGTCGGATCGAGTCGGCGCGATGACGGCGACGTGACTACTCGCCGTCCGCCGGCGGTCCTCCAACGGACGACGGCGGCGGCTGGACGCGTGGGTCGGAAAAGTCGGGCGAGTCGGGTCGCTGGCGGCCGCAGATAGAGCCCATCGTGACCGCGGTCGATTTCCATGGGTTCATCAGTTCATCGATGGTCGGCGCGCGGCGGCGGGTGCAGACCACGGTGCCGTTGGCCAGCACGTAGCGCCCGCGGCTGCTGCCGTCGTTGTCCTTCCAGGTATCCGAGCTGCTCTCGACCGTCCCGACGTATGCCGAAATCCAGCCGCGGACACCCGGAACGCCGGGTATCGGCTCGCCGCTCGATATCCACGGCAGGGCAGGGCCGCGCTCGCCCTCGGATTCGGCGGGCAGCGCACGCACCTGTTCGAGTATGGTGGCGCGCAGCGTGCCGGTCCGTGCCTGCGCGGGTTCCTCGGCTGATTCGGAAATCGTCGATGCATCGCTTGTCGAGGGCTCGTCGCTCGACGATGCCGCGACCGGCTCCGGGACGGGTTCGCGTTCGGGTGGCGTCTCGGTGTCGGGCTCGACCGTTGCCTCCGGCGGCTGGACATCGGCGGCGGGTGTGCGCTCATCGATCACCGGTCGCGGGATCAGGCGCATGGTGATGACGTTGTTTTCGGGCGACCGGACGGGTGGCCGAAGCGGCGTGCTCGCCAGCATTGCGATCACGACGGCGTGCACCAGGACCGATGCGACCGCGGCAACGAGCGGGAATCCGTCCGGCCGTTCCCGGGCGTTGCCGATCAAGTCGGCCCGCCCGCGGGCCGGTGCATGTCCGGATCGTGGGGAATGCGCTTGACCGGATTCCGGGCCCTGCGCTGGGATTAAGGGCTTTGGCGCCATGGGCAGGATCGACAGGGCAAGCTGATAGAATACAGCCTGCGGAATTATTCAATCGTTAAAGAGGATGGTCATGGGATACCAACACGTAAAAATGCCGGATGCCGGCACCCGCATTTCGGTCGAAAACGACAAGCTCAACGTACCCGATGACCCGATCCTCGGTTTCATCGAGGGCGACGGCATCGGCGTCGACATCACGCCGGCCTGTCTCAAGGTCTGGGATGCCGCGGTCGAGAAGGCCTACGGCGGCAAGCGCAAGGTGCACTGGGCCGAGTTGTTCCTGGGCGAGAAGGCCGCCGGTATCTACGACGGCGATTATTTCCCGCAGGAAACGCTCGACGCGATCAAGGAACTGAACGTGGCCATCAAGGGTCCGCTGACGACCCCGGTGGGCGAAGGCTTTCGCTCGCTCAACGTTTCGCTGCGACAGACGCTGGATCTCTATGCCTGTGTCCGTCCGGTCAAGTACTACAAGGGCGTGCCGTCGCCGCTGCGCAAGCCCGAAGACTTCGACGTCGTGATCTTTCGCGAGAACACCGAGGACGTTTACTCGGGCATCGAGTTCGAATCCGGAACGCCGGAGAACAAGAAGCTGGCCGACTTCCTGCGCAACGAAATGGGCGCGAAGTTCTTCGACGACGCCGGCCTGGGCGTGAAGCCGATCTCTGAATTCGGCACGAAGCGGCTGGTGCGCAAGGCCATCGAGTACGCGATCGAGAACAAGCGCGAGTCGGTGACGCTGGTGCACAAGGGCAACATCATGAAGTTCACCGAGGGCGCCTTCCGCAAGTGGGGCTATGAGGTCGCGGCCCAGGAGTTCGGCGACGTGACCATCACCGAAGACGAACTCTGGGACAAGCACGACGGCAAGCGGCCCGAGGGCAAGATCGTGATCAAGGATCGGATCGCCGACATCATGTTCCAGCTGCTTCAGCTTCGCCCGGGCGAGTTCGACGTGCTGGCCACGATGAACCTGAACGGCGATTACCTTTCGGATTCGGCGGCTGCATCGGTAGGCGGCATCGGCATCGCGCCGGGCTCCAACATGGCCGACAACGTGGCCGTTTTCGAAGCCACCCACGGCACCGCGCCCAAGTACGCGGGCAAGGACAAGGTCAACCCGTCCTCGCTGCTGTTCTCCGGCGTGATGATGTTCGACTACATCGGCTGGTCGGAAGTCGGCCGGATGATCGAGCGGGCATTCGAACAGGTCGTGGCCAAGGGCATCGTGACCTACGATTTCGCCCGCCAGATCGACAACGCCACGGAAGTTTCCACCTCCGGGTTCGCCGATGCGCTGGTCGAGGCCATCAACGCTTCCTGATGCGCTGGGCGGACGTCGCCGACGCGCTTGAAGAATGCGACCCGGCGGTCAAGTGCCGCCGGGTCGATTCACTATGGAGCGGCTTTTCGGCCGATGCGGTCCAGCATGAGGATCCGCGATCGTGCCGGGCCGGTCGTCCGGAACGCCCTGGGCTTGTCTCTCCGGCCAGCCTGCCGCGGCGCGGGCTGGGCTCGGTGCAGGGTCGTATCGCGCTCCTGCACGCGGTCGCACACATCGAGTTCAATGCCATCAACCTGGCGCTGGACGCCGCGCTGCGCTTTGCCGGCATGCCGGGGGACTATTACCGGGACTGGCTGAGCGTGGCGTTCGACGAGGCCCGGCATTTCAGGCTGCTCGAGACGCGCCTGCACGAAATGGGCGCGGCCTACGGCGACCTGCCGGCGCACAACGGTCTTTGGGAAATGGCCGAACAGACCGCGCACGATCCATTGGTGCGTATGGCGCTGGTGCCCAGGGTGCTCGAGGCGCGCGGGCTCGACGTGACGCCGGGCATGATCGAAAAGCTGCGCAATGCCGGGGACCATGCCTCGGTGGCCTGCCTGGAGATCATCCTCGAAGAGGAAGTGCGCCACGTGGCGATAGGCAGCCGCTGGTTCCGGTATTTGTGCGAACAGCGCGGCCTGGCGCCGGAAGCCACTTTCCGTTCGCTGCTGCGCGAGTACTATGCCGGCGGGCTGCGTGGGCCGTTCAATCACCAGGCTCGGCTGGACGCGGGCTTTACCGAGTCCGAGCTGGAGGATCTCGAACTTGCGGGTTGATCTGATGACAAGCGCGTCGGTGGTTTTGATGATGGCCAGCGTGTTCTGGCCGGCAAGGCTGGCCGCCCAGGACCATCCCCTGGAGCTGGTCGAATCGGTGGACCTGGATCGATACCAGGGGCTGTGGTACGAGATCGCTCGGCTGCCCAACCGGTTCCAGGACCAGTGTGCGGCGAACGTCACGGCCGAGTACACGCTGCTGGAGAGCGGACGAATCAAGGTGGTCAACCGCTGCGAGTTGCCCGGCGGCGAACCGGATGAAGCCGAAGGCGTGGCACGGCGCCCGGATCCCGATCGCGAAGCGGCGCTGAAGGTGCGGTTCGCCCCGCGTTGGCTGAGCTGGCTGCCGTTCGTCTGGGGCGATTACCAGGTCATGGCACTGGCCGACGACTATGGTTCGGCGCTGATCGGCGCGCCGTCGCGCGAATATCTCTGGATCCTGGCGCGAAAACCGTCGCTGCCGGAAACTCGAATCGATGAACTCCTCGCCGAGGCCGAGCGGCAGGGATTCGATACCGGCAACGTGACCCGCACCAGGCAGGACGGATAGATGAGCATAGATACGCTGGTTATCGGGGCAGGCTGGGCCGGACTCACGGCGGCGCGCGCTATGGCCGCGGCCGGGCGCAAGGTCGTGGTGCTCGAGAAGTCCCGCGGGCCGGGTGGACGCAGCGCAACGCGCCGTCGGGACGGCGCACGCTTCGATCACGGCGCCCAGTACTTCACCGCGCGCAGTGCGGCGTTCGGCCGCCAGCTTCAGCAATGGCAGGATGCCGGCCTGGTTCAGCCCTGGCGTCCCAAACTGGCCGTCATCGGCGACAGATCGGCTCACGGTGATCCGGAAGAAGTGTCGCGGTTCGTCGCCGTGCCGGGCATGAATGCAGTCTGTCGTCACTACGCCGCCGACCTGGACTGCCGCTTCGAGCAGCGCGTGGCTGAACTTGAATTCGACAGGGAGTGGCGGCTCGAACTGGGCTCGGGTGAGCGACTGCAGGCTCGCAGGCTTCTGATCACCGCGCCGCCGGCACAGACCGCGGCGCTGCTCGGCGAACCCGATCCGCTCCATGACCCGATTGCTGGTATCGCCTTCAATCCATGCGTCGCCGGCATGCTGTCGTTCAGAAAACCCTTCGACCCCGGCTTCGATGCAGCCTTCATCAACCATTCGGGCGCGCTGTCCTGGGTGGCGCGCAACTCATCGAAGCCGGGGCGCGAGGGCAACGACTGGGTGCTGCATGCATCGGCGGACTGGTCGCGGGCGCACCTGGAGGCGCCGGCGGAGGAACAGGCCGAGCTCCTTGCCGCGGCTTTCGGCGAACTGGTCGGAGAAGCGTTGCCCGAGACGGCCGGATGCACCGCGCACCGCTGGCGATACGCGCAGGCCTGCTACCCGCTCGAGCGGGGAACGATCACCGATGCGGAACGGCGCCTGGCCATCGCCGGGGACTGGCTTTCGGGCAGTCGTGTCGAAGGCGCATGGACCAGCGGGCGAAAGGCCGGCGAGTGGCTGGCGGACATCGACTGAGCCGACCGAGCGGCGATTGAACCTTATCGA
>MDTG01310356.1_pt1 | contig 55978 bp, 51 predicted proteins | sample 811421 | NCBI WGS metagenome assembly MDTG01 (sample SAMN05326645, study PRJNA326480) | marine metagenome | isolation source: seawater | place: Pacific Ocean: South East | collected 2011
ATCTGGGAGGGATACTTGTTCGCGTGCTCCCTGAGACCGACCAGCTCGAGCTTGATCTTGACCTGGATGTCGATGATGGTCGAATCGAGGTCCGTATGCTCGTGGAGGGGGAGTGAGACGTTGTCGGCGATGGTCATCGAGTTGAACAATGCCCCGGACTGGAAGAGGATCCCGAACTTCTTCCGGGTCTCGTTCAATGCGTCTTCGTCCATCTCGTTGACGTCGTTGCCGAAGATCTCGACGTTTCCGGAAGTGGGAGGAAAGGAGCCGACCATCATCCGCAGGATGGTGGACTTCCCGCATCCCGACCCGCCCATGACGACCATGGTCTCCCCCTGCTCGACCTCGAGGTTGACGCCCGACAGGACGGTCTGGGACCCGAACTTCTTGACGAGCTCGGTTGTCTTGATGATCGGGTCAGCCAACGGGTGAATCCTCCGATGTGCCGTTCGGCGGGAAGCTCAGGCTGCCATGATCCTCGACAAGCTCGAACCAGACAAGTCGAAGGGTACCCGAAGCGAGGCGATCGATCCTGATCCTGCAGGGAATGGTGGTCGTGGTGCCACCAGGATCCCCCGGCTGGAACAGGACCTCGTACCCCGCGATGGTCCAGGGCCCCTCCCCGGTGACCTGGATGGGTTCCTGCGAGGAGTGCTGGGAGGAGACGAAGGTCCCGAAACGGGTTTGGAGCGCTTCCCGAAGCGACTGCAGTTCGGATGGTGAGGCTTCGGCACCCGGCCCGACGAATTCTCCCAGAAAGCCGTCCGGGTTCCCCTGATAGAGCTCGTACAGCGCGTTGTTGGGTCCGGAGAAGAGGAGCCTGGTCTCCTGGTCCCAGCGTTGCTTGCCCTGGTCCAGCAGGAGCACCCCCCCGATCGTGAGCACGATCCCCACCAGGCCCAGAAGCACGCCGCTCCAGGCGTACCGACGCCAGGGGAGTCCGGATGGGGCCTGTCGACCGAGGAAGAGCGCGATGCCCCCGGACACCAGGGATGCCAGGCTGGCCGCAGGACAGCAGAGGACGAGTCCGCTGCCCAGCGAGAAGGCTGCGAGTCGGGACACCAGCAGATCCCGATCCCGCCCATTCGGCGGTGGGTGGCCATGCAGGTCCTCGCTCACCGCGACTCCCCCCCTGCCGCCGAAGACGTGGGGTCGGCGGGGATGGTCTCCCCGGGGACCAGTTCACGGAGCTCTCCGGATGGAAGGGTGAGCTGCAAGGTCGAGATCCGCACGTTGTATGGCGTGGACCAACCGGTCCCGATCACGGAACACCGGGCGGCCCCGGTGGTGGTACCGGACTCGAAGCTGCAGTAGATGGCGCACTCCTGGTGAGTCAATCCGACGATCCCGGAACCGAGGGGAGCGGAATTGAGCACGGTCACCGTCCGGAAGCGGCCGAACTCCCGCTGAAGTTCTTCGGCGAACCGATCAACCTGCTCGACGGAGGGTCGCCTGCCTTCGTGTGCCGTGAGGATTCCCTCGAGGGACCGGCCCCGCCCTTCCGCGGTGGTGTCGAACAGGATCTCGAAGGTGTTCTGGAATCCCTGCTTCCTGAGCTCGGCCTGGCTGGATTCGATGCTGGAGCTGACGAAGTACTGGACGGGGAACATCACCAGCCCCAGCACCATCGCCGACCCCGCGAGGTTGCGTCCCCGGAGGCGCCCATCCGAGGACCTTATCCTCCGCCACGAGACGAAACCGGCGATGAATCCGGTGAGGGATGCGAAGGGACAGCAGAACACGCAGGCACAGGCGATGGCGACGTAGGCCAGGGGATCGACCCGTGGTCGTGGTGGCTGTCTGGACAACTCGGGTTCCATGCTGATGAGTGTAGCGAGGGGCTGGAGGTGATGAACCACGATCCGCGGCCCTGCTAGACTGGTCGGATGGATCGCGAGGGTACAGGTGAGTCCGCGGTGGTGATGGGGCTCGGACGATTCGGCGGGGGTCTGGGGGCGGCGGGCTACCTGCTCCAGCAAGGAATGGCGGTCACCGTCACCGACCTCCAGACCGAGGACCAGCTGCAGGATTCACTGATCCGCCTGCGGAAGCTGCCGGGCGCGAACCGGATCACACTGGTCCTCGGCACGCATGAAGGGATCGACTTCGAGAACGCGGACCTCGTGGTGGCCAACCCCGCCATCCCACGACCATGGCAGAACCCGTTCCTCAAGCGAGCGATGGGGGCCGGTACCAGGGTCTGCACGGAGATCCAGCTCCTGCTGGAACGGATCGACCAGTCCCGCCTGATCGCGGTGACCGGCTCGGCGGGCAAGTCGACCACCTGCGCGATGATCCACCACCTGCTCGGCCAGTCCGGTCGGAGCAGCCTGCTCGGGGGGAACCTGGGTGGATCGCTGCTCGGCTGCGACCAGCAGAGGATCGATGAAGCGGACGCCGTGGTACTCGAGGTCTCGAGTTTCATGCTCCACTGGATCGGCACGACCGGAAGCCCGTTCCGACCAGGCGTGGGCGTGTTGACGAATCTCGGCATCAACCACACCGACTGGCACGGGGACCTCGACCACTACGTATCGAGCAAGTCGGTGCTGTGCAGCGCGACGACCCCGGGGAACCTCGTGCTCCCGGTGGTGCCCGACGCGGTCGATTCCCGCCTCCCGGGCGCACGGGACCTGATCGAGGGCTGGTCCGCCCGACGGGAGGCCAGCTGGGACGGGGCCGGCGAACTCGGGGAACTGCACGATTCGATCCGGCTGAATGTCCCGGGCGAGCACCAGGTGCACAATGCCATGACGGCCTTGAGGGCGGTGGCCTCGTTGCTGGCGGATCGCGCCGAAGACCGGAGGGCGACTGCGCTGACCCTCGCGTCGGACCTTGCAACGTTCACGGGACTCCCCCACCGCCTGAAGGTGCTCGAGGGGTTCGACGGGATACGAGTCGTCGATGACTCCAAGTCGACCACCCCCGAGGCCACCCTGATGGCGGTCGCCGCGATGGATGACCGATCGAGAACGCACCTGATCGCTGGTGGCTTCGACAAGGGCGGGGACCTCAGCGGCATCGACGCCCTGGGCGACGACCTGGCGGGCCTCTATGCCATCGGCACGACCGCGGGGAGCCTCCTGTCAGGACGCAATGCCGTTGGGTGCGGGGACATCGAGTCCGCGGTGGCGAGCGCGGCCGGACGCATGAGGCCCGGTGACACCCTGCTTCTCTCGCCGGGCTGTGCGAGCTGGGACCAGTTCGCCAACTACGAGGAGCGCGGCCGGGCCTTCGCGGCTGCCGCGAGGTCACGCCTTGGAGGCCACCGGGACCGGACCTGATCGGTTGGCCTACTCGTCGTAGATGTTCCTGTTGCCGACCGGGATGTCATCCTCGCTGTCGGCGGCATCGACCCCCTCGAACACCGCATTCTGGCGGTAGCGTTCCGAGTCGGGAATCGGATGGTATTCGGGCTCGCGGATGTCCACCCGGATCGTGCACGCCTCCTCGGGGGGTGAGGTCATCTGGTTGGTGAGCGCGCCTGCATTGTTCCCCGCTTCGACCATCGCCCATTCGAATCGCGCGGGCGAGAACTGGGGGTTGTCGCCGCCCTGCGACAGGAACCTGAAGTTGAGCTGCTGACCGACCGGGATCTCCTTCTTGAACCAGGCCTCTCCACTGCGCACGTCATAGATCACCACGGTCTTCGGGGACACCGGGGTCGAGACGTAGGCGAAGTAGCCGGTCACCCCTCCGTTCGGATTGAAGCAGCCGGCGAGCAACACCAGGCCCGCCAGCAGTATTCCGGGGAAGAACAGGGATTGGTGATCGATCGCTCGCGAGCTCATGTGCATACCTCTGGGATTGGAAGCCTTCATGGTGATCGGCAGGATGGATCTGATATCATCGAACTCGCCGTCAAATCATCTCCTCCGAACCCCGGATCAATGCACGATGGATGCCTCGAACACGCTCAGAATCGGTCACGGATACGATCTGCACCGCCTCGAACCCACCGCGCCCGACGGCCCCGGTCGCCCCTTCGTGCTGGGCGGCGTCCAGGTGCCACACGACCGAGGCCCGGTCAGCCACTCGGACGGAGACGTCCTGATGCACGCCGTCACGGATGCGTTGCTGGGTGCGATCGGGGCGCCGGACATCGGCGACCTCTTCCCCGATTCCTCCGAGGCATGCCGGGACGCCGAGTCGAGCCGATTCCTCCGGGAAGCGCATCGGCGCATTCAGGCGTCGGGGTTCGACATCGTGAACATGGATCTGACGGTGATCTGCGAACGACCCAAGCTCAAGGAGCACAAGGACTTGATCGCTGCGGAGCTGGCACGGCTCCTTGAATGCGAGCCTGCGAGGGTGAACCTCAAGGCCAAGACCCATGAACGGGTGGATGCCGTGGGGGAAGGCCGAGCCGTGGAAGCGCACGCAGTGGTCCTGCTCGGTCCGAAGTCCTGATCGATCATGGTGTTGCACTCGAGCGAGGAATCCCTCGAGGATGATCGATGACCGAAGGGCGACCTCGGAAAAAGTTTATCGGACTCAGTTCTGATATCCGAGTGACGACCCCGGGAATTGGTCTTGCCACGTGAGGAACGTGAAGCCGATCTCAGGGGCTGGAGAGGACCTGGGAGCAGTCCGTCACCGCACGGCAACCAAGCGGACCCGAGGCGCTCCTGAGGCCGAGTGGACGCGCTCGTGGCCTTGCGGAAATGACGGCCTGGCTCCCACCCCACCCTCGAGGCCCGGTTGCAGCTTCACGCCATTCGATCCGGGCGGAGCGACCGGATTACCGGGGAGTCGGTCGGTCTGATCCCTTCCGGGGACGTGTTCGGACCGGGCGGGTGCATGGGTGCCTTGCCGAACGGCGGCTACACTCGGGACAGGATGCTCGGCGTCGAACTCATGTCCATCGATTGGAACGCCCTCCTCCAGGTCCAGGGGACGGCGATTCCGTACCAGGGTCCCGGGGGCCCTGCGGGCGGGACGGATCCGGGTGCACTGCCCTTCACCTCGTTCATCGCTGAATACGGACCCTGGGCGATGATCGTGCTCCTGCTGGCCTCCGGGTTCGGGGTCCCGATCGGCGAGGAGGTCGTCAACATCCCCGCGGGGATCTTCGTGGGGCGTGGGGAGATCGAGGCACTTCCCGTCTACATCGCGGCCTACGTCGGGGTGCTGGGCGGTGATTTCCTGTGGTTCACCCTGTGCCGCACTCTCGGCAAGTCGATCCTGCACCGAAGGTGGTTCAAGCGGATGTTCCATCCACGCAGGCTGCTCGAGGTCAAGCACCAGTTCGACCGGAAGGGCCCCTGGGTCCTCGTCGTCTCCAGGTTCATCCCCGGCACCCGTTCGCCCGCTCTGACGGTGGCCGGGATCCTTCACATGCGCTGGAGGGTGTTCGTGCTGATCGAGCTGGGCCTGTGTGCGATCACCACCTCGCTGCAGGTGACGGTCGGGATACTTATCGGCCGGGAACTGGCGGACGAATCCATCTCCACCACCATATTCACCGCCCTCGGCGTGGTGGCGGGAATCATCGCGTTGACGGCGTTGGTCACCTGGATCGTCAAATCACGCAAGGGGCGAGGCCGGCCGCCACGTGCTCGGGCTGCCTGGCTGAAGAAGTACGGCTGAGATCTGATCCCGGCAGCGATTCATTGGTACCCTTAGGGACCGAGGCAAGGAGCAACTCATGCGAGCCATCGTTACCGGTCAGATCGGCGTGGACAAGAAACCCTTTCTGGAGGAGGTCTGCAACACGGCCGGGGAAAGGGGCTCGGCGATCGACGTCTTCAACGTCGGCAGCATGATGTACGACGAGGCCCCGGACGTGAGAGCCGGGCGGATCCTGGACCTGCCGCTGTCGAGGCTGGCGAGCCTGAGGCGTGCCGCGTTCAAGGACATCATCTCCGAGAGCTCTCCGGTCGAGGAGCACCCGAACATCATCGTGAACACCCACGCGACGTTCCGGTGGAGGCACGGGCTCTTCAGTGCCTTCGACTTCGACCAGATGTCGCTCCTGAAGCCGGACATGATGATCTGCCTCGTGGACAACGTGGAGACCGTCCACCACCGGCTGCACCAGGAACACGACATCGATGCGAAACTCAAGGACTGCATGGTCTGGCGCGAGGAGGAGATCCTCGCGACCGAACTCCTCGCGAACGCCATGGGCTGCCACGACCAGTTCTACATCCTGAGTCGAGGTCGTCAGAACGACAACATCGAGACCTGCATGCGCCTGGTGACCAGACCCGACCTGCGCAAGGTCTATCCCTCCTTCCCGATGAGCCACGTGGTCGACAAGCCGGACGTGCTCAAGGAGATCGACGACTTCAGAGCCTCGATCGCCGAGCACTTCATAGCATTCGATCCCGCGGACGTGGACGAGAAGCTGCTGCTCGACCTCGCACTGGATGCGGCACGGAACGGCGAGGACTGGATACGACTGGAGGAACACAGCTTCGGAGGACGCAAGGATTCCTCTCCCCAGAAGGTATCGGTCATGGACGTGCTGGACATCGCCGGGGACATCGACGGGCAGATCTACATGAGGGACTTCAAGCTCATCGACCAGTCCGAGATGATCATCTCGTTCATTCCCGAGCTCGAGGGCGGGGTACCCGGCCTGTCGAGCGGGGTCGAGCGGGAGCTCCACCATGCATGGGAGCACACCAAGGAGGTGTACGTCGTCTGGAAGCCCGCCAAGGCCCCGAGCCCGTTCATCACCGAGACGGCCACCAAGATATTCCCCACCGTGGACGATGCCCTCGGGTACTTCGAGGAGCAGGGGATGTTCGCGCAGCGAAACCTCTTCGGGCACTGACCTCCACGATGCCGCGCTACAAGCTCACCGTGGCCTACGAGGGGACCGACTTCCACGGTTGGCAGAAGCAGGAGCCACCGGACCGAGCCCCACTGCGCACGGTGCAGGGTGTCCTCGAGGAGGCGGTCTGCAAGGTGGTCGGGGAACGCGTGACCGTGGTCGGTGCTTCGCGGACCGATTCCGGCGTGCACGCCTTCGGCCAGGTCGCCGCGTTCTCGACCACTCGGGAGATCCCGCTCGAGCGCCTGCCACGCGCGATCACCGCGCGGTGCCCGTCCGACCTGCAGGTGGTTGAGGCCAGGCAGGTCGAGGAGTCGTTCGACCCGATTTCGGATGCCATGAGGAAGCGCTACCAGTACACCATCCAGCACGGTCGGGGATTGCCCCCGCTGCTCGATCGGAGGTTGATCTGGCACACCCACCACGATCTCGATCACCGGCTGATGAACGAGGGTGCAGGGCTGCTGGTCGGCACCCACGACTTCGAACCCTTCGCAAGCGCCAGCCATGGAAGGGAGTCGACGGTACGGACCATCGAGGAGTGCATCGTGGATCCCCTGCCCGGGAGTCGGGTGAGGATCGCGGTGGTCGGGGACGGATTCCTGTACAACATGGTGAGGATCATCGCCGGCTCCCTGCTCGAGATAGGACGGGGGGCGAGAACCCCCCTCAGCATCCGCGAAGCACTCGAGCGCGGGGACCGGGCACTGACCGGACCGACTCTGGGCCCCGAGGGGCTGCTGCTGGAGTGGATCGAGTACCCGAGCGACCGCCCGGCCGGGTGAGACCGGCCCCGCGGGGCAGGCCGCGGAACACCCAACCGCCGCAGGGAGAGCATCCTTGAAGATCATGCACCTCTCAACCAGACTGATCCTCGGGGGTTCACAGGAGAACACCCTGCTCTCCTGCATGGGGCAGGCCGATGACGGCCACGAGGTGGTGCTCGCGTTCGGACCGATCTACGGTCCGGAGGGAAGCCTGCTGGATCGGGCCAGATCCCATGGAGGCATCAGGACGGTGGAGGTACCGGACCTCGTACGGCACATCGCACCGGTTCGCGACGTGCGGTGCAGGTCCCGGCTCAGGCGGCTCATCCGGGAGCACCGTCCGGACGTGGTGCATACCCACTCCTCGAAGGCGGGCATCCTCGGCCGGCTGGCCGCCCGCGTGGAAGGGGTGCCGGCCATCGTGCACACCATCCACGGCCTTCCATTCCATCCCTACCAGTCGCGGATCCGCAACGGGCTGTACATCGCCCTGGAACGCATGGCGGCCGGCAGGTGCGATGCGATCGTGTGCGTCGCCGATGCAATGCGGGACCAGGCCCTTGCGGCGGGCGTGGGCCGGCCGGGTCTCTACTCGACCATCTACTCGGGGATGGAGACCGAGTCGTTCATGAACCCTGCCTGCGATCCGGTCGCGTGGCGTGCGAGACACGGGCTCGGGTCGGACGACTTCGTGGTCGGGACGGTGGCGAGACTGGCCGAGCTAAAGGGTCACGACGACCTGCTCAAGGCCATGCAGGGAACGCTGCTCGCGGAGAGATCCATCAAGCTTCTCTGGGTGGGCGATGGGTACCTCGGTGCGAAGCTGCGGCGGCAGGTGGAGAAACTCGGGCTGGCGGACCGAGTGGTGTTCACCGGGGCCCTCCCACCCGACCAGATGCCGGCGGTGATGCACTCGATCGACCTCCTTGTCCATCCCAGCCTGAGGGAGGGCTTGCCGAGGACGGTGCCCCAGGCGCTCCTGAGCGGAACACCGGTGGTCGCCTACGACGTCGACGGGACGCGCGAGGCGGTCATCGACGGGGAGACGGGCCGACTCGTGACCCCGGGTGATGTCGACGGACTCGCTCGATCGATCATGCAAGCACGGGCCGATCCCCAGATGGAAGGCCGACTCGCGCAGCGAGGCAGGGAACGGTGCAGCCGGATGTTCCCCGCGAGGAGGATGGTGGACGAGCTGGAAGGACTGTATCGTTCGATTCTTGAACGGAAGGCCCGAGGTGGCCAGCCAGGATGATCGGAGCCGATCAGGCTCCGGATGGAGTGAACCATGAAGATCGTTGTTGTAGGACCACATCCCGATGATCAGGAACTGGGCATGGGCGGCACGATCGCGGCCCTGAGCTCGGTGGGACACGAGGTGGTGCTCGCGGACATGACGGACGGGGAGCCCACGCCCTTCGGCGACTCCGAGACGCGCGCGAAGGAGGCACGGGAGTCGGCGAGGATACTCGGCGTCCGAAGGTCCTGCCTCGGGTTGAGGAATCGATTCGTCGAGCACGACATCGAGTCACGCCACCTGACTGCTGGGCTTCTGCGTCTTGAGCGTCCGGAGATCGTGTTCCTGCCCTACTTCGAGGATGCACACCCGGACCACCGGGCGAGCACCCGGATCGTCGAGGATGCACGATTCGATGCCAAGCTCAGCAAGATCGACCTTCCGGGCGATCCGTGGCACGTTCCCAGACTCGTGTACTACTACTGCACGCACCTGAAGGTGGTGCCGCAACCAAGCTTCATCTTCGATACCAGCGGGTTCCACGACCGGAAGATGAAGTCGATCCTCGCCTACGCGAGCCAGTTCGTGACCAACCAGGGCAACCGAGGGATCGTGGACTGGGTGGACTCGGCGGCAACCTACTTCGGCAGCAGGATCGGAGCCGAGCGGGGTGAGCCGTTCTTCGTGCGGGAACCACTCGGTCTCAGGGGGCTCAGCGAGCTGATCTGAAGGCTCAGATGGACCGGGCGATCGATACCAGGGTCTCCACGACGTGATCCCTCTGGTCATCAGACATGTCGGGGTAGATGGGGATCGCGATCGTCTCGGCGGACGCGATGGCCGCGGCGTTGAGGTCCCGACCCTGCAGGTCCACTCCCTTGAAGCAGGCCTGCGAATGAAGCGGGAGCGGGTAGTAGATCTCGGTACCGATCTTCGCCTCCGCCATCCTCGCGCGCACCCCGTCCCGATGCTCTGCAGGAACCCGAACCACGTACTGGTTGTAGATGTGGCGACCCCGTTCGGCAGGATGGGGGAAGCGCAGTGGCAGGTCGCCGGCCTCGCTGATCGGCGTCCTGCTCGAGCATCCACCCGCCGCCTCGATCCGGGCGTCGTAGAACCGGGCGTTGTCGCGCCGGCCCTCGGACCAGGCGTCGAGGTGCCTGAGCTTGACCCTGAGCACGGCGGCCTGGAGGGCGTCGAGCCGGGAATTCTCGCCCACCTCGTGATGGTAGTACTTGGGTTCCATCCCGTGGTTCCGCAGCCGCGCACACCGGTTGGCGAGCGACTCGTCGTTGAAGGTGAGAATCCCGCCGTCCCCGAAGCCTCCGAGATTCTTGCTGGGGAAGAAGCTGAAGCAGCCGGCGGCACCCATCGATCCGGCGCGCCTGCCGTGGACGTCCTCGGACCCGATGGCCTGCGCGGCGTCCTCGATGATCGGGACCTCGTATTCGGTCGCGAGCTCGGCGACGCGATCCATGTCGCAGCACTGCCCGAAGAGGTGCACGGGCATGACGGCCTTGATCCGGTCACGAGGGACGCTGGCGAGGGCCTCCGCCAGCGCATCGGGGTCGATGTTGTAGGTGGAGGGATCGATGTCGACCAGCAGCGGCCGTGCGCCCAGGCGCCAGATGGATCCTGCAGTGGAGAAGAAGCTGTAGTCGGGACAGGCCACGAAGTCGCCGGGTCCGATGTCGAGGGCCTGGAGGGCGAGGGTGATCGCGTCCGAGCCGCTGGCGCAACCCACGGCATGCGACACCATGCAGTACCGGGCGATCTCCTCCTCGAGTCCGGAGACCTGGGGGCCGCCGATGAACCACTGGCTCTCGATGACATCCTTGACCACGGGCTCGATCTCGGCCCGCAGGGTGTCGTACTGCGCCCTGAGGTCCAGCAGTGGAACCTCGATTGTCGCCTTTGAGCTGGTGTGCATCGTTCGATCGCTCCGGTGGAGGATAGGCTGCAATGATATCGGCGATCCGAGCTAAAAACTCGTGAAAGGCGATTTTCAGGCGCCTGTGGACCCGAATCCCCCACCGCCCCGGTCGGTATCCGGCAGGTCCTCGACCTCCGCGACCTCGGCGCGACAGACGGGTGCGACGACCATCTGGGCGATCCGCATGTCGGGCTCCACGGTGAATTCCTCCCGGCCGAGGTTGATCAGGGGGACCATCACCTCGCCACGATAATCCGCATCGATCGTCCCGGGTGCGTTGGGCATGGTGATGCCGTGCTTGGTTGCGAGGCCGCTTCTCGGTCGGACCTGGGCTTCGTATCCGGTGGGGATCGCCATGGCGAACCCGCAGGGGACCAGGGCGATGTCGCCCGGGGAGACCACGAGTGGCCTCTCGACGGCGGCGTGGAGATCCATGCCCGCGGCGTCCTCGGACTGGTAGTGGGGAATGACCGCCAGTGGAGAGAGGCGCTTGAACTGGAAGGGAACGGTGTTCATGTGGCGCTTTCGCGGATCCAGTCGAGCACGGCCTGGTCATGACCGGGGACCTTGACCTTGTCCCAGCGCTGGAGAACCTTCCCGTCGGGCCCGACGAGATAGGTGGTCCGGACCACGCCCATGTAGGTACGACCATACATGGACTTCTCCTGCCAGACTCCGTACTTCGCGCAGATCTTGGGATTGGAATCCCCGTCCTTCGGATCGGCGAGCAGGGTGAAGTTCAGGTCGTGCTTGTCGATGAACTTACGGTGGCTCTTCTCGTCGTCAGGACTGACCCCCAGGATCACGGCATCGGTCGAGTCGAAGCCCGGCAGGGAGTCGCGGAACTGGCAGGCCTGCTTGGTGCAGCCGGAGGTGTCGTCCTTGGGGTAGAAGTAGAGGACCACGAACTTCCCGGCGTAATCCTTGAGGCTGTGCTTCTCCCCTTCGGAATCCTTGAGGGTGAAGGCCGGGGCCTTCTTGCCGATGTCAACCAGTGGCATCTGTAACTCCAATCTCGGTGGGGTCGGGGTGCTCGCTGCGCCGGTAGTCGAGGTCAGGCACCCTTGATGGATGACTCGCGGCGTATTCACTCCTGAAGACACCGACCCAGCGGTTGGGCTGGATCTCGTGCAGGACGTATTCGTCGCCGGGATCCTGGAGCTCGGGGACGACCGACCCCGGGGGGTCGGGCCACCACGGCACGAGCCCCTTCTCGAACCCGTCGAGCTTCACGAATTCCGCGGGGTTCTCGACGATCTCCTCCACGGTGGTGAGCCGGTGGGCCGACTCGCGCAGGTTCGGTATGGAACGGAAGAGTCCTCTTGTGTAGGGGTGCAGGGGATTGTCGAACAGTTCGAACACGTTCGCGTACTCGACGACTCGTCCCGCGTACATGACGCAGACCACGTCCGCGTTTTCCGCGACCACCCCGAGGTTGTGGGTGATCAGCATGATCCCCATGTTGCGCGTCTCCTGCAGCTGCCGGAGCAGCTCGAGGATCTGGGCCTGGATGGTGACGTCGAGGGCGGTGGTGGGCTCGTCGGCCAGCAGCAGCTTGGGCTGGCAGGCGAGGGCCATGGCGATCATCACGCGTTGGCGCATGCCGCCGGAGAACTGGTGGGGGTATGACTTAAGCCGCTGTTCGGGCTGGGGGATCCCGACGTCCCGCATCGCCTCGACCGCGATCCGCTCCGCCTCGGACCCACTGACCTTCTGGTGGAGCAGGATGGCCTCCATGATCTGGTCGCCGATGGTGTAGACGGGATTCAGGGAGGTCATCGGCTCCTGGAAGATCATGGCGATGTCGTCGCCTCGCAGCGATCGTATCTGGCGTTCGTTGAACTCGAGGACGTCGTCCCCCCGGAAGAGTGCCTTGCCACCATCGAAGCGGCCGGGGGGGCGGGGTACGAGCTGCATCGTGCTCATGGCCGTCACGCTCTTGCCACAGCCGGACTCGCCGACGACCGCGAGGGTCTGCCTGGGGTAGATGGTCATGTTGACCCCGGCGACCGCCTGGACCCGGGGGCTGCTGGGTGAGGAGGGATTCCCGAATGACACCGCGAGGTCACGCACTTCCAGCAGGGGGATCGTGGGATCCAGATATTCGTCCTTGTCGATCTTCGCCATCAGTGTGCGGCCTTCCTCATCTTTGGATCGATGGCATCACGGAAGTTCTCCCCCAGGACGTTGTACGCGAGCACGGTCAGGAAGATGGCCAGGCCGGGGAACACCGCCATCCACCAGAGGAACACGCCCGTCTCCCCGGTGGTGAGGGAAAGCAGCTTGCCCCAGGAGGGCTGGCCATAGGGTCCGAGGCCGAGGTAGCTGAGGGTCGCCTCCGCGATGATGGCGGCCGCCACGCCGAAGGACGCCTGGACCAGGACCGGCGTGACCCCGTTGGGAAGCATGTGCCTGAAGAGAGTGGAGTGGAGCGGGAGGCCGACGGCGCGGCAGCTCTGCACGAAGTCCTGGTTCCTGAGCTTGAGGAACTCGGCACGGATGAATCGTGCGGATCCCGTCCAGGTGACGCACCCGATTATGGTCATCATGACGTACGTGTTGCGAGGCAGTACCGACGCCGCGACGATCAGGAGGAAGAGGACCGGAACCGCCATGAAGATCTCGAGGATGCGGGAGAGGACCAGGTCGACCCATCCGCCGAAGTAACCCATGAGGGCGCCGACGATGATCCCGATCAACACGGATATGCCGGTCGAGACGAGTCCGATCGAGATGGAAAGGCGACACGCCCAGAGCATCTGGGACAGCACGTCACGTCCGATCGGATCCGTGCCGAGGTGGAAGACCCGTCCACCGTAGGTGGTGTCCGCGACCTCGGCGGCATTCTCGACGAACTGGATCCGTTCGGGGATCTTGGCACGGAACTCCGAGAGTGCATCGGTGATGGCGATGGTCGAGTTGCGTCCCGCGGAATCGAGTGGACGGACCAACCCCGCCACCGATTCGGCCGCGAATCCCGCGCCCCTCGGGTCACCCTTTTGTATCGCCTGTCGGTAGAGCGCGACCTGGTCGGCGACTTTCATGAAGAGATCGATGTACCTTGAATCGACTCCCGCCTTCGCGAGGGCGTCGAAGGGCGGGCTGCATGCGCATACGATCCCCTCCACGAGCTGGTCCTTGTTGCTTCGGGAGAGCGGAAGACCCTCGATCTTGCCCGAGAGGTTGAAGACGATGGTTCGCGCCAGGTAGCCGATGCCGTCCGAGATGCGTTCGTCGGAGAGTCGCTGGAACGCCGAGGTGGTCGAGGTCGAGGGGGAGATGGAGTAGTACTCGCCCCGGGACTGCGTGGGGGACCAGGGTATGAGCGTGTAGGTGTTGTCCATGGTGCCGGCAATCTGCCCCCGCACGAAGCGCTCGGGCTGGAGGACCGGGGCACTCCAGCGATCCAGGCAGATGAACCCGGTGAGCAGGGCGATGGTCATTGCGAAGATGAATCGACCGGGGAATCGACCGAAGGTGGGCAGAGGGGCGAAGAGCAGTCCGGCGATCGCCGCGCTGCCGAGGCAGATCCAGGCGGCCAGGCTGGAACCGCTCCCACCGGAACCATCCGCGGGCATGAGGAGAAACTGCAGCAGGGCGACCATGACCACGATCAGGCCGGATATGAGGGTGGCGGCGGTGACCAGTCCGAGCTTGCGCTGGCGGGTTATCCCCATGGGGATCAGGAAGAGAAGGCTTCCGAGGATCCCCCCCAGAACGAGCAGCAGATCGGTCGAGGTCAGGGACTCGAACAGCGGGGAGAAGCTGCGGACGGCATTCCCATCCACGGGGTCGTCAAGGGTCTCCACCGTCCACAGGGGCAGGCCGTTCGCGATGACCGGAGCGAAGATGGCGAAGAATCCGACGATCGCGATCCACAGGAGACCGAGCTGGGCTCCGCGCCTGATCACGACCCGGTGCCAGGCGTCCGCCCAGAACGGCCGGGCACGCTCCACGCCGACGCCACGCATGACGTCGATGCCGGAGATCGTTTCCTTGTTTTCTGGTTCGTCGGTGCTCATGGTCGGGTGGGAATCAATCGTAGGTGACGCGCGGGTCCGCCATCGCGTAGAGGATGTCGGCGAGAAGCAGTGCAAGCAGGTTGACGATCGCGATCATGAACACATTCGCGAGAATGACGTCACGATCCATGTTGAAGATCGCCTGGATGATCAGTGACCCCATGCCCGGGACCGAAAAGATCCTCTCGATGACGACCGATCCGGCAAGCATGGCGGGGAACACGAGGACGAAGATCGTGATGATCGGCAGCAGGCTGTTCCGGAAGACGTGGTGCCACTTGACGGAGCCGTCGGAGACTCCCTTGGCCCGCGCGGTACGGACGAAGTCCATGGTGTAGTTGTCGAGCATCGCGGCCCTGGTCTGCTTGGCCAGCACGGCGAACCCTCCGTAGACGAGGCACATCACGGGCAGCACGAGGTGCCAGAGGAGATCCATCAGGTATCCCTGATTGAACACCCCGTCCACCCAGTTGGGGAGGTAGAGCATGTCGTCGGCATCGTTCGAGTGGAGCCCTGACGCAGGAAACCAGCCGAGATACTGCTGGTTGGCCAGGAACCCGATAGCGAGGACCCCTGCCCAGACCACCGGGATCGACCAGAACATGACGAATATCGTGCCCGAAAGCTTGTCGAACCACTTGTTCTGCTGGGCGGCCGCCTGCATGCCGAAAGGCACGGCGATGAAGTAGATGAAGGGGATCGCCACCACGTTGAGGAGCAGAGTCACCGGGAGTGCCTCGGCAATGAGGTCGATGACGGATCTCCCGATGGTGAAGCTCTTGCCGAAGTCGGGCCAGTCGAAGCTCACCACGTTCCCGAAACCGATCCCGGATCTCGGATACGGACCGCTGCGATAGGCGGCCTGCACCCGGGAGAGTGCCGCCAACGCCTTCGCCTGCTTCTGTACCGTGTCGTCGAAGGCGGAGCAGATGGCAGGCCAGGTCGCGAGGGTGGTGTCGGGAGCGATCCGGGAAAGGGCCCCGTAGTCGACCTGCCCCGCGTCGAGGATCGCGATCCCGTACGCAGAGCTGACGGACGTCGAGGCGGTGCGAAGCGCGATGTCCGCCGGCATGCCGCCCGACTCGAGCCGTCCCGCCTCCTGATTGATCAATCGCTCGGTGTCCTCCGCGACGTAGGCGGAGATCGCACTGGCCAGCGACCGGGTCGCGAGCAGGTACTCGGCTCGTGCCCGGAGGTAGGACTTGTTGGCATCCTTGTACTCGGGAATCGAACCGGGGTCGTCACCGACGGAGAGACCTCGATCCCGACGTTCCTCCGCGGCATCCTCGGCCATGGCCACCTGAGCCGCCCTCTGTTCATCGACGTCCTTGCCGAGGGATGGGTTGGCCTTGATGGCCTTCTCGACCAGGCCTTCCTCGGTGCTGACGTCGCCCGCGAACCAGCCCGGCTGGATCGGGAGGTCCTTGACCGGCCGCGGCGGCTCCTCGAGATCGCCCGCGTAGTTGCGCAGGGAGCGTTCCCCGAACTTGACGGGCGAGATCCTGCTCAACCAGCGGAAGTACTGGACGATTGCATGGTCGTTGAGTCCGTAACGGTCCTCGATGTACAGGAGCTGGAGACTCGCCTTGCTGTCCGCGTCCACGCTCCCACCGGCGGAACGAAGCGATGCACCGATCCCGCCGGGTGCCAGCGCGAGGAGCATGAACACCATGAAGGTAATCCCGAACAGGGTCGGGATCATCAGCAGCAGGCGTCGACCGATGTAGGAAAGCATGGGTGGCGTGTCGGCCCTTCGGGGGGGTCAGTTCGTGGCGGTCGCTTCCTGGGCGTCGGTACGGAAGAACTCATGGGGCAGCAGGCCCACCGGGTAGGTCTGCACGTTGCCGATGTCCCGGTTGATGAACCTGATCCAGGGGGCGACCCGGACGAAGGTGTAGGGCTGCTCGTCGTGGAGGATGGAGTGGAAGTCGTGCCAGATGAGCATCCTCGACTCGGTGTCCATGGTCATGCGACCCTCGTCGATCAGGTCGCTCGCCGCCTGGTTGTCCCACTGTATGAAGTTGTCACCCTGATTCTGGATCGAATCACGGTGCCAGATCTGGCGGGGATCACTTTCGGGGCCGCTGGCGCTCCAGCCCATGATCATCGCGTCGAAATCCCGGCTCTTGAGCATGTCCGAGTAGAAGGACCAGTCCACGACGCGTGGCTCGCAGACGATGCCCAGTTCCTCGCACTGGCTGACCAGGTAGCTGATGATCCGTTCGGAGATCTCGCCCGACTGGGTGATGGTGAACTCGAACTTGAAGGGCGTCCCCTTCGTGAAGTACTTGTCGTCCATCTGGTACTCGAGGATCCCGTCCGCATCCTTGTCCTCCCACCCGGCCTCCCGGAGGAGTGCTCGGGACTCGTCGAGGTCGTAGGGCCACGGCGCGATCGCGGGGTTGGAGGCGGGTGAACTCGGGCTGCTGGGACCGGTGGATACCACACCGACGCCTGCATAGATGTCGCGGATCATCTGCTCCCGATCCAGCGCGAGGGTCATGGCCTTGCGGACGCGCTTGTCGTGGAAGGGGGTCCAGGTACCGTCCGGGGGACCCCCCCGCTGGCCGCACTGCCAGCCGATGAATCCATTGCCGGAACGCATGTTGACCCACTTGTAGATCGCATTGTCCGAAAGGAAGTCGGAATCCGAACGGAGCTCGGCGTACTGGGAGGAGGAGGGCGAAAGCATGTCGCCGTCGCCGTTCTGGAATCCGACCAGTGCGGCCACCGGTTCGGTGATCACCTTGAAGCGGAGACTCTCGAGACTCGCCTTGTCCGGACCCCAGTAGCGGTCGTTGCGGACCACGACCACGTCCGATCCCGGTGACCACTGGTCGTCAGGATTGGTGGATTCCAGCTTGAATCGCCCGGAGCCCATCAGAAGCCCGGTGGATTGGTTGATGAAGGACTCCTCGAACTGGGAGTAGAAGTGCTTGGGCAGCACCGCTATTCCCAGTGCACCACTGAGGTTGGAGAACAGAGCCTTGTTGAACGTGATCTCGAGGGCGTGATCGTCGAGCACCTCGACGTCCTCGATCATGTCGAGGATCGAGCGAGAACGCTCGGCCTCGATCCGCTCGTTGAAGATGAAGTCCTGGATCGTCCAGCGCACGTCCTCCGCGGTCAGCGGCGTCCCGTCACTGAAGCGTGCCTGGGGGCGGAGGTGGACGCGGAGCCACAGGCCGTCGGGATCGAACTGCCAGGCATCGGCGAGCACCCCCTCCAGCTCGAGGGTGTCGGGGTTGTAGCTGGCCAACGACTCGAGGACCTGGTCGAAGACGCGCCTGCTGTACACGTCCCCCGAGAGGTAGGGGGTGATTCGCGGGAGCTGGGCACCGAAGATCTCGGTGAACTCCCCGTTCTGCGCGTAGCCGGGGACGTCGCGCGGATCGCTGGTCGCGGCGATTGGACCCTGCCAGTCGATCGGCACCCCCGGACGAGCCCATGAGTCGTCGAGTCGAGCCTCGGACGGATCGGGTCGGTCGAGGGCGGGCGGAGCGGCGGCCTCCGGGACACTGGCCGTGGCGTTCGTCGGATCGGCCGCCACCCCTGAGACGTAGACGTTGATCGGCCGCGAATTGATGGCATCGCGAATGGAATCGAGTTCGGCCCTCACCGATCCGAGATCGGCGTCGGCACCACGACCGGAAGCCATCATCTTCTCAAGGTCGGCAACCTTGCCCTCCAGCTTCTGGACCTCGCTGAGCACCCGATCGTTGCCGAACATCCCCACGACGACCAGCAGTCCGACGATGAGCAGCAGCACGAGCAGCACACCGTCCTTGAAACCAAATCGATTCTGCATAGAACTTTCCTAACACATGACTGAAGCGAGAGTTTGAGCCTTCGATCCTGAGAAGAGCAGGCTAAGGGTTGGAGCGGACGGGATCAAATCGGTCCTTGAGGTGGTCACCAAGGAAATTGAGCGCGAGCAGGGTGACCCCGATGAGCAAACAAGGCCACAGGAGCAGCCACCAGCGGCTTTTGACGGTGTTCAACTCGGTAAGCCCGCTGGAGGCCAGATTGCCCCAGCTCGGAAGGGGCTCCTGGACGCCGATGCCAAGGAAGCTGAGGAAGCTCTCGGAGAGGATCGCCGCGGGGACCGCGAGGGTCGCGTAGACGATGACGGGGCCCATCAGGTTGGGAAGCAGGTGCCTGGCCAGCTGGCGGTGTACGGGAATGCCACCGGCACGCGCGGCTTCGATGAACGGGCGCTCCCGGAGACTGAGCACCTGTCCCCGGATCACCCTTGCCATCGCCAGCCAACTGACGGCGCCGATGGCGATGAGGAGGGTCAGGACGTTGACGGTCTGGCGGGCCGCCCCCGACAGCTGGGCCCCCTGCCTCTGCATGTAGCCATCGACGGCAACCGAAAGCAGCACCACGAGGAGTATGTAGGGCAGGCCGAAGAGGATGTCGACGATCCTCATGAGGATCGCGTCGAGGCGCCCTCCCTTCCAGCCCGAGATCGCGCCGTAGAGCGTGCCGATCACCACCGAGAGCAGGGCCGCGGAAAAACCGATCGCGAGGCTGATGGTCCCTCCCATCAGGCACCTCGCGAAGAAGTCGCGTCCCAGTCGATCGGTACCGAAGATCAACCCGGGAACGTATGCACCCTGTGACGACTGACTGGAGATCAACACCTCTTCCGAGTCCGAGAGGCCGCTCCAAGATGGTGGAAGCAGCGCCAGCTGGAGGTTGGAGGCCTGGTACCGGGGCCTCGTACCGCCCTGCACCGCCACGTCCCCCATGGTCCAGGGAAGCGAGAGGAAGCAAGCGGCCACCATGCCCCACAGGAGCAGCTGTCCGAGAGGGCCGGAGCCGGGCCATCCGATGGTTCGGGCCGGATTGTCCGATTTGGCGGTGTCCATCGATCAAGAGTCTACGGACTTGACCGGGGGCGGGTGACCGCTTCAGGGATCCCCGGCAACCTGGGGATCGGGATCCTCACCTGCAGGCATGAGCCCCTGGAGCCGGCCGACGCGGGGAAGTTGCCGGGAGGTGCCATCGACGTAGGAGTCGACCATCCTGCGTGCCAGCTCGTCTCGCTGCGCGAGTTCCTCGATCATGTCCAGGCGGAGCTTTTCCAGTGCCTCGGCCATGGCGGAGAGCTCCTCGGCCCGGACCCGGACCTGCAGGTCGACCTGATCCTGCGCGAGGCCGTTCAGCTCGACCATGAGCTGATCCGCCTGCTCGGGTGACCCTTCCTCGACCGCCACGCGATAGGCCGTGGCGAGTTGCCGAAGTCGCTCCCCGTTCTTCATCTCGGTCAGGCGCAGCTCGTACAGGGCCGGGTTTCGTTCCTGCAGTTCAACGAGGTGCCAAAGCCGGCGATACCTGACCACCGACTCCTTGAACCTGGTCTGGTTGGTCTTTCTGAGCTTGGCGAGGTCGGTGCCCCACTCCGGCTTGAGTTCACCCGCGACGAGGATGAGTCGGTCCAGCTCCTCGGGACTTGGGTTCCGCCATTTCCGGGCCAGTCGGACGCGAGGTCCCTGGCCTTCCACGCGCTGGGGACGATCTCCGCCCTGCAGGCGTGCGACCCTGGAAGCATTGGGTGCCGAACCATCCTGCCCGGCATCCTCCCCGGGATCGACCTGGGTCGGGACCGGATCTGGAGGGCTCGCCGGGGCCTGCGCCGCACAGGGGAGCCCGAGCATGAACGAGAGGCAGGCGATGGGGATGAGGTGCGTGGTCATTTCGAGTGGGCCGATATGCTGGATTCCTGGTGTCCTGGATGGGTTCGATTCATCGACGCATGTCGAACTGGATGCCCTGGATCTCGACCGCGAGGTCGTCGAACTCGAAGCCGGTGGTGCCGAGGATCGGGGCGAACGCGAGTCCGAACCCGTCCGTGCCCTCGAGCTCGTCGAGCTGCGTCAGGTATCCCGTCTCGCCGGCATCGAGCAGGGCGGCCACCACGACCTCCCGGTCGGTGCCGAACTCGAGCGCCTCGGGCAGCGGTCCCGTTCCGGGCTCCTGGAAGCTGGCAAGGCGATCCTCCTGAGCGCCGCCGGGACCCGCGACGCGGGTATCGAGGGCCAGTCGGACGCTGACCGCGAAGGCCAGCAGCACGCAAGCCGCCATGGCCACTCGGGGCCAGCTCGCGAATCGGGACCCCCGGGCTGAAGGGTGGACCATGGAATCCGGTGAACCGGTCAGCAGGTCGACGGACGAGTCGAACAGGCGTTCCTGGAGCCCGTCTCGGTGGCGGGCCTGCCGGGAGTAGGCGGCAAGATCGCGCAGCAGCCCGGAGTCGCCGGGATCGTCGAAGTCGGGGGTGTCGTCGGGGGTCGTCATGCTGGTTCAATCAGTGGATGGAGCCTGTGTCGGAGCTGGAGGTGCACCAATCCAACGAATGGGCGCGGGCGGGATTGCATCAAATAAACGCCTTTCAGGGATCCGCAGGGCCGTTTTTCTCGCTTTTGATGAGGTCCTTCAGCTTTTTCAGGGCTCGATGGTGGCGAGCAAGCAGGGTGCCCAGGGGCTCCTCGAGCAGTGATTCCAGCTGACGGAAGGAGAGTCCGCCGACATGCCGGAGGTCGATGATCTCCCGCTCGTTGGGGGCCAGCCGCGACAGCGCATGGTGAAGTGCGGTGAGGTCCTCGCCGTCGAAGCGAGGTTCCTCGGCCTCCTTGTCGCGGACGAACGCGGCCATCGAGTCGTTGGCGGTCGGTTTCGCATGTCGCTTGCGACGCCGCATCTCGTCGCGAAGCCTGTTCATCGCGATCCTGAACAACCAGGATTCGAAACGTCCATGTTCCTCGTAGGCGGTACCGATCTTGGAGGCCACCGAACAGAACGTCGACTGGGTCAGCTCCTCGGCGAGATCGGGGTCGCCGCACCGGGCGCGCAGGAGTCCGAAGACCCTTGGTCCGTAGTCGTCGATGATCGACCTCCAGGCTCGGTCGTCCCCTTCCGCGGCTGCACGGAGCGTGGCGGCGATGTCTTCGGCCGGGTGCTTGTCCATGGTGCAGCCAGTAGCTCCGGGGAATTCGCGAGGCCGGGTATCCGGCCTCCCATGCGGCCGCATGAGTCATACATCGGATGAGCCCGGGGTTGATCGCGAGGATTGTGGACAATACCGGCGGGGAGCGTTCGCGTTGCTCAATGCGGGAGGGTGGTCTCCTCGAACCCCCCCGCCCCGAACTCCTGCTCGGCGGTCATGTGGCTGCGATCCCGATAGCGGGTGGACGCGGCATCCCACACCAGGTGCACGGTCCCGGTGGGGCCGTTCCGCTGCTTGGCGATGATGATCTCGCCGACGCCGACTCGCTCGGGGTTGGCGACCGCCCAGTCGGGATCGTGGCGATGGTAGTACTCCTCGCGGTGGAGCATCATGACCACGTCGGCGTCCTGCTCGATCGAGCCCGACTCCCGCAGATCGCTGAGCCGAGGCCGATGGCCCTCCCGCTGCTCTGCGGCCCGATTCAGCTGACTAAGGCAGATCACGGGTACATCCAGTTCCCTGGCCATGGCCTTCACGCCGCGACTCATCTCCGAGACCTCGATCTGTCGGCTCTCAGGCCTCCCGCCTACATGCATCAACTGGAGGTAGTCGATGACCAGGAGCTCGATCCCGAAGCGCTCCTTCATCCTGCGGGCCTTCGAACGAAGCTGCAGCAGGGAGAGGCCCGGGGTGTCATCGATGTAGAGCGGGGACTTCTTCAGCTCGTCGCAGGCCGCGAAGATCTTCGAGAAGTCGTCGGTCCTGAGCATGTTGCGCCTCAGACGCTGCGAGTCGATGCCACCATGCGCGCAGATGAGTCGCTGCACGAGCTGCTGTCGTCCCATCTCGAGGGAGAAGATCGCCGCCGGGTGTCCCGCCATCGCGACGTGCTCGATCATGTTCAGGGCGACGGCCGTCTTGCCCATGGAGGGTCTGGCCGCGAGGATGATGAGTTCGCCCGGCTGAAGCCCGTTGGTGAGCTCGTCGAGATCCCCGAACCCGGAGGGAAGGCCGGTCATGGATCGGCCCTCGTTCTCCTCGAGGGCCCGGATCGCCTCGTCCAGCAATGAACCAAGGTCCTGAGCCGATCCGTGCTCCCGCTTCTGGGCGATGTTGAAGATCCGCTGCTCGGCCTGCTCCAGGACCTCCTGAGCGTCCTCCGTGCTGGTGTGGGCCTCCACCAGCGTGGAGCCGGCAGCCTCGATGAGCTCTCGCAGCGTCGCCTTCTCGCGGACGATTCGAGCGTAGTACGGTGCGTTCGATGCACTGGGAACGCTTTCCGCGAGTTCCACGATGTACTCGATCCCTCCGGTGTCCTCCAGCAGGTCCATGTCGACCAGTCGCTGGGTCAGCTGCTCTCCGTCCAGCGCCCCATGCTTGTCGTACAGGTCGATCATGGTCTGGAAGAGGACCTGGTGGGCGGCCTTGTAGAAGTCATCCCCGGAGGAGACGATCCCGATGACCTCGGGTATCACGGAGTGATCCCAGAGCATGGCACCGAGCAGACTCATCTCCGCACCCGGAGCGTGCGGGGGAAGCGCCTCGATCAGTCGTGTCAGGTCCCTGCCCCCGAGTCCCCCACTGGCGCCGGACCGACCTCCGATGGCCCGTCCGTTGCCCTGGTCGGCGGCGCGAGCCCCGGGGGACTCCTGCCAGGAGCCGCCTTCTTCGCTGGATGTATCACCTCGCACGCTCATGAACTGTGAATGAGACCAGCTGGATCCGAAATCCTGACGCATGCGACAGCTCATCCACGCAAATTCTCTCGTGCCTGTGAACAGGGAGGACCCTGCCAGACGGGTCCTCCCTCGAGTGCTCGTTCCTGATTGAGGCCTGGATCAGCCGGCCGATTCACCGGAGCCGACGACCTCCATGTCCATGACATGGGTGTCCTCGGGTTGCTCGAGGGTCTCCCTCATCAGACGGCCTACCTTGAACTTCACGGTCCGTCGGGCGGGGACATGCACGCGCTCGAGGGTCTTGGGATTCTGCGCCACCCTGGGCGCCCGGTCCTTGATCTCGAAGACACCGAAATCCCTGAATTCAAGTCGGTTTCCCCGACCAAGTTCGTCGATGACCTGGTCGAGAAAGGCCTGGACCGTCTTCTTCACGTCCGAGCGTCGTTGCTGAGTGGTGTCGGCGATCCGATCGATGAGATCCTTTTTCGTCGTGGTTGCCATTCGCGGGCCCCTTCACACGGGTCAAGTCTGTCATCACGAGCTCGTGGTCTCATTGGATCCAACGGCTCGGGATGGGATCAGCAAAGGCCCACAAACAGCCAGCACCCACATGCTGGCACAGCTCGGCTGATCCGCAGGTATGGACGAGTATCGTCATGGAGGTGGTGAGGTGTCAAGCCTTCATATCGGACTCAGGACGCCAGGGTCACCGGGAGATGCGCTTGATGGCGTAGGTCGTGTCCTGGTAGATGTTGAAGGGACGGCCCACCGAGGTGAACTGGCGGTCGTAGATCCGACGCTCGTACCCATCGTCGATGCGCTCGAAGGGCTGCTGTCGTGCACCCATCCTGGCATCCCTGCGCCCGCTGAAGGGGCCGTAATCCGCTCCCGCCTCCGGGAGACCCGCCATCACCTGGACCATTCTCATCTCCCCGGAAGGCATCACCAGCGAGCAGGTACTGGGCACCATGGGCTCCGCGGCCCGATCTCGCTGATGAGTCGAGCAACCCCAGAGCAGGGCCAGCACGGGTAGGAAGGCCAAAAGCGTCGCTTTCGGGCTCTGAGGGATGATTTTGTCGTCCATGTCGCTGGGTCCTGTCTTTGGTTTCTCGCGACGAGGGGGGTGATCCGGGGATGGACCGGCCCTGTCGTCGGGGTGGCGCAGCCCTCCAACAGGGTGCCACAGTGAGTCGAGGCGTCCACACCTTTTGCCGAGCTCCGCGGGACACCGCCGGTGGATGGGGAAAAATTTCCCGTTGCAGCGTCCTAGAACAACGAATGGGGGCCGGGAGGCTGCTCAGGCCTCGGACTGGGAACGGATGCGATCGATCAGGGCAGTGGATCCGAGCCCTGGCCTCGAGGCTAGTACGCGGGTTTCGATGCCGAGTTCGGTCAGCAGCCCGTACTCGGCGATCTCCTCAGGCTGGTAGTCGCCACCCTTCACGTAGACGTCCGGCCGGATCGCCCTGATCAGGGTCTCGGCCGTCGGCTCCTCGAACGTGACGAGGTAGTCGATGCAGCGGAGCTCTCCGAGTATCTCGAGCCGCTCGGCGACGTTGAAGATGGGCCGGTCGGCCCCCTTCTGGAGGCGGACCTGCTCGTCGGAGTTCAGACCGACGACGAGGACGTCCCCCACCATGCCGGCCTCGCGCAGGTAGGCGACGTGGCCGGCGTGGATGACGTCGAAGCATCCGTTGGTGAGCACGATCCGCTTGCCTTCGCGTCGAAGTCGGGCCAGCTCGTCGAGGAGCGCCGGCAGCGCTCGCTCGCGCCCCCCCCCATGCGCCTCATCCAGCAGGGCAGCGGAGAGCTCGCCGAGGGGGATCGGCCGGACCCCGAACGTCTCGACCTCAAGCCCGGCGGCGACGTTGGCCAGTTGGACGGATTCGCGGATGCCCATGGAATGTGCCTTGCAGGCGGCGAGCACGGCCAGGACCACGTCACCCGCTCCGGTCACGTCGTAGACGTGCCGGGCACGGGTGGGGACGTGCACGGATTCGGCGCCGGGATCGATCGAGTACACCGCACCATCACGGTCGATGGTCACCACGACTTCAGATACTTCAAGGGAGTCATGGAGCCGTTCGGCAAGCGAACGCCCGTGATCGACCCCGGTCGAGGAATCGGTGGACGAGGGCGCTCGACCGCCGAGGGCCCTCTCGGCCTCGCTTCGATTGGGGGTGATCAGGGCAGCACCCGCGTAGCGTTCGAAGGAGTCGCGGGATGCCGGATCGACCAGCACCGGGATGCCCAGCTCGGAGGCCATCCTCATGGTCTCCTCGCAGACGCGCGGTGAACAGACCCCCTTCCCGTAGTCCTCGAGGCATACCACGGCGGAGCCGGGCAGCGCCATGGCGAGCGCATCGAGCAGCCGCTGCTCGCATTCCGGGGAGAGGGGTTCCGTCGATTCGATGTCGAACCGGAACATCTTCTGGGGATGTCGATGCTGCGCGAGTCCCACCATGCTCTGCTTGAGGGTGGTCGGTCGGGTCGAATCCTCGATGAGCCCCTCGGTGACGCACCCGATGGCCTCGAGGCCGGTCCTCAAGAGGCATCCGTCGGAGTCGTCGCCGACGACTCCGATGCAGTGAACGACACCACTGAGCGCTGCGAGGCAGGCCGCGACGTTTCCGCTTCCACCGGGGGAGCTGGCGAAGTCCTCCTGAGACCCCGAGGTGAGCACCGGCACCGGGGCTTCGGGGCTGATGCGGTCCACGGTCCCACGGATCTGCCTGTCCAGCATGAAGTCCCCGACCAGGACCACCTTGAAGGGGGCGAAGGTCTGAACCTCGCCGTGCAGGTCGTGGAGCGCGTTCTGTGAGTCGGATCTCATGACGGAAAGTCTACAGGGCAATGCGTCGCCCGCAGGCTCCTGCAAGGGCTTCGGAGAGGCGTTGGGCGCCCGAGACGATCTCGATCTCGACCTCCGGCACCAGAACGGGAACGGACAGGTCCGAGACACGCGCTTTTTTTCTCAATTTCACCCAATCCTTGGCGGGGACCAGCAGCGCATCGGCCCGGGTGGAGGCCGACAGGATCCGCCTGATCGTGGACTCGTCGTAGGCTGCGTGGTCGCGCAGCACGAGATGTTCCACGACGTCGAAACCCTCCCTCCGGGCATGGTCCTCGAAAGCCGAGGGGTTTCCCAGGCCGCTCACGAGGACGACCTTCCCGGAGGGTGGTCGCCCCCCCCCGCCCGCCATCCCGTCCGGCCCGGATCCCAGAAAGGACTCCAGGGTCCGCCACCGATGCCGGGTCACGACCTCTGGTGGTCGCCCGCGGTGTCTGATGATCGATTCCAGCAGCCCCGGCTCGAGGTCCTCCCCCGGGCTGTTGGTCACCACCACCAGCCCTGCACGCTGGATCCGGGAGGCCGGTTCGCGCAGCCAGCCATGCGGCACGAGGTCCCCGTCCAGGGCCGGCCTGGTGGCGTCGACCAGGACGATGTCGAGATCACGGTGGAGCCGTCGGTGCTGGAATCCATCGTCGAGCAGCAGGACGTCGAAGGCATCGGGGTTCTCCCCGAGCCGGGATCCCGCGGTGCCGGCCCGATCCGCTCCGACCAGGATCGGGACGTCCGGCAGTCGCATGCGATACTCCTCGGCCTCGTCGGAACCCCCGGTCCGCCGGGCGCGATATCCACGGAGGGCGATGGCGGGACGCAGGCCCGCGGCCGTGAGTGATTCGGCGAGTCTGGTGGTCACCGGGGTCTTTCCCGTTCCACCGAGGGTCAGGTTGCCCACCGAGACCACCGGGACCGGAAGTCTTCGTGCGTCACCGCGTGATCGCCAGGCGGAGACCATGTGCTCCCCTGCCGCATAGCAGCGGGAGGCCAACCAGGTGGCTGGCCGGGGGACGTGCGGGATCGGTCCTTGCTCATTTCGTGCGTTCATCAGCTCGATCCGGTTCCCCCGGGCCCGGGGGCTGGTCGACGTGGGATCTCAGCGTCCGCACGTCGAGAATCATGTCGTGGGCGAGCAGTCGACGGTAGAGGAGGAAACTGTTCAAGAGGTCCGCCCCGATCAGGACCATGAAGAGAAAGAGGAGTCCGATGGCCGCGAGCCACGAATTCACGTAGTTGGCGGGATCCACCTCGGCATCGACGAAGGAAGCGGCCCGTACCAGTGCGAAGATGGCGAGGACCGCGATGACCAGCGATCCACGGCGAATCGATCGCCTGGCCGGGGAGGTGTGGACCTTGCCGAGGTGCTGCCAGTACCAGGCACACAGTCCGATGAGCAGGCCGCCGAGTCCGATGCTGGTATACGGGGACATGTCGATGGCGGCGATCATGCGCTGTGGTTCCGTTCAAGGAGTTGCACGACCTCGGGCACCAGCCTGCGCACCGGAAGGCCCATCACGGTCGCGGGATCGCCGTCGCAGGTGACTGGCCAGCCGTCGGAGATCCTGTCCTCGAGATTGTAGCCACCCGACTTTCCACGCCATCCGTTGGTGGCGACGTACCGACGAAGCTCCGTCTCGGGAACGGTCCCGATCGTGACCTCAGCCGAATCGAACCACAGCGAACGATCCATGGTGGCACGATCCAGCAGCGCGACGGCGGTGACGGTCCGGTGGCGTGCACCACAGAGACCATGCAGCATCTCCAGGGCGTCGGCCTCGTTCCTCGGCTTGCCGAGGGGCGTACCCGCCAGCTCACACAGGGTGTCGGCGGCGAGCAGCACGCCCCGGTCCCCTGAATCGGGTGATTCGGATTCCAGGAGCCTCTGGTGACTGCCCAGAGCCTTGAACCACGCCCGGGCAAGGCAGATCGAGGGTACGCTCGCCCGGTTGAACCTGAGAAGGTCGTCATCGAGGGATCCGGGGGCGGGCAGGGGGACCAGTCCCGCCTCAAGCAGCATCTGCCTCCGGCGCGGGGAGGAGCTCGCAAGCCAGAGTGGCCTCATGCCCCGGGCTCCAGGACCTCGATTGCACGATCGAGGACCTCGGGGACCGTGATCCGATCCATGGAGTCCATCGGACCGGACCGTGAACGATAATCATGACCCGACCCCCTGGCGTCTGCATGGCGAATGACCTGGTCGAGAGCGCCGTAGGGTCCCACCTCTCGGGGATCCGTGGGACCGAACAAACCCACCATCGGCCGCGAGAAACCGACCGCCACGTGCAGGGCCGCGGAGTCGTTGGCCACCACGAGGGCCGCGGATCGGATGATGGCCATGAGGTCCCCCACCGTGGTCCGCCCGGCCATCGAGACCACCCTCGGTCCGTCGCGCATGTCGAGCGCGCCGATGAGTCCCTCAAGCGAATCGCGCTCCTCGTGACTGCCCACCAGCACGAAGTCCCGGTGCCCTCTGGCTGCGAGCCCCTCGATGAGGCCGCGCCACTTGTTCATCGGCCACTCCTTGGTGCCCCAACGGCTTCGCGGAGCCAGCACGACGTAGGCCGATTCGGGACGAAGGTGACTGGCTTCCCAGCCCTCGACGCATTCGGGCGGGGCGTGAAGGCGCATGTCCGGCTTGTCTTCTCCGCCCAGATGAGCGACCAGTTCCATGGTCCGGTCCACGATGTGGGTCGAGACGGTCGGCACCCGATCGGTCATCATCAGCCACCCGAACTCGCGGGCGTCGGAAAAACCCACGCGCCGCGAACTCCCGGAGAGTCGCGAGAACAGGCTGCTGCGGGCGAGTCCCTGGCAGTCGAGCACCAGGTCCCAGTTCGATCTTTGGAGTGTGCGCAGGAAACCGAGCACCTCGCGCATCCGCTTCGGGGAGCGCCACGCCGATCGCATCCTCGACCTCGGGAAGGGGATCACCTCGTCGAGGCAGGGATGGGCGGAGACGGCTTCCACGAAGTTATCCTGCACTAGCCAGCCGGTGCGTGCATCCGGCCACTTACCCTTCAGGGAGACCAGCACGGGAACGGTACGGCAGACGTCGCCAAGGGCACTGGGGCGCACGATTAGGATGGATTCGGGGTTGAGAGGTGTCATCGAGTTCTCTCGGACCACACGATCTTGTGCAGCCACGGAGGTGTCCTGTACGAAGTATACGTTGCCGGCGTAACGTGCACTATCTTGACACGCGTCCACCAAGGAGCTCATAGTCACGTTCCACTCGGGCGTGATCTCGGTGGCGCAGCTCGTTCCGAAGACCACAATCCTGGAAGCAGTGACGCAATCAACAGCAGAGATACAGAGTCAGATCCGGTAGAGGATCCGGTCGACGCCTCGGGCAAGGGAGCCGGCGATGTCGTCGACGGTGGGACCGGTGACGATCCCAACGATGGTTCGCGGACCGGTCAGGGGTTCGATACGGTGGTCGGCCGGATCGTGGTCGAACGCGGGCTGGTCACCGCGGACGAGCTCGACGAGGCGTTGGACCTCGCCGCCAAGCGGCGACAGATGGATCCGTCCCTCTCGGTGGCCGAGGTGCTGGTCAAGGAGGACATGATCACCCGCCGGCAGCTGGACCGGGTCAGAGGCGAGTACGAGACCGACAAGAACAGCCAGCAGATACCGGGCTACACGATCCTCCGGAAGCTCGGATCGGGTGCGATGGCCACGGTGTTCCTCGCCCGCCAGCTGAGCCTCGACCGCCTGGTGGCCATCAAGGTCCTGCCGAAGCGGTTCTCGGCGAACGACTCGTTCATCGAGCGCTTCTACCGGGAGGGACGCGCGGCGGCGAAACTCAACGACGCGAACGTGGTGCAGGCCTACGACGTCGGCCAGGCTGGTGACCACCACTACTTCGTCATGGAGTACGTGGATGGCGAGACCGTGTTCGATGCGATCAAGCGGGACCGCAGGATCCAGGAGGTCGAGGCACTGAGGATCCTGAAGCAGGTGGCCTCGGCCCTCCAGCACGCGCATGAACGAGGCTTCATCCACCGGGACATCAAACCGAAGAACATCATGATGGCCTCGAACGGGGTGGTGAAGCTCGCGGACCTCGGACTTGCCAGGGCGTTGAGCGACAAGGAACTGGCCGAGTCCGAGGCGGGACGTGCCTACGGGACCCCCTTCTACATCAGTCCCGAGCAGATTCGCGGCCGGGTCCAGATCGGCCCGGAGTCGGACATCTACGGTCTCGGATCCACCATGTACCACATGGTGACGGGGAAGGTTCCATTCGAGGGACGTTCGCCCTCGCAGGTCATGCATCGCCACCTCAAGGACGACCTCGTCCCTCCCGACCACGTCAATTCAAAGCTTTCGGCGGGGACCGCCCAGATCATCGAGATGATGCTCGAGAAACGGCCGAGCGACCGCTACGGAAGTGCCTCCGACCTGATCGAGGACATCGATCTCGTCCTCGAGGGCAAGAGACCGCTGCACGCCGGCTCGAGGATCGATCTCTCGACCGTGGCGAAGAGCCTGAGCAAGGACGAGACGGTTCCCCCCGGGCTGACGGTCACGCGAAGCGACCGGTCGGTGGCCCGTCAAGGCAGGCAATCCGATTCCTCGTTCAAGATCCTGGTGCTGACGATCCTCGGACTGATCACGCTCGTCCTGGTGCTCATCCTCGTCAGCAGGTGACCCGCGCCGAGAGTTCGACCTCAACCGCGGCCCCGAGCGGCAGGGCGATCACGCCGACCGCAGCTCGGGCGTGGCGTCCGGATTCGCCGAAGACCTGCTCCATGAGCTCGCTTGCGCCGTTGGCGACCTGTGGCTGGTCATGGAAGCCGCGGTCCGAGCACACGAAGACGCCGAGCCTGACGATCTGGAGGACCGAGTCGATTCCCCCGGGCAGGGTGGAATCGAGCACGGCGAGGCCGTTGAGGGCACAAAGCCGCGCCGCCGCCTTGGCGTCCTCGAGGCCAAGGGCGGAGGGAACCGAACCGGCCGCGGTGAGCCGCCCGCCGCTGAGGGGGATCTGTCCGCTCACGACGACCAGGCCATCCGAGACCACCGCAGGTCGGTACGCCGCCACGGGATTCGGGGCCTCCGGAAGGACCAGGCCCAGCTCTGCGATTCGCTGTGAAGGGGTCATGGGTTCGTTCTCATGGTGATCCAGGTCGGCGCGCGAGGCAATCGGGCCTGCGGACGCCCACTCGAGCCACTCGAAGACCAACCTATCGCAACCACGTGCGGCATGCAGGACGTGCCGCCCGGATCGGGAAATTCGAATCGACGGCCGAAAAAACCATGATTTGGAAGATACTTGACAACCGATCCCGATCACCTACCGTAGATGAACCAGGTTTGAAGGACGCTGGCATGCCAGAGTCCGGTAACCATCACTCCTGGCTGACGAGAGCCACCTACCTCCGGTCGGGTTTCGACCTCGACCACGCCCGCACTCATGACCGGCCGCTTGGCCGAATCCTAGATACACACTCGTCAGCGACAACTCGATGCCGTGTCACCCCCCTGGGGGATGACGACTGTGGATTCCTGGAGGAATCATGAGACGTCCGCGGGTCACCCGACCACCCTGGTGATCGTGGAGAACCCTGTCCCGACTCCGAGAACGGACCTGGACACCCCGCACCCGTCAACACACCGAGCTCCGGCAACCTCTCCGTGAGGTCGCTGGACGTCCGGTCCGGGCCTCATACAGTTTTCATGCGCGGCAAGCCGACCGACCCTGCAGTCTCTCGGGCCTGCAGGACCCCGACACGGCGTCTGGCCGTCCCAGGCGCCCTGCAAGAACTGGCCTCGGGCGATACCTCAATGCTCACCCGGTGATCACGACCAGGTATCCCCCACGGCCCCAGTCAGAGAACACACCCGTGCCAAGCAACACCTGCAAGAACCTATTGGAGAATCCAATGCGAAAGAACCGTGGTTTCACCCTGGTCGAGCTCCTGGTCGTCATTGCGATCATCGCGCTGCTCATCGGCCTGCTCCTGCCTGCCCTGGCCAAGGCGCGACAGTCCGCCCGTTCGACTAAGGACAGCTCGCAGATCAACCAGACCCACAAGGGGATGCTGATCTTCGCCAACAGCGACAAGAAGAATCGTCTTCCGATCCCCGGCATCTACTACCCGAACTGGTACCAGAACAGCGGCATCGAGTACGCAGGCCGTTTCGGTTCCGAACGCCAGGAGATCAACACCACCAAGAACCTCTACTCGATGTGCATTGCGGGCGAGTACTTCAAGCCCAACATCCTGATCGGAACCACCGAGGTCAACGAGAACATCGAGGTCGATGACGACTACGACTACTCCTCGATCCAGCCTTCCCAGCAGCGTTACTGGGACACCGGGTTCTCGGCGAACATCAGTGAGGACGGCGAGGGCAGCTGGGACGACGAGTGCACCGAGAACTGGGACGGCAATTCCCACCCCGAGACGTGCAACACCTCCTACTCCCACATGGTCATCCATGGGAAGAGCATCTCCAACAAGGCGAACCTTCGTCGCTCGAAGAACTGGGTCAACTATGCCAGTTCCGAGTGTGTGGTGCTCTCCACCCGCGGTACCCGCGGTGGCGACGAGACCCACCCCGAGAACTACGTGAAGAGCCCGACCCTCGGACTCCACGGTTCGCCTGACCGATGGGCCGGCTACTTCTGCTTCGGTGACAACCACATGGAGTACGGCGAGAGCTTCTACGGCGCCAACTACGTCTGCCTCGACTCGGGCGGCAACCTGCCCGACAACGTCTTCTGGTGTGACTTCGGCGATGGCTCCAACAGCGCCCAGTGCGCCAGCGGCGACATCAAGGCACAGTGGGAGGGCGACAGCTTCTGCGGCATCTCCAAGAGCGTCTCCGAAGCCGGTGGATCCTCGCTGAGGTTCGACGACAAGAACTGACCGCTTCTTGTCGACCCTCTCAAACGCAAGAACACCCGAGGTCATGAGCCTCGCTAACCAACCGATTGGAACCTAGTCAATGAACGCAACAAGAAACAAGAAGCCAGGATTCACTCTGATCGAGCTGCTGGTGGTGATGGCAATCATCGCCCTGCTTCTCGGAATCCTCCTTCCCGCCCTGAACAAGGCACGATCCAAGGCCCGTCAGGTCAAGAGTGCGACCCAGCTCTCGCAGATCCACAAGGGACTCATCACCTTCGCTTCGGACGAGGATGGCATCTTCCCGACCCCCGGACGGATCGCACGACTGCAATACAACGGGAACTTCGTCCCCGGCAAGGGCGAGGAGGACTACCAGGCGAACAACCACGCCAACATGTACTCCGCCATGATCCAGAGGAACTTCGTGTCACCCCAGATCCTGATCTGTCCGGCGGAGGTCAACTCCCGTTGCGTGGTCGATGCCGACTACAACTACGAGGAGTATCGACCCCTTCAGGGACAGTACTGGGACATGAACGCCGAGTCCCAGGGCGAACTCGCGCCCGATGGCGATTGGTCAACCACCGGCTTTGGAGCGAACCTCGGCAACGAGTGCAACGTCTCCTACGCCACCATGGCGCTGGTGGGCAAGCGCAAGAAGGACCAATGGCGCGACGGCATGGACTCCTCCTTCGTCGTCATCGGGACCAGGGGCCCCGGCGACAACAGCGACGGCACCACGTACAGCGTGGGCGGCCTTGAAGGCAGCACCCCCGATACCGCGCTCTACGAGCAGTCCCAGACCATCGGGATCTTCGGTGGACGTGAGGAGCACTTCGGAAACCAGTGCTTCAACGACGGACACATCGAGTACAACAACACCTTCACCCCCGACGGGCACAAGCGCTGGGAGGATTCGAACGGTACGTACTACGAGGACGATATCTACGTCAACGAGGACCTGACTCCGTCCAGCAACAACCCCAACAACGTCGGCAAGGACGCCTTCATCTGCATGATCTACGCGATCGAGGACAACAGCCCCGACACTGGGTGGGATCCCACCGGCTACACCGCCGTCTGGGACTGACACGTCACCCGCCAGGGGTCGAGAATGACCAAGCGGCTGCCTCCGGGCAGCCGCTTTTTTTGTTGGCTGGTACGTGCGCTTCCACGGACCGGGCATGGATAGAATGCAGCCATGACGGCATCGATTGCCAACCTCCTCCTGCTGTGCCTCTGCATCGGGCCCGAGCACCGGCAGCAGGCAGGCATACCCGCGGGGCGCCAGGCGGATTCCGTGGCCGTCATCGACATCCGGACGCCGATCGACTCGGTAACCGCGGTGTCGTTGACCAGACGATTGGAAGAGGCGGCGAGGGCCGGTTCCGATGCCGTGGTGTTCGACCTCGACACTCCCGGCGGCGAAGTCGATGCCATGCTCGAGATCTGCCACCTCATCAAGCAACAGGAGGACATCCTGACCGTCGGATGGGTGAACCACCAGGCCTACTCCGCGGGAGCACTCATCGCCCTGGCCGCGGACGAGATCGTGGTCGCCCCCGGATCACGAATGGGGGACGCGGCTCCCATCGCAGCAATGCCGGCCATGGGACTGGTCGAACTACCGGTGGCCGAGCGGGCGAAGATGGAGGCTCCCCTGCTCACGGAGGTGGTCGACTCGGCTCGCAGGAACGGCTACGACGAGAAACTCGTGCAGTCGTTCGTGGGCGTCAGGTTCGCGCTCTGGGAGATCGAGAGCGCCGACGGGAAGCAACGTCGCTATGTCGACGCCAACGAGTACCTCGAGATATTCGGCAGCAAGCCCCCGGTCGAGCGACTGCGCGGCAGCGAGCCGAAGTCGGCCGAGACCGCCCTGCCCGTCGACGAGGAGACCATGCGGGAAATAGACGGGCTGCAGGACCTCGAATCGACCAGGGACCTGCCGGCCCCGAGCCAGGCCGCGAATTGGAAGCTGGTGGGACAGGTCGTGGGAGACGAGGAATTGCTGATCGTGGACGACTCCGCCGCCCTCACCAGCGGCCTGGCGACCCAGCGGATCGCCGACGAGTCGGAGCTCGGGGCCTACTTCGGGGCCACGACGGTCACCAGGTACCGGGAGCACTGGTCGGAACTGCTGGCACGTTTCCTGATGAGCTGGCCGGTCCGGATCATCCTGGTGGTGGTCATGATCATCGCCTTCCTGATCGAGGCGGCGATCCCGGGGACCGCCGTCTTCGGCGGCATAGCACTGATCTGCCTGGGACTGCTGATCGGCGCCCCGATGCTGGTCGGGATGGCGGAATGGTGGACGGTGGCGCTCATACTCGCCGGGCTGGCGCTGCTCGCCGCCGAACTGTTCCTGACCCCGGGAGTCGGGGTACTCGGCCTGGCGGGGGTTGCGTCCCTCCTGTCGGGCGTGGTCGCCCTGGTGCTGACCGCGGACCCAGGCAGCCAGGAGGGATCCACCCAGCTGACGACTCTGATGATCGCGACCACGGCAGCGGTGATTGCCGGACTCAGCATTGCATGGTGGATCAGCAAGCGGACCGGACGCCTCGGCATCCTCGACCAGCTGGTCCTGAACGCAGAGACCGGGACCAGCGCGAAACCGACCGAAACCGCTCCCGATCACGACCAGCCGCTGATCGAGAAGGGTTCGCCAGGGAGCACGATCACCGACCTCAGGCCGGGAGGCAGGGTCCGGATAGCGGGTATGATCCACAGCGCCCGTTCAACGCGTGGCTGGATCAAGGCCGGTACGGATGTCGTGGTGACCGGGAGCTTCGCGGGCGAGCTCGAGGTCGAGCCACGATCACAGCCCGACGAAGGGGCTCGGGCGGAGAATTCCTAGAGATGAACCTGATCCTTCACCAGACGATGCTGGGAACGACCGCGGGAGGCCCGCTCACCGGAGGAGGTGCCGCGGCAGCCGCCAGCCCGGATGGACTCCTCCTTGTGGCCCTGGCGCTGGTCTTCGCGGGCATCATCCTCTTCCTCCTTGAGGTCTTCCTGCCCTCCGGGGGGATTCTCGCGCTGCTGTCGGCCTCCTCGCTGGTCGGCTCCGTGGTGGTGATGTTCCTGTTCAACAGCATGCTCGGCATGTCGCTGCTGGTCGCGTACTTCATCATCATCCCGGCAGCCCTGTACTGGGGGCTCAAGGTCTGGAGGGGCTCGAGCGTCGGCCACAAGCTCATTCTCGGAGCCGACACCGAGGGGACGGACGACCAGCTCTCCCAGGTCCGTTCGGAAGCGAAGCGGCTCCTCCGAGCGGACCAGATCAAGGAGAACATCGGCAAGTTCGGGGTGGCGGACTCCACGCTCAGGCCGGTTGGGTTCGTGCTCATCGAGGAGGAGCGGCTGGATGCGATAGCGGAGGGCGAAGTCATCGAAAGCGGACAGCGCGTGGAGGTGGTGGACGCCTACGACAACCAGATCAAGGTGAGGCTCGCAACTGAGGCCGCAGAACGGGACAATCGGCCGGGAAGCTGATACGCTGAAGTCGGACGGATAACCATGGGACCAGATAGCAGGAGCACGACTCGATGAACGCAGACCTCACACCACCGATACTCGCACTGACCGCCCTCCAATGGGTCTTCATCGGGGTCGGCGGGGCCGTCGTCCTTGTGATCGTGCTGATTCTGGGCCAGTTCTTCTCGCTCTGGCTGCAGGCACTGCTGTCCAACGCCTCGGTGTCGTTCGCAAGCCTGATCGGGATGAGGCTCAGGAAGGTGAAGCCGGACGTCGTGGTGCTCAACCGGATTTCCGCGAAGAAGGCGGGGCTCGATTTCCCGACGAACCAGCTCGAGGCCCACTACCTCGCAGGAGGTAACGTGAGCCGGGTGGTGAGGTCCATGATCGCGGCCGACAAGGCGAAGATCGACCTGTCATGGGAGAACGCGACGGCCATCGATCTCGCGGGACGCGACATCCTCGCCGCCGTGCAGACATCGGTCGATCCCCGGGTGATCGACTGCCCGTCCCAGGATGTCGGCAGCAAGATGACGATCGCCGCGGTCGCCCAGGACGGGATTCAGTTGAGGGCGAAGGCCAGGGTGACGGTACGAACGAACATCGCCCGGCTGGTCGGCGGAGCGACGGAGGAGACCATCGTCGCCCGAGTGGGTGAAGGCATCGTGTCGGCGATCGGCTCGTCCCAGACCTACAAGGACGTGCTGGAGAACCCCGACAACATCTCCAAGACCGTGCTCGCCAAGGGACTCGATTCCGGAACGGCCTTCGAGATCCTCTCCATCGACATCGCGGACATCGATGTCGGCGAGAACATCGGTGCGAACCTGCAGGCGGATCAGGCCGGTGCGGATACCAAGCGGTACCAGGCGGAGGCCGAGCAGCGTCGCGCCCTCGCCGTCGCCCAGGAAGCCGAGCACCAGGCCGAGGCCCAGAAGAACCGGGCCATCGTCATCCTCGCCGAGGCGGAGATACCGAAGGCGATGGCGGAGGCATTCAGGTCGGGGCGCCTCGGCATCATGGACTACTACCGCATGCAGAACGTCATGTCGGACACCGACATGCGCAAGTCGATAGCGGATGGGGACGCCAGCGAGGGCTGATCGAACAGGGCTGGATCAAAGGCTTGCCGACCCTTCACACAGTAATACCCTGCTTCAACGAGAACATCACCCTCGAGCGTTCCGTCAGGAGACTCGTGGACGTGCCCTGGGGGGCGGATTGGCGGCTCAGGGTCCTGATCGTGGACGACCACTCCTCGGATGGATCGACGACGCTGGCCATGAAACTCGACGATGAAACGGATCTCATCGAGACCGTGGCCCTGCCGGAAAACCTTGGAAAGGGTGGAGCGGTGCGGGTTGGGATCGGACTCGTACTCGAATCGGCCGCGGAGGAGGACCTGCTGGTGATACAGGATGCGGACCTTGAGTACGATCCGGGCGACCTGCCCGACATGGTGGCGAGGTTCGATGGTGGAAGGGTGGATGCGGTCATCGGAGATCGCTTCCACGCAGGCAGGAAGCCCTCCGGACTGGGCAGAACCCACAAATCCGTCAATCGTGGCCTCACCTGGCTGAGCAATCGCTTCACGGGCCTGAAGCTCGAGGACATGGAGTGCTGCTACAAGATGCTGAGCACGCCCATGGCACGAAAGGTCCTCGGTGAGCTGAGTGAGACGCGATTCGGGATCGAACCACAGATCGCGGCCGCGCTCTCGAGACACGGTGCCCGGGTCGAGAATCATCGAATCAACTACGATGCCCGTCGATTCGAGGATGGCAAGAAGATCGGGATACGGGACGGGATAAGGGCGATCTACGTGATCATCCGGGAAGCCTTCAAGAGGCGGGCTGCGGCGTGAACTTGCAGAAGCAGGAAGTTCATTCAGGACTCACGAGGCGAAAGGTCCTCGTGCAGATCGCGGGTTTCATCGTCGGTCTCTTCCTGCTGTACCTCTGCATACGTACCGCATTGTCGAGGTCGGACGGTGACTGGAAGGTGATATTCGATGCGGACCCGGGGCTGATAGCCGCCCTGGTGGGGTTCGGACTGTTGAGCACCCTGATAGACGGCTTCGTGTTCTGGGCGGTGCTTCGCCCCAGCCGCGCCCTCGACGTCATGCAGGTCGAGTCGGTGAACATGAGCGTGGCACTCATGAACTATGCCCCGATCCGGCTCGGAACGATATTGCGAGTCACGTACCATGCGCGGGTCGATGGGGTACCGCTGGTCACGATCGTCGCCTGGTTCGTGTCGATCATGGTCACGACCGTGGCCTGCATCGGGTCCGTGGTCCTCGCGATCCTGATGAGTGGCGGTGAAGTACTACCCTTCACGCTCCTCTGCGGGTTCTTCATCCTGCTCAGCGGCCTCGCCCTCTGGCTGGGAGCGAACACCGCCTTCGTCCAGAGGCTCGCTCGTGGGCGGGAGCGCATGCTCGGGGATCCGAGGGCGCTGGCGGCCGGACTCGTGGGCAGATTGCTGGTCCTCGCCAGCAATACCGCGAGAATGGGGTTCGCGGCGGCGATCCTGGGCATCGATCTCGGCCTGAAGAACGTCATCATCCTCTCGGCCGCGGCATTGATGCTGGGATTCAATCCCCTCGGCAGGGTGGGATGGCGCGAGTGGACGCTCATGATGCTCACGCCCTACCTTGCTGCGAGCGCCTTCGAGGGCGACAGCATCGAAAGTCTCCAGGCCCAGCTGGTGCTCATCGAATCCGCCGGAGAACTCCTCGGGATCATCCCCCTCGGCGTGCTCGCCTCCATCTGGGTCATACCACGCCTGGTCCGGGGCAGAAGCGACGGAGAGGCGGCATCCGGGGGATCCGGCGACTGAGGACGTTCCCGGCCGAGACCGCCTCGAACAGTCCTCACCCCTTGAAGGAACGAAACAAGGCGAGCATGTTGGCGGTGGCACGCCCGCGATGCGAGAGCTCGTTCTTCTCCTCCGGACTCAACTCCGCTGCGGTCCTGCCGAGGGAGGGGACCAGGAAGTGGGGGTCGTATCCGAACCCGTTCGTGCCACGAGGAGCATCGACGATCACGCCCTCGAAGGTACCCGTTGATTCCAGCAGTACCCGGCCCTCGGGGTCGGCGAAGCACATCGCGCAGATGAATCGGGCGGAGCGTCCCGAGTCGGGGATCGATGCCAGCTCACTGACGAGCTTCTCGTTGTTCGCCAGGTCGCGGACGTCGCGCGGACCGGCCACCCCCGAGTAGCGGGCGGAGTGGATGCCGGGTGCCCCTCCCAGGCCATCGCACGCCAGTCCGGAGTCGTCCGCCAGGCACATCCGACCCGTGTGCCTCGCGTAGTAGAGTGCCTTGATCCGGGCATTCTCGGCGAAGGTGCCTCCGTCCTCGACGGGCTCATCGAGCTCGATACCGAGCGAGTCCAGGCCGAGCACCGTCATCTCGGTCGGAGCGAGGATCTGCCTCACCTCGTCAAGCTTGTGAGGGTTGGAGGTGGCGAGAAGGACTGTGCGCACTGAATCTCCTCAGGTCTGGATGACGCCGGTCCTGAAGCGCCCTCGGTCGGGTGCGTGAGCCGCGAGGCGCAGGGCCATGGAGAGTTCCGCCCGAGTCTCCTCCGGGTCGATGATCCGGTCCACCCACCCCCGAGCGGCGCCGTAGCGGATGTCCTGCTGCTGCTCGTAGGAATCGGTGATCCCCTTCAGGATCTCCTGCCTCATCTGCTCGTCGACCTCCTCCCCGCGACGCTTCCGGGACGAGAGGTCGATCTGCAGGAGGGTGTTGGCGGCCTGGGCGGCACCCATCACCGAACACTTCGAGCCGGGCCAGGCCAGGGTCAGGAGTGGGTCGAAGGCACGGCCGCACATCGCGTAGTTGCCGGCACCGTAGCTCGAGTTGAGGATCAGCGAGATCTTCGGGACCACGCAGTTGGACATGGCGTTGACCATCTTCGCGCCCGAGCGGATGATCCCCCCCTGCTCGCTGTCGCGGCCGACCATGAACCCGGTCGTGTCGCTGACGAACACCAGGGGCAGGCCCCGCTGATTGCAGTCCATGATGAACCGCGCCGCCTTGTCGGCGCTGTCGTCGTAGATGACCGCAGGCATGTTCATGGCACTGGACGGTCCGGCCTTGCCACCAGGCATCTTGCGCTGGGTCATCAGCTTCTGGTTCGCCACGATGCCGCATGGTCGACCTTCGATACGCGAGTAGCAGCACACCAGAGATCGTCCGTAGTCGGACTTGTAGCAGTCCATCGAATCAGCGTCGACGAAGCATTCGAGGAGCTCGCGAATGTCGTACTGGCTTCCGGGATCGGTCTTGAAGATGCCGTGCAGGTCGGTCGCCATCCTGGCCGGTTCGGGATGCCCGGATGGATCCGTCGTGAATTCGGGCAGGTTGTTGTACGCCAGCATCAGCCGCCGAAGCCGTTCGATGCAGGCTGGATCATCCGGTTCGTGGAAATCGACGGTTCCGGATATCTCCGAGTGCATAGAGGCACCACCAAGTTCCTCGGAATCGACTTCCTGTCCGATGGCCGCTTTCACCAGCGCGGGGCCTGCGAGGTACAGACCGCTGCCCTCGGTCATGACCAGGGTGTCGCAGAGGACCGGGAGGTAACCACCCCCGGCGACGCAGTTGCCCATGATCGCGGCAAGCTGTGGCAGGCCCTGGGAGGAGAAGACGGCGTTGTTCCTGAAGATGCGACCGAAGTCGTCGGTGTCCGGGAAGACATCCTCCTGCAGCGGAAGGAAGACCCCTGCGGAGTCGACGAGGTAGATCAGGGGAAGACCCGCCATCTGGGCCACGCACTGGGCCCTGATGATCTTCTTGCAGGTCATCGGGAAGAAGGCCCCTGCCTTCACGGTGGCGTCGTTGGCGATGATCATGGTCAGCCGCCCCGAGACGACCCCCACCTTCACCACGACGCCCGCACCGGGAGCGCCTCCGTACCGCTCGTACATCCCCCATCCCGCCCAGACCCCCAGTTCGATGGAGGGAGCTCCCTCGTCGATCAGAAGCTCGATGCGTTCACGGGCGGTGAGACGACCGTGGGCGTGTTGCCGGGCGATTCCCTTGGCCCCCCCGCCCTCGGCGATCTCCGCCTCGGTGAGGGCATAGGATCCGGCAGCCACCGCGAGAGGGTGCGCCGAACGGGCCGAAGCGGGCTGTCGGGGGGATTCAGGCATGGTCCAAGTTTATCAGCCGTTCGCCGGGAGTTCCTGCCCTCCCTCGATTCCTTGCCATGGAGGCCTGAGGGCGCTATCCTTCCGAATCTATCGGAATCAAAGGAAACATCGTCCGCAGGAGCGGAAGACCACCCGAGCGTAGGGTGGGCAACACGGATCCCAAATGACAATCACCCAGCAAAAGAAGACCGAGCTCATCAAGGAGCATGGCCGGGGAGCCTCGGATACCGGCTCACCGGAGGCGCAGATTGCCGTTCTCTCCGAACGGATCAACGCACTCCAGGGCCACTTCAAGAGCAACCACAAGGATCACGCAAGTCGCCGAGGCCTGCTGATGCTCGTGGGTCGCCGAAATCGGCTCCTGAGGTACCTCGCCAGAACAGACAGGGCGTCCTACCTCGAGTTGATCAAGAAGCTCGGACTCCGCAAGTAACCAACTCTACCTGGAAAGACCAGGGCGTTTTCTCACTCGCTGCAGATCGGCAGTGGGCGGACGGCACTTGCCGAGCAAGTGGATTCCGCCTTCTGCCGGGATGTGCAGACAAAAACCAACAATGACCGAGCTTTGGACTCGGATGAAGAAGCGGTGCCGGACGGCGCTGCGTACAGGAGCACTCAATGTCTAAGACAGTAGTCGAACGTGAAATCGGCGGACGCATGATGAGGATCGAGACCGGCAGGGTCGCCAAGCTGGCGTCCGGCGCGGTGATCATCAGTTACGGCGAGACGGCCGTCCTCTCAACCTGCGTCAGGGCCAATCCCCGCCCCGGACTCGATTTCTTCCCCCTTCAGTGTGACTATCGAGAGAAGCTGAGCGCGGGAGGGAAGTTCCCCGGGGGCTTCCGCAAGCGGGAAGGTCCGCCGAGTGAGAAGGAGATCCTCACGATGCGCATGATGGACCGACCGATGCGCCCCCTCTTCCCCGATGGCTTCATCGACGAGGTCCAGATCCAGTGCTGGGTCATGTCCCATGACGGCCAGAATGACGCCGATGTCGTGGCCTGTTGCGGGGCCTCGGCGGCGGCCCACATCTCCGATGCCCCGTTCGAGGGGCCCATCGCCACCGTCCGGGTGGCCCGCATCTACACGGATGCCGGGGCCGAATTCGTCCTCAACCCCTCCCAGGCACAGATCGAGTTCAGTGATCTGGACCTGGTGCTTTCGGGTCACAAGGACGGCATCAACATGATCGAGGTGGGAGCCGCGGAGATCTCCGAAGCCGACCTGCTCGAAGCCATGAAGTTCGGAATCGCCGAGGGAATCACCCCGATCCTCGAGCTGATCGAGGAGCTTCGGGAGAAGTGCAACGCCCCGGAGAAGCGCATGGGCGACCTCGCTCTGCCGAGTGACGAGGTGATGGAGGTCGTCAAGGGAGCCATCTACGACGAGCTCGTGGAGGCAAGAAAGCTCAAGGGGAAGCAGATCCGGAACGACAAGGTCGCGGAATTGAAGGAAAAGGTGCTTCACGAGCACTTCGCCCTCCCCGAGGCGGGGGACTACGTGACCTACAAGGCGGCGGAGTCCAGAAGGAAGGACGCCATCGAGTCCTTCCGAAAGCTCGAAAAGAAGATCACCCACATGCTGGTGGCCGAGCACGGAATTCGTGCCGAGGGTCGAGGGCTCACCGAGATCCGCGAACTCGAGATGGAAGCCTCGATCTTCCCGAGGACGCACGGCTCTGCGTTCTTCCAGCGTGGCGAGACCCAGAGCCTCGTGACCTGCGTGCTGGGCACCATCAAGGGAGAACAGATCGTCGATGGCCTCATGCCGGAGTACGCGAAGAAGTTCTACCTTCACTACAACTTCCCTCCCTTCTGCACCGGCGAGGCGGGACGGATCATGGGGCCCGGACGCCGCGAGCTGGGTCACGGATCACTGGCCGAGAAGTCGCTGCTCGGGATTCTCCCGTCCAGCGAGGACTTCCCGTACACGATCCGACTGGTTTCGGACATCACCGAGTCGAACGGCTCCTCCTCGATGGCCTCGGTGTGCGGCGGATGCCTCGCACTCATGGACGCCGGGGTTCCGATCGTCAATGTCTGTGCCGGGATCTCCGTCGGCCGGTTCACTTCCAGTGAGGGCAAGGTGACCCACGTCACCGACATCCTCGGGGAAGAGGACTTCTTCGGCGAGATGGACTTCAAGGTCTCGGGCACCGTGGACGGGATCACCGGCATCCAGCTGGATCTCAAGGCCAGGGGCCTCGATCTGGACGAGATTGCCACCATCTTCGAACAGGCCAAGACTGGACGTCTCGAGATCATCGAACAGATCAAGGCCGTCCTCCCCGAGCCCCGCGAGGACATCTCGAAGTACGCACCGCGCATCATGACCGTCAAGATCGATCCGGACAAGATCGGCAAGCTCATCGGTCCCGGTGGCAAGACGATCCGCTCCATCCAGGAGAGGACCGGAGCCCAGGTCGACGTCGAGGAGGACGGCACCGTCTTCATCGCGAGCGTGGACGCCGAGGGCGGCCTGCAGGCTCGCGCCGAGGTGGAGGCCCTGGGAGCCGAGATCAAGGTCGGGTCGATCTACGACGCGAAGGTCGTCTCCACCAAGGACTTCGGATGCTTCGTGGAGATCGCGCCCGGGACGGACGCCATGTGCCACATCTCCGAGCTCGACACCGGCTATGTGGAGAATGTCGAGAAGGTCGTGAAGGTCGGAGACGTCATCAAGGTCAAGGTGGTGAACGTCGACGAGAATGGTCGGATCAAGGTCTCCCGCAAGGCCCTCATGGGCGAGCCGGTCGCCGGCAAGGAGGCCTGATCAGGGCCGGAATCACGGCGTGTAAATCGCCAATTCACGGACAATTAATGGCAGCAGGGCCCCATGGGGCCCTGCTGTTTTCCTGTGGGGACTTGCAGAAACGAGGGCCAGTCGGCAAGATGAGTTTGCCGGGATCGGTATCGCGTTGAGATTCAGTTGAATGGAACGGTGCAAGACACATGACTGACACGGGAAAGATTGAGGCCTTGGACACTGTCGAAGGTGAAGTGAAATGGTTCGATGCCCGCAAGGGTTTCGGCTTCATCGTGGGCCCCGAGAAGCAGGACATCTTCGTCCACTTCTCGGTGATCGACCAGGACTCCGGGTTTCGGACCCTGAAGGACGGGGAGCGGGTCGTCTACAGCGCGAGCCAGGGTGACAAGGGCTGGTCCGCCACGCATGCGAAGGCGCTCGACCGTTCCGGCGTCACCACGAATGCCGACTGACCGCCCCCCCCACTCATCCTGCCAACATCAATGACTGGCGGTTGAACCGGTGGAATTCGGAATCGAAGCCGTCCTGATCGCCGCATTGGCAGCTGCGGTACTGACCGCGCTCGTCCTGCACCTGCGTCTCAAGAGGCGGGAGTTGCAGGTGCGCCAGGCAGGCCGGCGAGCGGCGGAGGCCGAACGACTCGCCGAACTGGGTTCGATGACCGGAGGGCTCGCCCACGAGATCAAGAACCCGTTATCGACAGTCGTGCTGAATGCCCAACTCCTGCGGGAGGAGATCGAGGATTCCTCGCTGGATGGAGAGATCGCCGAGCGGGTCACCAGGCGGACCCTGGCTCTGCAGCGAGAGGCCGAACGTCTGAGGGAGATTCTGGAGGACTTCCTGCAGTTCGCGGGGCGGGTGAAGCTTGCGCCCGTCGAGACCGACGTGCGGCTGGTCATCGATCAGTTGGTGGACTTCTTCCATCCGCAGTGCGAGAAGGCGGGGGTGCTGCTGAGGGAGGACTTCCCGGAAGGCGGGGTCGGTGCGCGGGTGGATGTCAGCCTGCTCAAGCAGGCCGTGCTCAACCTGCTGATCAACGCCCTCCAGGCAATGGAGGAGGCACCCGATGAGAACAAGGAGCTGATCGTGAGGCTCGAGGGGGACGCGGAAGAGTACAGGATCCACGTCATCGATCAGGGAAGTGGGATCGAACCGTCGAGGGTCGAGGAGATCTTCCGGCCCTACGTGTCGACGAAGTCCGGGGGAAGCGGCCTCGGACTGCCCACCACCCGGCGCATCGTCGAGGAACATGGTGGCAGCATTGAGGTGCATTCGGTCGAGGGACAAGGAAGCGACTTCATCATCAGGATGCCGGTCGCGGGTCCGGCACCGGAGGAGTCGCTCGATCTCAGTCGAGAAAGTCCTTCTGACTGAGACGTTCGGGGACGTACTCCTCGGTCACGTAGGAGATGTCCTTGGTGATGAGCGACTCGACCTCCATCTTGAAGCCGTTGCCGAGCATCTTCTTGATCTCGCGCTGCCAGTGCTTCCGGTCCTTGAACCAGGGATAGTCAGCGATCTGCTTGGCCCGGGTGCGATCTCGATCGGTGAGGGCGATCTTGACGTCGTCGGAAAGCCCGCAGCGGTCGTAGTCATCGGCACGAATCCCAAGGTACTTGGCATCCGGCACGGCCATGCGCTCGCTCTCGTAGGCAAGGTTGATGGAGCCCTGCTTGATGACGCTGTAGATGTAGTGACCCCAGGGGTCGCAATCCAGCAGGCAGTAGATCGGGAGCCCAAGCTCGTTGTGCAGCCTGTGCAGGAGCCGCCGGACACCACGGGGAGGCTGGCCTGATCCCTCCGTGAGGATGCAGTTGTGCTTCTCCCAGAACCTGTCCTCGTTGAACCGACTCCAGACGGTGTCCTTCTCGACGTGCAGGACGAACTTGGCCTCGGTTTTGCCGAACTTGATCACGTTGGGCTCGCAGATGGACGGGATGGCGTAGCCGCCGGTACCCATCCGACGGCAGTTGATCTCGTCGCCGTTGTCGAAGACCGTGATGTTCCCCACCATGGTCCCGCGCTTCTTGGCGAAGACATGAAGGTCCTCGCGCAGCGTGGCTAGGGTGACCTCGATGTCCTCGAGGATCCCGTCCGATTCGGACTGGTCGTCGAAGGTCTTCTCCTTGGTCCCCTCGATGGTGTGCAGGCTCTTGTAGTACATGCCACGAAGACTGAGGGTCTTGCCTGCCTCGACGAGGTCCTTGCAGCCCTTGGCGAGGAGTATCGTCTGCATGAACTTGCGGGCCTGGTTGAGATTGAACAGCTCCCTGCGCTGGGTGTTGGTGCCCATCTCCAGGATTCGCTTGTCCTGGTTGAAGTACATGTTGGAGACCGCACGCGTCGGCACGTCCACGAATGGATCGGTCTCCGCGAGACTCGCCCGCACAACGTCAGACCCTAGATCCGTGATCCTTGAGATCGTGAACTTCGCGCGCGACTTGGCATCCGTCGCGTTGCTCGGCTTTATCCGCTTCTTGAGGATCGTCCCGGGCTTCCGGGTGGTGGCCTTCTTGGTGCCCGATCCCGATGCGGTTTTCTTGCCGGTTTTCTCGCCGGTTTTCTTGCCGGTTTTCACGACGGTTTTCTTGCCTGTTTTCTTGCCTGTTTTCTTGCCGGTTTTCTTGCCGGTTTTCTTGGTGGCTTTCTTACCGGCTAGCTTCTTCTTGGTCATGATGACTTACCTGACTTGGCGATCGCGGGTCGGGACTTTTTCTTCCGGGATCGGCTCGACGCAGCCTGCCTGACCGGCGGCCGGTCGTCTTCGAACAGGCCCTCGCCTGGGTCACGGTCCGTGGACACCCCCCGGATGACCACGCCATCATCCCTGGACAGTCCGGCATCCTCCTGCAGGACCTTGCCCTCGTCATCCAGGACGTTGTCGGCGACGGCGGTCTTCGACTCGGCGGTCCTGAGCAACGCCTGGTACACGGCCTTGGCATCCGATCCCGTGATCGATTCGCAGCTCCGGGCGATTTCACCGATGTATCGCGCGAACACGTCACGACGCTGCGATTCGCGCTTCATCCGCATGCGCCGCCTCAGGTAGGTCCCGAGCTTTCTCCCGCACTCCTGGAGGGCAAGTTTCATCTCCTTCCGGATCTCGTCGTAGTCCGCTATGGCCTCCTTGGATTCACTGGTGAAGGGAACCCAGACGCTCGCCATGTGGATCATCACCACGAGCGGTCCCGAGGGCAGGCTGGATCTCGACTGCGTCAGCCCGTAGTTCTTCCATGAGGCCTCGATCGCCGCCTTGAAGGAGCAGCAGGCGGACTGCTGATAGAGGAGGGGTACGCGATTGGCGAACCTGAGAACGCGCGCGAGGTCGTCACCCGGCAACGAACCCCCGTATGCAATGCCCACCTCTATCTGGAAGGGATTGCCTCGATAGACCGTGGGCGGGCGGCAGGCCGCGGTGAAGAATTCGGCTTCAACCTCCTTCAGGAGCCCGGCCAGCAGAGCCTTGCTGCCGATGGGCACCAGGCAGTTGGTGGGGGGCGACATGATCTTCACCTTCTGGATGGCCGCATAGAGCTTCTCGGCATCCTTGTGCTCGACCTGCTTGATCCAGGTCCGATCCGTTAGCCCGGCAAGCCTGCAGATCTGCTTGGCGACGTTGGGGCCGACTCGGCAGAATTCATTCTTGAAGAAGGCCCCGAGCTGGGTCGACTTGGTCCTTTCGAGCATCTGGATCAGGGTTCCCAGCTCGATGCCCTTGGGATGCGGCTTGATCTCGGTGGGTTCCGGGGGCAACTCGTCCACGGCCCTTGGAAACTCGACCCGTTCGTTGAGGGGGTTGAGGTAGGTGATCGCGGCGTGCGGGTTCGCGATGGCGGTCTGCTCGAGGTATTCGTCGATGGACTGGCGGCCCTTGAGGTACTTGCCCTCGAGTTCGATGGCGACCTGAGTGCCGCTCCCGCCCGGGAACAGGGTATCCGCGTCCGGCATCTCCGTTTCGCTCACGACGTCCGCACGATTCTTGGAGGTGTCCATCTTCAGGACGACTTCGTGGGACGGCTTCCGCTTCCCGGTCTTGGTGGTGATCACCACCGGTTGCCCGGTCGTCATGAGCCCGTACATCCCCGCGGCGGAGATGCCGATGCCCTGCTGCCCGCGACTCATCTTCAGACGGTGGAACTTTGAACCGTAGAGGAGCTTGCCGAAGATGTTTTCGATCTGCTTGCGGACGATGCCGGGCCCGTTGTCGCGAATCGTGATCCTGAACCTCGTTTCGGCGAGCTGCAGGACCTCGACGTAGAGATCGGGAAGGATATTCGCTTCCTCGCAGGCATCGAGGGCGTTGTCGACCGCTTCCTTGACGGTGGTCAGCATCGCCTTGCGTGGATTGTCGAAGCCCAGAAGGTGGCGATTCTTGGCGAAGAACTCGCTTACGGAGATTTCCCGCTGCCTGGAGGCCATTTCCTCCGCGGTGCTCCCACGAGAACTCTTCTTGGTACCCCTGGCCGGGCGGGCTGGGGCCTCCGTTGCAGACTTCCGTGGACTCATTCGCCGGACCTCCATGCCAGGGGCGAAACAGGTCCCTCGGATGACCGAGCGCGCGGCCTTGGTCGGGACGGCGATCGGGGACGTGGATCCTGATGGAATAATCCTAACCGAAGCAAAGCGAACGGTCTTCGGGGTCGGAAATTCGCTATCATCGGCCGCCTCGTTCAAGTCCACCCGGAGACAGCAGCCATGGAAACCACGCTCATCATTCTGAAGCCTGACGCAGTGCAAAGAGGGCTCATGGGTCGAATCCTCTCCAGATTCGAGGACAAGGGTCTGCAGGTCGCGGGTGCGAAATTCATGAGGATCTCGCCCGAGCTGGCGGCAAGGCACTACAAGGACCACGAAGGGAAGCCCTTCTACGAGGGCCTGGTGACCTTCATGACCAGTTCCCCGGTGCTGGTGCTGGCACTCAAGGGGTGTGGAGCCATCTCGATCTGCCGGAGCATGATGGGCGCGACCTTCGGCTCCAAGGCCGACCCGGGAACGATCAGGGGTGACTTCGGGGTCTCCAACTCCTTCAACCTGATCCATGGATCAGATTCGGCGGAGAGCGCGGCCCGCGAGCTCGAGCTCTTCTTCGCCACGGCGGAACTGATCGACTGGCCGCGGGCGGGCGAAGGGTGGATCTATGATCTCTCGAGCGGTGCCCCCGAGTGAGCCGAGGGATCGAGGGGAAAACTTGCTGGGGTTCCGATAACACAAAAGCCTGCCCACAATCAGCTTAGGTCCCACAGCGAGTCGCCAAACCCGTGAATTAGCCGAGTGTTTGCAATCCGTGCAACCCGGGGAATCGTATTCAGTATCAATGATGATGTTGCGGACGAACCAGCGTCCGGCCCGATCGTACTGAGTCTAACGTCCTGAATGGCAGTTTCTTAGCCCATTCAGGACAGGATCAGTGGGTCGTCCGGGGTTCGCCGAATGGGGACATCACTCGGAGGCCTTCTGGCCTGCTTTGTCGTGTCCTCATTCTGGAGCTCCACCATGGACAATTCGATGCTTGGCACCAACTCCCCCCTGAAGCGAAGAGCGCAGCGCCGCCCTGCCGCCGGGTTGGAGTTGAAATCATCGAAATCCCCCCTGTCGGTCCCAGGTTTCGAAATCCGGGGCTCGGAAAGCAAGCCGGTGACCACCAAGGCCACGCTTTCCGGTCGGGAGGAGGAAATCGTCTCGAAGCTGCTTTGCAAGGAAATCGACTACATCGGTTCACCCGAGTTCAGCAAGCGTGGAGCCGCGAGGAGAATCTACGAGGAGGCCCCGGAGATCACTGCTCCAGATGTCTCCTGGTACCGCCCCCTCATGAGCGATACCGGGAGCAAGGCCAAGGTCCCCTCCCCCCCGGCGAGGAAGGCCTCGGTCGTCCTCACCCAGGCCGAGGAACGTGTCCTGTTCCTCAAGCTGAACTTCGCGAGGTACCAGCAGGCGAAGATTCAGACCAAGCTGGCGGGCCGCAGGCCCACCGAGGCCATCAAGAAGGAGCTCCTCCACTGGTACAACGTTGCCGAGCGGTACCGTGAGCAGATCGCGGAGACCAACCTTGCGCTGGTGCTGGCCATGGCGAAGAGAGTGAAGCTGAGTGACGTCGACTTCGCGGACCTCGTAAGCGAGGGGAACATGGCTCTCATGAGATCCGTGGACAAGTTTGACTGCGAACGCGGTTTCAAGTTCTCCACGTATGCGTGCAGAGCCATCCTCAAGGCGTTCAGCAGGCAGGGGATGAAGAACACCAAGTATCGGCAGCGCTTCCCCGCCGAGTTCGACAGTACGCTCGAGAAGTCGGACCACCTCGAGACCTTGCGTGCCACCCACGAGCGGGAATGCGCGGACGAGGTGAAGCACATCGTCCTGAACAACAATGCCGGTCTTTCCGACGTGGAGCTGTCGGTGCTGGGGCTTCGGTTCGGCATAACCGATGATCCCGAGCCGAAGACCCAGAAGGCGCTCACCCTCGAGCAGGTGGGGCAGATCATCGGGGTCACCAAGGAAAGGGTCCGCCAGATCCAGAACAAGGCGATCAAGAAGATCCGATCGATTCTGGACGATCCCAGGCCGGACATCGACCGGAACATCAGCATGCCCCCGAACAACTGACGTCCTTCAGGGACCGTTCCGCGGTCCGGGCCCACCCGGCTTCCCGGCTCCCTGTACACTTGGCTCCCGGGCATCCGCGCCCGCCTGGAGGAGCCATGGTCGACAAGGTCTACACAACGCCTGATGAGGCACTCGCCGGACTCACGAAGGACGGAATGACCGTCGCGGTCGGGGGATTCGGTCTGTGCGGGATACCCGAGAAGCTGATCGTCGCCTTGCGGGACACCGGGGTCGGATCGATCACCGCGGTCAGCAACAATGCCGGGGTCGATGACTGGGGACTGGGGCTCCTGCTCGAGACTCGGCAGATCCGCAAGATGGTGAGCTCCTACGTCGGCGAGAACGACCTCTTCAAGCAGCAGTTCATGTCCGGCGAGCTTGAACTCGAATTCAACCCCCAGGGGACCCTGGCGGAACGGCTCCGTGCGGGCGGGGCCGGCATACCTGCCTTCTTCACCAAGACCGGGGTGGGTACGGTCATCGCCGAGGACAAGGAACACCGGGAGTTCGACGGGGAGACCTTCCTGATGGAGCGAGGGATCAGGGCCGATCTCGCGCTGGTCAAGGCGTGGAAGGGCGATTCGTTCGGGAACCTCGTCTACCGGAAGACCGCCCGCAACTTCAACCCGATGGTGGCCACCTGTGGTGAGCGTACGGTGGCCGAGGTGGAGCACCTGGTGGGCCCCGGGGAGCTGGATCCCGATGAGATCCACACCCCGGGCATCTTCGTGGACCGGATCATCCAGACCGAGTCCGAGAAGCGGATCGAGAACCGGACCACCTCCGGGTGATAGCGGGACACGAATGGTCGGAAACCGGGCTAAATTTGAAATAAGCCGGCATAAACGGCCCGGATGTTCGTTTCAAGGGGCCGAAGGGACGCTCAACAGGAGAAGCGCCGTACCAATCGTTCAGACGGGCGTACAGGAGATGACCAGATGCACTGCCCCCCCCACTCGAAGACCCTAGGACCCTCCAGCATGAGGGGATTCGCCCTGGCGGCCCTGGCCGTCACCCTGTCCTCCTCACCCGCCCTCGGGCAGTTCGGCGACCAGGCGGGCTTCACGGAGGTCTTCAAGCCCGATTTTTACCGCCGGGACATGCAGCTGTACTCGGACTACCTGCAGCTCGAGGAATGGCAGCGCCCGATCATCGAGATCCTGCTGGATGACTACCAGGTGAGTTTCGACCTGGGCACCAAGGAGTGCCGGGATGAGATGAGCCAGCTCAAGGACGAACTCCAGGCCGACCCCGACAACGCGATGAAGATAGCGATGCGCCCGATCCGGGAATGGGAGTTCGAGAAGCGCGAGCTGAAGCGCCTGCTGGTGGCTGACATCCAGGGGCAGCTGAGTCCACTGCAGCTCCAGCGCTGGCCGAGCCTCGAACGCGCGATGAGGCGTGAGAAGGAGCTTCCCCTCGGAAGCATCCCCGGCGAGTCGATGAACATATTCGTCGCCGTCAACGAACTCGGTCTCGACCCGGACGACCGCCAGGAGGTCGAACCAATCCTCCTCAAGTACGAGATCGAGGTGGACTCGGCTCTGGCGAGGCGTCGGGAAGCGCTCGACAAGTACCAGGACGTGCTCAAGGACGCCATGATCTCGAAGGACACGGACACCGGCCTCGACGCGCTGAGAAAGATCTGCGACAAGCGAGCGGAGGTCTGTCGTCTCCACATCGGAACGATCAACGACCTGAACGCCACCCTCCCGGAGGATGCGGCCGGACAGTTCAGGAGCTCGATCCTCGCGAGCGGGTTCCCGATCATCTACGCCGAGACCAGGGTCGACAAGCTGATCAGGGCGGTCCGCGCGATGGACAGCCTGACCGATGACCAGGTGGGTCAACTCGATGCGATCGAGTCCGCCTACGACGCATCGCTCCTGTCCGCGAACGAGATGCTCTTGGAGACCTACCTGATCCACGGCAAGGAGTTGCCGATCATCGAGGCGAAGAGAGCCATTCGGAGACGAAACCGGGAGCCGATCAACATGGAGAAGCTGCCGGCGGAGATCATCAGCCTCCAGCAGGCCAAGGACGAGATGCTCGCCGACTATCGGCGACGGATCCTGTCGATCCTCAGCCAGGCGCAGCAGGGTGCCCTTCCGCCATCGGTGAGCAATCGCACCTCGAACGGGTCGCTGCGAGGCAGGAACGTCAATTCGAAGTCAGGTCCCGCCCCGAGCATGCCGGGAGGCAAGGGAAAGTCGAAGGGCGGCAAGTCCGTCAAGAACCCGTCGGGCCTCTCGACACCCGGCTCCTCGAGGAGCCCGGGCAAGACGAGGCCGGGAGCCCCACCCACGTTCTGAGCGCGGAGCCAACAGGACCATGAGCGAAATTGACCTCGACACCAGGAAGGCTTCACCCGCCGACGAGAGCGAAGAGCTCGTCGAGCGATGTCGCATGCTGGGCATTGACTGGCTCGAGAAGGCACCCGAGATCGACACCGAGGTCTCCGGCCTCATCGAGCCGGACGTGGCGGTGCGGCTGAGGGTGATCCCCATCGAGAGGCAGAACGGTCACCTGCTGGTCGCGATGGCGGATCCGCTCGACGTCACCGCGGCGGACGAGGTGGGCGCGATCGTCGGCCTGTCGATCAAGCGGGTCGGGCTTGACGGGGAAGCGTTCGGTGACCTGATGCGTGGGACCTACGGGACCACCGCCGCGCGGATGGCCGAGAGCCTGGCCGCGGATTCAGGGATGACCTCCGCGACGGACCTGGAGCACAACCTCGATGCCATCGAGGCCGGCGACATCCACCGGATGGCCGAGGAACCGACGCTCATCAATCTGGTGAACCTCCTGTTGCTCGAGGCCATCCAGTCCAGGACCTCGGACGTGCACATCGAACCGTTCGAGTCCGAGCTGAAGGTCAAGTACCGGGTCGACGGGGTTCTCGCCGAGCAGTCCCCGCCGCCGAAGCATCTGCAGCCCGCGCTGATCGGCAGGATCAAGATCATGGCCGGCATGAACATCGCCGAGCGGTACGTGCCTCAGGACGGGCACATCACCCTCCGGTTCGAGGGTCGCAAGGTGGACATCCGGGTCTCGACGGTACCGACGCTGTACGGGGAGTCGGTGGTGATGCGCATCCTCGACAAGAGTTCGATACAGCTGCAGCTCGAGACCCTGGGGATGGACGTCGAGCATCGTGACACCATGGATTCACTGATCTCGAAGCCCCACGGCCTCGTCCTGGTGACGGGACCAACCGGCTCGGGGAAGACGACGACCCTCTACGCCTGCCTGAGCAAGCTCTACGACCCGAGGAAGAAGATCATCACGATCGAGGATCCGGTCGAGTACGAGCTGGGAGGCATCAACCAGATCCCGGTGAACCCCAAGCGTGGCCTGACCTTCGCCACCGGACTCCGTGCGATTCTGAGGCAGGATCCCGACGTCATCTTCGTCGGCGAGACCCGCGACGCGGAGACCATCGACATCGTGATCCGTTCCGCCCTGACCGGCCACCTCGTCTTCAGCACCCTGCACACCAACGATGCTCTGAGCTCGGTCGGCCGCATGATCGACATGGGCGCAGAACCCTACCTTGCGGCAAGCGTCCTCGAGGGGCTGCTTGCGCAACGACTCGGACGGCGACTCTGCCCCCAGTGCATGGAGTGGACCACCCTCTCCGAGGACCTCAGTCATCGCCTCACCCCGCAGGAGCTCGAACTGCTGGACGGTCGCATGCCGGTGGCCAGGGGTTGCGAGGCGTGCAAGGAGCAGGGCTACTTCGGTCGACTCGGCTTCTTCGAACTCATCCGGATCACCCCGAACCTGCGTGCCGCGATCGCCGAGAACTCCGCCGTGTACGAACTCAAGAACGCGCTGCCGGAGGACTTCCGGACCATGCGGGATGATGGGATGGCCAAGGTATCCCGGGGGGAGACGTCGATTGACGAGGTGCTCCGCGCGACCCAGGACGTGGACGAGGGCTGATCGGGATGCCATCCTTCACCTACGAGTGCATCAACAAGGACGGATCGGCCTCGACCGGCTCGCTCAGTGCGCCGGACAAGGCGGAGGCCATGCGCCTGATCAGGGACCGTGGCCTGACCCCGATCAACGTCGAGGAAAACAGCAGTGCACGGAGCGCGAACGTGTTCGCGAGGCGGAAGGACCGCCCCACGATCAAGCGCGCGGAACTGGCAAACTTCGTCCGGGAACTCGCGACCGCCCTCGAGGCGGGCCTGCCGCTCATGCAGGCGATGCGGACGGTCCGGGAGCAGGCACGGGGCCCGTCGATGCCGGTCATCCTCGACTTCCTGATCGACCGCGTCGAGGCGGGCACGCCGCTGTTCAGTGCGGCGAAGGAATACGGCGAACCCTTCGACGACCTCGTGATCGGCATGTTCCGTGCCGCCGACGCCTCCGGACGGATGGACGAGGTCCTGCACCAGCTGGCCGGTCTGCTTGACAGATCGATCGAGCTCCGGCGGGAAGTGGTGGGTGCCGTCGTCTATCCCCTGATCGTCGCGGGACTCCTCGCGGTGAGCACTGCAGTGCTGGTCACGGTGATCCTCCCCATGCTGATGAAGCCGATCGAGAACCAGCCCAACTTCAGCATGCCCTGGCCGACCGCGTTCCTGCTCGGACTCGCGGAATTCACGGGGACCTGGTGGTGGGCGATGGTGCTCGTGGTCCTGGGAGTACTGATCGGCTACAAGAAGTGGGTGTCCGCGGAGTCCAACCGAAGAAGGGTTGACCTCCTGCTCCTGAAGCTACCCCTCATCGGCAGGCTGCTCCGGGACATTGCCGTGGCCAGGTTCACCAGGACCCTGGGCACGCTGGCATCCGCCGGGATTCCGATCCTTTCCGCGCTCGCCATCGTCCGCGACACCCTCGGGAACACGGTCCTGATGGATGCGATCGATGCCGTGCAGGAGAAGGTG
>MDTG01005621.1_pt1 | contig 55961 bp, 46 predicted proteins | sample 811421 | NCBI WGS metagenome assembly MDTG01 (sample SAMN05326645, study PRJNA326480) | marine metagenome | isolation source: seawater | place: Pacific Ocean: South East | collected 2011
GAATACGGTTAGTGGGTTTAAAGCCACTGACAATATGAGTATCGTTGTCGACGAAACCATGGAGCTGATCGGTGCCGTTGTCGATGGTCCTGACGGAAAAACTTACATTGAATCGGGAAGTTTTTGTTACAGCAACATTCAAGAGTATTCCAATTCTAAAAGCACATCGGTCAACGCGGGTTTCATTTGGCATCCCTTCGACACCGACTACCGTCACAAAGTAGATTTAATTAAGCCCGGCGATATGTGCGCACAATATACATTATGTCTAATTATAGAAATCTTCTTAGAGGTATTGAGCGCCCTAGACTGTACAATAAAGATTAAAGATTTTGAGCAAAACTTTCCAACCTTTCTGATTTTGAATATCCCTCAATGCAGTGTCATTTGAACACTTAGCCAGTTTTTCGTCAAAACTAGGCAAGACAGACTTTCCAAACTCATAAAACTGGGTAATACATATTCATCCCTAGAGGCAAGCGCCTAGATAAGGTACTGTATCATCGTTCTTAATGGGAGCAGCGGATAGCTTCGTACTTTGGCTAGCTCAAGGTATTTCACTCTGAATAGTAATAAATTTGAAGATTCCTCTTGAGCAAAACTCTATTGGCTGTTACGGATACCTAGCTAGACAAAGATGCATGAAAAAAAATAAAAATTTGAATATTTGTGATACAACGGTGCATCCTGGAGAAATGGCGAACTTAGCCCTCCCCTTGCCTGAGGAGTATACTTGTGCGCCCCTTTTTATGCCCATTAAAGTCATTCACGGGCTCAAGTCAGGGCCGTGTTTGTTAATATTTTCCGTCCTAAAAGGCTCGGAGCTCAATGGGCTCGAAATTGCCAATCGCATCAACAACGATATCACTCCAGAGCAAATTTCAGGCACGGTCATCTCCATTCCCGTAGTCAATGTATATGGGTTGACACATTATCCAAAGCCCTTGCCTATGGGCAATCAACTGGCTGACTGTTTCCCCGGCAACGAAACAGGCACCTATGGTGAGCGCTTAGCACACTTATTCACTGAAGAAATACTAAAGAAAAGCGATTATTGCATCGAATTGCAGACAGGTGGGCTCAATCACAATATTTTACCTCAAATCTACTGCAATTTTGATAATAAACAAACAAAGCAGCTGGCAAAAGTTTTTGAAGCACCAGTGGTTACACAGGTAAACATTGAAGGCAATCGCCTACGGCAGACAACCGAAGAGCTGCAAATCCCCTTGTTGGTTTACCAAGGCGGTGAGGCGATGCGATTCGATGAAAATGCGATCACCCTGGGGGTAAAAGGGGTCAAAAATGTCATGCGGGAGATAAATATCTTGGATAAAGAGCCTACCCAGGAGGTCACCCCCATATTTTCACGTGATGAGGAGTGGATTATTGCGCATAAAGGAGGGATTTTACATACGGATGTTACACTAGGTCAGAGGATCCAAAAAGATGAAATTATCGGGAAAATCATGGACCCATTTGGGGCAGACTTAACCGAACGCATTAAAGCCCCCCAGCAAGGGATCATCGTGGGGATCAATACAGCACCGATGCTTCACGAAGGGCTCCCTGTCTTCAAAATTGCTTCCTTTTTAGACTATGGTAAAGCAGGCACCCATATTGAGGAATGGGGCAAAAATCAACCAGATACATCGCCTAGCTACTAGACTAGATGAGTAAAGATCGTAACTTTAGGGCAAAAGGATTTGTTGTCTGGTGCGTGTGTTCCTTGTTTTACCTGTACGAATTTTTTATTCGTACGGTGATGGGTACCTATCAGCACCCGCTCATGCATGATTTGGACTTAACCACGTTCCAGTTCTCCATGCTCAGTACATCTCTATTTTTAGTGATTTATGGAGGCATGCAAGTCCCTGCCGGGTTGATTATAGATAAACTCGGGCTCAAAAAATCTTTGATGCTTGGGTCCGCTGTGTGTGGGTTGTCTACAGTTGGCTTTGCCTATACGTACAACTATCCTATGGCTGTTACGTGCAGAATGCTTATGGGTTTTGGAGCTTCCTTTGGTTTTTTGTGCTTGCTTGTTTCGGTCAATGACTGGATGCCGCACAAGTACAATGCGATATTTATTGGGCTTTCGCAGCTTATTGGCACCATGGGCCCGATGTTTGCAGCAGGCCCGCTAGATGCTTTGTCCGAAAGATCTGGGGTAGATTGGCACTCAGTCTTTATCATCCTAGGAATTATCGGTGGGTTACTTGCCGTACTTGTACTTTTGTTTGTAGAAAATAGCCATGAAAATGCGGGTCAATACAGAATCTTGCGCAAACCAGAGCCTGTCCTAGCCTCCATCAAGCGCTTATTTGTGCGTATACAGCCTTGGTATATTGCTCTAGCAACGGCTACGCTTTACTTCACAATAGAATATTTATCTGAAAACGAGGGGCGCGCCTATCTCAAGTTGAAGGGACTGTCTTCAAGCGCTGCCTCTTATATGATTACGATTTCCTGGCTAGGGTACGCGCTAGGCTGCCCGTTGCTAGGGATGCTGTCGGACTTTCTCCAACGACGCAAAATAATCATGGTAGCAGCTGCAATCATGGGGATTGTTTCTATCGCACTCATTACCACAGCATTCAATCAATATGCTTTATTTGTTGCATTTTTCTTATTAGGTGTGAGTGCATCTGGTCAAAGTATCGGCTTTGCTATAGTTGGTGAGCAGTTTAAGCCAGAATTTGTTGCTGCAGGGTTTGGTTTAAACAACGCGATATTGACAGTATTTGTTGCACTGAATGCTCCACTGATCGGCCTATTACTTGAGAGCACACATACAATCGACACATGGAGATTAGAGGACTACACACCTATGTTTGCAGTCATATTCGCAGTTTTGATAGTGGCTTTTCTTGTTACCACATTCCTTGTCAAAGAAACCTTCTGCAAATCCCTAGTCGCATTTACATACCTAGCTCCTAGGTCTAGAAAAAAGTAACGTTGTGCATAATTCACTCGCGGTACCCTGCTCCGAAGTTCGGTAATCCATTACCTTCGACTCTGCGACCTCGGAAACGACTATTTTTTAACACCCAGAAGCCGATGTTCTGGATGTGCTTTTTTGTAGATTTACCGACTTTTAGCCCGCTCAAATACGCTTTCCAATGCGTTGTATCATCACCCAACTGTTCAAGAGCTGCCCTCAACGCGCTGACCCAGCTCATTGTACTTGTGCGTGTGCTGCGTCTTTTTACCTCTCTTACAGCGTTATTGTGCGTATATATCCAATAAAGGCTGACGCCTGGCATTAAGTTAGGTGTCAGCCCTTATCAGATTTCTGCTTATCTACTTAATAAAAACCTACCACAGTTCACTAAGGTAGCAATACAAGCGTGTGTATGCTATGTTAAAAGTCGAAGTAGCGCTTTCTAGATCTTTTTTGAATTTTTTATGAACTATGAGCTGCTTAGAAATGTCATCAAGAATATCTTTATAGAAAGCTATGTTTTCACGCACCTCTTCAATGGCTTCGTATTTGTCAAAATATTTTAAAATAGCTGCAAGAGGATAACATGAGCCAATGAGCTTGTTAAGGCCTTCCTCGATACTTTCAAGATTCTTAATTGCGTTTTGAAGCTCACAGAAGTTCGAAGCAGTTTCTTTTTTTTCAATTTCTTGAAATTGAGCCTTTACCGAACGATTTAACGGTGGGATTATCTGGTAATTGAGTTTTTCGAACCTATCTGAAAGGCGTTTTGTGATTATTTGTTCTCTTATTTCATCAGAGTCGTTAAGGAGTTCAGGGTCATCCATTAGGAGCCCAATAATCAACACCTCAACCATTTGGTCTAACCGTTCATCTGTCAATTCAGGATAGTCGTCTGTCTTTGGGTTATTATCCTCTTCCTCTCTTAGCTCAGGATTCAAGCTACATTCAGCTTCAGGAGTAACTTCAGCATTAATAATGACAGAGAATGCGAAAAGTGTGAGCGTCAGTGTGAAGATGGATTGGACTAATTTTTTGTGTGCGTATGCCATGGATCAAGTATTTATATGTAGATTTTTGCTTAAATCAATGCTAAATTGAAACTATGAAAACCCCTATATTCTTGTATTAGTTGTATTAGACATCAAGACAAAACCAAAACATCTAGGTTTCACTACCATCATGGCCATAAGGATCTGCGCTTAGGAAACTACCCGTCTCTACGTTGTAGTATCTTGCTCCGAAGTTGGACAATCCATTGCCTTCGACTCTTCTTCCTCGGAAGCGACTATTTTTCAACACCCAGAAGACGGCATTAGACATGATGTCTTCGGCGTCTTCGGTGAGCCAAGCATCGCCGGTTAGGCGGCCGTAATTATCCATATCACCTTCAAGGAAGTATGCTTCCCCATCGTACGTATAGGCAGCAACATTCCCAACGACATCATATTGATGATACCCATCGAATCACCTGTTGATCCATGCATGATACCTTCCAAGCCTCCGATGCCGTTTAGCTCGCCGTAGTAGCCCGAACTATCAGGACCGTATTGTTTCCAGATGGTTTGATTACTATTTCCATCATTAATACTTGACCCAATCTCTAAATACTATCCCACGAGTACTCTATCGACTCTCCGGTTAAGCTATTGCGACGACTGATCAGATTGCCCAGCTCATCATAACTACTCTCAACATAAGGCTCGAGTAACCTCTCAAAAACTTCTTCCGTTGCGATGTCTTCGTCACTTGTGGCTGTGACTTTGATGCTATTGGTTTCGCCAAACTTCAGACCGCTCAAATACGCTTTCCAATGCGCCGTATCATCACCCAACTGCTCAAGAACTGCCTTAACGCGGTTTCCTCCATTGGCACTCACATACACCTGACGCACACACCAGCCGTATCCCCTTCAAGAAGCACTTTCGCATCTCGCTCAATCTCTAGCGTTTCCTGCGAAACACGATGTATACGGTCAGCAGTCATCTTCCATGAGGCATTGCCGCCAATATTGCCTTCTTCGCTCACCTCTGTCAACGCTCCAAGGGCATCATAACCATAACGTAAGTAGGCAAGTGAACTTCAGGACTTAAAAAGCCATGGTCTGCCATTTGATAGGCAATCTCTTCCCTTGTTTGAATACGACGAGCTGGTTCTTGATGAACGGGCGCTTACATGTCTTTTGTGAGCTAATTGAAGCAGCTTAACTGTTGAGATAGCATGCTTTTGGTTAAAAATCTCATTGATTATTTGGTGCTCATTGGATGAGCCATCAGCAATAAACAGGATTGCGCTATCTTTTATAACAGAGGTATGGTTTTCCTTAAGGTCTGGCCGTAAGTGGTCATTGGCCATACCAACTCCGTTGAAACAGTTCATATCTACCTGCGGGTAATACAATTTGGGGGTTCCTATAAATGCTCCATCACTGGCAACATTGACGCTGCCCATGCGATAGTCAGGGCTTAGTTTTGAAAGACCAGAAGCTGAAAATACACAATGCGAATACAATGATTAAAGATCAAATTACAGGCATTTTACTACTTTACAATCTACTAAGTAGATGGTATAAGGTATTCCAATTTACAGTATTACACCTGAAAAATATCTATAAATATCTTAAAACAACTAAAATAACATAACTAAACTGCATGAAAACAATACGTATATTATTGGCTTTGATGGCTTTGTGCCTCTATTCACTCAGTGCTCAGGCTGCTGATTGGGCATGGAGCGGCCTCATTTTCGATACCAAAAACACGCTGAGTAAAATTTACGAGAGCTATCAAAAGAAGGATGTTGTTGATGACAAGGCTGCCACGGATGATACTAGCAATGGCAGCATTGCAGATGACGAAGAAGAGATAGAAGCTATCTACTTCGGCAGCGACGATGATTCTTCACAAGATGACTCTGATCTAAATAATGAAGGGGAAATTGTTGAATTTAGCTATGAGAAGCTCGTGGAGGATTATCCTGAAATAAAACTCCTTCCAGCTGACCATAATGTTTTCCTCCTCGATAGTGAAGGTCTATGTGCAAAACTCAATGATTACTTCAAAATAAAAGAACAGGCAGGCATCAACCTCTTCATTTCGCTTGAGCGCTACAAACAAGATGTTGCTTTAGATATATTGGACTCTCTGGATATCGACCCAGAGCTGCGGTTAGCTATCTTCCTCGATGCTCCTGCACGTTATGTTGCTAAGCTCTTCAGTGACCTGCGCAACCACTTCTCTAGCAAAGATAGTGAAGAAGGTGAAAATAAGAAAGTACTCCACTGGGGCTCATTTGTATTTAGCGATCCTTTTTATGGAACCATCGAAGCAAATGAAGCATTTGTTAGCGGTGAATTAGTTGCTTCACAATATTTTGGCGTTCTTTGGTCTCAAGGAGTTTCAGGTGAAAACGATTTTAATCTACGTTTAAAGCGACTCTTTGATATACTCTCCGAGATGGACGACCAAGGCATGTATGATCTCTTCATTTATGAGCCTGACCAATGCCTCATACACATGAATCACAACGATAGGGACATCTGCTATGGTAGTCTTAAGGAAAAAGGACTTTGTACTAAAGCAACGACTGCAGGGCTCCCACCCATGTTTGTCGCCATGGTTCTCTCCAATAGCATGATCATCTCGGATAATGCAGCTATCAAAATTCTTCAGCACGAGAAGGCTCATTACCCGGATCGTTGCAAAGCCATCATCGAAAACATGGATGGATCCGCTCTTAAAGCACTAATACGCAAATTGCCAGGTGACTACATCAACTTCATTAACAAAATTCGCCCTGAAATTATCAGCGGTGGCAAGCGAGGCACGCCAGGTGACTTTCTGGAAATAGCATCAGGATCTTCTCAGGAAGAAATTCTTGATGATCTATTAAGAGATCTTATCTAAGCCTTTTAACAGTAAGGGGCTGAACAAGTGATCCTTGGACGGTCCTGACCTTCCTTAACTCGAATATTCACTTATTTTATTTAAACCACTACTATACAAACGAATAACAATGAAAAAGCTAAAATATTATTACTTATCGGCCTTGCTTGGCATTGCGCCTGCGTTCGCTGTTGATGCTAATGACGAATCAGCGGATGACACAACGGCAGAAAACCAAATCGTTGAAAATTCTAACACAGGAGGAAACGACAATCCAAGCGGTGATAGCGACAAAGAAAAGTCAGCTGTTGCGATCCCAGGCAATGCGCCAAAAAAGTTTCAGCTCGAAAGACTTTATCCTGTCGTTGACTTGTCAGAGCAAGATCCTATCGCAGGATACTTGTTTGAGCTTAGCCAAGAAAATACCTTCAAGAAGCTCAAAGGTTCACTCAGGAAAGACTTTACTCATGGCCTGCACTACTACACCTCTATTTTCTATCATAGTGATCAGCATAAAAAAATGGCTATTGACATGCTTGCGGACATCCCTCGCGGACTTCAATTCAAGATTCTCTTGAGTGCAGGCCCACAGTTTGTCAGCGATTTTCTTAAGAGCATTGATGATAATATCATCACAACCTGGGTTCCTAACTTAGGCAAGTACGAGAACCTTCGTCACTCAAGTAAAGTTACAGCGAACAGTGGTGCCCTCGCCCTACTTCGCGCCATGTTTGACCAGGTCGGGCATGATCTTTCCCTCACTCAGGAGCTTGCTCAATATTTTGCAGACGAAGTATTCGCTTCCTGGACTATACAGGAGATCAACGATGTCCTCATTCCTCAAGTTATCTATCCTCCTTTTCACTTTGAGGCCGCCGATGCTAAAAAAGGAAATGGAAACACAGGCTATCTTTGTTTCAACAGCCATGATGCATCCCAAAAGGATGGGTATATTGTGATGAGCTACGAAAGTTATCCTCCATCATCGGATAATAGACTTATTAGCTTTGGACCTTATGTAGACCTAGAGCCTGGGCATTATAAAATTACGCTTAACTACTGGGGATGGAATACTTATGAAAATCCTAGTGAAATCAAAGCTGGCACGGGGATGGTTGATATTATCTACAAAGATGAATACTATAAGGAGTTTATCTTACAGGAGAAAATCCTTATTCCTGCAGCAAGCACAGATCCTGAAAACGCTGAAGGCGTAATGGAACTTGCAATCGAAGTAACAGAACCCATCAAAAAGGTCGAAGTGCGCACTTATGGCCGTTATGATGCCAAGCGCGTACTCAAGGTGAAGTCTATTACTATCGAGCGCGATGACTTTGTCGCCAATCCTGCTCATGGGAAACATGAACAGTTTGCAGTGAATACAAAAGCGCCCAAGCTTTCAGATGAAAAATGTAAGGAGCTGCTGGATATTATGCATGGCTGGCGTGGGACTGCTAATGAGTATCTCGGAGGCAACGAGACTTACAAAAAGGCTAAAAAAGAATATGAAGAAAGCAACTGTGGCAATGATCCCTACTTTGAAGTCGATGCGATTCTCCCGACACAATATCTTCGTCCATTATTATTTAGCCTAATTACAAGTGAGGTAAAAGTGGGCAATAATGTTAGTGTCGAAAGCCAAGGAGACAAAGCAACTCAACTCATGACCCGCATCCATGCAAGCGAAGGCCTGCCACAAGAAGTCTTCACAGATGCTGAACTCTGCGAATCTCTTGAGCAAGGTCAGCCAAATCAATATGCCTACATGAGTGCCAACGTTCGCAATATTGTCTTTGAGCTCTGCGAGCCCTTTATGTTTGATAACAATGAGGACGACGAAGGCGAAAATGACGATTGGGGCGAATGGGCCGATGATGCTCCTTTAGCATTGGGTAATGGAGAGGACATTATATAGTCAATCGTTGGAAACCTTAAGGCTATCTTAAGCCTTTTAAAGAAAAGCCCTTTCCTGAATTGGAAAGGGCTTTTTAGTGCGGTTGATTAGCCCTGTGATTTATTCATTAAATTGCTGATATTCAGATCATTGAGGTAAGTCACTTCCTTGCGCTTGACACAAAATAGATGTTCTCTCATCGTTCATGTGTTTGATGGTTTAAGGCCATAATTGAAGATCCTTGTAAATACATGACAAATAAGACATTAAGCCAGTTTTTAACCAATATAGTTCGTTATAAAGACATTGTTTGGTACAGAACACTCGCTCAGCTTAAAAGTGAAAGTAAGCAGTTCTATCTCGGCTATATCTGGTTTCTCCTTGAGCCTGCTTTAGCTACGGCGACCTTATTTCTCGTTTTTGGAGTCATCCTCAACAATAAAAGCGGTGAGTTTGTCGTCTTTCTTGTTATTGGAATGACGGTATGGCAATGGTTTGAGGCTGGTGTCAATGAAGGCATGATGGGCACTAAAATGAAGCTGCCCATTCTCTCTCAGATCCCGCTGCCCAAATATCTTTTCCCCTTAGTCCAAATTTTTTCGGCAACGTGGAAATTTGCTTTTGTGTTCATGGTCGTACTCACCTTTGCATGGGTATGTGGGTTTGCGCCTAACAAACACTATCCAGAGCTACTTATTGTCCTCGGGGCGCAACTCTTGCTCATTGTAGGTATTGCGCTCCCCTGCTCTGTTGCGGCAAGCTATTACGAAGACACGATGCGTGTCGTTCAATCTGTGTTTCGTCTACTCTTTTACTTATCTGGCATATTCTTCTCTGCTGAAAAAGTACCCGAGGAACTTAAAATGTGGTTTTACGTGAACCCTATGGCAGGGCTCATTGAGTCTTACCGGGCTATCATCTTGCATCAAAGTGCTCCTGAGCTGAGTCTTGTTCTCTACCCTCTCATGCTTGGCTGCGTCATGGCAATCCTAGGGGTTATATGCTGTGTTGCCATCGATAAGAAACTCATGAAATCTGTTGCTGTCTAAATGAACGAACGAGAAGTTATTATTCGAGTAAGTAATATTGGCCTGTGCTATAACACACATCGGCAAGTATTTTCAAAAAAACGGCATACCAAAGAGGGGTTTTGGGCACTTGAGGATGTTAGCTTTGAAGTCTATAAAGGCGAAAAGCTGGGCATTATTGGGCGTAATGGCAGTGGAAAGAGCACGCTCATGAAGCTCCTCGCTGGTGTCATCTGCCAGGATCGCGGAGAGCTCTATGTAAAAAAAGGCCTGCATGCACAGTTACTTTCCCTCGGCGTAGGACTTGAGGGGCACCTAAGTGGCCGAGAAAATGCCGTTCTCAATGGTATGCTCCTCGGGAAAACCCGAAAATACATGCTTAACTGTGTTGAAAAAATCAAAGAGTTTTCCGAGTTGGGAGATTTCTTTGACTGTCCTGTAAACACCTACTCTTCGGGTATGGTTGCTCGCTTAGGGTTTTCAGTTGCCATGGAAGTAGAGCCCGACGTTCTCATGCTCGATGAGCTATTAGGGGTTGGTGATGTGGGCTTTGCTGAAAAATCAAACAAAGCGATGGAAGAAAAGTTTTCTTCGGAAAAAACCGTAATCCTTATTTCCCATAATCCTAATACCATTCATCGACTGTGTGATCGTGCTGTATGGATTGACAATGGAAGAACGGTTATGGAGGGCAGCACAGATGTAGTCAGTGAAAAGTATACTAAGGCTATGAAGGCCTAAGCAAAAGAGCGTCTATTCTGTGAGAATTGTATTTGATATTACAACTTCACTCCATTGGAAAGGCCCAGCTGTTGGGATTGTTCGAGTAGAGCAAGGAATCGCTCAAGCTTTTTTTGAAAAAGCAGAACTTAGAGATCAGTTGGTCTTTGTATCTTATGACAAAAATGACAAAAAGTTCCAAGAAATTCAAAAGGATCAAGCGATTAAGCATACAAGACTTTGCCAAGCAGTAATAAGCCAAAATAGTGTAAACAAGAGCCTTGATGAAGTAGATTTAAGAAATTGGCTGACCATTAAAGAAAGGCTTCAAAAGCTTCTGAACGGTATAGAGCTCATCTGGGATGCTTTCTTTCAATGGGAGAAAAAGCCGATTAAGAAGAGTCTGATAACCCGCCTGTGGACGCAATTAAGAAAAGGTTCTTTTTTTCAAAAATTAAAAAAAAGACAGCAGTCAGCACTACCATCCTATAAGGATAACAATTCATTCCAATTCTCCAACGAAGACATTTACCTTTCATTCGGGTTGGATTGGGAGGATAAGGATTTAGACTGCTTGCTCCAGCTAAAGAAAGAGCATTCTATTACAACATTCTTGTGCTCTTATGACATAATCCCCTATATTTGCCCGCAGCATGTATCTCCGGAAAGCTATGATGAAATTTTAGCCTATATAAAAAGGCTTCTTAAAACATCGGATCATCTAATGACGATCTCTTGCCATAGCAAAAAAGATCTCGAAAAATTTTGCAATAAAGAAGGCATAATGCCTCCACATGCAATACATCCCATACATATTGCCTATCAGTCCTTTGGGGATGCGAGTCAAGCAACTTTTAAGGAGCTAGCATTTTCGCGCAAAGAAACATTTTTGCTTACGGTCGGTTCTATTGACTCTCGAAAGAACATAGACCTGCTCTATAGAATTTGGCAAAAACTTGAAGAAGACAACTATCCAGACATCCCTCATCTCGTTATTGTTGGTAGAGTTGGTTGGGATGCAGAAATGCTAGTCAAAAGCATGCGCACTCATCCACGTTTAAAACAAAAAATCCACATTCTTGATAATATAGATGACAACTGCTTAGCGTGGCTTTATGAAAATTGCTACTTTTTCCTCTACCCAACCTATTATGAAGGATTTGGCCTGCCCTTAGCTGAAGTAATGCTTCATGGGAAATTTGCATTAGCATCCGACACTTCTTCATTGCCCGAAGTATCTAAGGGATTAGCAGAACACTTAGACCCTCGAGACTTTTATGCTTGGTACAAAAATATTTGTTTCTACCTCGAAAACCCTGATGTACTAGCAGAGAAAGAACGTCATATCCAAAACAATTTTAAGGAACGTATCTGGGATGATGTTGTGACTGAAATCATCAACATTATTAAACCAAATCCAGTAATACCTTAAAATCAATTTGCCTGCTATGCTCTTACTCGATGTTTCGAAAACTTGCCATACGCATGCGCAAACCGGCGTGCAGCGAGTTTGTAGGGGTATTTACTGGGCCTTAAAACGCAGCAACATTCCATTTAAAGCCATATGCTACGATCCATTCCTCAAGCAATGGCGAGAACTCTTTCAAGACGAAATCAAAACACTAGAGCTCAAGCATGCTTTCTCAGGAAAGTGGAAGCGTCGAGGAGCTCATTGGGCATTTCGGCAAATAATGCGAAGCATTGTAATTTCATGGCTACCCAAATCACTGCAAACTTCGTGCCTGTCTAAGCTTGATCAGGCAACTGGGCTGATCGTACCTGAAATTTTTTCTGTTAAGCAAAGCAATGCCTACAGTGCGTTTAAAGATACACCCCGAGTAGCTGTGTTTCATGATGCTACAGCAACCACTCTTCCCCGGCACACAGCATCCGAAAGCATCCGAGCATTTGATGCTTACGTAGATGCTCTAACAAGTCACTTTGAAGGGATTGCAGCCAACTCCTCTCACTCTAAAGAAACCTTACTCGATTTACTTAAAGAAAAAAAAGCATTGAAATCGACGCCTCGCATCCAAGCTATTGAGCTGGGTGTTGACCCTGTTAAAGGGGTAAAGACTTGCAAAGCGCTTGAAAATAAAGACTCACCTAAAGTCAGGAAGATTCTCAGTGTCGGAACCCTTGAAGGCAGAAAAAACCATCAAGCGCTTATTCAGGCATCCAAAGAGCTTTGGGACGAGGGAGAATCTTTTGAGCTCATTCTTGCAGGAGGTTTCAATAAAAAAACGGGTACCCAAGTATTGCAACTCATCGAAGAAACAAAAGCATCTGGCTATTCCATTAATTACCTAGGGCCTGTAGATGAGGATACATTAAATACGCTTTACTTAAAAGCTTATTTCACCGTCTACCCTTCTATTTACGAAGGTTTCGGCCTTCCCATTATTGAAAGCATACAACATCAAAAGCCCTGCATTACAGGAAATGGTGGAGCCTTAGCCTCAACAGCAAAAGGCGGTGGTGTCATGGCGCTTTCCAGTGTGAGTTCCCAAGATTTATCTAGGGCAATGAAGAGGCTCTTGAATAATGAAGCACTATATCAAAAATTAACCGCTGAGTGCTCTCAAAGAGTAATTAAGACCTGGGATAGATACCTTCAAGAAATGGTTGATTTCATAAAAACTCTACAACAAATTCCCCAATGAACTTAAAAGATCATCACATCTGTGTTGATGGAGTTAATATTCAAGACCGCATGGGAACAGGTATTAAAACCTATGCCCTCACTTTATTGAAGACGCTAAACACCCTTGGGGCTAAAACGTCTGTTCTGCTAAGCAATCGGCTTAATGGAAAGCATGTAGATTTATATAATCCTGCTAAAAAGTCCTCAAAGGACTACTACTGCTCATTTTTAAACTTCATACTTGGACTGCCTCTTACCACTAAGAAGCTTGAGCGACACACTATAGAAGATCACTTAATGCTTCCCAAGGGTGTCGACTTTTATAACTTTCAGCGAATTTATGATCTCTCCAATACCTACTTTAATGACTTTCGCAAGCCAACTAAATTAAAATTCAACAAAGGAATCGATGTTTTCCACATGACAACGCCTTTTGCACTAGATGTACTCAAGGCAAAAAAAGTCACTACAATACACGATCTTATTCCGTTTATTCTTCCCGAGACCTGTATCATTAAGAAGCCTCGGCAGTTATTTCAAAGATTTGAATACGCAGCAAAATCATCGGACCTGGTTATCACGGTGTCTGAGCATGCGAAGAGTGACATTGTTGAGCATTTTAAAATAGACCCAGAGAGGGTGCGCGTCACTTACCAAACATCACCCTTTGAAGGAATAGAAATCCCTGAAAACTGCCCAAATTACCACAACACCCTTAAAAAGCATAACCTAAAGGAGCAAAGCTACTTTCTTTTTGTTGGAGGTATCGAACCTAAGAAAAACCTCACACGGCTGATCGAGGCCTATAGTAGACTTAGTTGTGGCCCTGAAATCCCTCTTGTTGTCATAGGTAAGAAGGCGTGGCTCTACGATGACGTTTTTGAAACAGCTTCTCGCATCCCTGGCGGAGAGTATGTTCAATTTTTAGATTACATTCCTTTCTCAGAACTCCCCTATTTTTTCAAGGGTGCTTGCGCGTTTGTATTCCCCTCGATTTACGAAGGGTTTGGCCTGCCTGTTCTCGAGGCATTGAATTTCAACTGCCCAGTCATTACATCCAATGTTAGCTCCCTTCCAGAAGTATGTGGTAAAGCTGGACTATTAATTAATCCCTACAATATTGATGAGCTTACACAGGCAATGAAAGCAATGATCGACGGCAGCAACACAAGAGTACAATTGACTCAACACGCTAAAAGCCAATCCATTTATTTCTCAGAAGAGGCTTACGCCAAGCGATTACAAAATGCTTATGATCAGCTTTAGGGCTTAGCCTGCTTAGGAAACGAAAAAGAACGGGCAATTTTATCGATCATTTCCTTATTTTCGGCGAAGAGGCCTTGGGCTGTCCAGGCAACGATGCCAAACGTCCCTTCTTTGCCTGTATAAAGGTAAACACGCCGTACAACAGGGACATTAGCGTTATCGAGGTAAAATAACACATCAAAGCGAAGCCACTTGCGCCCATCGATCGTGATGCGTTCGGGTTCTTCAACTTCAGCAACCCCGGCAATATCATCTAAATTTTCGATGAAATATCTACGAGCATTATCCAAAGTTTGAAAATCATTATAGTCTGCAGCAACAGCGACCTGAAGAATATCCTCATCATTGGAGAGTATGATATCAAAACCATCGGTATCATTTAGCCGAACCCATTCAGATTTATGAGGGACAGTAATTTTATAAGGAATTGTATTGCCTGTCACTGTTAGCGGTAGTGGCACATTCTGAACTGAAGGAACGATAGCTTCCTCCTCATAATTGAGCATCCCCCAACAAAAAAAGAATACAATGCCCAAGGTAATAGGAACGCCGACGATACCAGAAAGAACGGAGGTAAGTTTCCATGCTCCGGTCTTTCGCTCTAAAGCCTTATAAAGGGCAATAAAAAAGAGCGTAGGAAGAATAATAAAAACAGCAGCTACAAATACCGTTCCGATGAAAAAAGCAATGAGGTCAGGACCACTCATAAGCTAGCTTTGCTTGGCTGTTGATGTTTGCATGGTTCGAGGAAACTGAAAACTTTGTGCTACTTCGAGCATCTTTTGATAAGCGCTCTCAGGAAAGTTAGACGCTTCCCAGCTAATGATCTGATAAGTACCTTCTTCTCCTGTGTAGCCTAAAAGCGCATAATTCATAGAGATGCAACCATCGACATCAACCTTAGCTCTCAAATGAATCCACTCTCGGCCATCAATAGAGATAAGGCCTTCATCACAATTTTCATTATAAACGATACCTATACCTTGCAAGCTATCATAAAGGTATTGTCGAAGGTGGGCCATGCTCTGAAAAGGTTTTTTTTGAGATAGCACACCTAGGTGAACTCCTTGTTGGTTGAGGCAAAAATCTAGCCCCAGAGAATCCTTTTTTACTCGCCAAGAAGATGGCTGCGCTAAATGAAGCTCATAAGGAAGTTGATCCCCGACAATGGTTCCTTCGGCAAGGGAAACAGAAGCACGCCGAGAGCTTGTTGAACTTATCTGGGAAGATGTACTCCATTCAACAACGTCTATCGCGATCAAAAAACTGATGAGCATGAGGCCGATGGGTATGCCCGTAAGAATGCAAGTCAGAAACCAAGCCAAGCGCTTTGTTGTTGCCAATTTGTAGATAGAGATAAGAAAAAAAACAAATAGCTCAAGTAAGACAACAAAAGCTGCAAAGCTCCCCATAAGTTGGGCAAGGGAATGATAACCTTCCATGTGATTGCTGATAATAAGGATATAAAATACAAAGCGCAACCCTGAAGTCGAACTTTACTTACTTATAGATAATCCATAGAAAGTCGCTCCAATCATTTAGCTACACTAAACCCTACGGTGTACTGGGGCCGATATCCCCAGGGAGACTGTCTAGATCTCCATGAGCCCCTGCCATACGGCGTGCAACATCCCCTTCGAAGTAAATCGTCTGCGTTGGAAATGCAATAGACAGCCCACGATCTGCAATGGCTTGCATGATTTTGGTATTAATCCGTTGTCGCGCATCGAGATATTCACTCCAAACAATCGATTTAGTAAAGTAGTAGACCATGATATCAAGGGAGCTTGGCCCAAAATCCGTAAAATTAACGAGCATATAGCTTGGGTCCACAGCTTCATCTTCACGCAAAAGAGTGCGTATATCTTCGACAAGAGCATTCATCTCATCTGGAGAACTTTCATAGCTAACTCCGATGAACTGCTTAACACGCCGCTTTGGCATGCGAGACCAATTGTTAATGATTTCGTTGGCCAAGTAATTGTTAGGGATCGTTAGCAATGTTTTAGGAAATGTCCGCACGCGTGTTGAACGAAGTCCGATAGACTCTACAGTTCCATCAACTTTACCGCCGACAGCGATCCAATCCCCGACTTTAAATGGGCGATCCAAGGCGAGTGCCACCGAGCCATAAAGGTTTGCAATAGTATCCTTTGCCGCAAAGGCAAAGGCAGCACCTCCAAGACCAAGTGTTGTGATTAAACCGGCAACCGAATAGCCTAAGTTATCAATCACCAGAACAACCGAAACAATGATGATAAAAATACGTAGGGCCTTGCGAATAAGCGGCAAGAAACCAATTAGCGCAGAGTTTTTCTCTTTTGCAGAATCCTCAACCGCAGCCACCGAAGAATCACACAGGCGAATTAATCCCCAAGAGATTAAAAGTACGGATAAACCTTTGAAACCTTGTTGAACGAGGTCTTGAATATCTTGACTCAAAGGTAGCACGGCAATAGCCACATAGAGACCAAACACAAAGACCACCTGCATGACAGGCTTTTCAAAGGAATCGATTAAAATATCATCCCACTTCAATTGAGTTTTTTGACTCCAACGCTTCAGCGCATTAAAAAGCGCACTAACGAGAATTCGGCGAAAAATCAAGGTGGCCAAGATAATCCCAAAACAAAGACCCAAGTGCTTGATTGTAAGTGAGTAGGCGATCTCTTTATTCATCCAGTGGTCAACTTGACTTAGAATGCCCAAACTAGATGGCTCTGAAGCCTCTACGTACAGGACTTCATGAGCCCAGGAGGCATATATAAAAGAAAAATTAGCAATGAAAAAGATAATGGCTTGTCTTAGCATGGCAGACAAGCCTGCTTAAATTTTAATAAATGACAAGAATAGGATTTGAGTGCTTGAATAATTAAACAGTATGCACATCACCCACACCATGAACAGGATCCAAGTCAAAGTACTGCTCAAAGGTCTCTCTTCCCTGGATACGATCAATACACCCAGCCTCTTCTAAAATTTCCGTAAATCGGTCTGGGTTGATATTGTGCATTTTTTCACGGGGGCCAAAAGGCATCGCAATAACATCTTTATCAACACCTAAATCGGCCTTTAAATCTTCATTGAGCTGATAAAGTGCAGCTAAGGTCGTCTTTGCAGCAAACACCGAGCAGACCATGGGCGTATGTTTTTCGCCATACTGACCCTCCATCACCTTGCTATGAAGACCCTCGTACGTGCGATCACTTGAACGCTTGTGCAAACCTTTAAAGAGATAAGTAAGTCCTATCTTTGCCTGCAAATTCCGGGTATTTCTAATCTTCGAATATTTCTTTTCTGGTTCCAAAGCATGAAGCTCTTGCTCAATGACACGATAGGTTCTATTAACTTTCTCTTCCCAACCCTCACCGTATTTATCCTTCAAAGCTTGAATCATTTCGGGATCTTTAATCAATTTCGTCGCATCGATCCTGAAAAAGTCCGAAGTGATAAGGTCCGTAAAACCCATTTCATAATTACGATATTTCGCCCATACATCACTCACACTGAGCTTTCCATCTACCATGCAAACCTTCCCCGAATGTCTATAAATAGACGCCAAATAACGAATTTGCTCCGCTCGGCTCGCTTGAGACCCTTGCATACTCAAAAACTTCTTCCCAATGTTTTGAATAATGTCTCCCGACTGAAGATTCAGGGATTCAGCCAGTTTTACTTTTAGATTATCCGACATCATCTTTCCTGCCTTCAGTTTATTTGAATGAGAAAGGGTTGTGTTAGCCGCGTTTGGCATTCCTTCATACCCAAAACCAGCAGCACCATCTTTGACAACGTTTGCAAACTCATCCATAATGTCCGCAACTTGTCCAAATTCTTCTAGTACAATCGCCTCATGCAAAGAAAGCCTATATTTATCAGGTGGAACATTTCCTTCTCGTGCATGATATTCTAGATTTTTTAGTTTTTGGTAAGCATTGTCGTATACTTTTCTCTCTCGAGTCTTAAAGCTCAAACGCCCTAGCTTGCTCGCTACATCTTTATCAACACCATTCCTCTCTAAATCATCAGGCTTCAACTCTCTAAGGGCCTTATTGAGCTTCATATTTCCAGGAACCTTATTTAAAAACTCCGCAACAAAGAGCTTCTCCTGAAAGCTCAGCTTATTCGGATTTTCAAGCCCTCGACCAAGAAGCCTCATCGCAATAACATCGGCAGGTGAAAGTCCCGTTGTTTCTCCAACTCGCTTGAGATACTGAGTTCCGATTAGCTTAGCCTTAGGGTCTTTTTCGTTAATACAGCTTAAAACATAGCCATCAATACCCTCGCAAAGACTATTACGCACATTACCTTCTATTAAGTGTTCATTGTCCTTAAGATAAGCTTTAGCTATATCGATAAAAAAACCACCCGGCTGGCGAATTAAGCGCTCGTTCTTGTCATCGTCTCCATCTCGAAAATAATCGATCGCCAATGCGGCAATCTGGACTTCGGGATCTGTTGACATTGTATCTAAGTCTATATTTTCCAAAGTAGTCATATCTGGAAACCTAGGTCTCACCTGAAGTGAACTACAACGCATCATATAGTGCCCGATTGCTTTAAGCTTAGCCTCATCGCCCTCAATGTGCTCCACGTCTGGAAATTCAAGTCTTAACAAACCCATATTTTCACACACCTCTCGAAGAAAGATGCCAATAGAATGAAAAACACCTTCTCCTTGATTTTGCTTTGCTGCAGGCTCGTTTGGAGAACTTACTGCAACGGACCTATCGACAAACTCACTTTCCCTTCTTATTTTGGCATGATCACCTACTGAACCTCCTACACCACCCTCATTGCTTACCCGACTCATCTGAGCATCCTCCTGCTTTAGTTGATTTCATCTATACTCCTGAAAGTTTTTAAACGCGCACTCGAGCTTCAAGCACTTGCTTAATATAAGCCATAAAGACATTCTTTTCAAGAGGCCCAAGCAACATTAACAATCAGCTCATTAAAAAGATCTTAGCAATTTTTAAAACCTCGTTATTATTTGATCGCCTTACTTTATTTATACCCTAGATAGCTGTAAATATTTTGATAAATGTATAGGCTTAGGGTGCTAAGAATTTACGTCTTGTTTGATTCCAGCATAATAGAGGCATCAAGGCTCGTTGCGCACTAGGCTTACTCTTTCTGGTAAGTCCGTTTGCCCCTATCTCTCTATGGGCAAGCGGAGTGGACGTCTCTATGCTGCTTGCAGCAACAAACCAAGCAAGCAATGCTAACCTCCTTCAAGGGCTTTTCAAAGACGATGATGAAGATAATGACTACCTCGCGCCCAGTCTAGATGTACTATTCGATAATACAGAAATCATCCTTCAACTCGAAGAAGAAAATAAGGCAGAGGATGAGGAAGAAGCTGAAGAAAAAGATGAAGCAGATGATCCACTACCCTTGGCCTTGATGGTTCCTGACGAAGTTTGGTTACCCATGGTCACGCGATTTCTTGACCTTGAGACACTCAACAGCTTCATGCAAGTTTGTCGCCGCTTTTACAGAATTGCAACAGACGTCCAGGCCATAGCCAATGTGTATTTACGTAGAGTTGCCCAAGAGGTTTTTAATGGCAATTACGTCAATGCACTCAGGCTCAACTGGCAAGGCACTTTCAGAACCCTATGGAGCCTAAACCTAATCACCCCCGAAGCCGCTGTACACATCAGGCAGCTTCTGAGTAATGATGATTTTATGCCAGGATACTTGCCCCAAGCTCTCCATTTTATGAACGAAGAAATCCTGGTTTATCCAGAGCTTCCCTCATCTCCGCAAAACTATCTGCAAAGGCTGTGGACGCAAGGGACGCTTCTATTCAGGACAGAAGCTGAGCCCAACGGCATGTTCTTGCGCGAGGTAACCGGTGCTTGCGATACGCTATCCCAAGACATGATCACATCGGGAGTCTTACAGCGTCTTTTAGCCGTCTTAAGTGAGCTTAACCGCAACCCTCAAATCCATGTTGCAGCGATTCATGCACTCGGCATTCTTTTTTCAGATGGTGTCTTGTCGGACAAAGAGATGGAGGGCGTCCTAACAACCCTTCTTCGCCTCATCACTCAGGCACATTATAAACACCCTGTAGTGCTCGCAGCAAGTCAGTGCATGCAAACACTGCTTCTTGGGGGTATCTTAACCGATATTCGAAGAGAAGCTGTTCTGAAAGCTATCATTCGTGTTATCGTCTCTCCGAGGACGCCCCTAGATCGCCGTATTCAGCTCATGCATACACTCGATGTTGAGACGTTAGCTCCGGTGCTCAGCCCAAAGTTGCGCGTCATTTACCTGGAATGCTTGCCGCTGTTTATCCGCAACAATGACTTACAAATACTCGCCGAGGAACGATTAATACAGCTCCTCAGGCACGACATCTTAAGCCCTAGCGAACTTACAGAACTTGGCAATGCCTTGCATCCTTTAATTCACCATGACTCTGAACACATGCGCGTTCGCATGATTAGAGTCCTTACAGAAGGCATTCTAGCCCCCCACCTTGATCTCGAATTTAGGCAGGCCTGCATTACTGCATTTAGTGAGCTTCTCAAAGACCCAAGCCTTATTGTCTCAGGGGCTCTCTTTGAGAGTTTAGCTCAAATCTATGAATACCACGAAGACCTTATTCCTTTGCCCATTTTTTACGATGGGCTCATGCGACTTTTAGTGCATCAAGATGCCATCATCGCAAATGCTTCAGTGGAACTCCTCAAACGCTTTCACATGGAGCTCAGCATACAAAAAGTATTGGCCTCCATATAATTACTTAGAGGTAAACGAACAAAGACAGCCTAAAAGGAGTCACCCATAACAAATGCATTGACCGTCTATTGAAGGCGGTTAGCATTATCATTTCTTACCCTTTTTTCTCCCTTTTACCCTTGCCCCATGAAAAGCATTTTCCAACTGTTCTCTGCATGTGCACTGCTCTCCCTATCTTTGTCCAGTTTACATGCTCAAGTCCCAGGTGGTGTCTTCCCCATCGAAGTCGTTAATGACTCAGGCACCATTACAGACGACAATATTTACATCCTCATCAAAGCCCAAGATCCTGTCAAAAATGGCAAAGGGGTCAATCCAGCCGTCTTTGTAAGTTTCGACACAAACGGAAATGGGTCTCTCGTTTTAGCATCACTCTCTACAGACACATCACAATTTAACTACCAACTCTCAGACTTCCCTCTTCAAAATGGAAAGCGTGTCTTCAACATCCCAGCAATTATCTCAGCGCGTGTCTATTTCTCCATCAATTATCCGATGGATTTTAGGGTAACAACCAATGTTGACGGTGATATCACCATTCCCGATCCAGACTCTTTCGACCCACAAGACCCAAACTACCCCATCATTTACGATAAGGTAGAACTTACGTATGATAGCTCAGGAACTTTTATTAACCCAACAGCGGTTGACTTTTTTTCCATTCCCATTCGTATCCAGCAAAACGTAACGGATCCCACTGGATTAAAAGACTCAGGACTTACAGACAGTCGTTCTAACATTATCACCGCGGTTCGCACTCTCATTGCTGCAAACGACAGAACGACAAATAAAATATGGTCAAATTTAAACCAGGACTACACAGACCCTCAAGGCACTGCTTCAACACTACGTATTTCTGCCCCTGCAAAAGCGATCATCCCAGGCAACACTCAAATACAAAACCAATTTGATAATACTTACCTCAACAATGCGACCACCTATGGTTTCAGTTATATTGATAACTTGGGTACTTTTTATGAGCCCGGCATCATTGTGGGCGCTAACACCGTCATTATCGACACATCTGAGCTCATGGGCTCCTTCTCACTGAGCAATTACACTTTCACAGGTAAATTTTTAAGAGCAGGCAATACATGTCCTCCGACTGCTGGTGTGCTCAGTTCAGATCAATTCTGTTTCATTAATGGAGATAACACATACTCTGTTGCTTTCGAACTGCCAACAACCTCCTTACCCTACTACGCAGGTGCTGGCGGCTCTTTTGATGCAGTCAACAAAACGCCCAAGTCCATCATCATTCGCCAGCTCACAGCCGCTTTTGATTCAGGCCTACTTCCCGCCCCTAGCGGGACAACACTCAACACCGCTTACTTTACAAGCAATACCTACTATCAAGACAATCCCCTCCTCCCGTCCAGTGCGAACACTCAAGGGCCATGGTATGATCTTTACGCTCGAGCCATACACAGTTTCATGCGACCCATTTATGCCTTCGCCTACGACGACGCCCTACAACAAGACGGAACACTTCACGATACAAATGTTGCAAGCCCTGCACCAGCACGCCTCACTATTGGCAGCTTTTCTGGTACCAATGTCCCCAACCCCTTTGTCGATCCAAACACATACACCGTGTTAAATTTAATCGGCAACAATAGTAACGTCTTCTTTAACAATACAGCGGTTTCCGACAGAGAAGTATTAAATAACATAAAAAGCCCTCTTCAGGTCATCTTTAACGGGGAAAACTGCGCCAACATCTACCTTGCAGATGGCATTGTCCGCCCTTCTTTCAGTGGGTCTACAGGCATCCTTGTAAGTTTAAATAGTACATCAAATCCGATACAAGCGAATGTCACCTACCCAGCCGTAGCTAGCCCTGCACCGACACCCACAAGTGATGTCTGCGCATCTCCTACCCCTACCCCTACTCCAACACCTACGCCTAGTCGAAACCCAAACAACCCCTACACCGAAGACGAGCTCTCGTTACTTCAAGAAGTGATGCGAGAGTTTGGCTTCTAAATTCATTACCCCCCCCTCAACGCAATGCACGCATCCCATAAAGGCCTTTTTCAAGTTCTAGCACTCTCGCTCGCCTTCGGAGCGCCTCTTACTTCTCGTGCTCAAACTACAGATGTACCCACACAAGACCATGTAAGAGTCACAACAACGCAACCACAGCCTCTTTTAGAAGCTTTGAAATACACCGGCCCCTACAACTACTATGGCGAATTCGGCGTTGGTGGCATGGAAAGCGGAGATTTTGACGGTTTTACTTTAAGCGCTCGAACGGGCATTCATTTCGGAGAAAAACTCCAAGATGCCTTAGAGTTTGAGTTTCTTTTTGCAAAACTCACAACGAGTGTACGAAGCCTATCCGGGCCTGATCTTCGAGTTAGCGGTATTTTTGGTGGATCCTTTCTCGTAGCAGACAATCTAGTAAAAGGGCAAGGAGACCTCGAAGAGTACATGCTCATGCTAAATTATCGCTATGGAGGCACCTTAAACAAAAAAGTTAAGATCCCTTACTATATTGGCTTTGGCGGTGGTATTAACCTCATGGATTTTAGGAATAAAAAACAGCGATTCACGACCATTGTTGGAACAACAGCCCCAGTGAATGTAGCAACTAAAACCATTAGAGACTTTGACATAGCTCCCGTTGGTCAAATATTCGCTGGAACTGGTGTCTTCATTTCCGACAATGTTGCCATTATGGTCCGTGGTCGAGCCTTACTAACGCCGATTAAAGAGCGCGTAAAAATTGGGAAGCTCGATAATCTCCAGACCGTCGCTAGCTCTGACTATTATCAACTTGGCGCTGAAGTGGTGCTTTCCGTAATATTCTAATAGAACAGGGTGCATCACTCATTTCAGATTCTCCCCTCCTAACTCAAAGAGGCTGAAACAAAAGCTCTTCTTCATGCCAGAGGCCCACTCGGTCCAGAGCATTGGGGTTCTCTTCACATTCTGCCAAACGCTCTAATATGTCTTGAAGAAGTTCTTCTCGCATCTTCAAAGCGTCTTTACGGGAAATCCCCTGTTTGCAGCCCCAATCCACCCAACTCTGATAACTCCCACAGAGCTCGAAAAAACCATTGATCAGGTTAGTCTGCCTCTTTCGGCTTTCTCTATCGCCATAGCTACTACTAGTCCCTTCATATCGAGCTTCAGGGTGAAATTGTATGCCTAAAGTATCAAAGTCTTGATAAAAAGCAAGTGGTGTCTCTCCATCTTCAACCCCCAATTCAAAACCCTGCTCTTGCAAGCTTTCAGTTACCGCAGAATAGCTATGTGCTCGAAACACATCTACCATCAACTGAGGTGCCTCACAATGCTCTAGAAGCGCCTTTCGTTCTTGAATGGTCAAGCTCAGAAAGTGTGGTACACGAAAAGGGATCAAGCTTACATCTCGATTATGTGTCTTATTCGGTGTCAACGCTGCTTCTCTGTGCAGTGCTAAGTGTTGCGCTCCAGCACAAATACCCAAGGTGGGCACTCCAACTAATTGCGCTTGCTCGTAAACATACTGATAAGTTACTTCAGTTTCTGTACGACTATTTTCAGGCATATCTGCTAAAGTAAATTCACTCAGACCTCTTGGATAATTGTCATTAGCCCCTGGAAATATGAGCCCGCTAAAAGCATCCACACCAAGCATATCTATCATTGCCCGGGTAACGTAATAAAAAGCAAACTCAGTATGCATTTGCTCATAGTGCTTTGCTGCTTCTAAGATATGATCGTAGAATAATCCACGAACAGTAACGATACCTATACAAACCTTATTTTCAATAAGCTCTTTTGCAGCATCAACTCCTTGATTAAATATCACTTCATTTAGTGTCCATGCACTTTCTAGACCCTCGCGTATTACATTGCGTACTGCACCGGGGATTGCTCCACGCCTTACTCCAAACTGAGCTTCAAACCACTCAATGAGAGGTGTCATTGTAGGTCCTAGAGCGAGTTCCCTGACTACAAGGCTATCGAGGAGGTCTCTTTTTATATCGTTTAAAAACCCTCTAATAGCAGACTGCACATTTTCACGCCGTAGAAAACTCTCTAGTGTGTCCACACTCATATTCTCAAAACATGTCTTAGCACTGTGTGCATCCAATATAGCCCCAGAATCTATAAGTAAATTAGCTATTTCTAGATTCTCAACATATCCAGCCCGGTAAGCATATGCAGCCCAGTAAAGAGGCCTTTTTCCACCTTGATCGGTAATATTAACATCTGCTCCATGCTTTAGAAGCAAACTAACCATCTCTAGATATCCACGACTCACAGCCCGGTAAAGAGGTGTTCTTCCACCTTGATCGGCAATATTAACATCTGCTCCATGACTTAGAAGCAAACTGGCCATCTCTAGATTATTATCAGCTACAGGCCAGTAAAGAACCGTTACTCCATCTTCATCGGCAGTATTAACATCTGCTCCATGACTTAGAAGCAAACTAACCATCTCTAGATATCCACGACTCACAGCCCGGTAAAGAGGTGTTCTTCCATATTTATCGGCAGCATTAACATTGGCTCCATGACTCAATTGTTGTTCAACTATCTCTAAATCTCCCGAGTTCAATGCCGAGAAAAGATCCGTATTGAGCTCATTTGCATTGGCAAAATTGAGAAATACTAAAAGAGAAACAAAAAACAAAACAACACACTTGAATCCTTTTATAAACATTTTAAAAATATATTTATTCATCATAATCTTTAAGACAGCGAATTTCAGAAAAAAGGTCCCTAAGAAAGGGTCTTCTATACCGAAAAACTTAATATTAGTCGCTTGAAAAAAGCTCACTTAATAAATATTTAATCTATTGATTATGAAATGCTTAAAAACTTTTTCTTTACATTTTCACCCCTACTAGCAAACTCCGAGCAAGAGTCTTACTGATAAGCTAAAATAAGTGTATTAGGGTCATCGCTACCCTCTCTGGGCTTTGGCCCTCGCTTAACTCAGTTTTAAGCATGTGGCGATTCCCACACAAAAATAAATCACAACGAAAGGATTTTATGTTAAAAAAGCTCAAATTACTCTTCACTCTTGTTGCCATTTTAGTCGGTGTTTCCTTCTTTGGTGACGCAATCCCCCTTTACTACCAAGAGCTTTTTTACGCCATCAGTATCTTCCTCAAGCAAGTTCTTCTCTTTGCAATTCCCTTTGTTATCTTTAGTTATATTTTTCACTCACTCACCTCTCAAGGTGAGGGTGCTCTCGCCTTCATCGGCAAATTAGTGGTTCTCGTTTACTGTTCAAACCTTATTGCCATCATGATGAGCTACGGGGTGAGCAGCTTCTCTCTCGAGCACTGGGGCATTAACTTGGATATTTCCGGTGGTAGCGATATTCCTGCTCTAGAGCCTCTTTTCAACTTTTTCATTCCCAAAATCATTCCTAATGAATGGGCCCTTATCGGCGGCTTTATCGCAGGGGTGATCTTTTCCTTATACCGCCATCCCATTGGGCACAAGGCAAGCCACTACTGCAACACCATTGCTAACATCTTCCTTCGCAAACTATTCATTCCACTACTTCCACTCTTTATTTTTGGTTTTGTTGTTAAGCTCAAGCACGACGAAATGCTCGAGCAAGTGATCACCATGTATGGGCCTGTTTTTCTTATCGTTATCAGCATGCAGGTATGTTATCTCACTTTCCTCTACTTACTAGGAGCTGGCTTCTCACTCAAAAAGTTTTTCTACTACCTCCGCAACGTCGCAACTCCAGGCGTCACGGCTTTTAGTGCCATGTCCAGTGTTGCTGCGATGCCCCTATCTGTCGTCGCTGCAGAACAAAACACGAAGGACTCTAACCTCGCCAAGCTCATTATTCCTTCGACGGTCAATATTCACACTATTGGTAGCGCTATCGGGATGACAACCCTCATGCTTATTACATCACTGGTCTACACGGGCGCCGTCCCTGAGCTCTCCGTCTTTATTAAGTTTGCTCTCTTTTGGGCCCTTGCTAAGTTCGCTGTAGCAGCAGTCCCCGGAGGTGCTGTTATCGTTGCCGCTCCCCTTATGGAGCAATACCTTGGCTTCAGTGGCGAGATGATCGGCCTTATTACGGTTGCGTACATGTTCTTTGATCCATTCGGTACAACAACCAATGTTCTTGGCAATGGTGCTTTCGCCATCCTCTTTTCAAAGCTCAACGCTTTCATCGGTGGCAAGCACAAGGTCACCGAAGAGGAAGTCGAAGAAGCCCTCGAACCAGAAGCATACCTCGAAGACGAGGAAGGCCACGACCTTCCTGAAGGGGCCGCTGTCTGCCACGAAGAGTCTAATTCGTAAGGTTACTTCGCTAAGAAAGCTCTTTAAGGGTGGCCTCGATACGTTCGAGGCCCCAATCTAGCTCTTCTTTAGTAATCGTTAACGGAGGAGCAAAGCGAACGACCGTTTCGTGAGTTTCCTTAGAGAGCACGCCGTTTTTCAGTAGGGCTTCACAAACAGTACGGCCACTTTTAAGTTTTGAATTCACTTCCATGCCAATCCAAAGACCGCGCCCATGGAGGCTTTTAATATAAGGCGAATCGATTTTTTTTAAGCGATCCATGAGATAGTGCCCAAGCTCTTCAGAGCGTTCTGAGAGCTTTTCATCAACAATAACATTGAGTGCTTCAAGCCCAACAGCAGCAGCGAGTGGATTGCCCCCGAAGGTGGACCCGTGACTACCGGGGCCCATAAGATCAAGAATGCCCTGCTTTGCTAAAACGGCTGAGACAGGAACAAAGCCGCCTCCAAGAGCCTTCCCTAAAATGAGCATATCAGGCTCGATATCCTCATGCTCATAGGCAAACAGTTTTCCTGTCCGACCAAGACCGCTTTGGATCTCATCTAAAATAAGCAAGACCTTGTGCTTGTTACACAGCTCACGAACACGTTTAAGCCAGCCATCAGGAGGAATGATGATACCTGCCTCGCCCTGAATGGGCTCGACAAGAAAAGCACACGTATTCGGCGTGATGGCTGCTTCCAGAGCATCCGCATCCCCAAAAGGGACTTCAACAAAACCGGGCGTCAGCGGGCCAAAGTGCTTTTTATAGTCTGGCTCGGAGGAAAAGCTGATAATGGTCGTTGTGCGGCCATGGAAATTGTTTTTAGCAACGATGATCTCTGCCTTATTATTGGGGATATTTTTGACCTCATAGCCCCAACGGCGCGCAGCTTTGATAGAGGTTTCTACCGCTTCCGCTCCCGTGTTCATGGGAAGTGCAAGTGCCATATTTGAAAGCGAGCATAGTTTTTCTAAAAAGGGACAAAGCTTATCATTATAGTAGGCACGTGAAGTCAGTGTGAGGGTTTTAATTTGCTCATTTACGGCCTTGACTAGCCTGGGGTGTAAATGCCCTTGGCTCACAGCAGAATACGCGGACATCATGTCGAGGTACTTATTGCCATCGATGTCCCATAGCCATACCCCCTCACCTCGTGCAATCACGACAGGAATCGGTAGGTAGTTGGGGGCGCAAATAGCATTTTCGCGTGCGATAAAACTATCTTGGTGCTTACTCATAGCTGTGGCATCCTCGGTAATAGTGCTTCAACAAGTTCTAGTGTGAGTTTAGCTGTTTTTCCTTCAAGGTCGAGCTCTGGATTGTATTCGACAATCTCAAAAGCCTTATAATCAGGATGCTCTGCGATGAGTGAAAGGTGTGGCAAAACATCCTTAGCGTGCAATCCTCCACCTACGGGTGTACCTGTTCCAGGAACGGCTTCGGCATCAAAAAAATCAACATCAAAGCTCACCCCAAAGCCTGCGGTGCCGGTACTTGCACAAATCAAAGCTTCCTCAAGAACGACTTTAAAGCCGCGCTCGCGAAGCTCTTTCATAAAAACAATGCGAACTCCAAGCCTCTTTAAAAGATCAAGCTCTTCTTGTTCATAGTCCCGAGCACCGATGAGGGTAACATGTTGGGGGGCGATCTTAGCACTAGGTACTCCGATAGAAACTAAAGAAGCATCTCCATGCCCAAGCAGTGCTGCGAGGGCCATACCATGATAAGACTCTGAAGGCGTTGTCTCGGGTGTATGGCCATCAAGGTGAGCATCAAGCCATATAAGGCCAAAGTGGCCAGCAGCATCGAGCGCTTTGGTCACCCCACTCCATGTGCCTATGGCAATCGAATGATCTCCACCCAGAACTGCAGGAAAAGCACCCTCTTCGAGACAGTGGTCTACCACACTTGCAAGGGCATGGCAATGAGGTCCAACAAACTCAATATTAGCTAGGCTGACAGGAGGATTTATCTCGCGAGAGCTGCGCAGAGGAAGCACATCGTCAACTCGGACACAGTTATACCCCAAGGCTTTGGCACGCTCGAGTAAACCAGCCTCATAGAGAGCCGCTGGCCCAAACTCGGAGCCGCGGTGTTTTGCGCCCCATGCAGATGGAGCACCTATGATGTGAATTTTAGGCTGCATGATGCTTCAGGTGGGCTGGAGCAATTGACTGTATTGCTTTTGAAGGTCGTCGACGACCGTTGGATCTGAAAGTGTGGTAACATTGCCAAGAGGCTTTTGCTCAGCAATATCTCGCAAAATGCGCCGCATGATTTTGCCAGAGCGCGTCTTAGGCAGGTCTCGTGAAAAGAGAATATACTCGGGACGAGCAAATTTGCCAATTTTTTGATCGATCATTTGCATGAGCGCATTGCGCAGGGCATCGCTACCCTGAACGCTATCGCGAACGGTGACAAAAGCAACCAGACCCTGGCCCTTGATCTCATGAGGAATGCCAATAACCGCAGACTCGGCAACGGAAGGATGCTCGACAAAAACGCTTTCGAGCTCAGCGGTTCCGATGCGGTGACCTGAAATATTAACGACGTCATCAATGCGGCCGAGAATCCAAAAATAGCCATCTGCATCTTTGCGCGCACCATCCCCAGGCAAGTAGTACTGACCATTCCACTTTGACCAATAAGTAGACTTGTAGCGCTCGGGATCTCCCCAAATGCCTCGTAACATGCCAGGCCAAGGACGGCGAATAGCCAAAATCCCAGCAGAAACCTCCTTACCCGATTCGTCGAGCACTGCAGCATCCACACCGAAAAAAGGTAATGTTGCAGAGCCAGGCTTTGTTGGCGTTGCCCCTGGCATAGGCGTGAGCATGTGGCCTCCTGTTTCTGTTTGCCACCAGGTATCCGCAATAGGACAATGCTCTTGACCGATCATCTCGTGGTACCACAACCAAGCTTCGGGATTGATGGGCTCTCCAACGGTTGCAAGAAGGCGCATAGAGCTTAGGTCTTTGCCTTCGACCCATTGATTCCCCCATTTCATGAATGAGCGAATTGCTGTGGGAGCTGTATAAAAAATAGATACTTTATACTTTTCTGCAAGGTCCCACATACGCCCTGCATCTGGATGATTCGGGGCCCCTTCATAAATGAGCTGGGTCACTCCATTTTGCATGGGACCGTAGACAACATAACTGTGGCCCGTGATCCAGCCAATGTCTGCAGTGCACCAGTAAACATCTTCAGGGCGAAGGTCGAAGGTGTACTTTGAAGTAATGTAGCTGTAGACCATGTATCCACCGATGGTGTGGACAATACCCTTGGGCTTCCCTGTCGTCCCACTTGTGTACAGAAGGAAGAGCGTATCTTCAGCATCCATAGGAACGCACGGGCACGTGGCCTCTTGTTTGGAGACAAGATCGTGATACCAATGATCACGCCCAGGAAGCATAGGACACGGGAAGCCATTGTTCTCTTCGCGCCGTACGACCAGAACATTTTCAATGGAAGTACAGCCTTCTACGCCGTCATCAACAATGCTTTTTAAATTGAGTTTTTTGCCTCGGCGAAAAGAGCCATTAGCCGTAATGATGAGCTTGGCATTACAGTCTGCAACGCGGTCATGAATGGCCTCTGAAGAAAACCCCGCAAAAATAACTGAATGAACAGCACCAATGCGCGCGCAGGCAAGCGTTGCAAAGGCAAGCTCGGGAATCATGGGAAGATAGATGGCAACACGATCCCCCTTACTGATACCAAGAGACTGAAGTGCATTGGCAAGCTTTGAAACTTCTTGTTGTACGTCTTCGTAGGTTAAGGTGCGGGTATCTCCAGGCTCCCCCTCCCAATGGAAGGCAATACGATCCCCATGGCCCGCCTCAACATGACGGTCCACGCAGTTGTAGCAGATATTCGTCTTCCCGCCTTCAAACCAGCGAAAGAAAGGTGCATTGTCTGTATTGAGCACGCGATCCCAAGGTTTAAACCAATGAAGCTCATGGGCGATGCGAGACCAGAACTTTTCTGGATCTTGAATGCTTTCTTTATGGAGCTTGCGATAGGCCTCCATAGAAGGCACATGGGCATTGTGTGAAAATGTAGCCGGTGGTGGAAACGTGCGATTTTCGCAGGAGACGGATTCGAGAGTGGACGATGGATGTGAGGTATTTTGATTCATGGTGGTACTAGGTTTAAAGGGTTATTGAAAAGTAATACTTGGCAGAAGAATGGGTGAGGCTCTTTTCTCAATTTAGAGGGCTGAGGTCAACCGTGATCCATTTATTACGGGTTTCATTGCTCAAATATGAAGCTTGAATAAAAGTGAATTGTTTTAAAGACAAGCGGGTTGATATCTGAAGAACGAGGTACGTAATCTCAAAAAATAATTTCGAGGATGGGCAATGGACATTAAAAGCAACCAATTGTCAAGCTTTTTTTGAAAATATTTTCACATTTAGGTTAACAATTGTTGATAATTAACGACTTAATGCATAAAAAAGTTTAGCTAGCTAGCCCTTTTTAGAGCGAAAATGTGTACTGAAGGATGCCATTTGGGTATTTTTGACCTGGAGCTATACCCTGAATAGCAGACCAAATTGCAGTAGGAAGCATGATGCCTGAACCGAGTTTTTCAGGAAGAGTTGTGAGTATGACCTCATCAATAGCAGATAGATTTAAAAAGGCCTGCGCAAGCTCTGCGCCGCCCACAAGCCAGTAGCGCTTGTCCTCAGGCTGCTCTGCAAGCCATGCAGCAAGTGCATCTGAAACTAGGTGCACGGAAGCCCCAGCATCTTTTGGCAGAGGAATACAATCTCTTGAAAAGACATAACAGGGCTTAGCCTCATAAGGCCAAGCACCAAAACCTAAAATTTGGCCGTAGGTCTTGCGGCCAATAATTAGCGCATCGATGGATGTAAAGAAATCAGCATAGCCGCAGTCTTCACCGGAATCATTGTACTTATCGAGCCATCCTACCCCACCCTCGGTATCAGCAATATAGCCGTCTTCACTGGCAGCGATATAGAGGATGATCTTGGGCATAATCAATGGATTGAATCAGGCAGATCAAAAACATACATAAAAATTTAAGTCAATTAAAATGCTATTAATAAAAGACTTAAATCAATTTATCCTCTCTCCAAAGGGTGGAAATTTGAAAAACACAAAAATAGGTGTTATACTCTATTTATTATGAAAACAACACCTAGAATTATTGGATTTATTTTGTTTTTTGCATGGATGACTTCACAGGGTATAGCTGCCATCATTGTCGATTTTGACATGGGTGGAAGCACTGTCAATTCAGCTAATCCACTAGCGCCTTCGACTGTCGCAGCCAATGTATCTGTATCGAACCTAACGACGGTTGGATTAGGAGCCTCCAACTCGCTTGTCGATGTCTATGCGCGTGATGGGTGGAACTCTGGATCAACCGTTAATCCTAACAACTTCTACTACACCTTTACCATCACACCTGATCCTGGATTTCAGGTTGAATTTTCCTCTGTTGGCGAATTTGCCTTGAAACGGGAATTCACAAACGGGGCCCAAAACTATGAAATTCGAGCGAGCAAAACCGGGGACTTCAGCACTCCAGGGCAATTTATTACAGTAAGAAACGGTGACGAATGGCCCTCAGGCGATGGAAGTGGGCTATACGTTGCAGGCTCCTTAGGTTCAGCCTTGTCAGGCCTTGGTACAATCACCAATGCTACACCTGCAGAAGTTCGTTATTACTTCTTTAATGATAACGGAGGTGGAGGCTTTGCTGGGCTATCTTCAGAAGCAATTTTAAGTGGAAGAACGAATAACTTTGAAGGTACTGTGTCTGCCATTCCCGAGCCAAGTACCTACGCCTTAATCTTAAGTGGGGTCATTGCCTTCGCTGCTATTTTCGCAAGGAAGAAACTAATAAACAGGACTACTGTGCCTTCTTTGCAGCACAGGTAGGACACTGACGCCCCTTAAAGACGTCGTAAAAAGGCGCAACCACCTGACGATAGACGAAATAGACATTCATCATCAGCACATTGAGTACACAGGCTGCCTGATAAGAGAATGTCGATAGGTCTGAATACCAGGCAGGGGCATTTTCAGGAATATTTGGAGACTGCATTGAGGAAAACTCACTCATAAGGAGGTTAACATCAAAAGCTTCGCCCTGGTGCCTTTCACTGTGCTTATGCAGCATATGGAGTAAGGCCTTGGTTAAGAACTGGAAATGAGCCCCCTGAGGCGTAGAATCATCCTCCTGAGTATCTGATGAAAAGGGATTCGATGATTGCTTGGCAGCATGCAAACCCTGGAGGAGTGTTTTGAGCTCGCTTAAATGGGGAAGCAAGTGCTCGAGAATATCTGGCGGATTGGGCAAGCCACCCATTGGATCAGATGATGGCGGTGGTGGCTGAGGGGCGGGCGTCACCGTATTGAGATCAAGGGAGTCAAAAAAACCCTGATCTTGGGCTAAAGCAAAGAGCTTCTTAAGCATTGCAGCGTCATGAAGGATCTTGTTTAAGTCGACCTCAGGGTCTTCTTGATCTAGGTTTGAAGTGTCTGAAAAAGAAGATACATCTTGGCCTTCACTGTAAACTTCGTCACCCAAAGAACCCCCACCATCGGGGTGATTGAAATGAGCATGGCCAAGGCTGGCCATGCAAGAGGTAATAAGACAAGTAGTGACAAAAAGAGGGCGGACAGATAGGGAATCCATGGGCAGCAAAAAGCAAAATCTAAATACTCAGCATAATGATATTAAGCTGAGTGTTAAGCTTTTTCTATCCTCTAAAAGAAAATAAAAAGCGAGCCCGAAGTCAGACTCACTTTTAAAAGGAACTAGATAGCTCTCCTTAGTTTGAGTGACTACGATGTGAGCTATTGCCAATTAGGCAAATGCAGCAAGCAAGCTCTGCAACGACAATAACTGCGGTTGCAATAGAGCCCCCTACAACAAAAACCGTTACGTCATGAAGCCAATGTTCATGAGAAGCATTTTGAAGATAGGCTAATACTTCACTTAGGTTTGTATTATCGTCATCGTCACTAATAAGAGTAATCGCCCTAGCGCCCTCTTCAAGCATTTGATCAATAATACGTGTCGCATCGGCATTGCCAGAAGCCTGACAAGCGTCTCGCTGATTGACAAGCCACTCATAGGCAAAGGTATTATGCTTATCCCAGGCATGATCAAGCTCAAGAGGTAAGCCTTGATGGGGACAAGACATAACGGCATCTTGTTCGGCTATATTTTTTGCATGAGCAACACTGCACAAACAATAACCAGTGAATACACAGGCAAAGATGATTCTTAGCACACTTATAAAATAAGAATTCATAGCTGAATGGGTTTCATAGGACTGAGCCCAGGATTGCAAAAAGCCGCCAAGGTACTCTTAAAAATGTAATTATTTAAGCTCAGCACCCAGCCTAATCATCGTCAATAACATCTTCGACAATAATGCCCGTGCGTGCCCCAACATCCAAGGCAAAAGCGATATCGATAACATGACGACGGAATAAAAGGCCCACCTCTACTTTAATAAAATTGCGCAAAAGGACAATCGGCTCGTATTCAGCGATATCAATACACTCAACATAAAGGTCTACCAAGGTGTTTAGCTCAGCCCTGCTCATGGAACTTTTTTTGCGAAAATCTTCAACGATACCGAAAATCTCGTTATCTAAGCAACTGAATGCAGCCTGAGACGTGGATACACAAAAAAGAAACACGCAAGTAATACAAATAAGGCGGAAATTTGTTTTCATAGGTTGTGGGATATTGAGGGTTATTAATGGAAGTTATGGGCATTTTTAAGTTGAAGTGCGCTATCAAGCAATCATAAAACAAGCAGCCCCATTCGCTTGAATGGAGCTAGCTCAGTTCATTTTAGGGAATTATATACTTTAGGATTATTTTTTGAGTTAGGATTTAAAATACATGTGTAAGAGGATCGAAATGCTGATTTTATTCCATCTATACTGAAATTAAATAAAAAAACGCATAAGCTACTGACTGATAGATGTTAAGAAGTGAAAATCCAGCAATTTGTCTTGTCCCGGAAAAGACTACCAAATAGCTTGAAGGCACCTGCCCTTTCCTATAAGCTTTGATCTAGTATCTCATGGCAAAACCATTCCTCTTGATCATTGCTGGGCTTGCCCTGCTCGGCGCTCATACCCCATTACACTCAACTGCATCTGTCGAAGTCCCTTCTGGCTTAGACCACAAGCCCTGGAAACAGCTACTCAAGACTTATGTGAATGACAAAGGCCTTGTCGATTACAAGCGATGGAAAGAAAGCTCTGAAGATAGAAAAGCTTTAAAAGACTACATCGATCAGTTTGCCTCAGAACCTGAGCTTGCAGCAAAAGGTAAAGAAAAACTGGCTGCACTCATCAATGCCTACAATGCCTTCACCGTCGAATGGGTGCTCGAGCACTACCCCATTGCTAGTATCCGAGAAATCAAGGGAACCTGGAGCGGAAGGCATTGGGACATCGGTGGCAACTTAGTATCTCTTGATGACATTGAACATAAATATCTGCGCCCAATCATGGGGTGGAAAGTTCACGGGGTGCTCGTCTGCGCAGCTCGCAGCTGCCCGCCCCTACAGCAATTTGCCTATACAGACGAGAAACTCGACAGTCAAGTGAGTGAAGCTTTTCAAGCCTGGTTGGCCCGGCCTGACCTTAATACGTTTGATCCAAACATCAAGCTGGCCGAAGTATCTAAAATCTTTAAATGGTACCGAGAGGAGTTCAATGAGTACCCTGGCGGCGTTAAAGCAGTCATTGCACACTTTGCTCCCGAAAAATATCGGTCTTTTTTAGCTAGCGCGGAGTATACCCTCACTTTTAAAAACTATAATTGGGGATTGAATGATCAGAGTGATTTGGGCAAGAATTATAAGCTAAGCCCCCTGAAACTCTTATTCAGTATGTTCAAAGAATGAACCACCCCCCAGCAAAGCACCGATTAATACCTCAACTCAAAGGACATGTCATCCTCTTTGTTGATTTTCAAAGAGGTAGCTATGCAACGGTGGCACGGCTCTACGAATCGAGCCTTAAGACCATGGGCCTTGATGTAGAAATGGTCCAAACGCCTCAAACAGCAGAAGAGCGGCTTTTTGCGCAAAAAGAATATCAGGGATGCCTCATCTTTCACTTAACCCTTGGGCTAGACTTTCAGCCGGTGAAAAGCGCTGTTAACATTGCTCTGCCCTATCATGAATGGAGCCGCTACCCAGCTACATGGGCCCAACGCTTAAACACCTTCGATGAAATATGGGTGCCCTCTAAGCACTTAGCTAGTACACTCGTTGAAAGTGGGGTTGAAGCCCCCATATTTTTTGCACCACCCGCCTTAGACCTCGAAAACATAGCTGAAAAAAGCTCCTGGGAGAGCCGTAAGCCCTTTCGCTTTTTCTTCTGTGGAGAACCACACTTTCGTAAGGGTCACCACTTATTGATCGAGGCTTTCATGCGGACATTTTCATCTCCAGGCAATGCAGTGCTCACGATTAAGACATCGCCTACTTGCATCTGGAAAAGCCCCCGTAAAGACATTGTCTTCATCCGTGAAGAGTGGAGCCGAAACCGCCTTTTAAGTCACTACGCCGAGCAAGATGCCTTTGTCTCAGCTAGCCTAGGAGAAGGCCTTGGCCTTCCCCTGGCAGAGGCAATTCTTGCAAAGCTGCCTGTCGCCACCAATAACTGGGGCGGGCACGAAACATTGCTTAGCAAAGATGATGCTTACTTCAAGATTGAGCACACAGAAATCCCTCAGCCTTATTGTAGTCTCCCCGAGTATTTCACCCCCGGCCAGCAATGTGGGTTTTCCAGCGTCGATGAGATCTCAAAAACGCTCCAAAGAGTAGCCATGTCAGATGCTCAACAACGCAAAGACCACGCCGAACACTCTCAAAATCACCTACTCAGTATTTTCGGGAGTGTACCTGCGCTTAACCGAATTGCTGAAAGACTCAACACTTACCAAGCACACTTAGACGCGCAAAGAATGCTCCATCATGCATAAGAGATTTTTAACAGCGAACTCACTCTGGGAAACGCCTAATCACTTAAAAGGCTATGTCGATATACTTCTCAAAAAAGACGCGACTATTTATATCCCAGAAAACATATCAGATGAAGAAGCAAATCAACTCGAGCAATCAATCAAGGTTTATTCAAAGGATAAAACGCTAGACATTGTTCGAGGCGAGGAGACTCTACTCCAAGCCCAAGGAGGAATTCTTTTTGACTTTAGTCCGAGACCTTGTGCCTATAAATGGCTTCCTCCAAACGGATGGCGAGGTAAGCGTGCAGGCTTTATATCTCTGAATGAAGGCATAGAACGCACGCAAACTGAGCTGAAAGAAGCCGAAAGTTCGTTGGACTGTATTTTAATTGATCGACGCTGGGATGAATCGCCAGGCCTAGAGCAAAATATTCTTGAGCTTTCCTTCACTAAGCAATTTTTTCTTCCGAGTGCATGGAAAGATGCTCAAGTCCAAGACATCCCACTCACAACAAGCCAAGAGACCTGTGTACTGTACGATTCTGCTGAAAGGCCCCAGAAATCAAATGCACCTTATCTCACTAAAACACTTTTGCCCATATTAAAGAAATCTGCACGCGTAACTCTTATTGATTGTGCATACCAAGAAAGTAAACTTGGAAAAGATAACTTTCCTAGCAAAGTACTGTCTAAAGCAAGCCGGCTTATCCTTGCCTTCGAAGACCCTGCTAGACTTTTTGCATGGGCTATTCTTGCTGAAAAAAAGAAGACTCCATGGGTAGCTTGGAATCTGTCTCAACTATCCCCAATGCGCTTAGCAGCTTATGGATTAAGGAAGAGCAGAGAAGCCCCTAGCTCCAAGTCGATTAAATCATTTTTAGCGCCTAAAATAAATCTAATCCAACAAGGAGACCAAGAACACACGACAGATGAACACGTCTTTAAGCAATCGCTTCAGGTTTTTTCGCCAAGCAATGTACTAGAGCAGTGCTCATCATTCATTCAAAAATCATTTTCCATTAATGCACCTAATGAGCGCTTCTTTTACGAGTTGCCTCAAAAGACATTTGAATCGACTATCTCACCCAAGCATTGGAAAAGGCGCTCATTAAATAAGCAGGAGTTTCAAAAGAACTTTAGTTGGAACAAGGAGTACAAAACCAAGGAATTATTCGAAGCCAGCTGCTTAATCAGCGAAGACGATGCCGCAAAAAACTTTTTTAAGCAGAAATTTTTAGACACATTTCTTTTCAGAGAAACCAATAATACCTGGCATCGAGACTTTCATCAACTTACTGAGAGATGGGAAGACTGGAGAACCCAGTGCACTCGAGCTGTTGAAAATCTTTACAGCAAAGATAAGAAAGCATCTAGCGCCTACACTCAAATAGCTCACGGAATGCTCGTTGCCTGCATTATGCAAAGCAGCAATGCTGCCACACTTGAGGAAGCTCGCGCATGGATCGATAAAGACAAATCATGCAATAGATATCAACGTTTGTTTCCCTACGAAGAAGTTATCTTACTTGGAATTTCTGGAAAATACGAAGAAGCCGAAGGCCTTATTCAGCATGCCTATGAAAACAATACCAATGCCTATGACGGCTTCAAAGTACTGGGGCAAGTTGCGCTTAAATACAAAAGCGAGAAAGCATCAATTCATTATTACCAGAGGGAATGGAATGCCCACAAAAGCTCCCAAGAGTGTAACATTCAATATATACTAAAAAAGAGCAAAAAAGAGCCTCTAAAAGCAAGCATTAGGCTACTAGAATCAACATCCCCCAAAGCCCCCAAAATACATACCCCTATTACGGAGCTTGCAGCCCGATACATACATGAAACAGCAACCATCATAGGCAGACTAAATGCATACCCCAAAACAAAAAAAGACTGTATTTACCTAATTAATGCTCTTGAAAACGAGTCCTCTGCCAAATCTTCTTCAATTCAAGCCTGCTTAATAGGTCTTACAGAGGCTCAAACATTAGGAGAAACGACCTTTGAGAAGCTTTCAGAGCAAAATCCGCACAATAATGAAGTATATACTTATTGGGCTCTCATGCGTGCTGCTCTTTCAGATGACGCTGCAACACTTTCCATTCTTCAACAACACACACCAAATATAAATGCATTTCTCATATTTCGAACATGGATGCATGCACACGGTATCGCTTACGATATTGAAAAACGCGAAAAACTAAAGACAACAACCCAAAGCATTCTAGACTGCTTAGATATATGCTTAACAAAGCAAGAACCCTTTGCTGAAAACTTTTTTCTGCTCGCACAAGGAAGGTTACTCACAGGTCAAATAGAAATAGCTTTAAATATTGCTCAAAAAGCTCAGGTACTTGGTTGTGAAGTCTGCGAGCTACGAACCGCATCGTGGCTCGGCTGGTTAGGACACTCAAAACAAAGCCGCAAAGTTGCAGATAATGCAAAACGTGCGAATTATCCAAGCAATAATGACCTTCTTTATGAAGCCTTAGCTTATTCCCTTCTTGGTGACTCAAGCAAGGCGACACCTCCCTTTGAAAAGCTCCTAGCGAGGAATCCTCAATACTTTGAAGAACAGTCTGAGGCAAGGATACATCACAACTTCTGTGCAATGCTTATATCCGAATGCATCGGGAACAAACCTATGGCTGAAACATTCCTAAATCACACAAGAAAAGATGATCCCCTCTTTGATAAAAAGCAACAGTATTGGAATAGTCTAAAAGAACAAAACGAAAAAACGTTACAAGCCATCAGCTAGCACATACCCCTACCCTTGAAACACGGTGTCTCATTTCTTCTTTTAGATGCATTCCGAGCAGATTATCTCGGAAGAACTGTTTTTTTAAAAAAGCTGTCTGAGCGTTCCGGGCTGGGGTCCCTTCAGGAGCCATTTGGGTTTATTCCAAGACCTGCATACTTTTCAGGCCTTGAAGTCGATGCATTTGGCTATTCGAACATGCTTTGTTTTGATCCGAAAAACAGCCCTTTTGGAGTCGCTCGTTTCATTCCTCGTGTCGAATATTTAAATGAAAACGACACTCGAGAATGGATCATCAAAGCAGCGCAAAACGAGCTCACTGCATTCGAAAAAGCTTATGCATCGAGTCTATCCATTCCTTTAGAGTACCTCCCATATTTTGACTTTTCAGAGCAGCAAGCCCCTTGGAGCCAAGACTGCAGCTACAAATCCATTTTTCATATACTCAACACTCGCGGACAAGCCTGGTATCAACACTCGTGGCCTTATACCAACGAACAACAACATTCGGATAAAGATATCATTCGAAAAGCTGTTCAGAACATTAAACAAGACCATGTATTTTCATTTATCCATCTTTCAGAACTCGATGCCATAGGCCATCAATATGGTCCAGGCTCAAAAGAGCTCCAAAAAAAACTCGAAGAAACAGACAAGCTCTGCGAATCCTTCTTTGAGCATCTGCAATCTACCTATGACAGCTTCTCTCTCATTATTTTTGGAGACCACGGAATGCTACCTGTCCTAGACACCTACAACATCGAAAAAGAGATCGCACAGCTAAATCTCAGGTTTGGCCAAGATTTTGCATATTTTATAGATTCTACACTGGTTCGATTCTGGTTTTTTCATAAAGAAGCTAAACAAATCGTCACTAAGTATCTGAGTCATGTAACCTGCGGACACTTTTTATCAGAAGAAGAGCTAGGCAGACATCACCTTAAAAAGGCAAACCTCAAAAATGGCCACGCATACTTTCTCGCTAGGCCAGGCATCCTTTTCTATCCAAACTTTTTCCAAGCAAAGGGAGCACCCCCAAAGGGCATGCACGGCTATTCACCTGAGGTAGAAGATAATCAAGGTCTGTTGCTGCTTCACCAATCACACAAAGGCCAAGCATTAGAGCTAGGAGTCGTTAAAGCAAAACAGCTCTTTTCTTTAGCCCTTCATGAATGCAACATTCCTGTACAAGAACACACAAACGTTCCTTTGCCACCATTACACCAAGCAAGAGAAAACTCTCCTTGGACAAAAACGAAAAACAAAAAAGTCACACAAGAAATTCAGCATCAAATAGAAACCATAGCCCATCGCATTCAAGCAATATCTCCTGACTACGAAGCCATAACTATGGCAGGCAGTTTTGGCAGAGGTGAAGGAGCCGTTAATATTGAAAAAAATAAAATTAAAGCCATCAATGACTACGACCTCCTGGTTTATGGTAACGCCCTCCCGCATCAAAAGCTTCAATCGCTCGGCCCAATATTAGCAGAAGAATTCGATGTTGATTTTGTAGATATTGGGATTCTCCCCTCAGATCCCTCCGGGAAACCCTGCAGTCAGTTTTTCTATGACTATAAATACGGCAGCAAGGTATTAGCCGGCAACCCAAGTATTATACAAAAACTCCCCAACTACGCCCCATCTGAGATTCCCAAGGAAGATGCCATACTGCTTGTATTTAATCGCATATGCGGGCTATTAGGACACCCTATTGATTGCTTATGGAGCGATGGCGCCCTTAATAACTACATGATTAATCAAGTGGTCAAAATCTTAATCAGCATTGGAGATGCATACCTTATTTCCTGGGAAGACTATGCCTGCTCTTATGAAACTCGCTATCATAGATTTCAAGAATTAGCTCACGCAGAAGGATTAATCTCTGAAGAAATTAATCTCATTGTCAACGCCTACAAACATAAAATTTCTCCCAACAATGCCGATCAATTCAAGGGGCCCTTAATCATTAAGAAGCTCCAAAAACTTTCCCAAAAAGCTCTTAATAAAGTACTAACAACCCTGAAAGAAGAACCACCTCAAACAATTGAAAGAACTATCCATGCATGCACAAATCACATGCCTACTCAAAACATGCGCCCCTGGGCAGACTGCAAGTACAATCTCGAAAAAAAATCTTTGCTAAACAAACAAAGTAGACTCGGCCAAAACACAGACCCAAGATCATCCATCTACGCAGCTAATATACTTGTTTTTTACGCATATGAACTTACCTCACCAAACAAAGAAACGCTTCAACAAGCTACGAAAGAATTGAGCAATATCGGGATTGCTATTAAAGAATTAGACGCAATCCAATCGAATGTTAAAACTTGGGATAAAATACGAGAAATAGCATCTTTATCTTGGAATGCGCTCACCCACTAGACCATGAAAAAAGTCAGTATCATCATACCTTGCTACAACCACGCTCAGTTCCTAGAAAAGGCGATACAAAGCTGCCTTGATCAAAGCCACCAAAACATAGAGGTCATTATTATTGATGATGGCTCCACAGATAATAGCATCCAAGTAGCAAAGAGCTTTAAAGATGAGCGTATTTTAGTCATTGAGCAAAACAATTCAGGTGTGGGCATTGCACGCAATCGAGGCATTAAGCAATCAAAAGGTGAATACCTAAATTTTCTAGATGCCGACGACTGGATCCATCTCTCAAAAATAGAAAAGCAAGTAGCTGTTCTTGATCAAAACCCAGACATGCCCATGGTGCTTTGTGATGTTGAAAAAATATACGCAAGCAAAATCTCTGAAGATACTTATTCAGTAGGAGACGCCTTAGGGTATAACAAGCAAGATCTATTTTGCGCGCTTGTCTTAGGCGGCTTCTTTCCACCCCATGTACCTCTTGTCAGAAAATCTTCTCTTCTGAAAGCAGGTCTTTTTGATAAAAACAAAAGCACAGGAGGCACCGCCGACTATGATCTTTGGCTAAGAATAAGCGCTCATAACGGGAAAGCTCACTATTTAGACGAAAAATTAGCCTTCTACAGAATCCTTCCTAACAGCATGAGCAAAAACGAATACATGATGAATGAAGGCTACAAATTATGCTTAAAGAAAATTATTCAAACACATCCAGAGCGCGCCTCTGAGGCCATGCTAGCTTTCAGAAAAGAAAAAGACAACCTACAAGAGGCAAACCGTTGGCTTCAAAGTGAAATTCAGTCTCTCAAAAGCCAAGAAGAGACTTCCTTAAGCGCAACTTTATTAAAAAATAAGCACCAAAATGTTTATATATGGGGTGCCGGTGCCAAAGGTGAAGAGGCTTATCACTACCTTAGGTCGCTCAATGTTTTTCCCAAAGCATTTATCGATAGCAACCTCGACAAAGAGAATCAGACCAAGTGTGGAATCAAAATCATTCACTCGGATAAGTTCTTAAAAAGACAAAAAACATTAAAAAAACAGCCTCTTGTTGTTGTTGCATCTATGTACGCTCGTGAAATATTAGAAGGCATTGAAAAGAGCTCAAACACACATCAAAACTACACGATATACAACTGATGAAGTCCCCTCTTCGCATTGGTATTTTTGGCGCTTCAACAGCAGGCCTTGAAAGTGCCCTCGAACTAGAGCAGCACCAAGCATTGCTCCCTGTAACTTGCTTTTTTGACAACGATTCTAACAAGTGGGGCATCTCTCTCAATAAACTACCCATACTCCAAGCTAACAAAAAAAATCTAGCCTCTTGCGACGTTATACTCATCGGCTCTTGTTACAAGCAGGATATCTTCAAGCAAATACTGGCACTGGGGTTCATTCACAATGTCGCATTTTCTGTAAAAGATCTTTTAAATCGATTTCACCCTGAGCGATACGATCTTATAAAAGAAAATTCCACGCCGTTGAATTTATCTAAGCCAAAAAAACAAAAGGCCCTCATTTCACAGACTCCTTCAGAAGCCCCTCTAATAGCATTCACGGGTTGTGCCAATAATCACATTGCTTATGCAACTACGCTAGCTAAGTCTTTTCTAGAGCAACACCCCAAGGGTCAAATCACAATCTTTCTAATAGACAAAAAGAATCCGGCCATCACCTATCCGGATTCAAAAGACGACCGCATAGAGCTTATTGAAGCTGAATCGCTGAATATTAAACATTTTGAAAAATTAAGCTTTCAGTACGATATCTACGAGCTATCTACAGCAATAAGGCCTTATCTTGCCCAATATATGCTGGGAAAAGGCCATGAACAGGTCTTTATGATCGATCCCGACATGCTGCTAACGGCTCCTTTTGATTCATTAAACAATGAGCTTCAATCAGCATCGTTTCTTATTTTTCCTCATCTTACCAGCCCAACACAAGCTGTACGCATCAGCCAAGAATTAAGCATCCTCCAGTCTGGCATCTACAATTGCGGTTTAATGGCATTTCGAAATTGTGCTGAAACACAGTTATTCCTCAGCTGGTGGAAACAGCGCCTTGATAGATTCTGCTATAATGACCATGAGCGGGGTCTTTTCGTTGACCAAAAATGGCTAGATTTTGCACCCGGCCTCTTTTCGCAATGCAAGATCATTCGAGGTCCTGGCTACAATACTGCCTACTGGAATCTTCATGAACGAATAATTACCGAAAAACAAGGACGCTTCTTATCCAACAATCAACCTTTATTCTGTTTTCACTTTAGCAGCATGAAGCCTAAACACTGGGAACAACCTATCGCACGCATCCAGGAGCTTTCAGGAAATTCAGTCAAAAACAATACAGCACTCAATAGTTTATTTGATCACTACCGAAATCTCATTACCCAAAATGGCTTTCTCAAAACCTATAATGCCCCCTACAGCTATGGCTATTTTGACAATGGTATTGATATCTCCAAGGCAGTTCGCCGCATTTACTCACATCCTGAGATTTATTCAAAATTTAAAAACCCCTTCAATGCGAATGCCCCTGAAAGCTTTTTTAACTGGCTGAATTCAAGACTTGATAAAGCATCCCCCATCACACAACTCTTTGCTCAACTATCACAACCAAGCACACTTCAAAGGCTGCCTATAAGTCAGTGCATTGATATTGCCGTAAAAAACTTAATGAAATCCCTTGAGCTCAAAAACCCTCTTGGCTTACATGATGCATTTTATAGTTCCATTCAAAGCAACATTGAGCTTAAAGACAACAAAGCGTCCCTTACCTCATGAATAACCAAACAAAACAGGCGTTTAAACAAATATTTGATCATCTCAAGAACGAGCTTCAGCCGACTTTTATCGAAGAAACTCAGCTCAATCTAGGGTCATCAGCTCTCATTCTAGGAACAGGCCCAGAGGAAAGCCTAACGTCCATCATTAACAAAATAAAAAACATCAGCCAAAACACATCCATACACATTATCGTAAAGCCATTTCTTGAGGCACCCATGAAGACTGCATGCGGCAATAAGGACTTTGTCTATACCTACGAAAGTAATGACTCTTTCGAACTGGATAAGGTTCATAGCATTTTAAAGAAAAATCGCCTAACACACTTTGATAGCACGATTATTGCCTTCAACAATACTTGGGGTATGGGCTATGAAAATGTTTTAGAAATCGTTAAATCACTAAAACCCAAACAAGCTTTTGCTTATAACGTAGAAAATCGCTGGATTCAGCTAAGCCTATCTAGACTCAAAAACCGCATTGCTACCCTTAAGCTATGCACTGCAATGGCCAATTGGCACTGGGAAGAAGGTTATTCAAGCATTGATGAGTGATATTCCCAACATCATCCTAGATTTAAATATCCTAAGTCGCCCAAAGCGAACAGGGATAGAGCGATACGCTCTTAACCTTGCAAGACAGCTTCAACACAATGCATCTATTCGCTGCAAGCTCTTAGGTAATTTCCAAAGCAATCTTTTCCCCAAAAAAAGCAATCGAATACTTCTAGACCTCCCATTAAGTGACTCGCTCTTAGCCCAAAAGCTATTAGCTTTTAACTTATCGCTGGAAGATGCTTCTCTATTCTTTTCTCCTTACTATCCAGTTCCAAAGCACAGGCCGTGCAAAGGAATCTTCACGATTCATGATCTCATCCCACTAAGGCATCCAGAATGGTTTCCTAATCAGTCAACGCACCATTTTTTTGAAAAAAATATACGCGAAGGCGTCCATCATGCGGACCATATTATCGCAGACTCGCAGTCAACCAAACAAGATATTTTAGATTTTTATTCACCTTCCTCAGAAAAAGTATCTGTTGTACATTTAGCCCCCGAAGATCACTTCTTCCAAGGAAGGAAAAGGAAATTCATTTGTATCAAGGACCAAACGATAGCACCTCCCTACATACTTTCAGTATGCACTTTTGAGCCAAGAAAAAATCTAATACGAACTTTGGAAGCTTACGCTATTTTCCGTAAAAAAAATCCATCACTCAAACTACCTCTAGTTTTAGCTGGCTCTTTAGGATGGGGCTTTGACAACATAATAAAAGCCATTCAAAAAAACTCTTACCAAGAAGACATAATTTCAACGGGCTTTGTGAGCGAAGAGATTTTAGTCGATCTTTACGCCTCGGCCGAAGTTTTTGTTTATACCTCACTCTATGAGGGCTTTGGCCTTCCCATCCTCGAAGCAATGGCATCCGGAACGCCTGCCATTACTGCCGACAACTCATCTTTAGGCGAAATAGGCAAGGACGCTGTCTTATACACAGACCCTTACTCACCCAATGACATTGCTGATAAAATCGAAGCCATAACGACAGACAATATTTTACACGAAAGACTCAGTGAGCAAGGCAGGCGTAGAGCCCAGGACTTCAGCTGGCAACGTACTGCCTTAGAAACGGTTTCTATTTTTGAAAGATGCCTCTCAAATTGAGCATTCTTTGAACCAAAATTTCGATTTAGCTTTTGCCTAAGATCATCAGCTGCTAGTATAATTACCTAAGACCCTCACCACGCATGAAAGCTCCCCTTTTTGACTATGAACCTCCTCGAGGCGCCGGCCTGCTTGTGCATCCAACTTCACTGCCAAGCAACACCGGTATCGGTAATCTTGGCCATTCAGCCAAAGAGCTCATAGACTTCATAAGCGAAGCTGGCTTTTCCTACTGGCAAGTTTGCCCTTTAGGCCCCACAGGCTACCGAGACTCACCCTACCAGTGCTTCTCAGCCTTTGCAGGAAATCCTTATCTTATAGATCTAGTTCCTCTTCAAGCCCACAAACTTCTCTCAAAGAAGGATCTCGATCGCCTACAAAAACTCCCACACAACACTGTAGATTATGGAACATTATTCGAACTCTTTTGGGCCCTTCTCGAGAAAGTCTATAAAAACTTCGCGCAATCACCAGCATCACTAGAAGAAGTATACGGATCATTCGAATCCTTTAAAGAAAAGAAAAAATCTTGGCTTTTCCCCTACGCTTGTTTTCGCGCTCTTAAAAACCACTTCAAAGCCGAACCTTTCAAAAGATGGCCCCAAGAACTCAGAAGCTTTAGCGACGCTAAACGTTCACCTTTAGTCAACACACTCGCGGGCTCTATAGATGCCCATCAGTTTTATCAATACCTTTTTTTTGCTCAATGGAAGATACTCAAAGCCTATGCCCATGAAAAAAACATCACCATCATCGGAGACATACCCATATTTGTTGCCGAAGACAGCGCTGATGTTTGGGCAAATCCTAAAATTTTTGACCTCAATAAAGACGGCACCATACGCACTCAAGCTGGAGTCCCTCCAGACTACTTCTCAGAAGACGGCCAGCTCTGGGGCAACCCTTTGTATGACTGGGGAGCCCTCAAGAAAGATGGCTATGCCTGGTGGGTTGAGAGGCTGCGTGCAAGCTTTCAACTATACGATGTCATCCGTTTAGACCATTTTCGCGGTTTTGACACTTACTGGTCTGTTGACGCGAAGGCAAAAACAGCTCGCAAAGGGGCCTGGCTGAAAGGCCCAGGTATCGACTTTTTTAAAAAAGTCAAACAGGCCCTGCCTCAGTCCAAATTTATTGCCGAAGACTTAGGCGATCTCACACAAGGCGTTGAAGACCTACTCGAAGAAACGGGGTTCTCAAGAATGGCCATTTTACAATTTGCATTTGGGAGTGGCCCCAAAAACCCATACCTTCCCCACAATCACAAAAAGCAATTGGTCGTCTACCCGGGGACTCATGACAACGACACAACACTTGGTTGGTATAACAACTTAGACGCCGAAACCAAAGACCACGTCAGACGCTACCTACAAGTCAGCGGGGACGCTATCGCCTGGGACATTATCAGAGCCTGTTACAGCTCTACAGCAAACCTCGTTATCATTCCCATACAGAACCTGCTCAACCTAGGCAACGAAGCCCGGATGAACTTCCCCGGGAAAGCTGAAGGCAACTGGCAGTGGCGCTACACTGAAGATCAGCTCTGCAAGCTCACAAGCAGCACTCAATATTTACGAGACCTCACTGACCTTTACGGAAGACTCCCTGCAAGCACTTAAAAATCCTCGAATTTTAGGAATCACCTCTTCATGAGCATCCTCGAGCAAGTAGTGTCCGGCTTCCTCAAAATAGTTAACAGCAGCCTTAGGAAAGCGTTGTATCCAGGCATCAAGAAAGTCCTTTGTAAAGACAAAGTCCTGACCGCCCCAAAAAAAGGCTATATCTGCCTCTGAAAGCATGTACAAATTATTCTCGAGTGTGGCCAGCGTCGAATAGCTTTCGTGTGATTCATTCAAAGGAATATCCTGAACAAACTGATAGGTTGCACGACGATCACTCCATCCGCGATAAGGAAATAGATAACCATCCTTAACTTCTCGTTTCATTGGCTTCTTTACGGCCATGTGAGTTGCAGGAAGCGCAAACCCATTGAGCCCTTGAATAAAGACTTTTGCAAGCAAGGGTATCCGACAAAACTGAAGCTGCCAAGGGATGAGTGATGAGCGAAATGCCGCGGTATTTAAGATGGCAATTTTCTCAACCCGTTTTGGGAAATACTCGGCAAGTGCTATTCCCATAGGACCACCCCAGTCATGAACAACAAGGTGAAATTTTTCCAGACCGAGATGCTCAACCAAGCAAAAGAGGTTGTCGATATGGTCCTTCAAGCGATAGGAAAAATCTTTAGGCTTATCCGAAAGTCCACAGCCAATATGATCTGGAGCAATACAGCGAAAACCATCTAGCCCCAGAATAAGATTTCGATAATAAAAAGACCATGTAGGATTTCCGTGCAACATGATGACAGGCACGCCACTGCCTTCATCTACATAATGCATGCGTCCACCCTTCACATCTAAGTAGTTAGGTTCAAAAGGATACAAGGCCTGTAAATAACGAGGAAGCTGTTTTTCTTTTACCATTCTAGTGCAAACATAATACTACTTAAACCACTCCCAATCCCAAGTAATGCCACAGAGTCTCCGGGGTGTATCGCCTCAGCCTCACAAGCATGAGCAAGCGTAATGGGCACCGAGGCAGACCCTATATTCCCCAGGAATGGAAATGTAGAAAAATCCTTCGAAGCATCAAGACCTAGGCGCTCATAAAGAAGAGCCTGGTGGCGTTTACCCACCTGATGACAAACCAGGCAATTCGCCGTATCATCAGCCCATCCAGTGTCCGCCTTAAAAGCTTTCCAGTTTTTTTCTGCCAAGTGCACGCCCGCATCCAACAATTCCTCAGAGTCGGTCTGCATGTGAAGTGCAGATTCTCCGGCAGTACCTCCTTGGCATAAAAACCGAGCATCTGTATTCGTCTTGACAGTAGCAGCCATCAGCATGGGTGCATGCTTATCAAGCAAAGACTCATGACACAAGACAGCCGCCACAGCCCCAGAACCAATTGTCAGATTCGCAAAGTAAGGCTTGATGGCCTTTCTATCCAAATCTTTTTTGAGCAGTTCTTCAATGGTATGATCAACGAGCGGCTTTCCATCTTCTCCAGAAACAATCATTGCCGTTTTAATATGCCCTTGCTCAATCATCGATGCACAGAGCACCATAGCATTAAGGAAACCAAGACAGGCATTAGAAAGGTCAAAAATCTGAGCATGCTCGGCGAGCCCTAAGATCCCATGCACAGAAGCTGCCGTAGCTGGCTCCAAATGATCCCGGCAAACGGCTGCATGAACAACACAGTCAATCGCCTCAGGGCCAAACTGGCTTTTTTCAAAAACTGCTTTTCCGGCAAGCGCAGAAGCTTCAGAGGGCTTAATGGTTTGAGACCAAAAACGACGCTCACGAATCCCCGTCATGAGTTCAAGCCTCCCTTGTGGTAATTTTAAGCGCTCATACAAAGGAGCGAGCCTCGACTCTAGTGCACTCGAAGAGACAACCTCATCGGGTAAGGCATAAGCAATGGACTCTAAAGCAACATTTTGAAAGCGCACGTTATCCCCTACAATCCTTTCGCGACTTGTTTAACGACCGTTTGGTCAAAATAATTAAGATCCATACCTGCATTAACGACAATTCCCTGACCGTTGATTCCTGATGAAGCCTGACTCAACAAAAATACTGCTGCATTAGCGACCTCCTGCGTCGTGAGTGCCTGCTTGCGAAACGTCAACTGCTCGGCGTACAAGTAATTATCCATATAGCCTGGAATCCCTGCCGAGGCACTTGTCTTAAGCGGGCCGGCGTTAACAGAGTTAAACCGAACGCGTGTATCCTGACTAAAAGACTTCGCCAAATAGCGCACGCACGCCTCAAGTGCTGCCTTAATGGGGCTCATGTAACCATAATTTTCAGCGGCAATCAAGAGCGAAGAAATACTTATAGCTACGACGGATGCATCATTTTCCAGGAAAGGCTTAAAGGCATTGGCAATCTCAGTTAAAGAAAAGGCTGAGATCTGCGTCGCCTGAAGAAAGTCTTCGCGCTTTGTTTTGTGAAAAGGCTTAAAGCCCTCGGCATAGTTAGCAAAAGCAATCGAGTGCAAAATGCCATCTAAGGTGCCATGAGATTGAGAAACATCTTTAGCAAGCTTTCTTATTTGCCCGGCATCTTCAACATCACAAATAAATACAGGCCGATTACCCAAAAGTTTTTCTAGCGATGCTTTGCGCGTTTCAGAGCGCACCGAATAGATGACTTTGGCTCCAGCCTCTTCAAGAGTTTTACCAACAAACCACGCAACACTCTTTCTGTTAGCAACCCCAAAGACTAAAAACTGTTTGCCCTCTAAATTCAACATGCCCATCAGACTAAAGTCAGCGCAAACTCAACAACCATCACGGTTTTTCCTGAGTCATTTTTAATTAAGCCCTTCATGAAGTGAAAATTCTTGAGCACCTCTTTAGGCTGCACATGTATTTGGACAACATCGCCCGGAGCAACGCGCTGCTTAAACTTAGCATCGACAATACGCGCCAAAATAGGCGTTTTTGTTTCCTCGCTGTCTTGAGAAGCTTCTTGTGCGTGTGCCAAGAAAACTCCAGCCGTTTGAAATACAGACTCACAAAGAAGCACCCCTGGCATAATCGGATTCCCCGGATAATGCCCTTTAAAAAAGTCCTCGTCTTCTCGAATCGTTCGCTCAGCAACGATACCCTGCTCATCCAGGGAAATAACCTTGTCGACAAACAGAAACGGCGGCCGATGAGGAATAGAGTCAAGCACTCGTTGTTCTACCATAATTTTTTACGCTGAAAGTTCTGCCTGTGCACGATTTGCCTTTTCCTTCAAGCTGTACAGGTATCTATCAACCTTATTGGCATTAATCACTCCATAGTTAATCGTCCCAAGCCAGCCAGACATAATGATCCCAACTGAGCCCGAATGGTACAGTCCGGGCACTTCTTCAGGCACCTGCATCGACACACGCAGCCCTTCAAATTTCGTGCCAAAAGAGGTGCCATTCCAGTGCCGCGTATAGCGAGCGACCGTCCTAGGCGTTGCGGCCTCAATCCAATCGAGTTTTTCACGAATATCCGGGACAAAAGCCTCCAACCCCCTAATGGCCTCTTCGCACAAGCGCTTCTTATGGACTTCATAGTCTTCTTCAGAAAGCTCTGCCCAGTCCTTCCACTTGGAATTAATAGAGCACACAATCGCATACCGCGGTGGATTCTTATGTGGCCGCATATCTGGATAATAGACAGAGTATGTCCGACTTGTCCCATTAAAGTCTGTCAACTCATCACTGGAAAATGTCTTTGCACTCGAAGTAAACACCAAGTCACCCATGTCCGGGATCGACTCCCCTTCCCGGATCCCCATGTATACCTGGCAAGAACTCGTATTAACCCTAACGGCATCTACCTCCTTTGCAAAATCCTCAGAGAGTACTTCACGCCCGAGTAACTGCAAAAGCGTCGTCTTAACATTTGCATTAGAAATAACGACCTTACTGCGGATCTCTTGCCCATTAACGCGCACGCCACAAGCAATACGGCGCCCATCTTGCTCTTCGGTCAATATTTTCTCAACGAGACAACGCTTGCGCACATCAACCCCATTAGCCTGCATCTCAGCAATCATCTTTTGGATGAGCGTATCAGTCCCTCCCTTAAAGATGTAGACGCCCTTGCTCATAAAATTCGAAAATACAATCCCGTATGAGATCGCCGGGTCATCGAGCGTCGACCCATTTGCATAAGCAATCGGCTCCAAAAGTAAGCGATGCACATCACTGCGCCCGGGGAAAAACTCCTCGAAAAGCTCACCCGTTGTTCGCTCATCCTGATCGTAGTAATTCATTTCGCGCAGATGCGCAAAAAACCCATGAACACGCTCGGGCTCTACCTGAAAGCGCTCGATCAAAATCCGTGTAAAATCCTCGCGGTCAAAGGTTGTCGTAACATCAAACTCGGGGTTCTTAAAGCGCACTTCTTTGATCTGCTCAATCGAGTCTGCAATTTCCCGTGTCCAGTAGCGCCTGCAGGACTTTATCATCCCGACGGGAAAGCCATGCAGCGAAATATCAAAAATATGGCCCCGCTTGCGGTTAAACCACGTCGCCAAGCCTCCAAATTGGTAGTGGTGTTCAAGCAGCAATACCGAGTGGCCAAGCTTAGCCAGCGTATTAGCGGCCGTCATTCCACCTAAACCACTGCCTATCACAATGATATCGTATGCATCTGCTGCACCTTTGAGAAAATTCCTAGCCATAGAACGCTCCCAAACAACAACAAACCTCCGCCCATGGCAAGCCCTTGTTTTGGACCATCATAATGCAATTTGTCACCTTGACGTTACCCTAGAACTTAAACCGATAACCTAGCTACTTCCTACATCTATAATACAATATATAAGCTATCACAGCAGCACCCAAGATCAGTGCATAGGTACTTGGCTCTGGAACAGGAACGACTTCGCCTGTTCCAAGGATCTGAGCAGAATAATCCCCAATAGCTAGGCCATCTGGATTACGAAAAAGAATCTGACTTAATTTAGAAGCAGAGAGCCCCGTAGAGTCAGTCCCAAAAAATAATTGATCAGTACCACCCCCACTTAAATTTCCGCTCCAGTTTAAAACTAAGAGTGTTTGCCCGGCTGTCCATCCGAGGATCTCGTTTTTTTGAAAAACAATGACACTATCACCACTTCCCATATCAAACGTTGAGCTTACTTGTAACACTAAAGGTCCAAAACTTTCATCAAATCCATTCGTGTTAAACGTTGCCCCATTCAGCGTGAGCCTCGCAGTATCGCCAACTTGGTTGCTTTGGCCCAAGCTAGCACTCGTTCCAGCATTGAGTGTTAGCCCCCCATTCCCAATGCTATTACCCGTAGAGTTAAGAACAATATCCCCGCCATTGATCGTTGTTAGGCCAACGTAAGTATTAGCAGCACCTCCATACGTAAGCGTCCCAGCACCCTCTTTAGTGACAAAAGTCGTACCTGAAGATTGAAGAATTGCACCCGAACCAGAGGTTTCAACATCCCCAGCTCCAGAAAACTCGATAACGTTATTAGCCCCTGCACTTATTGTATTGCTAAAAGTCAAGGTAGACCCCGAAGCAACAACGATACTTGTCGTACTTCCGCCATTGCCCGCAATCGTTCCTGTACCCGTAAATGTCGCATCCCCTGCGCTTAATTGAAGGGCTCCATTACCACCCTCTCCAGGCCCAGAAAAAGTAAAATTATTAGGAATTGTTGTTGTCGTAAGATTTGAAAGCTCCAAAGAAGGTGTAAACGAGCTTGAGGGTCCAAAAATCTGTAATAACCCTGTTCCATCCCCAAAGGTTGCATTCCCCGAGGCAAGTAATTTCCCTCGTTGGACAAGGGTATTCCCTGTATATGAATTGGCTGCCGTTATCGTCATAACGGCAGTTGTTAGACGACTGGTAGAGGCAATCAGCCTACCTGCACCAGAAATGCTCCCATTAATCGTAATCTGTCCTGCACTCGAATTGTCTGACAGGCCTTGGCTTCCAAAGTCCAGTGCTCCATTAAACGTAATGGATTGAGACGAAGAAAAACCGATGATAAAAAGCGTCGATCCAAACCCAACGGAGACATCCGTGTTGAAAGTTAAATTACCCCCAGCTTCAGCAAAGTCCGCAATCGCCATCCCCACTCCAATCCCATCGCTATTAAAGGTGAGTGTTCCTGGGCCATTGATCGTTACATCATCACTGGATGTTGTCCGAACCTGCCGGACGGTTATATTGGTTAAGGCAGGAATACTGACGATCTGGTCTCCTGGCGTCACGAAGGACGCAGGGTTAAAGTCGGGGATTTCAGTGAGCGAGTTAGGGACATCATTTCCCTCCCAGTTCGTACTCGTTGTCCATAAACCATTCCCGGCACTCCCTGTCCAATCCGTCGTTGATTGCGCACTCAAATATCCTGTCAAAAAGGAAGCAATCATCCCAAAAAACCCAAAAGCCAGAGTCCATCTTTTTGTCAAATAAGGCATACACCTCATTATAACACTGGTTTATTCTAGATTCAAATATCATCAAAGGAAAAACGTTATTCATAATCAACAATTTATGAATTAACTTAAAAATACCTTATTTCTCGGTCAAATTGCCCACGGCCAATAGCGGCCGTCACCCCAACTCGCTACCTTCTGGGACATAGAGTATACATGGCTGAAGAACTTGTGAAACTATACTTAACCTACAGAGAACTTGAAAGTTATACGTCCATCATTCCCCATTATGCTTCCATTGTACTCCAACAATTCAAAGGTATGAATTCCTTCAGGTATAAGCTTTCCATCTTCAAGTGCACAAAGGAGGTAAGCTTTATAATCCTTACTACTTTTAGAGACACCGTAATGTTCGAGTTCGGCAAGGATTTCAACACCTTGAATAACGACTTTTATTAATCCATTAGCCTCTTTTTTAGGTTCATGAGAAAAATAGAAAATAGACTCCTTATTTAAGCCCAAAAATTTAAATTCCTGATTATTAGGAATTGCTTGTGGCATAGACTCACCATGTTTCACCGAAAGAACACAAGCCTTATTAATTCCCGAAGAATCAAAAAACTCTTGAGCTAAAGAATTAATCTTCTCACGAGTTTCTGTTTGCTTTACAAAATCTCGAACGTCTTTTTCGCTTATATGCATAGATATGCCTGTCTTTAAAAGTTATTTTTAATAATCAAATCATACTAACAGATAGTCATAGTTTTTACAGTAATTATCTTTTAATTGGCTGCTTAAAACAAAACCATAAATACCTAGATTGTGGTTGATGCCGTCGATGCTGTCGTCACCGGCGATGGTGGCGTGGGTGGTACCCTCTTCGACTTTGTGGTGGTAGTCGGTGTCGATGGTGACAGGGATGCCGCTGCCGAAGGCCATGTTGCGCATGTCCCAGATGAAACCCGCGTTGACACGGGTACTTTTGCTCCAGCCGTATTCGTCAACATTACGATAACAGAAACGATCACTGACAACATGCGTGTCGCCA